>Ga0209061_1001318_pt1 | contig 42839 bp, 42 predicted proteins | sample Coa_R1_10_FD_187157 | JGI IMG/M metagenome (GOLD analysis project Ga0209061, IMG submission 187157) | Surface soil microbial communities from Centralia Pennsylvania, which are recovering from an underground coalmine fire - Coalmine... | ecosystem: Environmental > Terrestrial > Soil >...
GGTGCAAGCCAAAGCCCTCGAGCTACTCGACATCAAACTCGCCGCGTAGCCAAAGCCAAACCAGCCCCCGCACACCAAATCCCGCACGAACACGCAACACTCGACACCTCACCACCGAAAACTTCCGACTAACTCTCCGCGGGGCTCGGCGTCCAGCTCGCCACCGGCGGTTCACGCCGGCCACCCGCCGGCGGCGGCCCACGCCGGGCTATCCGCCGGCGGCGGCCCGCGCCCGGCGCTCCCGCAGGACCGCGCCCAGGATCCCGTTGATGAACCCGGGCGCCTCGCTTCCGCAGAAGCGCTTGGCCAGCTCGACCGCCTCGTCGATCGCCCCCTCGGGGCTGATCGGCCGCTCGCCGGGCAGCTCATCGGCGTAGAGCATCTCGGTCAGCGCGACGCGCAGGATCGAGCGCTCGAGCGGCGCGATCCGCTCCAGCCGCCAACCCACCGCGTGCTCGGCGATCAGCCGATCCAGGATGGGCTGGCGCTCGCGGGCCAGCGCGGCCAGCGACCGGGTGAAGGCGGAGGCCTCGCCGCCCAGCGCCGCCTCCACCGGGCGCTCCAGGAGGTCGCTCTGGTAGAGCGCCCACACCGCCGCCCGTCGCTGATCGCTTCTAAGCATGCCCGCGAGCCGGGCGCCCGAGGTCAGGCACGCGAGACGTACTCGCCGGTGCGCGTGTCCACCCGCACAACGTCCCCGACGTTGATGAACAGCGGCACCTGGATCCGCGCACCGGTCTCCAGCACCGCCGGCTTGGTGCCCCCGCCCGAGGCGGTGTCCCCCCGCAGGCCGGGGTCGGTCTCGGTGACCCGCAGGTCGGTGGCGCTGGGCAGCTGCACGTCCGCCGGCCGCTCGTCGATGTAGAGCAGCTCCACCTCGGAGGACTCGCGCATCCACCGCAGCGCCTCCTCCAGCGCCGCCACCGGAACCGCCACCTGCTCGTAGGTCTCGGAGTCCATGAAGTGCGCGTCGGTGCCGTCCTGGTAGAGGTACTGCATGCGCCGGGTCTCGGTGCGCACCGGGCGGAACTTCTCCCCGGCGCGGAAGGTGCGGTCGATCACCGCCCCGTCGCTGGCCCGCCGCAGCCTGGTGCGCACGAACGCGCCCCCCTTGCCCGGCTTGACGTGCTGGAACTCGAGGATCCGGTAGACGGTCCCGTCCACCTCGATGTGGGTGCCGTTGCGAAACTGGTTGGTGCTGATCGCCATCGGGATGCGCTCTGTTCGGAGGCCGGCCGCGGCCGGCATCGATCACGAGGAGGGAGGGTAGCGACGGCGCCCGAGGATGCCGGCTCAGGCGATCCGGGCCCAGATCCCCCGCAGGGCAGACTCAGGCCATCGTGCGCCCAGATCCCCGCGGGCCAGCCTCAGGCGATCCAGGCCCAGATCCCCCACAGGCCGCTGAAGCCCACCAGCAGCACGCCGGAGAGGGTCAGGGCCAGACGCCCGATCCGCGGGCGCTCGGCCAGCCAGGCTCCCCAGGCCAAAAACAGCGGGAAGGCCAGCAGCAGATAGCGGGAGAAGCCCTGGAGGGCCTCCGTCTTGGTGGGGTCGCTGAGCGCGTAGCCCAGGTACACGAGGCCGTAGGCGAACAGCGGCCGCGACACGCGCCGCCAGCTGAGCGCCAGCCCGGCGAGCGCGAACACCAGGAACAGGATGTCGAGCAGGTCGTGGGCGTTCCAGCTGAGCGGATCTCCCGCGATGACCGGCAGCGTGTGGCCGGCGAGAACCGCCCGCACGTCGTGAGGTAGGCGCAACAGGAGCGTGACGACGGCGCCGAACGGTCCCGCGAACTGGTGCCGCCAGTAGAGGCTCTGCACCTGAAACGGCGCCAGCGGCGCGTCGTGGGCGATCCACAGATAGCCAAGGTAGGCGGCGGTTCCAAGCGGTATGAGCGCCAGCCAGGCCAGCGTCCAGGTGGGACGGTGGCGCGGCCGCCACCACTCGGCCGGGGCCGCCTCCGGCCGTGCCGGGCGAGGGCCGTACAGGTAGAGCAGCAGCAGCGGCAGCGCCAGGAGGATGCCGTTGACGTGCGTTGCCCCGGCCAGCGCGGCCAGGACCGAGGCCGTCGCCCAGCGTTCGCGTCGCGCGGCGTGGATCGCCCCCACCGAGAGCGCCAGGAACACCGACTCGGTGTAGACGGCGGAGAAGAACAGGGCGGTGGGAAACAGCGCCAGCAGCGCCACCGCGAACCGCGCACCCGCCTCGCCCACCTCCTCCAGGGCCAGCAGATACAGCAGGTAGAGCGCCACGGTCAGCGCGGCCAGCGAAATCAGCGCTCCCACCACAAGCTCGGAGCCGAAGATCGCCGCCCCCGCACGGATCATCAGCGGATAGAGCGGGAAGAAGGTGCTCGAGGCGCGCGAGAAGTAGCCGAGGTGGGCGATTTCCAGGTACCAGACCGAGTCCCACCGGGCGGTGGGGGCGAACAGGAGGTTCGCCCATCCGGCGCGGAACGGGGCGCTCAGGCCGAACTGGTCGCTGGCGGCGAACTCGAGCTGGTTGCGCCCGAAGATCGCCAGCGCCGACAGCGCCCCCAGCCACACCAGCAGCCGCGAGCCCAACACCGCCAGCAGCGTGACCCGCGTGGCCGCCTGGGCCTCGGCCGAGCGGGTGTTCGCCCGACCCGCCAGGCGGCCGACCATCCAGGGCGGGCGCGGGCCCCCGCGAGACCCGGCGCCGACGGGCGCCGCCGCCCCCAAATTGATCTCGCTCACGCAGCCAGTATCGGGCGCGGCGACACGCGGCTTGAGAGCCTGCCCGGCCCGGACGGCTCAGGCGCCGCTCACTGGACGATCCGCAGCTCCTTGGAGATCGAGGTGAGGATCCGCCCGCCGTCGCCCTCCACCACCACCAGGTCCTCGATCCGCACGCCGAAGCGGCCGGGCAGATACACCCCCGGCTCGACCGTCACCACGTTGCCGGCAGCCAGCACGGCGTCCGAGCGCTGGGAGAGCCGCGGCCCCTCGTGGATCTCCAGCCCCACGCCGTGGCCCAGCCCGTGGCCGAAGTGCTCGCCGTGGCCGGCGGCGGCGATCAGCTCGCGGGCGGCGGAATCCACCCCCCGGGCCGGGGTGCCGGCGCGGATCGCCGCCAGCCCGGCCAGCTGCGCCTCGAGCACCAGCGCGTACACCTCCCGTTCCAGCTCCCCGGCGGACCCCACCGCCACCGTGCGCGTGCAGTCCGAGCAGTAGCCATCCAGCTCGGCGCCCCAGTCGATCACCACCAGCTGCCCCACCCGCACCGCCACCTCGCGGGGCTCGGCGTGGGGCAGCGCCCCGTGGGCGCCGGCGGCCACGATCACCTCGAAGCTGGGGCGCGCGGCGCCGTGGTGGTGCATCCGCTCGACCAGCGCGAAGGCGATCTCCCGCTCGGTGCGCCCTGCCAGCCCCCGCTCGAGCACCTCCTGCAACGCGGTGTCGGCCAGGCTGCTCGCCTCCCGGATCCGCTCCAGCTCCCCGGGCTCTTTAACCTCGCGCAGCCGCTCCACGATTCCCTCCAGTGCCACCAGCTCGATGCGCCCCGGCAGCTTCTCGCGCAGCTCGCGGTGGGCCTTGACGGTCACGCTGGCCGCCTCAAAGCCCAGCCGTAACGGCCCCGCGGGCAGCACCTCCTCGAGCCGGTCCACCAGCTCCAGCGGTGCCTGGAGGCGGTCGAAGCTCGGATCCACCTCGGCGGCCGCCTGCTCGACGTAGCGAAAGTCGGTGATGAACGCCCGCGTGCGCTCGCCGACCACGGCCAGGCCGTTGCTGCCCGTGTAGCCGGTGAGGTAGCGGACGTTGGTCAGGTTGGTGACCAGCATCGCGTCCACCTCGGCCTCGGCCAGCGCCAGCACCAGTCGCTGGCTGCGCTCCCCCAGCCGGGTGGCGCTCACGACTTAACCCTCCCGCAGCGCCTCACGAGGCGAGCTCCTCCCTCAGCGTCTCCAGCGCCCGTCGGTAGCCCGCCGGCCCCTGGCCCGCCACCCGGGCGATGCACAGCTCGCTCAGCACCGAGTGCCGCCGCCACGGCTCGCGATGCTCGATGTCTGAGAGGTGCACCTCGACCGCCGGCAGCCGGGCCAGCTCGAGCGCGTCCCGGATCGCGTAGGAGTAGTGCGTCCAGGCGCCGGGGTTGAGGATCACGCCGTCGGCCAGGCCCTCGAGGCGGTGCAAGCGCTCGACGAACTCCCCCTCGTGGTTGGTGCGAAAGAAGCGGGGGACGAGTCCCAGCGCGCGGGCGTCGGCCCCGATCTGCAGCTCAAGCTCATCCAGCGTGAGGCCGCCGTAGATCTCCGGGTCGCGGCGGCCGAGCTGATCCAGGTTGACGCCGTGCATCACCTCGATGCGGTTGCGGACCGGGCTCATGCGGCCAACTCTCGCACGGCGGCGATCAGCGCGCGCGACTCGACCACGCACCCGGGCCGCGGCGCCCCCGGGCGCTCGAGCAGCACGAACGGCACCGGGCCCTCGCCCACGCGCTTCTTGTCGCGGGCGGCGGCGAGCACGACCGCGTCCGGGTCGACCCCCTCCAGCCGGGTGGGCAGGCCCCACCGAGCGAGCAGCTCGGCCACCTCGCGCCGCAGCTCCTCCTGGCCAGACAGCCGCAGCGCCACCAGCAGCCCCAGCCCCACCGCCTCGCCGTGGCGGTAGCGGGCGTAGCCGGTCACCGTTTCAAGCGCATGCCCGACGGTGTGGCCGAGGTTGAGCACCTGGCGCGGGCCGTCGTCCCGCTCGTCGCGGGCGACGATCCGCAGCTTGGTCCTGGCGCAGGCCAGAATCACCTCCGGCGAGCGGGGGTCGGCGCCGGCCCGGACGGCCTCCCACAGGCCGCCGCCGGCGATCAGCGCCGTCTTGACGACCTCGGCATAGCCGGCCGCCAGCTCGGGCGCGGGCAGCGTGTCGAGCGTGTCGGGGTCGACCAGCACCGCCGCCGGCTGGTGGTAGGCGCCCACGTAGTTCTTGGCCTCGGGCAGATCCACCCCGGTCTTGCCGCCGTAGGCGGAGTCGACCTGGGCCACCAGGGTGGTCGGCGCCTGCACGTGGCGCACGCCGCGCTGGTAGGTGGCGGCGCAGAAGCCAGCCAGATCGCCCACCACCCCACCGCCCAGCGCCACCACCACGTCCCGGCGGGTCATCCCCGCCCGGGCCAGCTCGCTCCACACGATGTCGGCGTGGGCGACCGTCTTTGACTGCTCGCCGGGGGTGACGGTCACCCGGGCGGCCAGCGGCTCAAGTGCGTGGGCGTAGAGGTGGGCGACGTTGCCGTCGCTGAGCAGAAACCGCCGACCCTCCAGACCTGCGGGCCAGAAGCGCTCGCGGGTGATGAGCCCGCCGGCGAGATACACCGGATAGTCCTGGGAGTCGCTGGTCGCCCACAGCATCCTCGTCCCGCGGGGCGCTCCCCGCAGCGCGTCCAGCACGGCGGCCACCTCCCGCCCGCGCTCGGCGGGGAGCGTGACGTCGGCCAGCGCGGCGTAGAGCGGCTCGCGCTGGGCGTGCAGGCGGGCGAACTCGCGGCGGTCGCGGGCGAGCGGACGCGCGGTCCCGTCCACCCGCTCCCAGGCGGTGTCGAGCTCGACGTCGAGCCAGACGACCAGGTGGCGGGCCAGCGCGGCGCGCACGCGGGGATGGCTCACGGCGCCGCCGCCCAACGCGAGCACCCGCCCTCCGGGGCCGTCCAGCAGCTCGAGCGTCACCTCCTCCTCCAGCGCCCGGAAGCGCGCCTCGCCGTCCTCGGTGAAGATCCGGCTGATCGGCCTGCCCGCCCGCCCCTCGATCAGACGGTCGGCGTCCAGGAACCGCCACCCCAGGTGCTCGGCGGCCAGCCGGGCGACGGTGGACTTGCCGGCGGCCATGAAGCCGACGAACACGAGCGCGCGCTCGGCGGGGAGGCAGCTGGCCAGCGGCTCGCCGGTGAGGGACATGGCGCTTAGGATCGCAGCTGGGCGCCGCCGCGTCTCCGCGGCCGGGAGACGGGGGACGGTGCCGTGCCCGCGCGCAGTCGGGAGGCGGGCTACGGTGCCGCCGCCCGCGCGCGGGTCGGGAGGCGGGCTATGCGGCCGCCGCCGCCCGCGGTCGGGAGGCGGGCTACGCGGCCGCCGCCCGCACGGCCCGCCGCAGCGGGCGGGCGCGCAGGCGTCGCCCCGCGCCCGGCGCGTAGAGCGCCAGCAGCAGCGCGATCAGCGCCGGCACCGCCGCCGCCAGAAACAGCAGAGACTGCTCATCCGCGCTGAAGCCATGGCTTGGCACCAGCCACTGGGTGAGGATCCACCAGGCGCCGGAGGCGCACAGGGCGAGGATCGGCGGCCCGGAACCATCCCGCACCTCCCACACCAGCAGCGCCAGCAGGAACGGCAGCGGGTAGTACCAGTTGTCCCACGGATCCAGCGCGCAGCGCAGCAGGAGCAGCAGACACAGCAACAGCAGCGGCTCGCGCGCCGCCGCGCGAAGGCCGCGGCGGCGGCGCCACGCGCACAGCAGGCTCAGCGGCAGGGCCACCGCGACGATCAGGGGATGGGCGACGGCCGCCAACCACCCGGGATCCAGACGCGTGGCCCACGGCTCGCCCGCGATCACCCGGTGCAGGGGCGGACCCAAGAACCACCACAGCTGCCAGGGACTGAAGACCAGGTTGTCCGGCGCCGCCGCGCCCTTCACCTGGGCCACGAACGGGCCGGCGGCCGCCAGCGGCAGCAGGATCGCGCCGGCGAGCGCGAGCGCGACCGCGGCGGCCCGGACGCGCCCCCTGGGCAGCGCCAGCAACACCGGGCCGGCGGCCAGCAGCGCCCACTCCTGGTTGGCCACCGCGAGTCCCAGCAGCGCCCCGGCGCCCAGCGGACGGCCGTCCAGGGCCACCGCCACGGCGGCGACGCACAGCACCGCCCCGAGCAGCTCCTCCGGATGGCCGGTCTCCAGCGCCAGGAGCGTGACCGGGTTGGCCGCGCAGAGGCCGAGCGCGAGCGCGCGGGTCATGAGCGGCACCCCCCGCGCGCGCAGCCGCGCCACCAGCCACACGCCCAGGATCGCGCTGGCGATCAGGCACGGCGCCGCCGAGGCGCGGTAGATCGCCAGCTGACCGCCGCCCCACAGCTTGGTGATGAGCACGAACGGTGCCCGCAGCACGAGCGAGCCCCCGTAGGCGGGAGCGAGCTTCAGGAAGCCCAGCAGGTGCCCGGCCAGCAGCGCGTCGAACGCCGGGCGCGCCTCGCGGTCGTAGTCGTTCCACGCCCAGTCGGTGAGCCCGAGCCAGCCGACGAGCGAGATCCCGAGCGCCGCACCCAGCGTCGCCAGCAGGTTTTCCCGCACGCGCACTCGCATGCGGGCAACATCGACGCCGATCCGGAAAGGCTTGAGGACGCCTCGGTGGGACTCGCTTGAGGACGCCTCAGTGGGACTCGCTTGAGGACGCCTCAGTGGGACTCGGGAGGGTGACCGATCCGTCGCCGGTAGGCCGCCAGCGCCTGCTGCACGTCGTCCATGTGGTCGCCCCCGAACTTCCGCCGGTAGGCGTCGGCCAGCACGAACGCCACCATCGCCTCCCCCACCACCCCGGCGGCGGGCACGGTGGTGGCGTCGGTGCGCTCCCGCAGCGCCTCGGCCGGCCGGTGGGTGGCGATGTCCACCGAGCGAAGCGGCTTGGTCAGCGTCGGCAGCGGCTTCATCCACGCGGTCAGCACCAGCGGCTGGCCGTTGGTCATCCCCCCCTCCAGTCCCCCGGCCCGGTTCGTCTGGCGGTGATAGCCGCGCCGCTCGTCCCAGAAGATCTCGTCGTGCGCCTGCGAGCCGGGCGCGCCGGCCACCTCCACCCCGTCGCCGATCGCCACCGCCTTGATCGCCTGGATCGAGAGCAGCGCCTGGCCGAGCCGACCGTCGAGCCGCTCCTGCCAGGAGACGTAGGAGCCCAGCCCGGGCACCACGCCGAAGGCCAGCACCTGAAAGACGCCCCCCAGCGACTCGTTGGCCTTGCGCAGCCGGTTGATCTCCTCGACCATCGCCTCGCCGGCCCGGGCGTCCAGGCAGCGGACGGGAGAGGCGTCGACCCGCTGCAAGTCGGCTGGCCGCAGCTCGCTCGGCTGCGGGGCGCGGACGGCGCCGATCTGCAGCACGTGCGAGAACACCTCCACCCCGAGCGCCCGCAGAAACGCGCGGGCGACCGCGCCGCCGGCCACCCGGGCGGCGGTCTCCCGCGCGCTGGCCCGCTCGAGCACGTCGCGCACGTCGTCCAGGCCGTACTTCTGGACCCCGGCCAGGTCGGCGTGTCCGGGGCGGGGCAGATGGACCGCGGGCACCTCCCGCTCGACCGGCCACGGGTTCATCCGCTCCTCCCAGTTGGCGTAGTCGAGGTTCTCGACCTGGAGCGCCAGCGGGCTGCCCAGGGTGCGGCCGTGGCGCAGGCCACCGGTCACCCGCACCCGGTCGCGCTCGATCTTCATCCGCCCGCCACGGCCGTGGCCCAGCTGGCGCCGGGCCAGGTCGCGGTCGATCTCGGCCCGCTCGAGCCGCAGCCCCGCCGGCAGCCCCTCGATGAGACAGGTGAGGCCGGGGCCGTGCGACTCACCGGCCGTGATCATGTGCAAGCCCGCCATGGGCGCGCAAGCTTAGGGCGAATCCTCCGCGCCCGTTTCCGTGCCCCGGTCAGCTCGGGCGGCGGCCATCCGCCCCCGGACATGCAGGTGGCTCAGTAGCTTCCGGTCACGGCGACCGTGAGGCGCTGCCCGCTCGCCCCCACCGCGGCCAGCCGCAGCGTGAGCGTCAGCCGCGAAAGCCGGGCCAGCCGCCGAGCCAGCGGAGGGGCGAGCCTGAGCCGCAGCCGTACGCTGCCGGTCCGGATGCGTGTGGTGGTCCCGCGGGCGATCACGACCGACCCCGCCCGGGCGCGCAGTCCGGCCCTTCTGGCCTCGCGACGGGGAACCGTCAACGCGAAGGTGCCGTCGGCGGCCTCATTGGCGCTGACGCGCACCGCCAGACCCCGCTGGAGCAGGTTGCCCAGCCCCTGCGGGAGGAGCTGCAGCCGCACCGACAGGGGCGTCAGCCCGTCGGCGGCCGGGTGGATGCGCAGCGAGGGAGACCATGCATATGGGGTTGGACCGGGAGTCTGCACGGATACGCCGAGGACGGCACGGGCGCTGGCCGCCGAGCTCAGCAGCATGGCCAGCGTTCCCGCCGCGCACAGCCAGCGGCGCATCAGCCCCCCACCACCGTCAGGTTGCGCAGATCGACGAGCGCACCGAGCCCCGGCTCGTAGGCGAACAGCGACAGGGCGCTCAGCGGCGAGTTGCGCAGCAGCCGCTGGCCGAACGCCGAGACCATGCGCCGAGCTCGCTGCGCGGCGCTCGCCGAGGGATAGTCGACGGTCCTGATCTGGGTGACGGCAAACAGCGTCGTCTGCGCGAAGCCGCCTCCGGAACTGACGCCGATCGCCTCCGTCTGACCGGGAGCCACCGACAGCACCTCGCAGTCCAGCGGCCCGGGGATGCAGGTCGCCGGGCCCATCACCGCCGTCCCCGGCTGCACGGCGAACAGAACCCGGTTGCCGCCCTTCAGCACGCCGAGCTCCACCAGCAGCGGCTGCTGGTCAGCCGGCAGCGCGCTCAGGCGCTGGAGCGGGTAGATCGTGCTCAGCCCGCCAGCGGGGTTGGTGATGGCCAGGGCAACCTGGTAGGCCTGTGTGGAGGTGAGGCCCGGGGATGAGGTGTGGCTCTTTTCCGATGTGGGCGTGGCCGGGCGCGGCGCGAACGAGGATGAGCCCGACGCGCTCCCTGACCCGGTCACGGGCAGCACACCATTCGCCGCAACCGACTGTGAGCCGGTGGCGGAGCCCGTGCTCAAAGCGCCGGCGAGTGAGTTGAGCGCGCTCTGCGCCGTTCTGTTCGCGGTGGAAACGGCGGCGAACGCCACCGTGCTCGTGGTGGTGGGCGATGACGGGGTGGTGGAGGCGGCGCCGGCGCCGGACCCGCTGGCGGCGAACGGGTCGTGCGCCGGCCCGGTCAGCTGCGAATGGGTCGGCGTCGACTGCTCGCTGATCGTCGGCAGTGTCGTCGCCGGCGAGGGCGGCGGCGTCGGCAGCGGCGTCTGGGCGACCGGAGCGGGAGTCGACGACCTGGACAAGAGCAGCGGGATGGCCACCAGCGCGACGAGCAGCAGCCCCGCCAGCGGCCAGAGCTTCTTCTGCCGCAGCTCGGCGAGCGTGCCGCGGAGAAACCGGGTGAGGATGGAGAGGTCGAGATCCAGGTTCATCGCAGCGGGGGGGCGGTCACGACCGCGGGCGGCGCCGAGCTGGTGGGGCTCGGGTTCGAGACGGTCTGGGTGGTCGATGGTGCCGGTCCGGCCGGGGTGGCTCCAGCCAGAAGCCCCTGGGAGGCCGGCAGCAGGTAGGTGGTGGCGGAGATGGTGGCGGTGATGTTGGGGAAGCTCGAGCCGCCGGCCAGCGTGATCGAGTTCAGCGTCATCAGCCGCCCGCTGACCGACAGCTTCCGGTTGCTGGCCACGACGAAGCGCTGCAGACGGCCGAGGAAGTCGGCCAGATGGAAGAAGTTGCCGCTGAACGTGAAGGTGAACGGCTCCACCGGGAACCCGGCCGGACCCACGGTGGCGCCCGGCGGCAGGGTCGAGGTGGCGCTCGAGCCCGACGTCGCGCTCGACGAACCGGCGCTGGAGGTGGTGCTGGCGCTGCCGCCGCCCTGCCCGGCGTTGAACGTCAGGCCCTCGAAGTCGACCCGGGCCGCGCGGGCGGCCGCCGACAGCTGATAGATCAGCGACGGCGTGTCGTCATCGGTGGGCACGGCCTCGCCCAGACGGACGAGCGTCGTATAGCTGCTGGCGAACGCCCGGCGGGCGGCGTTCCCGGCCGCCAGCTGCGCCCGCGCCGAGCTCAGCTCCGACTGGGCGGCGCTGATCTGACTCTGCAGCCGCGCCGCCTGGTCGCGCTTGGGCTGCACAACCAGTATCCATGGCGCGACGATGGCCGCGGCCAGACAGAGGACGACGATCACGATGCGGTCGCGGCGGTTCATTTCGCGGCTCCGGTGGTGACGGTGGAGGTGCTCGATCCCGGCAGGGGCGAGAAGAACACCACCATGTCGAAGCTGGGGCCGTTGGCCGGGCAGCCTCCGGCTGACGAGACCGAGCCCGCGCCCCCGCCCGCTCCGTTCGCAGTCGAGTCCTCGAGCGTCACCCGCGTGACGCCGTTGATCAGCCGCAGCCTCGACATCAGCTGCGCGACATCGTCCTGGCTGCCCGTACAGCCCTTGAGCTCGAACGCGGGCGCGTTGATGTCCGAGCGGACGTTCCCGCTGCTGGCGCCGCTGCTCGGAGACACGGTGGCGACCAGTGACTGCAACGAGGTGTCGCTCGGCACCACCTTTGACAGGTCCGCCAGCGCGCCATGCCAGTCAAAACGGGTCGCGGCCAGTTCGCGCACGGTGCTGGCCCGCTCCTGGGCGAGCTTCTCGAACTGCTCGTAGCGCTGCAGCTGGGTGACCTCGGTCTGGACGTGTGAGAGCTGCTGGTGGACGCTGGCCAGCTGCGCCCGACGCTGGCTGACCGTGTTGCTGGTGAGCACGTACAGGGTCATGAACGCCACCGCGATGACGAGCAGGGCGATGAGGAAGTGGGCGGGGCCCAGCGAGGCAAGCGAGGGGGCCACCCCCCCACGGCGCGCATCACGGGGGATCAGGTTGACGGCCCTCACGCCGCCACCTCCTCCACGGCCAGCCCGGCGGCGACGGCCAGACGGCCGGCGTCGATGCCGGCGAACCCGCCCGCCTTGGCCTCCGTCACCAGGCCCACCTCGACGTCGAGCCCGATCTGCACGCCGATCTGCTCGGAAAACCCGGGGACCGCCACCGCCGGCCCGCTCAGCACCACGCGCTCGGCCGGACCGGAGCCATCCTGCATCATGTGGAAGTCGATCGAGTTGCGGACCTCGTCGCCGATGCGGCGGACGCCCTCGGTCAGCACGTGGCGGGCCTCAAGCACGATCTCGCTGTCGCCCTCCAGATCCTCGACCGGAGCGAGCATCCCCACGTGCTTGAGCCAGCCGTGGGCGTGCTCGAGCGTCAGCCCGCGTCGCTCGGCCAGCTCGCCCGCGACCGACTCCAGCCCGTAGGGGATGACGCGGGTGAACACGCACGTCGTCCCCACCGCGATGGCCAGATTGGTGATGCCGCCCACGTTCACATACACGGTCGTTCCCGAGGCGCCCGGCTGGTGCAGCGCGCGAATCAGCGCGAACGCGGACAGATCGATCCCCTGGGCGCGCAGCCCGGCGCGCTGGGTGGCCTCGAGCAGGCGGTCGATCATGTCGCGCCGGGCGGCCACCAGCACGACCCGCGTGCGGGCGCCGTCGGGGGTGTCAACCTGTCCCAGCACCTGATGCTCGAGCACCGCCTGCTCGAGCGGCATCGGGATGTGCTCCTGGGCCTGGAACTCGACCGCCGAGGCGATCTCCTTGGGATTGGTCAGCGGCGGCAGGTCGATCGTGCGCATCACGATCCGCTGGTTGGCCACGCCGATCCGCACCCGCCGGGCCAGCTTGTGCTCGGCGAACAGCGTCTTCAGCACGCCCGCCAACGTCTCGACATCGACCACCTCGCCGTCGCGCACCACGCCCGGCGCCAGCGGCGCGAACGCCGCGCGCTCGACCGCGGCGCGCTCGCCGGCGGCCTGCACTGCGGCCACGTATCCCGGCTCGATGTCCAGCCCGACGACTGTCTTGGTTGAGGGACCCATTCGAGTTCTAGGCCGGTATCGGCCAATGAGGCCGATGGGTTAAGGGGTCCAGCCTGACCTGGACACAGCGGCCGCAGATCCGGCCCCCGAGCGGGACATCGCCGCCGGCAAAGGCGCTGCCTCGCCGCCGGCGAACAGCCACAGCACGATGAACGGCAACGCCCAGATGAGGTACATGTAGTTCCAATAGTTGGCCGTGATCTGAATGCCGATCAGGATCGCGCCGACCACCGCGGCGATCCGGAAGCGATCATCGGCCAGCGCCCCATCTCGCGCCAGCCGGACTGAAGCGCCCGCGATGAGGGCAAGGACAGCGGCCTGCGCCAGTTGCTGCAGCGGCACGCTTCCCACCACGGCCCACAGCGTGTGGGGCGAGGATCGGGTGAACTGGAAGCTCATCGCGCTGAGCATTCGCCCGGGAGCGCCGACTCCGCCCAGCGCGATCAGCACGCCGAGCATGGTCGCGCTGACCACCGCGACCGCCGCCGCCGCCGACAGCAGAACTCGCCCCCGAAGTCGCGCCAGCAGCAGCGGCACGACCGCGAGTGGGGCGAGCTTGAACCAGGTCGCGGCAGAGAGCGCGGCCAGCGCCCAGCCCGGCCGGTGCCAGAGGACGAACGTGGCCACGAGCATTGCCCCGAGGACGACATCGGTCGTGCCCGTGGAGACGGTCACCAGCAGGGGCGGAAAGGCCAGCACCGCGACGGCTGCTCGCAGTCCGGTCAATTCGCTCGGGCCCGAGGCCCGGGGCCTCCCCGCACCGCGCTCAGCCAGGACCCGCCACACCCCGATTGCCGCCGCGATCGCCGCCACCACCGCCACCACCAGCGTGAAGTCGGCGTTGTCCCACGCCGTGTGCACGGGCGAGAGTGCGGCGAAGGGAACGTAGAGCAGGTATGACGCGATCGGGTATGTATCGCCGTGGAGCACATCGGCGATGTGCCCGTACGGGAGCACCCCGTGCAGAATCGCCGTCGCACCCTCCATCACCGCGTAGCCGACGTCGAGGACGTGCGGAGAGGTGAAACCGACCATGGCGGTGACCAGGGCCAGCGCCGCTGCCATCAACCGGAGGACTCGCAATCGCTGTGGCGCTGTCCAGTTGCGTGTCAGGTGGTTGTAGAGTGGCCGCGCCGGAGCCGGTTGGCGGTGGCCAGCAAGACCCCACCAGGCGCACCTGAGGGCGAGGTAGAAGAGCGCCGGATAGGCCGTCAGCGCCATCCGCGTCAGCATCCAGTCGTTGAACAGGACCACCGCGGACACGGTGCTCGCGGCGACGAGAACATCGAGGTTGCGCAGACGCCACAGTGGCCACACAGCCGTCATCAGGATGAAGACAGCCGACAGCAGGGCAAGCATCCAGACGTTGTTCGCGATGTTGCTGCCGTACGCGTAGTGCTGCTTGGTCAGGTCGACCGCATCGAGGAACGTATGCCCGCCGTTGGCGCCGACGGTGATCGTCGCCAGCATGCGGCCGCCTCGGTAGAACCCGAGCAACTCGTAGTGATGGTCCATGGGGGTCACATCTGACCGCTCCCAGTGCAGCGTGGCGAGCATCTTCGCGATGGCGGGGTCGGCCATGACCATGCGCAGGGCGACGGGCTTCGGGATGGCCGGCGGCAACGGCCTGTGGGTGATCATCAGCCCGGGCCCCGCGATGAGGAGGGTCACCGCGCCGGCCAGAGCGGCCAGATGGGCTCGGACGTGTCGGGCCAGGCGAGTGCGCAGGCTCGGTCGAACACGGGAGGAAATTGCGAGCGAGGTTGAAGACATCCGTGAACCGATGCGGGCTGGTGACGTTTCGGCGCGCGCCCCGGGCGGCTTTGAGCTCAGGCCAACGTGTGCAGGTACCAGTGGATCAGCGCCGGGCCGGCCAACAGCGCCACCACAGCCCCGAAGCCCAGAAAGGGCCCGAATGGGACCGCGACCTTCCGGCCCCTCGCCACCCCGGCGCGGGCCATGATCACGGCGCCGACCACGGTGCCGGCGAGCACCCCCACGAACAGCGCCACCCCCACCGAGGCTCCGAGGAGCAGCCCCAGCACCGCGACAAGCTTGACATCTCCCATGCCCATGCCTCGCGGGTAGGCCAGCACGACTGCCAGCAGAAAGCCCCCGGCGGCCAGACCGGCCAGCAGCTGCGCGGGCACCCCCGATGGCCTGGTGGCCAGGCCGATGAGCAGCGCCGCAGCCGCCGCCGGCAGCGTGATCCTGTTGGGGATGATCCGATGCTCGAGGTCGATCAGCGTCACCGGCACCACGATCAGGACCAGCAGCAGGCCGAGGAGGATGTCGTGGGGAGAATGCTTGACGAGGACAACCGATACGGCCAGCGCCGCGGTGATTGCCTCCACGGCCGGGTAGCGGGGGGAGATCGGCTGGCCGCAGGCTCGGCAGCGCCCCCGCAACAGCAGCCATCCAATCACGGGGATGTTGTCGTACGGCCTGATCGGCGTCTCGCATGTGGGGCAGCGCGAGCCGGGGGTGACGAGCGACTCCCGCCGAGGCAGGCGGTAGGCGACGACGTTCAGGAACGAGCCGACCACGGCGCCGAAGATGGCTGCCACCGCGGCGGGCATCAGGCCACCGCCAGCGCCGGCTCGTCGGAGGCGACGCGGTCGGGCTCGGGTTCGACCGCCGGCGCGGGGACAACCGCCGCCCGCGCGGGCACCAGGAAGGCCACCGCTGCGAAGGGCAGAAACCACAGGATGTAGTAGTAGTACCAGTGGGTGGCCGGCAGCTGGATGGCCACGGTCACCGCGCCGGCGAGCGCACACACGCGCGGGAGGCTGCGCTCCCGGGGCAGGAAGGCGACGGCCACCGCGAGCGCCACGGCTAGAGCCTCGAGCGCGATCTGGACCGGGTGCAGGAAGGGGTGAAGCCCCCAGGCGGAGAACGGGTCGGGCCGGCTCATCTGAAAGCCGACGGTTCGCTGCCAGAAGAAGCCGAAGCCCTGCGGCGGCAGCCACGAATAGATGGCGGTCAGGACCACCACCGCAAACGCACCCGCGCACACGACAGCGCCCCGCAGGCCGCGCCGACGGGGTGCCGCCAGCAGCGGCAGGAGCCCGGCGGGAGAGAACTTGGCCGCGGTGGCCAGGCCGAGGAGCGCACCGCTGGCCGCCGGGGAGCTCAGCGCGACGAGCGCGAACACGCTGAGCATGGCCACCAGCGCGTCGTTGGTGTGGACGATCACGGCGATCACCGTCCACGGGCAGGCCGCCCAGGCCCAGGCCAGCAGCAGGCCGACGCGGGTTCCTTCGGAGCCCCCGCGCAGGCGGCGCCCCAGCAGCAGCAGGCCGGCCACGGTGCCCAGGTCGAAGACGATCGCCGCCACGTCGGCCGCCTCGAGGTGGCCGAGGCTGTTCTTCCACGGAAACAGCAGGTCGAAGGGAACGTAGGCCAGGTAGGTCAACGGACCGTAGGTGTCGCCGTGGTTGGGGTCGTTGAAGTAGATCGGGAGGTGGTGAAGCAGCCGCGAGGCGCCGATCACCGACTCATAGCCGATGTCGATCTGCTCCCGGGCCAGCAGCGAGATCGCGATCCGGGCGCCGAGCAGCAGGGGAAGGCCGACCATCAGCGTGCGCGTGCTGAGCAGCGGCGCCAGTCGCTGGCGGCTGTGGGCGGGTCGCAGCCCCACCCACAAAAGGCGGATCAGCAGATACACCAACGGCGGGTAGGCGAGCCAGATGGCCGCCGCCATATGGCCCTGGGAGAGCACTACGTAGGAGGCGAGGAAGGCCAGGATGGCGACCGCATCCAGATGGGCGAGCCGTCGGAGCCGGCGGGGATCCAGGAAGGGCAGCAGAAAGAGCAGTGATGCCGGCACGAGAATCCAGGGCGAGGTGAGGATCGACGGCCAGCCGCCATGGGCGAAGGGAGCAAGCGCCTGCAGCCCGGTCCAGGCTCCCTGCAGCCGGCCGTCGGCGCTGACGGCGGCGTCGCCCACCAGCCTGCCGCGGTACTCGAACACCACATACCAGTAGGGGTGCGGCCCCCGCCACACGTAGGGAACCACCTGGAGCGGGTGCATCCGGCGGTGCAGCGCTCGCAGGATCGGGCTCTGCTCGGCGATCCTGATCGCCTGCCGTGCGCTCGCGCTGAAATGCAGGGGCACCGAGTCCAGCGACTCGACCTGAGCCAGCGGGGATCCGGCCTGGACGAGCAGCAGCCTGCTGGCTGGCGGCGGGGATGTCGCGGCCAGTGCCGTGGCCGGGCTCGCCAGCCCAACGGCCAGGGCCAGGGCGCCAGCCGCCGAGACGCCGAGCGCATAAAGCCGGAAGCGCATGACGTCTGTATCGGCAGGCGCGGAGAGGAGGTGAAGGTCCAAAAAACGATGAGGGCGGACCCGGGGGTCCGCCCTCATCGCTGGGTTTGAATTGCGTCGTCGGCTGCCGACTACCAGCTGCTGTTGACGCACCCGCCGCCGGTGCCGCTGCACGAGCGGGTCACCGTGCCGTTGGACGCGATGTAGGTGAACACGTCGCCGCCATTACCCGCCGAGGTGGCGACCAGCGTGTAGCCGGTCGTCCCGTTGCCGGTGGCGGTCACAAACGGCGCGTTCTTCAACGACGGCTCGATCGTCGCCAGCGCACCGGTGTCCGTACTGCTGAGCGTGTCGGTCGCATACGAGCCGTTGTTGTCGGTCGCGTAGGTCTCCTCCGCAGTCGCCGCCGTCCGCAGATTCGACTTGGCGGCCGAGTCATAGGCCTTGTTGCGCTGGTTGAGGAACGCGGGGATCGCGATCGCGGCCAGGATGCCGATGATCAGGATCACCACGAGGAGCTCGATCAGGGTGAAGCCCTTCTCGCTCTCCGCACGACGACGTAGCTTTGTGAGCATTGATCCTCCTGGGATCGGGTGATTGGGTCGATCGCCAGATCCCTCGGCCCCATCGCCAACCCGACTCGAAACAACGAGCCCCGGTGGCAACCCGGCTCCCTCCAATCCGAGAGGTCCGTGGTTTTGCGTCCCGCCCTCACGAGCGGTTTGCCCTTGGCACCTATGGCTCTGGCACGCTACTTATCGGCAGACGGCGAGGCGGCTTGACGCCGTTGGACGTTTGTCCAGCGCTCATCGGTCTCGGCGGGCGCCCGCTGGGCGTCGCGGCCGGCCTCAAACCTCCCGCTGCCACCACACCAGGGGCAGGTGACCGTGTGCGCCTGACCGCCCAGGGTCGAGATCACGCGGCCGCTCCCCCGGCAGGGCGCGCACCGGCCCGACTCATCCTCTGCTGGCTGACGCTGCTCCACGGCGTGGCCCCGCAGGGTACATACGCCGCACCCGGAGCGGCGCTACCAGCTGCTGCCGGCGCAGCCGCCGCCGTTGCCGTGACAGGCGCGGGTGATGGCGCCGTTGCTGTCGATGTAGGTGTAGACGTCCGGCTGGTTGCCGGCCGAGGTGGCCACGATCGTGTAGCCGGTGCTGCCGTTGGCCGTGGCCGTCACGTAGGGAGCGTTTTTGAGCGTCGGCTCGATGGTGGCCAGCGGTCCGCTGTCGTTCTGGCTCAGCGTCTCCGTGGCGTAGGTGCCCATGTCGCTCACGTAGACGAGCTCGGCCGTGGCCGCCGTGCGGATGTTGGACTTGGTGTTGGCGTCGTAGGCCTTGGCGCGCTGGTTCAGGAACGCCGGGATCGCGATCGCGGCCAGGATGCCGATGATCAGGATCACCACCAGAAGCTCGATGAGCGTGAAGCCGGACTGGTCTGCGGGTCGGGGCGGGTGGTGCGAGCGCATGGCGATGATCGACGATGGGCTGGGTCTGGGACACCTATCGGCCAGGCCGTCTGAGGGGTTGACGATTGGGCGCGGAGCCTAAACGGGGGGCGGGTCAGCGGCCCGCTCCGGCGAACGGATCGACCCCTCACCGCCTGACCGCCACCAGCACCCCATCCCCCACCGGCGTGATCGTGGCCGCCAGCTCGGGGTGCTCGAGCAGCCGGCGGTTGAATTCGCGGGCGCTGGCGATCTGCTCCTGGCTCCAGCCGCCGTCCGAGGCTCCCTCGGCCACGCCGCCGCCCATCAGCACGTTGTCCACCGCCAGCACGGCGCCGGGGGCGAGCAGCGGCCACAGCGCCTCGAGGTACTCGCGGTACTGGGTCTTGACGCCGTCGATGAACGCCAGCTCGAACTGGCCGTCGAGCTCGCGCAGCCCCCGGCGGGCGTCCTGCAGGCGCAGCTCGACGCGCTCCAGTACACCCGCCCGCTCCAGGTAGGCTCTCGCGGCCCGCTGCCGGCCGGCGTCCACCTCAAAGGAGACCACGCGCCCGCCGCCCTCCAGCGCACGAGCCAGATACAGCGTGGAGACGCCGATCGCGGTGCCCACCTCGAGCACCCGTCGGGCGCCGCGGGCCCGCGCCAGCACGTGCAGGAGCTGGCCGGTCTCGGGCACCACCACCGGGATCCCCTCCCGCGCCGCGTGCGCCTCCATCTCCGCCAGCAGCGGATCCGGCTCAGGGCGCGAGGCGCGCAGATAGTCGCGCACGGCGTCGGTGACGATCACCGCCGGCACGATAGCCACCGGCGTCTCCTGTGGCTGCGCGGCGGCTCGGTCGCCCCGCGCCCGGCGCGGCGGAGCGGGCGCCGCCCGCGGCGATCAGTGGATCTGGTTGTAGACGTCGAACAGCGGCAGGTACATCGAGATCACGATCACCCCGACGATCCCGCCCACGAACATGATCATTGCCGGCTCGAGGATCGAGGTCAGCGCCTTGACCGCCGCCGCCACCTGGTCCTCATAGAAGTCGGCGATCTTGGAGAGCATCGCGTCCACCGCGCCCGTTTCCTCGCCCACCCCGATCATGTGCGAGACCATGGCCGGGAACACCTTGGCGTGCTTGAGCGGCTCGGCCAGCGTCCCCCCCGCCTTGACCGAGTCGATGACCGTCGTCATCGCCTCCTCGACCACCGCGTTGCCCGCGGTCTTGCCGGTGATGTCGAGCGCCTGCATGACCGGCACGCCGGCCGCGGTCAGCGAGGAGAGCGTCCGCGACCAGCGGGCGATCGCCACCTTCTGCACCACGTCGCCGATCTTCAGCGGGATCCTGAGCTTGAAGCGATCCCACTGGCCCCGTCCGGTCTTGCTCTTCTTCCACTTGATGAACGCGACCACCAGCGCCACCACCACCGCGAGCACGATGTAGCCCTGGTGGCGGATCAACGCCGAGAAGCCGACCATGAACTGCGTGAGCGCCGGCAGATGGCCGCCGAACTGCTTGAAGACGCTCTGAAAGACGGGGATCAGGAAGGCCACCAGCGCCAGCATGACCAGGATGGCGAAGCTGATGATCAGCGTCGGATAGATCATCGCCGAGCGGACCTGGCGGCGCAGCGAGGCGTCCTTCTCGAGCTGGTCGGCCGTGCGCTGCAGCGACATCTCCAGCACCCCGCCGGTCTCGCCCGCCCGCACCATGGCCACATACAGCGGGTTGAACACCTTCGGGTGGCGCTCGAGGGCGTCCGACAGCAGCAGGCCCGCCTCCACGTCGCCCCGCACGGCGGCCAGCGTCTCCTTGAGCAGCTTGTTCTCGCTCTGGGTCTCGAGCACGTGCAGCGCCCGCAGGATCGTCATCCCGGAGGAGACCATCGTCGCCAGCTGCCGGGAGAAGATCGCCATCTCGTCGGCCTTGACCCGGGAGAAGAGCTCGATGTTGAGCTCCTTGGAGCGGTACTTGCTGGCGATGTCGAGGACGATCAGGCCCCGCTGCTTGAGCTGGTCGGCCACATCCTGCTTGGAGACCGCCTCGACCTCTCCCTTGGCGGGAATCCCCGCCACGTCCATCGCCTTGAACACGTAGGTGGGCATGGCTCGGCGCGGCGTCCCTCAGGCGGCCATCATCTGCCCGGCGCCGCCGAGCAGGCGCCGGAGTTCCTCGACCGAGTGGGCGCGGGACTCGGCCAGCGCCCGGTTGATCTTCCCCGCCCGCACCAGGCTGGCCAGCGAGGCGTCCATCGTCTGCATCCCGTGGGCGCCGCCGGTCTGGATCACCGAGTAGACCTGGTGGGTCTTGCCCTCGCGGATCAGGTTGCGCACCGCCGGGGTGGGGATCAGGATCTCCGCCGCCACGCAGCGGCCCGACCCGTCGGCGGTGGGCAGGAGCGTCTGGGTCATGATCCCCTGCAGCGCGACCGACAGCTGCGCCCGGATCTGCCCCTGCTGCTCGGAGGGGAACACGTCGATGATGCGGTCGATCGTCTGCGGGGCGTCCTGGGTGTGCAGGGTGGCGAACACCAGGTGGCCGGTCTCGGCGGCGGTGATCGCGGTACCGATCGTCTCCAGGTCGCGCATCTCGCCGACCAGGATCACGTCCGGGTCCTGGCGCAGGGCGGCCCGCAGCGCGTCCGCGAAGCTGGTGGCGTCCGAGCCCAGCTCCCGCTGGTTGACCATGCACTTCTTGTGGCGGTGCAGGAACTCGATCGGGTCCTCGATCGTCATGATGTGCTCTTCCCGAGTCGAGTTGATCACATCGATGATCGAGGCCAGGGTGGTGGACTTGCCCGAGCCGGTGGGGCCGGTGACCAGCACCAGCCCCCGCGGCTTGGTGGCGAAGTCGGCCACCACCGGCGGCAGCCCGAGCCGCTCCAGCGGCACCACCTCGAACGGGATCAGGCGCAGCGCCGCGCCCACGGCCGAGCGCTGGAAGTAGGCGTTGACGCGGAAGCGGCCCTTGCCGGGGATCTGGTAGGCGAAGTCGATCTGCCAGTGGGTCTCAAACCGCTGGCGCTGGGCGTCTGAGAGGATCGAGTAGACGATCTCCCGGGTGTCGGTGGGCGTCAGCACCGGATAGCCGTCCATCGGCGTCAGGCGCCCGCGGGAGCGGATCATCGGCGGCGCGCCGGCGGTGATGTGCAGGTCTGAGGCGCGGCGGTCGATGACCTCGAGCAGGACCTCGGCGAAGTCGAGATTCATACCCGGGGCGTATCGGCAGGAAAGCGCGTCCGCCTTAAGCGCCGGGCCCGGAGTGGACGCCGCGGCAACTCAGCCGCCGGTGACGCGGGCGATCTCCGACATCGTGGTGATGCCGGCCTTCACCTTCTCCAGGCCGTCCTCGCGCATCCGGCGCATCCCCTCGCGCATGGCCACGACCGCGATCTGCTCGGCCGCCGCCCGCTCCAGCGTCAGCGCCCGGATCTCCTCGGACATGGTCATCACCTCATACAGCCCCACCCGGCCGCGGTAGCCCATGCCGCCGCAGCGCACGCAGCCCACCGGCTCGTAGGCCTCGATGTCGTAGTGGGCGTGGAAGCCATGGTCGCGCAGCACCTCGGCGGTGATGATCGTCCGCCGCTTGCAGTGCATGCACAGCGTCCGCGCCAGGCGCTGGGCCACCACGGCATCCAGGGCGGAGGCAACCAGGAAGGGCTCGATCCCCATCTCGATCAGGCGGGTGATCGCCGCGGGGGCGTCGTTGGTGTGCAGCGTGGAGAGCACCATGTGGCCGGTGAGCGCGCCCTCGATCGCGATCTGGGCGGTCTCCCGGTCGCGGATCTCACCCACCATCAGCACGTCCGGGTCGGCGCGCATCATCGAGCGCAGCCCGGTGGCAAACGTCAGCCCCGCCTTGGGGTTGATCTGGATCTGGGTGATGCCCTCGATCTGGTACTCGACCGGGTCCTCGATCGTGATGATCCCCCGCTCGGGCGTGTTCAGCTCGCCCAGCGCCGCGTACAGCGTGGTCGACTTCCCCGATCCGGTGGGGCCGGTCACCAACACCGCCCCGTGCGCGCGGTTGAACGCGCGGCGGAAGCGCCCGAGCTCGTGCGGGTGCATCCCCAGCCCCTCGAGCTTCAGACGCACGTTGTCCTTGTCGAGGATCCGCAGCACGGCCGACTCGCCGATGACGCTGGGCAGCGTGACCACCCGGATGTCCACGTGGCGTCCCTCGACGGTCAGCCCCACGCGGCCATCCTGCGGGATCCGCCGCTCGGAGATGTCGAGGCTGCCCATGATCTTGATCCGGGAGATCACCCCCGAGATCATCCGCTTGGGGATCGTCGTCTGGTCGGTGAGCACACCGTCGATCCGCATCCGGACCTTCATCTCGCCGCTGCGCCCGCTCTCGTCCGGCTGGGGCTCGAAGTGGATGTCGGAGGCTCCCCGCTCGGCGGCGTCGGCGATGATCGAGTGCACGAGCTTGATCACCGGCGCGTCGTCGGCCGACTCGCGCAGGTCCACCACCTCCAGCGCGCCCGCCTCCGCCTCGTCCTCCTGGACCGCCTCCTGGACCGCGTCCTCGTAGCGGTTCATGCGCGAGATCAGGTTCTGGATGTCCTCCTCGGAGGCGACCGCCGGGCGCACATCCAGCCGGGTGAGCATCGCGATGTCGTCCACGGCCAGCACGTTGGCCGGGTCCGACATGGCCAGCAGCAGCGTGCGGTCGTCCAGATAGGCGACCGGCACCGCGCCGTAGCGCTTGGCCGCCGAGGCGTTCAGCAGGTTGACCGCCCCCATGTCCACCTTGAACACGCCGAGATCCAAATGGTCGAGCCCGTAGCGCTCGGCGATCGCCCGCGAGAGCTGCTCGGCGGTGAGCGCGTGCTGCTCGAGCAGCAGCCGCTCGGGGGCCACCCCCCGGGTGCGGGCCTCCTCGACCGCGCGCTCCACGCGGGCCCGCTCGCAGAAGCCGAGCTCGACCAGCACGTCGGTGAGAAACCGGCTCGAGCCGCCCCGGCGCGTGGGCGGCGTGATCCCCGCCCGGGCGGGCGGCTCGCCCTCCGCCTCCGTTCCCCGGACCGCCCGCAGGTGCAGGGCCGCCGTGTCGCTCATCGCCCGCGGACCGCCGCCCGCATCGCCGCGACGGGCGCGGGCCGTCCGGTGAAGCGCTCGAAGCTCAGCGCCCCCTGTCCCACCAGCAGCTCCAGCCCGTCGACGGCGGGCACGCCCGCCGCGCGGGCAGCGCGCACGAGCGCGGTCTCCTGCCCGCCGTAGACGAAGTCGACCACGCACCCGAACATCGCTAGTTCATCGGCCCCGAGGGGCAACTGCTTGAACGCCAGCGCGTCCCCGTCCCGGCCCACCGGCGTGCAGTTGATCAGCACGTCGGCCGGCCGCGCGTCCGCCGCCGCCCGGCAGCCGAGCTCGGCCGCCAGGCGCCGGGCCCGCTCGGGCGAGCGGTTCCACACCCTGACCTCGCTCGCGCCGGCGCTGCGCAGCGCCCACACGGCCGCCCGCGCGCTCCCCCCCGCGCCCAGCACCAGCGCGCTCGCTCCCCGCGGCGAGCACGGCAGCGAGGCGAGCAGCGCCGGGGCGTCGGTGTTGTCGGCCAGCGTGCGCCCCGAGGGGTCGAACATCAGCGTGTTGGCGGCGCCGATCGCCCGCGCGCTCTGCGTTGCCTCATCGGCCAGCGCCAGCGCCGCCTCCTTGTGGGGGATCGTCACGTTGGCGCCCCGGAAGCCGGCCGCCGGAAGCGCCCGCGTGGTCTCGGCGAACAGCTCGGGGGGCACCGGCAGCAGCTGGTAGCGCCAATCGTCCAGCCCCACTGCGGCCAGCGCCGCCGCCATCATCTGCGGCGAGCGGCTGTGGGCGACCGGCCAGCCGAGCACGCCCAGACGGGTGTGCCGGCCTGCGCGGGCCTCCGGCTTCGCCGGGGGGATCGCTAGCACCGGGTGGGGGAGCGGCCGCCCAGGGCGCTGCGGGCCTGCTGATAGCGGGCCGAGTCGGCCAGAAACTGGCTGTAGCTGGAGGTGAACACCATCTCCCCGTTGCCGCACGGCTTGACCACGAAGTACAGATAGCTGGTGGTCGGCGGGTGCGCGGCGGCCAGCAGCGAGGCCAGGCCGGGCGAGTCGATCGGCGTGGGCGGCAGACCGGGGTGCAGGCGCGTGTTGTAGGGGGAGGGCGCCGACAGCTGCGCGTTGGTCAGCGGCTTGTTGTAGTCGTTGAACTCATACCGGGTGGTCGAGTCCATGCCCAGCGGATAGCCGTCGCGCAGGCGGTTGTAGATCACCGAGGCCACCAGCGGCCGGTCGCGCGCGGTGGCCGCCTCCTTCTCCACGATCGAGGCGATGATCAGCACGTCGTAGGGGGTCAGCCCGTGCGCGCGGGCGTAGCGCATGTCGATCTGCGCGAACACGTGCTTGAACTCGGTGAGCTGGTCCGCGACCAGCGCGCTGACCGAGATCGGCTCGCGCAGCTGATAGGTGTCGGGGTACAGGAAGCCCTCCAGCGAGGGGGTGGAGGCGGGCGCCCCGTAGGCGGTGGGCGACAGCAGGGGTGAGCGCACGGTGGCGGCCAGGTAGCTGCCGCGGACCCCCTGGGCGCGGAGCAGGGCATCCACCTGCCGGCGCGTCTCCCCGGGGATGATCGTCACGTCGGTCACCTGCACCGCCGGTGGCGGGGTGGTGAGGATCCTGAGCACCTGGCTGTAGCTCATCCCGAGCTTGAGGTGGTAGGTGCCGGCAAACAGCTTGCCGCGGTCGCCGTCGAGCGTGGCCCGGATGTAGAAGAAGAAGCCGGAGTCGATCACCCCGTCGCGGGCCAGCAGATCGCCCACCTGCCGTGCCCCCAGCCGCGGCGGGATCCTCACCGTCACGCGACCGTGGCCGGGACCGGCGAACGGCTGAAACAGCTCCACCGCAAACCAGATGACGCCCGCCGCGATCGCCAGCACGAGCACCGCCGCCGCCCGCAGCGCGATCGTCCGCCGGCGGCTGCGGGGGGGCGCGCCCGGCGCCCGCCGGGGACGGAGCGGGGCGGAGGACGCCGTGGGCCGGGACGGCCGCGCGCGTCCGCTGCTCGCGCTGCGCTCCCGCCAGCCGACGCGGCGCGTGCCCGCGGCGACCTCGTGCTCGCCGGTATCCGCGCGGAGGAGCTCGTGCTCGCCGGTATCCGCGCCGAGGAGTTCGTGGTCCTCGGTCTCCGCCCCGGGAAGCTCGTGCGCGCCGGTGTCGGCGGCGAGAAATCCGTGCGCGCCGGTGTCCGCACCCTCCCAGCCTGGTTGACGGCCGTCCCCGCCGAGGAGCTCGGGCTCGCCGGTGTCCTCGCCCAGGAACCCGGGCGCGTCCGCGCCGTTGCCGCGCTGGCGCAGCCCCGCGCGCCGGCGCTCCCGCTCCCGCCGCGCCGCCTCCCGCTCCTCAGGCGTGCGCTCGGCCATCCCCCTCCCCCGCGCCGTGGATCTCCTCGCCCCGTACCCCCTCCCCTTCAGCGTGAGCGTCGGGCACGTGAGCGGTGGCTCCCGCCCGGTCGACGCGGGCCGCCAGCCACCCCTCGAGCAGGTGCGCGGCGGCACGGGAGTCCTCGCTGGAGCGCCCGCCGCTGCGCTGCGCCAGACGGGTGGTGAAGCGCTCGTCGTAGAGCTCGACCGGCACCTCAAGCTCGCGCTCGAGCAATGCCGCAAACCCCCGCGCCTCCGTCGTCTGGGCGCTGTCGGCACCGGACAGCGACAGCGGCAGGCCGACCACAACCCGCTCCACCTTCAGTTCTCGGGCGAGCGCCCGCAGGCGGCTCAATCCGCGGCGGGACCGGGGCCGGGCCACCGGCTCGATCGGTGTCGCCAGCAGTCCCGTGGGGTCACTGACCGCGCAGCCGCAGCGAGCGCTTCCGTAATCAAGCGCAAGCACTCGCATGGACCTTAACGATTTGCCGCCAGCGCCGCCCCGATCGCCGCCCTCGCCGCCTCCAGCGCCTGCGGCAGCCGGGCGACGTCGCGGCCGCCGGCGCGGGCCATCGTGTCCCGCCCACCGCCGCCGCCGCCCACCTCGGCCGCCGCCGCCCTGACGATCTCCCCCGCCCGCACCCCCCGCTCCACCAGCGCCGGCGCCACGCTGGCCACCAGATCCACACGGTCCTCCCCCGCGCTGCCGAGCACGATCACCGCATCCCCGAGCCGCCCCTTCAGCCGGTCGGCGACCTCCAGCAGCGCCCGGCCGTCGCTGGCCGGGACGCTGGCCACCAGCACCGAGGCGCCGTCCACCGCCACCGCGGAGGCCAGGAGCGCCTCCAGCTCGGGCTCCTGCGTCCGCGCGGGCGAGCGCGCCGCCCGCTCCAGCTCGCGCACGCGGGCGCGCAGCTCGGCCACCGCGTCGGGCACCGCCTCGGGCGGCACCCGCAGCTCGCGCCCGGCGCGCTCCAGCGCGGCGTCGCGGCGGCGCATCAGCTCCACCGCGGCGGGTCCTGTGAGCGCCTCGATGCGCCGCACGTTGGCAGCGCTGGAGGATTCGCTGAGGATCTTGAACAGGCCGATCTCGGCCGTGCGCCGCACGTGGGTGCCGCCGCACAGCTCGCGCGAGAAGGATCCGTCCCCCACCTCCACCATCCGCACGACATCGCCGTACTTCTCCCCGAACAGCGCCATCGCCCCCAGCCGGCGGGCCTCCTCCAGGGTGGTGGTCAGCGCCCTCACGGGCTGGTCCTCCAGGATCCAGCGGTTCACCGTGTCCTCCACGTCCCGGAGCTCCTCCTCGGACAGCCGACCGCCGACGTGGGTGAAGTCGAAGCGCAGCTTGTCCGGCCCCACGTAGGATCCCGCCTGGCGGACGTGCTCCCCCAGCCGGGCGCGCAGGGCGGCGTGCAGCAGGTGGGTGGCGGTGTGGTTGCACTCGGTGGCGTGACGCGCGGCGCGGTCCACGTGGGCGCGGACACGCTCGCCGGGATGGATCTCGCCCCGCTCGACCTCCAGCGCCAGCACCTGGTCCTCGCCGATCCGCAGCACGTCCGCCACGCGCGCGCGGCAATCCCCCTGCGCGCACTCCACGTAGCCGGAGTCAGCCACCTGGCCACCGCCGGTGGCGTAGAACGGCGACTCCACCAGCTTGACCAGCACCCGGCCGTCGTCGCTCAGGGCGGCGCCGACCGTCGTCTCGCGGTCGGTGGTCTCATAGCCGACGAACTCGGTGTGAAAGCCGGCCTGGCTGGCCAGCAGACCGGCCCGCTCGCGCACCTGCTCGCCTCCTCGCCGCCGCGCCGCCTCCCGCGCCCGTCCGCGCTGCTCGGCCATCAGCGCCTCAAACCCCTCCTCGTCCACGCCCAGGCCCTGCTCGGCGGCCAGCTCCCGGGTCAGCTCGATCGGGAAGCCGTAGGTGTCGTGGAGCATGAACGCGTCGGCGGAGGAGATGCCCTCGCGGCCGCTTTCGCGGGCGCGCTCGAGCAGCTCGGCCAGGATCCGGCTGCCCTGCGCGAGCGTGCGGGAGAAGCTCTGCTCCTCGGCGGCCAGCCAGCTGTGGATCGTCTCGCGCTGCTCGTTGAGCTCCGGGTACTCGCCCGCCATCAGCTCCCGCACCACGTCGGCGAACCGCCCGAGGAAGCCGGGCTCGAGCCCCAGCGAATGACCCTGCTGGATCGCCCGGCGCATGATCCGCCGCAGCACGTAGCCGCGGTCCTCATTGGAGGGCACCACCCCGTCGGCGATCAGGAAGGTCATCGCCCGGCTGTGGTCGGCCAGCACCCGCAGCGCCCGGTCGACCGCGAACCCCTCGCCGTAGCGGCGCCCGGAGAGCTCCTCGCCGAGCGCGATCAGGGGGGCGAACTGGTCGGTCTCGAACACCGTCGGCTTGTCCTGGAGGATCGCCGCCAGCCGGTTGAGCCCCAGGCCGGTGTCGATGTTCTTGGCCGGCAGCGGCGTGAGCGCACCCGACTGATCCTGGTTGAACTGCATGAAAACCAGGTTCCAGTACTCCAGGAAGCGGTCGTTGTCGCCGCCCGGCAGATCCTCGGCGGAGCCGAACTCCGGCCCCCGGTCGAGATACAGCTCCGAGCATGGGCCGCACGGGCCGGGGGGCGGCAGCTCCCACCAGTTCTCCGAGCGCGGCAGCTCGACGATCCGCTCCCGGGGCACCCCGATCTCAAGCCAGGCGTCGATCGCCTCGTGGTCGACGTCCAGCCCGAGCTGCTCGTCGCCTCCGAACACGGTGATCCAGATCCGCTCGGCCGGAAACCCGAAGCCCTGGGTGGACAGCTCCCAGGCGAACCGGGCGGCCCCCCGCTTGAAGTAGTCGCCGAAGGAGAAGTTGCCCAGCATCTCAAAGAACGTCAGGTGCCGGGCGGTGGTTCCGATGATCTCGATGTCCACCGTGCGAAAGCTCTTCTGGCAGCTGGTCACCCGGGGATGCGGCGGGCGCTCCAGGCCCAAAAAGTAGGGCTTGAGCGGATGCATGCCGGCCACCGTGAACAGTGCCGAGGGATCGAACTGGGCGGGGATCAGCGGCGCCGAGGGCAGCCGGCGGTGATCGTGCTCGACGAAGAAGTCGATGAACGTGCGGCGGATCTCGTCGGAGGTCATCGGGCCGGGGAGCGGTCGGAGGTCATCGGGCCGGGGAGCGGTCGGAGGTCATCGGGCCGGGGAGCGGTCGGAGGTCATGGGGCCGGGGAGCGGTCGGAGGTCATGGGGCCGGGGAGCGGAGTCATCGGGCGAGGGAGTGTAGGCGCGTGATCGTCCCCCACCCGATCACCCGCTCGCCGGCCATCAGGCAGGCCACCTGGCCCGGCACCGCCGCGTCGGCCGGCTCACCCAGCTCAAGCTCGAGGCGGCCGTGGCGGCCGGCCGGCGGATCACCCACCAGCCGGGCGGGCAGCGCGCGCGAGCGGTAGCGGAGCTTCACCCGGTCCACGTCCGCCCCCGGCCGGTGCAGGCGCGCGTCGCGCACGGCCACGCGCGCGGTGCGCAGCTCCTCGCCCGCTCCCACGGTGACGCGGTTGCTGGCCGGGTCGCGGTCGAGCACATACAGCGGCCGGCCGGCGGCGATCCCCAGCCCGCGGCGCTGGCCGACCGTGAAATGGTGCTGGCCGCGGTGGCGGCCCAGCACCCGTCCTGACCGGTCGACCAGCTCGCCCGGACGGTCGCCGAGACGGCCGTGGCGGGCCAGGAAGCGCGCGCGGCCGGTGCCGGCCAGAAAGCACAGGTCCTGGGAGTCGGCTCGGTCGGCCACCGGCAGCCCGGCGTCCGCCGCGATCCGCCTCACCATCGGCTTGGTCAAATCACCCAGCGGGAAGCGCAGCCGCGCCAGCGAGGCGGGCTCGAGCGCGGCCAGCATGTAGGTCTGGTCCTTGGCGGGGTCGGCGGCGGCGCGCAGCAGCGGCCCGCGCGGGTCCCCCAGCTCGGCGATTCGCGCGTAGTGGCCGGTGGCCAGATGGTCGCAGCCCAGGCGCTCGGCGAGCTCGAGCATCGCGTCCAGGCGCACGTGCCCGTTGCAGGCCACGCACGGGTTGGGCGTGAGCCCGGCGGCGTGCTCGGCGATGAACGGCTCCACCACGCCGGCGCGGAACTCCTCGCGCAGATCGACGGTGAGGTGGGCAAGCCCCATCGAGTGGGCGAGCGAGCGGGCCCGGGCCACGGCCGAGGCCGAGCAGCAGCTGCGCTCGCCGTCGTTCTCGGGGTCCGCCCACAGCTCCAGCGTGACGGCCACCGTCTCCCTCGCCTGGCGGCTGAGATGGGCGGCGACGGCGCTGTCCACCCCGCCGCTCATCGCCACCAGCGTCCGGCCGCCCGGCGGCCGGGGCAGCCGCGCGGCCGCCCGGGCGGCCCGCCCCAGCGCGCGGGCCAGGGCATCGGCGGCCACCTCGGCGGCGTGCAGCTTGCCGGGGCTGAGGCCGCCGAGCTCGGCGGCGATCTCCCGGGCGCCCACGCGCGCCACCTCAAGCAGCGGCCGTCCCCGCGCCAGCGCCACCGCGGCGCTCCCGGCGGCGGTGGCGGTGCCGCAGCCGTGCGCCTCAAAGCCGGCGTCGGCCACCCGGCCGGAATCCAGGCTCAGCGAGAGGCGAACGCGGTCACAGCAGGCCCCGCCGCCGGCCTCGGCGGTGAAGCCGCCGACCGGGAGCCGGCCCCGGCCCTGCGGCGAGCTGAGATGATGCTCGAGCGCAAGCGCGTCCACGCTCGCAATTTAGCGGCGCCCGGCCCGCCTCCCGGTCCGGGCTCTCGCCCCCGCCGCCAGGCCGTTCAGCCGACCGCCAGGGCGTCGTCGACCCGCTGGTTGATCTCGAAGCTGTCGCTGTAGCCGAGGATCTCGCTGGCCTGGCCGTGGCGGTCGATCAGCACCAGCGTGGGTGAGAAGTTCACCGGCACCTGCTCGGTGACGGCGGTGAAGTTGGCCGCCTGGCTCAGGGGGATGGCGAGCTTGACCACCTGTCCGTGGTGCGTGGGCACGGAGGCCAGCTCCTGCCTCACCGCCTGATCGTCGGCGCCGCCGGGGTTGTAGAACAGCATCGCCACCACCCTGTGGGCGCTCAGCGCCGCCCTGACCGTGCTCAGCTGCCCGGCGGTCGAGGCTCCGGCGCCCGAGACGCCCGCTCCCGCGCGGGCCGTGGCGGCCGGGCGGGCGGTCGAGGCGCTGGTGGTGGTGGGCTTGGCCGAGCCGGTGGGCGTGGCGGAGGATGGCCTGCCGGCGGCGGCCGGGGCGGCCGGGGCGGTGGCGCTCGAGCCGCCGCTCAGGCGGCCGGAGGCGGCGTTGCTGGCGTTGGAGACGCCCACCGCCTGCTTGGCCTTGTTGATGTCCGACTGGTAGGCGCCGAGGCCCTGGTTGGAGGAGCCGCCCCCGCTCCCGCTGCTCGAGGAGCCCGGCTTGAGGGCGACAAGCCACAGGGCGAAGAACACGATGGTGCCGAGCAGAAGCGCGATCAGCGAGCGGGACGCGGGCATGGCCAGCCTCATCATCGGCACCCGGCGCCCCTGACATGAGCCCGGGGAGCGGAAACTGGACGCGCGGCCAGAGCGCCTCCTCAAACCACGCGGTCCTCCCCGCCCTCCCCGCCGCTACAGCAGCCGCAGCCCGAGCTCGCGCAGCTGCGCCGGGTCCACCGGCGCGGGGGCGCCGGTGAGCGGGTCGGCGCCGCTGGCCGCCTTGGGGAACGCGATCACATCGCGGATCGTCGGCCGTCCGGCCAGCAGCGCCACGATCCGGTCGATGCCCATCGCGATCCCTCCGTGTGGCGGGGCGCCGTAGCGCAGCGCGTCGAGCAGGAAGCCAAACCGCGCCTGCGCCTCCTCGGGCCCGATCCCGAGCAGCGCAAACACGCGCTCCTGCACGTCGCGGCGATGGATGCGGATCGACCCTCCGCCGATCTCGCTGCCGTCCAGCACGAGGTCGTAGGCCCGCGAGCTGACGCTGGCGGGGTCGTCCAGGTCGCCGGTGGGAGCGGTGAACGGATGGTGCGTGGAGTCCCACCGGCGGCGCTCGGGATCCCACAGGAAGGCCGGGAACTCGACGATCCAGCGGATGTCGTGGCGGGAGTGGTCGATCAGCGCAAAGCGCCGCGCGAGCTCCAGGCGCAGCGCGCTCAGCGCCTGTCCGGTCGTGGTCAGCTCGTCGGCGACGATCAGCAGCAGGTCGCCGGGGGCGGCCCCGAGCGCGCGGTTGATCGCCTCCAGCTCCCGGGGGGAGAGGAACTTCGCCACCGGCGAGCGCCACCCCTCATCGCCGTCCTGAACGAACGCCCACACCAGCCCCTTGGCGCCGTGCTGGCGGGCCAGCTCGGTCAGCGCGTCGAGCTCGGAGCGGGGCAGGGCGCGGGGGCCGGCGTTGATCCCGCGCACCACTCCCCCCGCCGCCAGCACGTCGGCGAACACCCTGAACTCACTCCCTCGCACCGCCTCGCCCAGGTCGTGCAGCTCGAGGCCGAAGCGGGTGTCGGGGCGGTCGATCCCGTAGCGGGAGACCGCCTCGGCGAAGGTCATCCGCGGCCACGGCGGCGGCGGGACGGCGAACCCCTCGCGTTCGAACACCGCGCCCATCACCGCCTCCATCACCTCGATCACGTCGTCCTCGTCGACGAACGCCATCTCCAGATCGAGCTGGGTGAACTCGGGCTGGCGGTCGGCCCGGGTGTCCTCGTCGCGAAAGCAGCGGGCGATCTGGTAGTAGCGCTCAAGGCCGCCGACCATCAGCAGCTGCTTGAACAGCTGGGGCGACTGCGGCAGCGCGTAGAACGTGCCCGGCTGGATGCGGGCGGGCACGAGATAGTCGCGCGCGCCCTCCGGGGTGGAGCGGGTGAGGTCGGGCGTCTCGATCTCCAGAAAGTCGCGGCTGTTGAGGACCTCGCGCATCGTGGTGATCACCCGGTGGCGGAGGGCCAGCGCCTCCTGCATCTCGGCGCGGCGAAGATCCAGCGCCCGGTGGCGCAGGCGGAGGTTCTCGTCCACCGCCTCCCCCTCCTCGAGCGGGAAGGGCGGCGTCTCGGCGTCGGCCAGAAGCTCAAGCTCGGCCACCGCCAGCTCGATCTCGCCGGTGGCCAGGTTGGGGTTCACGTTCTCCGGCTCGCGGCGGACGACGACGCCCGCGGCGCTCACCACGTCCTCGGAGCGCAGTCGGTGGGCGACCCGATGGGCGCCGGGCCCGCGGTCGGGGTGGAACACCAGCTGCACGATGCCGGAGCGGTCGCGCAGGTCGATGAAGATCAGCCCGCCGTGGTCGCGCCGGCGGTGAACCCAGCCGGCGACGCGCGCCTGGGTGCCCGCCCGCGCCGCCGTCAGCTGACCGCACCAGGCGTCGCGGTAGCGGTTGGGCCGGGGGGCGCGCCTCATGTCGGGCGGCTCGTGCGCAGGATCGTCGGGATCACCTCGGTGGTGGCCAGCTCACGCTGCTCGCCGCTGTCCATCTCCTTGAGGCTGGCCTGGCCGTCCTCGCCCAGGATGGCCACGAACCGCGCCCGTAGCCGGTCGGCCTGCTTGAGCTGGCCCTTGAGCGAGCGGCCGCCCAGCTCCTGCTGGGTGCGCAGCCCGGCGCGGCGCGCCTCGTGGCTGAGCTGGAAGGCGTGCGCCGCCGCGGCGGGCTTGGCCACCGCCACATACAGGTCGAGCAGCCGCGGCGGGGTGGGCAGCTCCCCCGCCGCCAGCGACATCCGCTCCACCCCGGCCGCCCAGCCCACCGCCGGCGTGGGCGGGCCCTCGAGCTGCTCGATCAGCCGGTCATAGCGTCCGCCGCCGGCCACGCCCGACTGGGCTCCGAGCGCATCGCTGGTGAATTCGAACAGCGTGCGCGTGTAGTAGTCGAGCCCCCGCACCAGCGTCGGGTCCAGCTCGTAGCGGAGCCCCGCCTCCTCCAGCAGCGCGCACACGCGCTCCAGGTGCTCGGCGTCGTCGCGGTCCAGGCGGTCAAGCAGCTTGGGCGCGTCGGCCATCACCGCCCGCGTGCCGGGATCGCTGGCGTCGAACGCGCGCAGCGGGTTGAGCTCGATGCGCTGGCGGACCTCGGGCGCGAGCCGCTGCTCGTGGGCCCGCAGGTAGGCCTTCAGCTCCTCGCGGTAATCGGCCCGCGTCTCCGGCGTGCCCAGACTGGTCAGCCGCAGCCGGGTGCCGCGCACGCCGAGCGCGGCGAACACGTCAGCCAAGAGCACGATCAGCTCGGCGTCCGCCTCCGGCTCGGCCGACCCGATCGTCTCGGCGCCGAGCTGCCAGAACTGCCGGTAGCGGCCTCGCTGGGGCGCCTCGGCGCGGAAGAAGCTCGACAGGTACCACAGCTTGACCGGCTGGGCCAGCTTGTGCATCCCGTGCTCGATGTAGGCGCGGCACACCGGCGCGGTGCCCTCGGGGCGCAGCGTCAGCGAGCGGCCGGCACCGTCCTGAAAGCTGTACATCTCCTTCTGCACGATGTCGGTGGCCTCGCCCACGCCGCGGGCGAACAGCTCCGTGTACTCGAACGCCGGCGTCTCGATCCGCGCAAAGCCGGCCGCCTCCAGGATGCGCCTGGCTTCGGATTCCAGGACCTCGCGACGCGCAGCCTCCTCGGGGAGCACGTCGAACGTGCCGCGCGGAGCCTGGATCACCGCTGGGCGAGCTCGCGCAGATACGGGTTGCTCGCGCGCTCCCGGCCCAGGGTGGTGATCGCCATGTGACCGGGGTACACGGTGGTCTCCGCCGGGAAGCGCTCGAGCAGCGACTCGATCGAGTCAAGCAGCGTGGCCCAGTCGCCGCCGGGCAGATCGACGCGCCCGACCGACCCCTGGAACAGCACGTCGCCCGAGAACAGCGCCCGTTCGGCCGCCAGCGCGTAGGTGACGTGGCCGGGGCTGTGTCCGGGCGTGAACAGCACCTCGAGCGTCAGGTCGGCCAGCTCGAGCGTCTCCCCGCCCGCCACCGCGTGGTCGGCCTGGTAGCTCTCAAACGGCCCGAACCCCGGCCAGGGGACGTAGTCCATGATGTTGGCCAGCACCTGGGTCTCGAGCTTGGGACAGTAGACCGGGGCGCCGGTGGCGCGGGCGACCGGCGCGACGGCACCGATGTGGTCGAAGTGGGTGTGGGTGATGAGGATCGCCTCGACGGTCTCGACGCCCAGCTTGCCGAGCGCCTCCAGCAGCCGCTCGGCCTCATCGCCGGGGTCGACGACCACCGCCCGCTCGGCGCCGGGACGGCGCACGATGAAGCAGTTCTCCTGCACGGGCCCGACGGTGAACATGCGCACGTCGATCATCGCCCGGCCGCCTTTCGACGCTGGCGGCGCCGGTAGAGCGCCAGCTCCAGGTAGTAGCCGGCGGGGACGTAGATGACCAGGGCGAACACCGAGAAGGCGATCGCCAGCGGCACCTTGTTGGCGCCCTTGGCGGTGAGCAGCAGGAACACGAACACCAGCACGGCGGCGATCGAAGCGCGGGTGATCGATGACTTCCAGGTGGGGGGCGAGTTCAGCCGTCGCTCGCGGGCGGCCGCCCGGTCCTGCCGCTTGCGCTCCTCGGGGCTCAGCGGGCGCCCGGTCCGGCCCCGCGCCTCGATCGTGCCGGCGGGGGTTCCGCGGTGCTTGGTGCGCCGTTTGCGTCGCGTCTGGGCCACTTGCAGGGAGCTTAGTCGCTGACACTGCGGGCGTCCTCGCGCACGGTCATCTCGCCGGGCATCCTCATCAGCGGTGCCCGCCGGGCGTCGTCATCAAGGTTTCCGCCGGGCATCCTCATCAGCGGTGATTCGGCCGCCCGACCGGCCGATCCGACCCTGCGGCGGCCAGCGCGTCCTCGATCGTGGCCCGGTTGCGCAGCGGAAGGCCGGGGGGGAAGTCGGCCAGCGCCGCGCGCGGCGCCAGCCCCACCAGCTCGGCCTCGCGGATCGGCGCGTGCCGGGCGACCGCCGCCACCACGGTGGCGAGCGGCACCGCCCGATGGTCCTCGATGTTGGTGGACACCTGCGCCAGCCCCGCCCGCTCGAGCCACAGCCCGAGCGCGCGCACGCCGGGCAGCCCCTCGGACCCTCCCTCGCGGATCGCCGCCGCAATCGCCCGGGCCTGCTCGACCGTCGCCGGCGGCGCCAGCTCCATGTTGAAGGCGACGAGCGGCGGGCGCGCCGCCACCAGCACCGCGCCCGCGCGCGGGTCAAGGCGCGCCGGCCCGAAGTCGGGCTTCAGCTCCCCGCCGGCAATCCGGGCGGCCAGCCGCTCGGGACCGCCGCGGCGCAGCTCGGCGCGGGTGCGCCCGCCGGCCAGCACGCCGTACAGGAAGACCGGCAGGCCGAGCTCGGTGCCGAGCAGGTCGGCCAGGACCAGCGCCTCCGCGCACGCGGCGCCCCGATCCGCCTCCTCCAGGTGCACGATCGGTGCCACGTCGAGCACCCCCACCCGCGGATGCAGCCCCCGGTGGCGGCGCAGATCCAGCCGCTGAACCGTCGCGCCGGCCCCCTCCAGCACCGCCTGCGCGAGCTCACCCGGGGCGCCCGCCAGCGTGATCACGCTGCGGTTGTGGTCGGGATCGCTGTGCACGCCCAGCGTCCGGGCGTCGAACGCCCGCACGATCTCCGACACCACCCCCATGTCGCGGCCCTCGGAGATGTTGGGGACCGCCAAGAGCGCCGGCGGCTCGCGCCGCTGCGCCGACGCGCTCACCGGGCGTCGATCTTGCCGATCCCGACCCCGCCGTGCCGCGGGCCCTGACGCTGGGCAAGCGAGTGCGCACTGGCCATGGCCGCGGATCATACGTCCGCGGAGCTCACTGCTCCCGCCCACTCTCCGAGCCCTCCGAGCGCCGCTAGACTGGCCCCCGCGCCGGAGTAGCTCAGTCGGTTAGAGCAGCGGAATCATAATCCGCGTGTCGGGGGTTCGAGTCCCTCCTCCGGCATCCGCTGTTTTGTTGTATCGCGAGTGTTGACGGGCGATCTTGCGGTTTGTGGTCCGTGCGTCGCCGACCGCAACGAGGGACTGCGAACCGCGCCGCGCAGGCGACCGGCGCTCGCCACAAGCTCGTGGCCTACTCGCTCAACGTCACGCACGCCGACGGAGGCCCCAAGGCCAGAGGCTTCGAGCGCATCCTCGGCATCACCATCGCGGACATTGACTATCTCGAGGGCGCGATCCTCACGGGCATTCTGCTGGTCCCGGTCGGCGCGGTGCGAGCCACGAGGTGGGGCGCGCACTGCGTCATGATGATTCCGGTTCGCGGTCGCGGCGCCAAGCAAGACCGCATCGTCAACCTCAGAACGGTGTGGGAGATCGCCGACACCAACGCCCCGCCGCGACTCGTGAACACCTACCTAAAAGCCCTAAACTGGGGGCATCATGGCTATCACCGTCAAGCAGACGATTGGTGAACACGACTATGTCGAGCTCATCGAGGCGATCGACAAAGACGAGCGCCTCACTCGAGACCCCGACGAACCCCGGGGCGTCGGGCAGTGGCCCGCGGGCACATGGGGCACCGTCATCGGCGACTACGGCGACCACAAGATGATTGACATCTCCGACGAGAGGGGCGTGCCGCTCGACATGCCCGTGGTCCCCGCAACAAAGCTCAAGCTGATCACCAAGCACGGCGCCTAGCGGCGTCCCGTAGCGATGGCGCCCTCGGGCGCGCGGAATCGTATCCGCTTGTCGGGGTTCGAGTCCCTCCTCCGGCATCCTTATCCTTGGCCGTCGCCTCAACGGGGCGAGCGTGGCGGCGTGCTCGAACTCTACGACGACAGTACTGCGATGGTTGAGTTCATCAGCCTGCCGCCGGAGCTGGGCGTCGATCCGATCCGCCTCTTGGCGAGCTGTGCGTAATCGACGCCCGCTCCGGCTGTCGGTCAGCCAGCGATGCTGAAGACCACGCGCACCACGTTTGAGAGTCGCCGGAGCCCGTGGCTGGGCACGACGGTCGGCGCGGTGCCCTTGACGAGGTAGGCGGTGAGGATCGTGCGACCGGTGCCGAACAGCGGCTTGCCGGGCTGCCAGGTGTTCCAGGTTTCGGCCCTTCCGCCGTGCACCTTGGCGACCCCGTTGATCTGGAATAGCCCCGCGAGATTGGTCCTCGGGCCGTGGAAGGGGGTTCCCGGCTTGTTGGGTGTGGTGGAGAGCAGAACGACCAGTCCGGGAGCTCCGGGATCAGGTCCGGGATGGAAGGTGGGGGAGTTGGGGTCGTTGAAGTACGGCCTGTAGCCGGCGGCGGCACTGATCAGATGGTTGTACTTGGCCTTGGTCGCGTCGAGGGAGAGATCGACGATGAAGCCGACCCCACCGGCACCGGAGTGATCGCCCGCTCCGGGAGAGAACACGGTCAGTTGGATCGGTGGGCGCATCGGCTGACGGTGGCGGCGGTCGGGCCTGGCCAACGCTCCGGTGGCGAGCGTGCCCGTGATCGCCACGGCGAGCGCGCCGGCGCTGGCCGCGGTCAGCCAGCGACGGGTGAGCCGCGCACGCCGTGCGCCTGGTGTCTGTCGCTCCTGCTCGGTGGTGTGGTCGCTGTGATGAGCCATCTTTCCCCTTTGGTTCTCGGTTGACCGGCTTTCCCTGGCTTACGTCGCTTGGACGGCAAAGGTTCAACGGAGGCGTCGCTTGGACGGCAAACGTTCAACGGAGGCTCCGAGCGCAACGGGAATCCGTCTGAACCGCGCGGCCTGATCCGGCGTACACAGCTTCAGTGAGCTCAGAGCAGGAAATGGTGGCTGCCCTCCTCGGGCCCGACGCCCGGGATGCCCAGCGGGCGGCGCGGTCGCTGTACCGAAGCTACGGCCCGGAGCTGTATGGATTCGCGGTCCGCCGCCTGCAAGACCCCGGCTTGGCCGAGGAGGTCGTCCAGGACGTTTTCACCCGAGCGTGGCGCAGCGCCGAGCGCTACCGGGCGGAGCGCGGATCGGTTCGCACGTGGCTGTACACGATCGCCCGCAGCCTCGTGCTCGATGCCGAGCGTCGTCGGGGACGCAGGCCACCCCCGCCGCCGGCCGACGCCCCAGCGGATGCGGTCGAACCAACCGAGCCGATCGAGATGGCCCTGCTGCGCTATCAGGTTCAGCTCGCCCTCTCTCGGCTCACCCCAGAGCACCGGCAGGTGATCGAGCTGGTGCACTTCAGGGGGCTGACGCTGTCCGAGGCTGCCGAGCTGACCGGGCTTGCCCTCGGGACGATCAAGAGCCGTCTGCACTACGCCAGTCACAGCCTCCGCCTCGCACTCGAGGAGCTCGAGGTGATCAGATGACCGATTGCCCCCAGGTCAGTCAGCTGCTCGCCGCACACGCCTTCGGCCTGCTTGAGGGCGACGAGCGTGACCTCGTGCAAGCCCACCTGGCCAAATGTCCCGCCTGTCGCCAGGCATTCGATCGGCTGCGCACCCTGCCGCCGTTGCTTGACCTGGCCGGGGGCGTCGAGGGCCGGATACCCGCGCCACCGCCACTGCTCGAGGCCTCGATCCTGGCCGCTCTTCCCTTCGCGCACCGATCCCGCTCACGCTGGCGTTCGTCCGGACAGCGGCTCCGGCGGAGAGCTCCCGCCCGTCTGCGACGGGCCGCGGCCGTGGCGGGGCTAGTTGCCCTCGGCGCGGTTTTGGCCCTTGTGCTGCCGCAGCTCTCCGGCGGCCCCCGACCGAGCGGCCGCCTGGTGCTGCGCGCCTCCCACCTGGAACCCGACGCGCGCGCCGTCGCGGTTCTGCGCCCGCACCCCTGGGGAACCGAGGTGGACCTTCACGTAGGCCACCTGGCTCCCACCCGCGGAGCTCAGGTCTATGAGCTGTGGTTCGTATCACCCCGCGGACGGCTCAGCGCAGGCACGTTCACCGTTGGTCCGAGCGGACGTGCTGAGGTCACGCTTGCCGCGGGCGCGCATCCCGGACAGTACGTCTCGATCGGCATAACGCTTGAGCCGGATGGCCTTCACCCGGCGCGGCTGGGGCCGAACGTCCTTCACGCGCGGATGTCGACCTGAGCCCTCCGCATCGGATGGGCTAGCCCCAAGCCGGCGCGCATTGGAATGACGGTGGCCATGAAAACCTCCCGTAGGCAGCCACTGAATCTCCCCGCTGGTGGCCACCAGTTCTGCTCATGGGTGGCCACTTATTCTCCCCACGGTTCTGTAGCGAAATCCCGTCAGGCAGCAACCTCCCGGGGTTGGAGGGTGACTTCGTGTACGAGCGCTTCGAGTTGTCGGATTAGTCGCTGGATGATCCGGTCGGGGTTCTGACGGGCGAAGTAGTCGCCGCCTGGGTCGTTGTAGAGCTCGCCGTTGGTGAGCATGTGCCAGACGGCGGTGAGGATCGAGTGGCCGACCGCGGTGACGGCTTTGGAGTGGCCGCGGCGCCCGCGCAGTCTCTGGTATTGGGCGGCGAGGTAGGAGTCCTTGCTCTTGGTGGCGGCGAGTGCGGCTTCGGTCAGCGTCGCTCGGTGAACCGCCCTGGCTGTGATGGAGACCCTGGCGTTTTGTGGTTGGGGTCGATCTTGGGACAGCGTAGAGCTGTCGTGATGAGGTTGTTGACGTTGATGTTCCAGCGAGCCATCCTCATCACCGTCGAGCGTCTTGCGGTCCGGTGAGCCCGACTGGTTGGGCGGCGGCGGCGAGGTGATCGGCGTCCGGGAGCGGATCGCAGGTGATCCGGGCCTCGACGGCGTCTGGTTGGCGCGCTGGGAGGCGTTCTGCGGCCCTGCGAGCCGGCTCGGCGACCGGTGGGTCGCCCGAATCCGGCGCCTCGAGCTCGCCACGGTCGGGGTGGAGGGCCTCGAACTCGGCAGGCGGCAGGTCGCCGAGGTGGCCGTGCAGCCGCTGGGCATTGTGCCCGTGCACCCAGCCCAAGGTGGCGAGCTCGACCTCCTCGATCGTCTTCCACGGACCCTGGCGGGCGGGCCCGCGGATCAGCCAGGCCTTGTAGTAGCCGTTGACCGTCTCGGCCAGCGCATCGTCGAGCGCCGTCAACTGCGCTTGATGACTCCCGTGAGCAGCGAGTTCGTGTGACGCATCCGTTCCATCCGTGGGTGGGGGCGGGACTTCGTGTTCGTGGCGGTGCGCCAGGCGTGGGGCGAGGGCCGCGTGTTCTTCTTCGACGAGTGGACCGTCCCGGGTTTCGCGGAGACCGGCTTATGTGGGTTCGTGGTCGTTGACGTTGGTCGTTTTGATGTTTCTTTCAGCGAGTATCTCTCCTGCCGTCCAGCGGAGAGGCCAGCCGCAGCCGTTCGTCTCAGACGGCGGTTGGGGCGGCCTGAGCCAGACCAGCCGAAGCGGCGAGGAGGCGTTCACGGTAGCCAGTGGGCGGTTGGCTGGGAAATCGGAGCCGGTCGTCGAGAAGCGACGCGTGCTAAGCCCGTCTGTGGCCCTCGGAGACATCGCCGCGACCGATCGATCGACCGAGATCGGGCCTGTGTGGAGCTGCTCGTACTCGACCGGTGGGACGTCGCCGAGCGAGGAGTGCAGCCGCTGGTGGTTAAACCAGCCGATCCATTCGACGGTCTGAAGCTCGAGCTGGCTGCGGGTCTGCCAGACGCGGTCTGAGATCAGCTCGGTCTTGTATGAGTCCACGAATGATTCGGCGAGCGCGTTGTCGTAGGCGTCCCCGACCGAGCCGATCGATGCCAGCACCCGGTGGTCGTCGAGCACCTGGGTGTACGCGTCCGAGGTGTACTGCGATCCGGCGTCGGAGTGGCAGACGAGTCGGAAGTCGGCACCGGGGTCCCTCAAGCCCAGCGCCATCCGCAGCGCGTCGAGCACGAGTGTGGTGCGCATGCTGGCCGCCAGCTGCCAGCCGACGACCATCCGGCTGAACACGTCGATGATGAACGCGAAGTACAGGACGCCTTCCCAGCAGCGCAGATACGTGAAATCGCCCACCCACAGGCGGTTTGGCGCCTGGGCGGTGAAGTCGCGCTCCACCCGGTCAGCAGGCCGGGTGGCGGCCGGGTCAGCCCTGGTGGTCCGCCATGGCTTTCCGCGCCGCTTCGCGCCCCGGATCCCGTTTGAGGCCATCAGCCGCTCGACCGTGCGGCGGCCGGCCTCGATCCCCTCCCGCAACAGCTGCTTCCACACCCGCCGCGAGCCGTAGCACTCGTAGTTCTCCTCGTGCACGCGGCGGATCTCCACCAAAAGCCGCTCGTCGGCCAGCACCCGAGCAAAGCGCTCGCCGGTCGCCCGGCGGTAGTAGGCGGACGCCGACACGTCCAGGGTCCTGACCGGACCCCGTCTGTCGGTCCACCACGAGTGAGAGGTGGTGGATGTGACGGGCGAGAAGGTAACGACCGGGCCGGACGGACAGAGCACGCTTGAGGTTCCGCGACCGTGGTTGCGGAGCCGGCGAGCGTAGCGAGACGGCGGAGCGGCGATGGTCGCGGGCGCGCCCGCCGGACACCCCGTCGGCCCAGGGCGATCAGGCCGCCAGCGCAGCCTGTTCGCGCTCAGCGATCCACTCGGCGGCGAATACGGCCGGAGCGCGCATCCCGAGCGAGCTATGTGGTCTGCGGGTGTTGTAGTCCTGGCGCCAGTCCTCGATCACGACGCGCGCTTCGGCCAGGCAGGCGAACTCCTCGACGTCGAGCAGCTCGTCGCGCACGCGGGAGTGGAACGATTCGACGAACGGGTTCTCCCACGGCGAGCCGGGCTCGATGTACGCCGTCCCTGTCTTCGACAACGTGCACCAGTCCCTGAGCGCGTGCGCGGTCATCTCCGGACCGTTGTCCATCCTGAGATGCTCCGGGGCGCCCCGTTCGGCGACGAGGCGCTCCAGCGTCTCCACGACCCGGTCAGTGTCGATGCTGCGATCAACGCGCATCACGAGCGCTTCGCGGGTGAACTCATCGACGATGTTGCACAGCTTTTAGCGCCCTGCCGCAGGCGGTCTGGTCGAACTGGAAGTCAAACGCCCACACGTGCCCCGGCCGCTCCGCGCGCAGCCGCTTGGCGGGCACGGTCGACTCCCCGAGCCGCCGACGCTTGCGCCGCCGCTGCGGCACCCGCAGCCCCTCCTCACGCCACAAGCGCTGCACCCGCTTGCGGTTCACCTGCCACCCCTCCTCCCGCAGCCGGTGATACGCACGACGGTACCCCCACCGCGGCCGCTCGGCGGAGA
>Ga0209061_1001320_pt1 | contig 42788 bp, 38 predicted proteins | sample Coa_R1_10_FD_187157 | JGI IMG/M metagenome (GOLD analysis project Ga0209061, IMG submission 187157) | Surface soil microbial communities from Centralia Pennsylvania, which are recovering from an underground coalmine fire - Coalmine... | ecosystem: Environmental > Terrestrial > Soil >...
CAGGACTGCAGCGAGTACGACCGCACCGTGACCGCGTGGAACCAATTGCAGAAGCAGCAACTCACGCAGTTCAATGCCTTGCTGGCGAAAGATCGCCTGCAGGAGATCAGTGTGCCCTCGGGCAAGCTTGCCGATCCGCCGTGCCGCTTAACGGTTCGCTCGAAGTAAGCGGCCTTATCGCGCGGCGCTTCGCGACGGGAAAGGGAGCGCAGGCGTCAATCTGTGCGCGCGCACCTGCGGTTGATTTTTTCTGCTGTGTGGCGTCCAATAAGAGCAACGCGCTCGTGTTGCAGCATGAAGTTCTTTGGCGCGCGCTCAGGATGCGACCATGCGGGAAGCAGTAATCGTCAGCTCGGTGCGCACAGCGGTCGGCAAGGCCTTCAAAGGCGCCTTGCGCGCCACGCGCCCCGACGATCTGGCGGCAATTGTCATTCGCGGCGCGCTTGCCCGCGTGCCCGGCCTCAAGCCTCAGGAAATCGAAGACGTGATTCTCGGTTGCGCCATGCCCGAAGCCGAACAGGGAATGAACGTGGCGCGCATCGCCTCGCTTCGCGCCGGCCTGCCGGTCGAGGTTTCCGCGATGACCATCAATCGCTTTTGCTCCTCCGGATTGCAGGCCATCGCCATTGCCGCCGAACGCATCGCTGCAGGCCAGGCCGGGGTCATCATTGCCGGCGGCGTCGAATCCATGAGCATGATTCCCATGGGCGGAAACAAAATTTCGCCGAATCCGTGGCTCATGGACCATTATCCCGATTCCTATTTGGGCATGGGCCTCACCGCCGAAAATCTCGCAAAGAAATACGGCATCAGCCGCGAGCAATCCGATGAATTTTCACTGCAAAGCCATCAAAAGGCGCTGGCCGCGATTGCTGCGGGAAAATTCAAGGACGAAATCGTCTCCGTGGAAGTGAATTTCACTTCCGTGAATGGCAGCGGCAACCGTCCGCACACGGACGCGATGAATTTCGACACCGACGAAGGTCCGCGCGCCGATAGCTCGCTCGAAGCCCTCGCGAAATTGAAGCCCGCCTTTCACGCCAAAGGCACCGTCACGGCCGGCAACAGTTCGCAAATGTCCGACGGCGCCGCCGCTGCGGTAGTCATGTCCGCCGAGCGCGCCCGCGCCATCGGCGCGAAGCCGCTCGCAAGATTTGTTTCGTTTGCCACGGCAGGATGCCCGCCGGAGGAAATGGGCGTCGGTCCGGTGTTCGCCATTCCCAAAGCGCTGAAGCTTGCCGGATTGAAGCTCGACCAAATCGGAGTGATCGAATTGAATGAAGCCTTTGCCGCGCAATCGCTCACGGTCTTGAAGCTCGCGCAGCTCGATCCCGAGCGCGTCAATCCGAGTGGCGGCGCTATCGCGCTGGGCCATCCGCTCGGCTGCACCGGAGCGAAACTCACGGCGACCATCCTGCGCGAAATGGAGCGCCGCAAGTCGCGCTACGGCATGGTGACCATGTGCGTCGGCGGCGGCATGGGCGCCGCCGGCATCCTCGAACGCCTCACTTGATGAAGCTACCCTTTGCAAGGTGCATTGAATAATTCTCTTGACACTTGATCAGCAATAACAGATATTTCGCTTTGCATTCGCCCGCAGTAAACGTTTATATTGGCTTACAGTCCAGCGATTTTCATTTGAATCGGAGGAGTGGATGACATCTTGGCTGAAATGCGATGTCACAGATGGGATGATGCCAGGGGAATTTGCGGTCGTAATGAAAGTCTCGGGCGGACGGCAAATATCACTGTTTGCCGCCGCACAATTTGTTCGAACCAATCCTGGTCGCTTGCTTGTAACAGTAATGGAATGTGAGAAAGACAAAGCTCTGGTGTATCTCCCATCAAATCCATTTGAAATTTCATCTCGGACGGTGACCGTACCTGCAAAAGAACTCTTGGCCGAATAGAACGGCAAAAGGCGTGATGGCATGATCCTTTCGAACAGGGCCATACAGGAGGCCCTGGATGAGAAGCGGCTAATCATCGACCCTGAGCCAGAACCCAGAAGACCCAGCACCGAAAACCCAGATTGCCCCTATGGAACCACATCGGTTGACTTGCGGCTGGCTCCAAATGTATCTATACCGAAAAGAGGTGCATACGCCTTCGATTTGAAAAACGGAAAAATTGCGGAATTCCTTGCACAAAGCTGTGAACACATCGATTTCGCCAAGTCCGGGTCATACACACTCGATCGAGGTGCGTTTATTCTTGGCCAAACGGTGGAATATGTAGCGCTACCTCTTATCACAGGAAAGCCGACTCTCGCAGCGAGAATCGAGGGGAAAAGCTCGTGCGCAAGGTGTGGCATTCTCGTGCATTTTACGGCGCCAACAGTGCACGCGGGGTTTGCTGGAAAGCTTACACTTGAAATCGCTAATCTAGGCTCTTGCGCTTTTGTATTGCGACCCAACGAGCCAATTTGCCAACTCATCCTAGAACAGGTTGCCGGCGAGCCGTTTGAAAGTCCAAGCCAATTCCAAGGCCAAACAACCCCACCCGGCACTCGTTGACGCCTGAGGATGGCAGCGGGTATTGCCGCCATTTACTGCCTCGGCGATTGAAGTTCGACCGCAAGAGCCATAAAAAAAAATAAACAGCAAGAAGAACCGAGCGAAGGCCCATCCTCAATAATCCTTTGGCTCCCTTCTAACTCTCAGATGCACAGTTTCAATCGGCCGGACGGCCAGCCCGACAATCCGGGCAACAGAACGACAGCAGCCGCCTCGAAGCACCGCGGGTCTTTTTACTTAATCTCAGAAAAACACCGCCGGCGAAACGCCAAATCGGCGGCTCAGTTTTTCAATCTGTGTTCGGTTCAACTCGCGCTTCCCGTTCAGCACTTCGGATACGATGCTCTCCGACCCAAACAACGCCGCCAAGTCCTTTTGCTGAAGACGATTGGCTTCCATCAGCCCCCGCAACACTTCCACAGTCGAAGCATCGTCCATCGGAAAATGCTCTTCCTCGTAATCCTCAATCAGGGTCACCAAAAGCTCGGCGCATTTTTCTTCGCTCTGCGAGCGATGCCACCTCGAAGTAAGCCTGTCCAGCACGGAAAGATAGTGTTCATGTTGTCGCTCGGACGAAATAATCGTTGGCGCTTCCGTATCCATAGAAATTCCCATTGTGGGAAGTTCGCGTCAAGACCCGATTTCCGTTGACTTTCTCTTAACCATCCCGTATATAGTTTCTTCGGCTGGACGGCCAGCCGCACAATTTGGGCAGCAGAAAGGCAGAGGCCGCCATCGGGCGGCTTTTAACATTTATGGACGGCAAAAGGGCCACTTCTGGCCCTTATGAAAGAGAGACGGTGGACACTAATCTCTATTCGCGCCGCCTTGCGACCGAACCCGCGGGCCGCACGGAGTACTCGCCGTTGCCTGCTCGTCACTCGTCGCTCGTCACTCGCCACTGCATCGGGTATCAGTACTCTAATCGACACACCTATGAAAAATTAGAACTCGTCGTAAGTGCCTTTAGAATGAATAAAAGTTCCGTTTCTAATCGACACAAAAACGCACTTTGTCCAAGGTAAAAATGCACAATTTTAGTGCAATCCAAAAAACGCGCCCGGCTACCGCGGCGGAGATTTGAGGAGCTGACATGGCCACATCCGCAATTTCGCAGAATCTGACCCGCGGCGGCGCCTTCCTGATCTCCTCCTGTGTCCCCGAGGACGTCTTCACCCCCGCCGACATGAACGGCGACCAGCGCCTCATCGGCCAGACCGCGGAAGAATTTGTCGCCAAGGAAGTTTTGCCGCTGGTCCCTGAACTGGAGCAACACAAGGAAGGTTTGATGGCCGGGGTGCTGAAAAAAGCAGGCGAAGTGGGCCTGCTCGCCGGCGGCATCCCCGAAGAATACGGCGGCGCGGGGCTGGACAAGGTTTCCGCGACGCTGCTCTCGGAAAAATTGGCGGCGTATGCTTCGTTCGCCGTGACGCACGGGGGCCACGCCGGCATCGGCACCGTGCCCATCGTTTATTTCGGCACCGAGGAGCAGAAGAAAAAATATCTCCCGCGTATCGCCACCGGCGAGATGATTTCCTGCTACTGCCTTTCCGAGCCGCAGGCGGGCTCGGACGCGCTGGCTTCGCGCACGCGCGCGGTGCTTTCGCCCGATGGAAAAAGCTGGATTCTGAACGGCCAGAAAATGTGGATCACCAACGGCGGATTCGCGGATCTGTTCGTTGTTTTTGCGAAAGTGGACGGCGAGAAATTCTCCTGTTTTTTGGTCGAGCGCGGCGCGCCGGGATTTTCCATCGGCGCGGAAGAAAAAAAGATGGGCATCAAGGGCAGCTCGACCGTCGCGCTGTTTTTCGAAAACACGCCGGTCCCCAAGGAAAATCTGCTGCACGAAATCGGGCGCGGCCACATCGTGGCCTTCAATACGCTGAACAGCGGACGCTTCAGCCTCGGCGCGTACTGTCTCGGCGGAGCGAAAAAGACTCTCGAAGTGGCGTCGAAGTATTCGAAGGAGCGCACCGCGTTCGGCAAGCGCCTGGAACAATTCGGCCTGATTGATGCCAAGCTCGCGGAAATGGCCATTCGCATTTTCGCCGTGGAGTCCATGATCTACCGCACTGCCGGTCAAATTGACGCCGGTATGGCCGCTTCCGAAGGCGGCGGCAAAACCGAGCAGGGCATGAAAATGCTCGAAGAGTACGCCATCGAAAGCTCCATCAGCAAAATTTGCGGCTCGGAAACCGTGGATTTTTGCGTGGACGAAGCGGTGCAGATTTTCGGCGGCTACGGCTATCACGAGGATTATCCGGTCGCGCGCGCCTATCGCGACAGCCGCATCAACCGCATTTTTGAAGGCACCAACGAAATCAATCGCATGCTCATTATTCAAATGCTGATGAAGCGCGCCATAGCCGGCGTGCTGCCGCTGATTCCTGCGGCGATGAAGCTGGCCGATGAGGTTCTTGCCGGACCTTCCCGTGACGAAGCGGCGAGCGGGCCGTTGGCCGCCGAAGAGCGCGTTGTCGCGAACACGAAAAAAATGTTTTTGCTGGCCGCCGGCGCGGCCGTGCAGCGTTTTCGCGAGCAGCTTGCCGAGCAGCAGGAGATTGTCGCCGCGCTCGCGAACGTGGTCCTGGAAGTTTACGCCATGGAATCCTGTCTGCGTCGCGCGCAAAAGGCGGCCCGTCGCGGCGGAGGTGAATCCGCATCGGTGATGGCCGACGCCGCGCGCGTTTTCCTTTCCGATGCGGCGGATCGCGCCGAACGCGAAGCGCGCACTGCTCTGGCGGCCACGGTGGAGGGCGATATGCTGCGCACGCAGCTCGCTGTGCTGCGCCGGTTCGCCAAGCGCGAGCCGGTTGACACCGTTGCGCTGCGCCGCCGCGTCGCCGCGGCGGTTCTCGCCGGCGACCGCTATCCCTTTGAGGCCCGGTGAGCACGCGGGCTGGATCAAAGTTTCGCGAAACTCGTCTTGCAAAACGGGATTCGACTGTCCGGAGCGCGGCTGTGCGCAGCGCGAAACGAAAATCGCTTGGGCACGGGCGAACGCGCCGCGACTCGCGCTCGCTCTCATGGATTCGCGATCTAGCGACTCCCTATTTGAAGGGATATAGCCCGATTGCCGCGCGCGGGGACGGGCTCGAGGGCTATTGGTTTCTCGCCGCGCCCGAAAAGCCCACCGAAAATGGAATTCCAGCCGGCTCGGCGCGCCGCACCGCAAAATCCGCCGCACGAGCCGGATTTTTCATCGGCTATTTGACGAAATCGGAAGGGAAGTACGCATTTTGGCATCCCGAACCGCCGGAATGCCTGGTCTTCGCGTGGGTCAATTCTACGAATCGCAATCTTCACAGTCGGCTGGTTGCTGAAAAGGGAAGTTTATTGCGCAAGACCTTCGAATACATTCGCTGGCTTACGCATCGCCCGCCGCGTTTTGTCTTTCACGAATCGCAGGGAGCAGCCATGGCGCGCCATGCTTCGATGAAAAACTGGCCGCGCGCAAAATATGAGCATTTTTCGCGAAATTTCTTCATCGAGACACTAGCCTGGCTCGTTCGCAGCGGTTTGGTGCGCAAGCTTCGCGAAGAAGCCCTACCGGCACAATGAATAGAAAGGTTTGAATAGAATGAACAACGCCGCGATAGGCGCCACTGTAGGGACCGCCTTCGGATGCGCATGGGGAATCGTTGGCTCGCTGGGTCTTCCGCCCCCACTTGCGCACTCCAACTATCGTAGCCTCTGCCGGGATATCGGCTGCTCTGATTATTGCGCTTGCGGTGCACCCTAATACTCTGGCGTCGGCGAAATTCCGCGGGCTCATTTATGGCGGGGCCGTAGCGTTCGAGGTGATCGTAATCGTATTGGGATCAATTCTGCTGCAACGGTCCACGCTTCAGCAGTTCATCTTGCCGTTTGTCGGCTTCGTCGTCGGGTTGCACTTTATCGGTTTGTGGAAAGCAACGGATCTCCGGCTTTTTCTGTGGATTGCCGTAGCCATGTGCCTCGTGTGCACCGTTGCCGTTTTCTTACCCTCCCGTAGGTCCTATGGAGTCGATCCCCGAATCGCTGTTACAGGAATCGGCAGCGCCGTCATTCTTTGGGCCGCGGGACTCTTTACGCTGATGCACTGAGGCAATTCCAGAAAAGCCGGGAGAGGGTTCGCGCCAAAACCGCAAAAAACGTCACATTTGCGGAAGTGGATTTTCCCAATCTGGCAAGTCATCGCTTCGCCTGCCCACAAACGAATGAGCGTTAAGAGTTTGCTACCTGCTCCTTCGGCCAGTGATTTGCATCTAAGTAGCTGGGGGTAGGTAGAAATGCGAATTCATCGGGTCCCGAAGTGGGTGTGGTGGTGTCTGGCTGCGGTGGTCGCCCTGCACATTTACTTCTTTCAGGAGCTGGTCGCTGCGGAATTGTTGTTCGCCGTCGTTTTTGGCAGCCTTTTGCTGCTGCTGATGGCAATTTATGCTGTCAGCGAAGCGGGAGATCGCGGGCTGGGCTGGGTCGAGACGGGCTACAAATCATTCGGCGTCGTGGCCCGGCGGCAATGGGAACGCGTGGAAGCGGTCAGTAAAAGGACATTCCACCGTCCACATTCAGAGTCTGCCCGGTGATCGCTGCGGCCCGCGGTGAAGCGAGAAAAAGTGCCGCGTCGGCCACGTCGTTGACTGCTTGCGGCTTTCCCTGGAGTATTCGTTCCACGAACTGGCTGAAAAGCTGCTCGGGCTCGACTTTTAGCCTTTCGGCGAGCCCTTTTCCTAATTTTTTTGACATTTCCGTTTCCGATACAGGCCCGGGACAGATTGCGTTCACACGCACGCCATTGCGCGCCGCTTCCGCTGCCAGAGTGCGCGTTAAGCCGCAGAGTCCGGCCTTCGAAGCGGCATACGGCCCATTCCAGCGAAACGCGCCCTTCGCCGCGACACTCGAAATGTTAATGATGGCGCCGGAGCCTCGCTGATACATCTCCTGCAAAACCAAACGGCACAGCAAAAACGGCCCACGCAGGTTTACTGTGATGACCTCGTCCCATTCGCGCGGTGAGACCTCTTCAATGGGTTTTATCGGGCCGAGCGTGCCGGCGTTGTTCACCAGAATGTCTACGTGTCCGAATCGCTTGCGCGCTTCGCGGACAATGGCCTCACAATCGGCTTCGTTTGAAACATCGGCGGCGATCGCGGCGGCTTTGTGGCCGGCGGCTTTTAATTCCGCCATGACCGCATCAAGTTGAGAGCGCGTGCGCGCGGCGAGGAGCACGGCGGAGCCTTCCTCTGCGAACCGCAAGGCAATCGCGCGCCCGATGCCGCGTCCGGCCCCGGTGACGATGGTCACTTTCCCGTCCAAAATCATGCCAGTGCTCCTATTGAGTTTTTTCCCGCGCCGAAAGCATACCACCTAGGGCCATATTGGACTTAGCTCGAACCGGGGCGAATCCCCGCGGAAAAGCTGGTGCGCACGTCCCGCGGATGCGGTAACATAAACCTTCTATGCCTCGAGATATCGCCAACATACAGGGAATCGGCAGCCGTCCAGAAAACGGGCGAAAAATGCTGGTGCGTGTGCGGCCGCGCGGATTCTGCGCTGGAGTGGTGCGTGCTGTGGATATTGTCGAACTGGCGCTTGAGGCATACGGCGCGCCGGTTTATGTCCATCACGAAATCGTGCATAACCGCTACGTGGTCGACCAATTGCGACAGCGCGGCGCGATTTTTGTGGAGACCATCGGCGAAGTGCCCATCGGCGCGGTGTTGGTTTTCAGCGCGCACGGCGTCCCGCCGCGTGTGCGCGAAGAGGCCAAGGAGCGGCAATTGCGCGTGATTGACGCTACCTGTCCGCTGGTTACAAAAGTTCACCTCGAGGCGCGCAAGTTTGCGCGCGAAGGGCGCACGCTGATTTTAATCGGCCACCGTGACCATCAGGAAATTGTCGGCACTTCGGGAGAAGCGCCGCTGCAAACGGTGGTCGTAGGCAGCGTTGAAGAGGCGGACGAATTGAACGTTGCCGACCCCGAAAAGCTGGCATTTTTGACGCAAACGACGCTGAGCCTTTATGACACGCAGGAAATCGTGGCGCGCTTGCGGCAGCGCTTTCCAAAAATTGTCGGCCCGGCTTCCGATGATATCTGTTATGCAACGCAAAACCGCCAGGAAGCGGTTGAGGCGCTGACCCGCGAAGTGGACATGATTTTAGTCGTCGGATCGGCGAACAGCTCGAATTCCAACCGCCTGGTGGAAGTGGCCCAGCGCGCGGGCGTTACGGCGCGCTTGATTGAAGACGGAAACGATTTGCAGGAGTCGTGGTTTGCAGGTGTTTCCCGGCTGGGATTGACCGCGGGCGCATCCGCGCCGGAAATTCTGGTGGAACAGGTGAGCCAGCGGCTGGCGAATTTCGGATTTACGGACCAGCGCGATTTGGATTTGATTCGCGAAGATGTGCGTTTCACGCTGCCGCCCGAGCTGGCCGCGGCGCGCAAACCGGTTGCCCGCTAGGCAGCCGCGTTTTGTTTTTCGAAATTCCATAGGCAAAAGGAGCTCCTGATGGCGGTGCGGATTGTCCGCCAGCCGAGGCAGATTGTCTTGATTGGCGCGCCGGCGAGCGCCGCGGCGCTTGCGGCGGGGCACGAAAAGGCTCCGCAGGCATTGCGCGCGGCGGGATTGGCCGTGCGGCTGCAAGAAATTGGCTACACCGTGACGGATCTCGGCGATGATCCGATTGAGCTCTATAGGCCGGACGAAGAAAGTCCGCGCGCCAGAAACTTGCCGCGCGTGGTTGCGTCCCTCGAGGCGCTGAAGCCGCGCGTGGAAGCTGCCGTAAAAACGGGCGGCCTTCCTCTGATTTTGGCCGGCGACTGTTCTTCGGCGCTGGCAACGGTCGCCGGCGTGCGACGCTATTATCGCGGCGCGAGCATCGTTTACATGGATTGCGATGCCGATCTGAACGTGCCGGCAACTTCGCCTTCCGGCTGCGTGGACGGCATGGTCGTCGCGCATTTGACCGGTCGCGGCGCAGCGGAAATGATCCGCTTCTGGCCGGAGCCGCCGCTGGTGCGCGATCCGGATGTGGCGCTCTTTGGCGTGGGGCGCCTCGATGCGCCGGAGGAGGAGCTTTTATCGCGCACGGCGATTCGCTGCTTCCGCGCCGTGGATATTCGCAGGATGGGCGTCGTAGCGGCCGCGGAAATGGCCGTCGAACGCATCCACGGCGGCAAAAACGAATTGGTGCTCCATTTCGACGTGGACGTAATTTCCCGTGAGGATTTTCAGGCCACCGATTTACCGGGCGAAAACGGGTTGCATCTCGACGAAGTGCGCCAGGCGCTGGAAACTTTTGCAAAGCATCCCCGGCTCGCGGCATTCGAGGTCGCCGCGTACAATCCGGAAAAAGATCCCGACGGGAGCGGCGCGAAAGTTATCATTGATTTGCTGGCATCGGCGATGTCGGCGCGTTTCGAGGCGCAGGCGCAACAGGAGCAGCAAAACGTCGCTGCGCCTCAGCCGGCGAATCAGGAATCCGCTGTGTCGAATGCGGCGACGGCGCAAAACGAAACACCGCCCGAAAAGCAGGCCGTCGGCCGGCTGCACGATTCCGGCGCCGACGGCTCAGCGCAAAATGAATCGCCGCAGAGCGCTGCTCCGCAGGGTGATTCTTCCGAAAGCGCCACGCCGGCTTCCGAAGAATAAGCTCGCATTTTCATGCGCAGCTTTCCCGTTGTATTTCTTCTTCTAGCCCTATAATCAACGTGATTTCCGCCGGCGTTGCGTATGCTGCTCGCGGTAAAGCGAAATGCGAATCAGGGCGAAAGTTAGTCCGCGAAAACCGTTCGTAAATTTTCGGGAACCTCCGGCAATGCCCGAGAATCGCCGCGGCAAATTGCGCCTGGATATGAACGAAAGCCCGGTTGGCTGTTCGCCGCGCGTGCGAGCGGTGCTGCGGCGGCTGGACGCGCAAGCACTCTCGATGTATCCGGAAAAAGGAAATGCCGCACAGCGCATGGCTCCGTTTTTCGGCCTCCGCGCCGACGAAATGGTTCTCGCCGGCGGAATTGATGATGCGTTGCGGCTCCTCTCCGACGTTTTTCTCGAGCGCGGGCGCATCGCGCTCATCGTCGAGCCGACTTTTCCGATGTACCGTTTCTACGCGGGTCAGCGCGAGGCGCGAATTTGCGCTCTGCGATACGACCGGGAAATGCAATTTCCCTTGGGCGACGTGCTGCGCGTGTTGCGGGCCGTGAGCGGCGCTCCTTCCGTGTTCTTTCTTGCGAATCCCAATAATCCCACCGGCAGTTTGCTCCCAAAGAAAGCCCTGGCGCAAATTCTGGACGCTGCCGCGCATACTTTGGTTGTTGTGGACGAAGCCTATTTTGAATTTTCCGGTGTTACCGTGCTGCCGTGGATTCGCCGGCGCAGGAATCTGGTGGTCACGCGCACATTTTCCAAAGCGGCGGGGCTTGCCGGCCTGCGCATCGGCTGCATCTTCGCGCACCGCGAAGTGGCGCGAGTTCTGCGCTTCGCGCAGGCGCCGTTTCCGATTGGCATCGCGCCGCTCGCCGCTGCCGAGACGGCGCTGCGTGACCGGACGTTCACGCGCCGTGCGGCGGCGCAGATTCTGCGCGGCAGAAAGATTCTGGAAGATGGATTGTGCGCGCTCGGCATTCGGTGTTTTCCCAGCGCGGCCAGCTTTGTGCTCGCGGATTTTGGCGCGCGCGGGGCGGAGGTCACCCACAGACTCGCGCGTCGCGGAATTCTGATCCGCGATCTGTCGGCCAGCCTTGGACGCGCCGGATGGGCGCGAATTACCGCTGGAACGCCGGCGCAAATGCGGAGATTGTTAGCAGAGCTTGAGAAAATCCTCGGCGGAAACTTTTCACCGCGCGCCAATCGCGCCTGAGCTGTCCGCATTTTTGTTACTGCACAGCTCAAACGCACGCTTTGCTTGGGGATGACTTCGCAAGATGGAACAACCGTGCTGGCGCTGCCGGCTTTCTAATCCGCAGCGAGATGGTCGAGATGGTAATGATGTGAATGCCGCGTCACGCTGTGCGGCTCGGCAAAACGTGCAGGGAGCCGCGCCTCGTAGCAGGCGTCGCAGATTTCTTCCACGCCGTCGGTTACGCGCCGACCGCTGAAACGAGCTCCGCAATCCGAACAAATAAGCTCTGGTCCGGTGATGATGTCGTTGGTATTCATCTGCAATCCCTTTCTGTTTCCCTCACGCTGTCGCCCGCCCTTTGGCCGGTTTCCGTCCACGACGTCCATTTAAGCCTTGCCGATACGAACGGCCAATACGGTGTTCCACCGAATCTCCGCGAATAAAATCATGCAGAGGGCCTGCGAAGAAGCCCTCTTTCAAAGCGTCGCGAGCAACGGATAAATTAGCCGGCCCCTTCTTTCCCTGACCGCACGGACAGGATACCCTCGCGCCATTTTCTGAAGATTTCCGCTTGGGCATTTCCTCCGGCAGGAGTATTCTTCGCACCGGCATCCGGAATTCCTTCCGCGGGCGCCGGCGAAAAACGATGAGCCGCAAAAGAATCGCCGCGTGGTGCATGGCTGGCCTTGTGGTGATTTTGTGCGTGGCGGGCTCATATTTCGCACGATTCGAATTTGAACGTCGTGTGGTTCGCGAAGCGGGGCTGGCACGCGCATCAATTGCGCGTCCGTCGCCCAAACGGGTTTTTACCTCCCTGAAAATTCCTCGCGGCCTCCCTCTGGCCGCGATTCTGGGCCGGCTGAGCATTTCTCCTTCCACTACACAGCGGATCGTCATCGCGGCGCAGCCCGTGTTCGACTTCCGCATGTTGCAGGCGGGCAAAGAACTGCAAATCGCGCGCACGGCTTATGGCAAATTTGCGGAATTGCGCTACGACATTGACCCCCAGCATTTTCTTTTGATCGCTCGCAGCGGCAATCAATTCCATGCCGAGGTCAAAGCGGTTCCCGCGAAGATCGTGATGGACGCCGTTTCCGGCAAAGTGCAGGGCTCGCTTTTCGATGCGGTGACCCAGGCCGGCGAGTCGCCCGAGCTGGCTCTGCGCATCGCCGATATTTTCAGTTGGGACATGGATTTTTACACCGATCCGCGCGCCGGCGACACCTTCCGCGTTGTGGTTCAGAAAAAGGAGCTGCCGGACGGGCAGTTCCTCGCCTACGGCGAAATTCTCGCCGCCGAATACGTCAACGACGGCCATGCTTATCGTGCGGTGCTGTTTCACGATCCGCAGGGATTTCCGGCGTACTACACGCCCAACGGCAAATCGCTGAAAAAAGTTTTCCTGCATTCGCCGCTGAAGTTCGCCGCGCGCATCACGTCGCATTTCAGCTATCACCGCTTTCATCCCATTTTGAAGATTTATCGTCCGCATCTCGGCACCGATTACGGCGCGCCGATGGGCACGCCCGTGCAGGCGATTGGCGATGGACGCGTGATTTACGCGGGATGGAAAGGCGAGGACGGGCGGCTAATCAAGCTCCAGCATGCGAACGGCTACGAAACTTATTACATGCACCTCTCGCGCATTTTGGTTCGCGTCGGCCAGCGCGTGGCGCAAGGCCAAACCATTGGACTCGTCGGCATGACCGGTCTTGCTACCGGTCCGCATCTCGATTTTCGCATCGAGCGTCACGGCCGCTTTTTGAATTTTGAACGCCCGCCGCTTCCGCCGTCGCGGCCAGTGGCGAAATCGCAGATGCCCGCCTTCGAAGCCGTTTGTGATAAAGAGATGGCTCTCCTGCCGCAACCCGGCGTCAGCCTGGCCTCCGCCGCTGCTCCGCCGCTTGACGCGAGCGGCACTTCGGCCGCGCCCGCTCAGCGATAAATCACATTAATTCTTGCAGGTTGGCGCTGAGGTCGCGGTGGTACAAATCCAGCTCCGCCAGCGGTTTTTCGCGCAGGCCGGGAATTTTGGCCTTGAGATGGTCTTCGTAAGTGGGAACGTCCAGCTTGTAATACACGCCCAGCGGAATTCTCCCGCCGGGCTCCTGTGACTTCAGCAGAGCCTGCGCCTTTTTCTGTGCGATTTCGACGGGATCGTCCGGATTGCGCACCACGGGATCGTATCCGGTTTGATCGAGCCGATACAGTCGCGGCTGGCCTTCGACTTGTCCGGCGTAAAAGCCTTTCGTGTGCAGGTCATTGTACGTGGGGCAGGTTTGCAGCACGTCCACCAGCGCGCTGCCGCGATGCTCGATCGCTTGGGCGATGATTTCCGAGAGATATTTCGTATCCAGCGCATAGCCGCGCGCGACGAAAGTGTATCCGCAGGCCAGCGCCAGCAGAATGGGATTGATGGCGTCCATGATGGACGCTTCCGACATGGATTTTGTCTTCTGCCCTTTCGCAATTGTCGGCGAAGCCTGGCCCTTGGTGAGCGCGTAGACATCGTTATTCATCACCACGTAGGTGATGTTGAGATTCCGCCGGCCTCCGGCGACGAAATGCCCGCCCCCGATGCCGTAGGCGTCCCCGTCGCCGCCCACGCCGATTACCGTCAAATCGTGATTCGCCAGCTTCATCGCCGTGACCGAAGGCATCACGCGCCCGTGCAGCGTGTGGAACGAATACGCCTGCATGTAGTGCGCAGTTTTTCCCGCGCAGCCGATTCCGCTGATCACCGCCACGCGATGCGGAGGAATCTGCAATTTCGCCAGCGCCATTTGAATCGCGGACACCACCCCGAAATCCCCGCAACCCGGGCACCAGTCGTTGTGAATATCGCTTTTGAAATCACCCGCCTGAAAATTCTTAACTTCCGGTGTCATCGTACTCATCGTCGGCCTTCCCAGACTTTCTTTAACAGGTCATCAATCCCAAACGAATCGCGCGTCGCGCATGGTTTGCTGCCCAACGCACATTTCGTCACCGGTTGTATCCGGGCGGCAGCGGCACCATCGGCGGAAGCATTTTCGGATTCGTGCTGCGCAGCTCGATCATTTCGTCGAACTCGCGATTGCCGTAGCCCTCTTCGATGATGCGTCCCTGCGAAATCACCAGCCGCTCCGGCGCGTCCCGATGCGCCCCGCGCAGAGCCACGCCGATTTCGTCCTCCGAAAACGGCCGCCCTTCGTACTTCACCACGGAATGGTGAACGCAAACGCCGGTCTCCGCGCGAATCAGTTGCGCCATTTGGCCCGAATAATTTCCGTCAAAGCAAACAATGCGCTCGGCGCGCGAGAGGATTTCCTTCACCGCGTCCGCCGGGAACGGCCGCATCATGCGAACTTGCAGCATGGCGTACTGCTTGTGCGCCGGGTCCAGCCGATGCAGCGCATCGTACACTGCGCCTTTCGTCGAGCCCCAGCAAACCGCCAGCACCGGAATTTTCTGCGGTGCGGCTGGCCCGAAGAATCGGAATTTTTTCCCTTCGGCAATTTCCCGGTCAGCAAGGGCGACTTTACCCATGCGCTTTTCCATCATCGCGAGCCGGTTGCCGATGCCTTCGGTAATGTGCCCGCGCGGATCATGCTCGTCCGAAGTGGACCAGAAAATTCCTCCGGCCTGCCCCGGCACCGAGCGCGGGCTCACGCCGTTTTTCGTAAACGCGTAGCGCTCGTAATTCCCATTCGTGTTCGCCGGTTTCAGCAGTCCGCGGTCAATTTTCAAATTCGCGGTGTTGAAGGGCGCGAGCGTCTGATAGCAGCTCGCCAGATGCTTGTCCATGAGCACGATGACCGGCACTTGGTAGCGGTCGGCATAATTGAACGCGTCGAAGGTATCGTAAAAACTTTCCTCAATATCTCCCGGAGCGATGACGATGCGCGGAATGTCGCCCTGCCCGGCGTGCAGCGCAAAGAGCAAATCGCCCTGCTCCTGACGCGTCGGCATGCCCGTCGAAGGTCCGCCGCGCTGGTAAATCAGCACCACCGGCCCGGGCGCTTCCGTAATCGCCGCGAATCCCAAACCCTCCGGCATCAGCGCGAATCCGGGACCCGAAGTTGAAGTCGAGGAGCGCACCCCGCCGTGCGCGCCCATCACCGCGGCGTCAATCGCGGACACTTCATCCTCCGTCTGCAGCACGACCAAATTCTGCTCGCTCTGATAGCCCTCCAGGTAAACGCTCTCATCCGTCGCCGGTGAAATCGGATAGTAGGTCTGCAGGCCGCATCCCGCTTTGATCTTGGCCATGCCGACCGCTTGCGTTCCTTTGACCAGAATCTGCTCGCGCTTTTCCGGAGCACGCGGCAGATTGTGCTTCAACTGCCCGGCGAACTTCTCTTTCGCGTATTCATACGCGTAGCGCGCCGCATTCACGTTCAAATCCGCCACTTTTCCCGCTTTCGCGCCAAAGCTGTCGCGAATCGCCGCCGCCACCGGATCAAAGTCGAATCCCACCGCGCCTGCCGAAGCGCCGAGCGCCAGCGTGTTGGTCATAATGCGGTACGCGCGCGCCTGCCCGGGCTTGCCGGCTTCCGTCAGCGCGCGGTCGAGCAGTTCCGCGTACGGCATTTCCCACAAAAAAATATCCTTGCGCGTAATCGTTTCCACGAAGCGCTTCTGCTCCGCATCGTAGAGAATCGCCCCGCCCGGCGCGATTTCATGCACGTGCCCGCGATGCGCGGGGAACTCGTGGTACAAATCGCCGATGAGCGTTTCTTCGTCGAGCGAGGAGAGCAAATGCACCGCGTCCACGTGTGAATTCACCGGCTCGTCGGAAATGCGCAGCTTGTACGCGCTGTGTTTCCCCTTGATGTTCGAGTGGTATTCAATCTGGCCGAACACGTAATACCCGGAGCGGCTCAGCGCTTTCGCGAAAATTTCCGCGCTCACGTTCAATCCGCTTCCCTGCGGCCCGCCGATCATCCAGCAAAAGTGCGATCCCATAGGCTCTCCACTTGCGCCTCTTCGCCGATTCCATGCGCATCTCTGCTCCCAATGGGCAGAATTTGTTCTGCGATGAAATTCGCGCGATTCCGCTGATTTACAAAGATAGCACAGCGCCGCATTTCCGAAAATGGAAACTCTGGCGCCGCCTGCCCGGCAAAATTATGTTTTGCGCGGCCGCACGTCCAACAGCACGCGCATTCGCAATTTTGGATCCGCGCTCGGTTACGTTCCTCGCCGCCGGGAACTTTTTGCGGCGGATTTTCGTACTGTTCCTACGAGCAGCCCGAAAGCGAGAAGCGCGTTTTCACGGCTCGCGGAAAGGAATTTTTTGCGTGCCGTCTTTTTTCGCACAGCTCCGGCAGGTTTTCCGCCGCCTCGGACGCGCGCCGCTTTTCACTTTTCTCACCCTCCTTATGCTCGCCGTCGGCATCGGCGCGAACACCGCCGTGTTCAGTGTGGTTTACGGTGTCCTGCTCAAGCCGCTTCCGTATCCTCATCCCAATCAACTTGCCGGCGTTTGGCTGAATGCTCCCGGCGTCGGCTTGAACCATGCGAGTCTCGGCCCATCCGATTATTTCGTTTTTCGCGATGAAAGCCGCACATTTCAGGATATCGGCCTCTATGCGCACGACACCGTCAGCATCACCGGAGCGGGCCGGCCGGAAAGAGCTTCGGCGCTGCGCGTCACCGATGGCACGCTTTCCATTCTCGGCGTGAAGCCGCTCCTGGGCCGCATTTTTTCGCGGCAGGATTGTTCTCCCCAGGCGCCTGACACCGCGCTTCTCAGCTATGGCTATTGGCACCAGAAATTCGGCGCCAGCCGCTCCGTGATCGGCAAAACGATTGTCGCCGATGGCCAGTCGGCGCAAATCATCGGTGTTTTGCCGCGCGATTTCGCATTTCTCGACGAGGAAAATCCCGACCTTTTCTTCCCGCTGCAATTCGACCGCTCAAAAATCTTCCTGGGCAATTTCAGTTGGAACGCGCTCGCGCGCCTGAAACCCGGCACGAGCATTGCTCAGGCCAATGCCGACGTCGCGCGCATGCTGCCCATCGTTCTCCGCAGTTTTTCCGCGCCGCCGGGCTTCAGTCTTGATCTTTTCAAAAAGGCTCGCCTCGCGCCCGACGTTGTGCCGCTTAAGCAGGACGTCGTCGGCGACATCAGCGCTCTTTTATGGGTGCTGATGGGCAGCATCGGCATGGTGCTTCTCATTGCCTGCGCCAACGTGGCCAATCTGCTCCTCGTCCGTACCGAAGGCCGCCAGCAGGAGCTGGCCGTCCGCGCCGCTCTCGGCGCCACGCGCGGCCGCATCGCCGGCGAATTGCTCTTTGAAAGCGCGGTCATCGGTCTGCTCGGCAGCGTGCTCGGACTCGCACTCGCCTGGGCCGCTTTGCGCGCTTTCATCGCGCTCGCTCCCGCCGGCCTGCCGCGCGTCAACGAAATCGGCATCAATTTTCCGGTCGTCCTTTTCACTCTCGCCGTTGCGCTGCTCACCAGCCTGCTCTTCGGCGCCATTCCCGTTTTCAAATACGCCGGAGCGCGCGCCGGCACCGGCCTTCGCGAAGGCGGCCGCACGCTCAGCCAGAGCCGCCGGCGCCATCGCGCCCGCAACATCCTCGTCACCGTGCAAGTCGCTCTCGCGCTGGTCTTGCTGGTCTGCTCCGGCCTGATGATTCGCACGTTTCGCGCCCTGATTCACGTCAATCCGGGATTCACCGCGCCCGCGCAATTGCAAACCTTCGCGATTTACATTCCCGGAACCGACGTGAAGCAGGGTGACCAAGTCCCGCGCATCGAGCAGCAAATTCAGGACAAGCTCGCCGCGATTCCCGGCGTTTCCGCCGTGGGTTTCTCCAGCGCCTTGCCCATGACGAACAATAACTGGATGGACCCGGTCTTCGCCGCCGACCACAATTACGCCCAGGGAAAGCTTCCGCCTTTGCGCAGCAACGAAATGGCCTCGCCCGGATATTTGCACGCCATGGGCATTCCGCTCATCGCCGGACGCGATTTCACCTGGACCGACACGTACAACAAAATCCCCGTCGCGCTCATTTCCAAAAATTTCGCCGACGAATATTGGGGCTCGCCCCAAAACGCCCTCGGCAAGCGCATTCGCATCTCCAGCATTGACGACTGGCGGCAAATCATCGGCGTCGTTGCCGATGTCCGCGACCAGGGACTCAGCAAGCCCGCTCCGCCGGACGTCTACTGGCCCATCTTGCTTTCAAAATTCGAGGACGACCCGCTCCGCGCCGCGCGTTACGTCACCTTCGTTTTGCGCACGCCGCTCGCCGGCTCCGAATCGCTCATGAATCAGGCTCGCCGCGCCGTCTGGTCCGTGGACGCCAATTTGCCCCTCGGCCACGTCCATACGCTCAATTATTATTATCAAAAGTCTCTCGCGCGCACTTCGTTCACGCTGGTCATGCTCGGAATCGCCGGAGCCATGGCCTTGCTGCTCGGCACGGTGGGGCTTTACGGCGTCATCGCCTACTCGGTTTCCCAGCGCACGCGCGAAATCGGCATCCGCATGGCCCTCGGCGCGCAACAGAACGCCCTCACCATGATGTTTGTTCGCCAGGGACTGATGCTCGCCGCCATCGGAATCGCCTGCGGACTCATCGCCGCCTTCGCAGTCGTCCGCTTTATGTCTTCGCTGCTTTACGGCGTCGGCGCCGCCGATCCGCTCACCTATGCTCTCGTCACCATCGTCCTTCTCGCGACCGCCCTCCTCGCCTGCTATCTGCCGTCGCGCCGCGCCGCCGGCGTCAATCCGGTCGAAGCCCTCCGCGCCGAGTAGCAAGTCCAAGTCCTCTTTTCTCCGCTCGCCTTGTCCGCATCCCGCTTGCCGCGCGCCGGCCGCAACTTTTCATCTTGACTTTTCACTTTTTATTCGCCCATACTGGGCTCGCGCAACGCGGAGGCGTCGCCCATGACCCTGACCAAGCGCCAAAAACAGGTCCTCGATTACCTTGTCAGTTTTGTGGATAAGCACGGTTATTCACCCAGCTTCGAGGAGATCGGCCGCGCCCTGCGGCTCACTTCGCTCGCCACCGTGCACAAGCACATCTCCACGCTCGAGCGCAAAGGCTTCGTCCGCCGCGCCTACAATCAGAGCCGCTCGCTCGAAATCCTCCAGTTGCCCAAGCCCGTGCGCAAACAGGTCATCGAGCGCCATTCCGTCGGCCTTCCGCTCCTCGGGCGCATCGCCGCCGGCCGTCCGCTCGAAGCCATCGAGGACCGCGAAACCATCTCTCTCGCCGATTTCGCGCGCGGAAAAAACACCTTTGTTTTGCAGGTCAAGGGCGACTCCATGCACGAGGATCACATTTTGGACGGCGACTTCGTCGTCGTCGAGCAGACACAGGTCGCCAATCCCGGCGAAATCGTCGTCGCGCTGGTCCGCGAGGAAGACGCCACGCTGAAGCGCTTTTACCGCGAAGGCGCCGGCAAAATTCGCCTGCAGCCCGCCAATTCCAAAATGGCCCCCATCGTCGTTCCCGCCGGAGACGTCAAAATTCAGGGCCGCGTCATCGGCGTCCTGCGAAAATATTAGGCGCCGCACCCCGCCGCAAAGCATCGGCGCAAACGCCGCGGCTCCCGGCTCACCGGTAAAGCGGATATTCGTTAATCCAGTGAAATCCGCGGCTCACTAATTCAAACTTCGACGCATCCACTTTGCGCAGCTCAATCACCGCCGGCTGCCCGTTTAAGTTTCCGCGCAACTCCAGATGTTCCCCGTCCGGCCGCGAATACGTCAGCACCCCATCCGGCGTTTTGCCGCCCTCCGCCGTAAGCGTCACGCTGTTTTTCGCGTCATCGTATTTCGTCCCGTAATACGAAGCGGTATCGTCCAGCGACAGAATCTCCATAGCCCCGCGATACTCGAAAATCACTCGCCGCCAGTCCGCATCGTTCCACGCCACCGGCTCTCCGCCCCGCGTGAACGATTCCACCTGGTACAACCCGTAAATCGGCGGCCGCGCAATATTCCGTCGCATCGCCCTTCGCGCGAACGACCACGGATACAGTGCAAAATACGCCGCCGTGAGCAGCACCGCCGCTTTTGCGGCCGGATGCGCGATTCTCGCCCAGCCCGCTCGCAGGGGAAACTCCGATTTCGCCGGCGTCGTCGCCCGGTTCAGCAAAAAGAAATTCGCGATGCGCCGCCAGTCCGCAGCCGCCAGAAAAATCGCCATCAGCAGCAAGTGGCTCGAAAAAATTTTCACCGGCACGTCGTAAAAATAATTCAGCGCCACCACGTTGGCCAGCACCCCGCACAAAATCAGCGCGCCCAGCGTCGTCGTCCGCCGGAAAAACAGCAGCACCGCGCCGGTCACTTCTCCCCAGCCCGCGAAGTGCGTGTAAGCCGTCGAGTAGCCCATGAACGTCCACAGCAGCGCAAACGGCGAATAATTTCCGAACGGCTCCGCCAGCCTTCCCAGTCCCACATCCGGGAATTGCAGCTTGACCACTTTGTCCATTCCGTACGCCAGCATGGTGAACGCCAGCGCGTACCGCACGTAAATCCGCAGCCATTCATGCAGCGTGCGGTATTCCCTGCGCTTGCGGTCCAGCGCCGTCCAAACGGCTGTCGCCGCCGCGGCCAGCGCCGCAAAGCAGAGAATTTGCACCCAATTGAACGTCGTATCGCCGCTTCCGTTCGGGAAAATGGTAATCGCTTTGCTCAAATGCAGAATGTGTCCGCCCACCCACGGCACAATCGCGCGCCACATCCTGTCGTACGCGCCGAACGGCACGAGGCTTCCCGGATAGCTTCCGAACGGGAACGGAAAAATGTAAACAGCGAGGTAGCAGAACACGAATCGAAAAACCACGCGATGCGCCGCGCTCCATCCGCCCGCTCGCCGTTCAGGCAATGTTCCCGGATTGTCCGCTGCACCCGTTGCGCCCGCCACGTGCGTTTCCGCCATGGAAATCCCCTCCCTTCGCGCGCTCCTGCAAACTCCGCGGACCTCCTTTGCGCGCTCGAACGCCCGGCATTATACGCCCGCCCGCATGGCTCTCTTTCATTCCTGTTTTTGCAGTGCCTTTCGCTCGCATCGCGCTCGGAATTCCTCGGCCCCGTCCCCGAACGCCCGTTGCTTCCCCGACACTTTTCCCAAAACTTCTTCTTGCCTCCATCTCCCGCAACGCATAGATTCAAAGTCCCCCAGCTAGTCCGTTTCTCGGAATCCGTCTATCTGGAGGAGGGGTCGTTCATGAGTCCAATGTGGGGCAACAGCAGCAAAACGCCGGAACCGCCCGCACCTTCCGCGGCGCCCGAAAAACCCGCGCCCGCGCCGGCGAAGTCGCAAGCGTCAATTCCAACACCGCCAAAATCGGAGGCAAAATCTATGGCAATGAACCCAAACGAGCCGGTCTATTCATCCAGCGGCGCTGCGGCGCGGCTGGGTGCCAGTCTGCACGTCAAAGGCGAAATCACCGGCAACGAAGACCTCACAATTGATGGCAATGTCGAGGGTCTCGTGCATCTGGACGATCGCAAGCTCACCGTCGGCGCCAGCGCAAAAATCACCGCCGACATTATTGCCCGCGAAGTCGTCGTCTACGGCAACGTCAAGGGCAATCTTCGCGCTCGCGATCGCATCGAGATTAAAAAAGACGGCTCGGTCGTCGGCGACCTCACCACCGCTCGCATCATGATTGAAGACGGCGCCTACTTCAAAGGCTCCATCGAAATCGACAAGAGCGGCGACGCGCCCGGCGCTTCCGACAAGTCTTTCTCGCGCCCCGCGGCGAAGCCGGTCACTTCTTCGGTTTCCGCCAGCTGAGTCGCCGTCGCGCGCAACGCGCCACTCGTGCGCCTTTACCGCGAAGGCCGACGCCTCGGTTCGCTGCAGAGAAGCTTTGCCGGCGCGCGGTGAACCAAAAAGTTTGCGGGCGCGGCGAATCTCTCTCATCGCCGCGCCCGCATTCGACAAAAAGATGCGAGTGCGCCCCACCCCGCCCTCGCGTCAGGGAAACGCGAGGCTGTGCCTGCATTCCGCTCGCCAGCCTCGCGCCCAGCCCTTGCGTTTCTTCGCGCCGGCAGTCTTGCTTCGTGCCGCCCGTCAGTCTCCCACTACCACCACCAGCGAGATTTGCACACCGGGGTCGTCGTAGTCGCACAGATAATAATCGTCGTCCGTGTACACAATGTAAAAATCGTCCGAGTCATACCAGTATTCCGGCCACGGCTCCTCCAGCACAAACCAGAAACCTTCATACTGAAATCGCGAATACCCATCCACCACCACCGGCGGGCTCATGTGGAATCGGTGGTCTTCACCAAAATGCTCGCGGTACAGCGGATCCGGAATTCGCCGCACTTCGCGCTCCCGCCCGTGTGGATGATACGCCCGGAAATGCGCCTGCTCGTAATGCGCCACCTGCTGCGGATCGCCGCGCGGGCCGCGTCCTCGGGGCGCTCGCGCCGTTTCCTGCCGCGCCGGTGCGGAGCGTCGGTTGCGTTGCGGATACGTCCGTTGCTGCTCCTGCTTTCGCTGCGCCTTTTGCGCCCGCTTCTCTTGTTGTTGCCGCTGCTTCTGCTGCTGCCGCGCGATTTTCTGCTGTTCCTTCTGTCGCTGTTGCTCGATTTTTCGCTGCTGCTTCTGTTGCTCTTGCATCTGCCGCTGCTGCTGCCGCTGTTGTTGCCGCGGCGGTCGCGCGGCGCGCGGCTGCTCTTTTCGTTGCGGCGGCACCTTCTTCGGTTTCTGTTGCTGCTGCTGCTCCGGATTCTGCGCGTGCGCGCATACCGGCGCCGAAAATCCCAGCAGCAACAGCGCCGCGCCCAGAATTGCTGTGCGCTTTCTCATTTTCTCTGCCTCCATTTCTCGTTTTTGCGGCGGGCGGGGGGTTCTGCTTTTCAGCTCATCGGTTCAACGCGCTGTTGAGCCGGTCAAATGCTCGCCTCTGCAGAATGCCGCGCTTCTGGGCCGGGTTAGCCGTGGCTCGTCCAGTTCGGCTACTTTCTTATCGCCTTTAGCCGCTTCGTTGTAGCCAAGCACCACCGTATTTTTGTCCTGCGGTCTTTCTCCGAGGCTTCGGCCGGTATTTCGTCAAACTTTGTAAAGCGCCGAATTCGCCATCGCCGCAACTGCTTCCGACGGAAGTCTCCTCTCGCGTGCTCCCGCTCCTGACGCCGCTCTGTGATGGCCGTCACTGATTTTAGCAGCCCAGGCGCCTCATAGTTGTCTCACTGACTCGCTCCCATGCCCTCAAAACGCAAATCTCACGATCCTCTGCTCGAGACTCTCTCCATCTCGAACGCCCTCTTTGACCTTCTCCCGCTCTGGCATCTCGACATTGTCGAAGTCACCGGCCACAACCTCGAAGCTCGCGGCCGCCAGGAGGTCAATCGCCTCCTCAGCGCCGGCTGGCGCCTGCTCCACATCTATACCCTTAAATATCGCGAAGATGGCGTCTGGCGCGAACGCCCCATGGCCATCCTCGGCCGCCTCCGCTCCGCCCCTCCCGGCCCCAAATTGCTTCGTTGAATTCACAAGAAATTCACGGCCCTGGTGATGACGGTCACCGCCCTTGCCGCATCTCACCCTTTATGATTTGTTCCAGCCCAGGGTAATCCTGGGCCGATTCCATCAGGAGGGCATGGAAATGGCACATCAGGCTCTTGCAACATCTTCTTCCCGCGAAGCTCCGGCGATACACGTCGGTCCGCCAAAGGACGAAATCAACGAAATGTTCGATGCGCTGGCGCGCCGCGCCTTCTCCATCTTTGAATCCAACGGTCGCGTCTTCGGGCGCGATCTCGCCGATTGGCTCCAGGCCGAGCGCGAGCTTTTTCATCCCGCGCTCCTCGATGTCTCTGAATCCGACAACAGCTTCGAGGTCCGCGCCGAAGTCCCCGGCTTTGAAGCCCGCCAGCTCGAAATCAATTTGGAAGGCCGCCGCCTGACCATTTCGGGCAAGCGCGAAAAGCACGAAGAGCGCAAGGACAAAAAGTCCATTTATTCCGAGACCAACTCGGATCGCATCCTGCGCGTCGTGAATTTGCCTGCCGACGTGAACGCCGAAGCGGTTCGGGCTGGCCTCAAGGACGGCATTCTCGCCATCGAGATTCCCAAGGCCGTGCCCGCGCGCAAAATTTCCGTCACCCCAAGGGCCGCCTAACCCGCGGCCCTTCTTTTCACTCTTGTCGGCAAATGCCGAAGCGGTGTAAGCAGCGCCGGAGCGTTGACTTTCCGCTTATCCTCGCGTATCTTTGTCGTTTGCCCCTAGGCTAAGGAGCGACACAGGAGAGATGCGCACTTATATTCCCAGAGGCCGCGACGTGGAAACCCTCACCGCCGGCGAAAAATGGTTTGTCCTCGATGCCTCCAATCAGCCTCTTGGACGCCTCGCCGCGCGCGCCGCTCGCATTCTGATCGGCAAAGACAAGCCCAGTTTCACCCCGCATCTCGATTGCGGCGATCACGTCGTCGTGGTGAACGCGGAAAAGGTTCGCCTCACCGGAAACAAAATTGACCACAAGGTCTATCGCACGCATAGCGGTTACCCGGGCGGATTGAAAGAAGTCCCGGTCAGGCGCCTCTTGCCCCATCGCGCCGACTGGGTCATTCGCGAAGCCGTTCTCGGCATGTTGCCCAAGAACAGGCTCCGCGCGCGCCGCGCGAAAAAGTTGCGCGTCTACATCGGCGAAACCGCTCTGGCGCGTCATCAGGGCCAAAAGCCCGTGAAGCTCGACGCCGCCTAGGTTCTTGGTATGGTCATTCCGAGACCGGTCGCCGGTCTGCGGCGAACGGTGCGAAGAATCTGCTTTTCGGTTTCTGCGTGGGCCCCGGTCGGGCTCATTCGGCCGTCCCGCGCAGCGCGAAATGAATTTGACGATGTGAGCGGGGAGCGATTCGCTCTCCGTTGCTTTTGAAACGGAGCGCATTTTGAGCACAGCACCAAACGCAATGCCAAATGGAATGAATGACAAACAGCAATTCTTCGGCACCGGCCGCCGCCGCGAAGCCGTCGCCCGCGTCTATGTCCGCCTCGGCGCCGCCGGGTTCACTGTCAACGGCCGCCCCGTCGAAAATTATTTCAAAAACGTCGCCTGGCTCACTTCCGCTGTCGAGCCTCTGAAGTTCACCGAAACCGAGCAGCAGCTCGAGGTCAAAGCCACCGTCAAGGGCGGCGGCGTGGGCGGCCAGGCCGGTGCCGTTCGCATGGGACTTTCTCGCGCCATCGCGCGCTTTAATCCCGAATTGCGGCCCGCTCTCCGCAAAAACGGATTTTTGACTCGCGATTCGCGCATGAAGGAACGCAAGAAGTACGGACAGAAGGGCGCTCGCCGCCGCTTCCAGTTCAGCAAGCGCTAATCAGCACGCTTTTCGCATTGGCGTTTTTGTTGTCATTCCCCGGCCCTCCCGATTCACCGGGATACCGGGGAGTCCGCAAACGCGGTTTTGGCGGCGGCGGGCTTTTGCCCGTTCGTCTTTTGGGCTGTGGGGTGGCTATTTGCATTTCGCGCCCCGGCAATATATGATTTTTTTAATCGCAATATGAAAAATTAGAACTTGAACTAAGTCATTTGTAATCAACAAATGTTCTCGTTCTAATCGCAACAAAAAGGCACCTTTTCGCTTCGCCCTGTTTTCGCGGTTATGATTTTTGGAATTTCGGCCCCAGCACTTGTAGTAAGCACTGGGTCGGCGCGGATCGTTTATCGCCTTCGCCACCCACGGTATTAAATCTCGGCCGGCAAGAAGCCGGCAAAAAAGGACGCTGTTCCGGGAGACCGGAAACGGTTTCAACCGGAATCGAAAGCGCCCCTTCACTAAGGAGGAAAAGTGGTTGAAATTACGATGAAGGAGTTGCTGGAGGCTGGAGTCCACTTCGGCCACCAGACCCGCCGATGGAATCCGAAGATGAAGGAATTCATTTTCGGCGAACGCAACGGAATCCACATCATTGATCTGCAAAAGACTCTGAAGCTTTTCCGCGAGGCCGCGCGCCAGGTCAGCGATTACGCCGCTCAGGGAAAGGTAATTCTATTCCTGGGAACCAAACGCCAGGCGCAGGAAGCCATCGCCGAAGAAGCCAAACGCTGCGGTATGTTCTACGTGAACCATCGCTGGCTCGGCGGCACGCTGACCAATTGGGCCACGCTCCAAAAATCCATCAAGCGTCTCAAAACTCTCAAGGCCATGGTCGAAGACGGCCGCGTGGCCACGCTGCCGAAAAAAGAAGCCGCGCGCCTCGACCGCGAACTGAAGCATTTGCAGCAGAATTTCGAAGGCCTGGAAAACATGACCGTGCTGCCCGATCTGATGTTTGTCATCGATCCCAATAACGAAGTAAACGCCGTAAAAGAAGCGCGCCGCATGGGCGTTCCGGTGGTGGCCATCGTGGATACCAATTGCGACCCCGATTTGGTGGATTGGGTGATTCCCGGAAACGACGACGCGCTCCGCGCCATCCGGCTTTTCGCCTCCAAAATTTCCGACGCGGTCATCAGCGGCCGCGAGCAGTATGAGCAGACCCAAATCGCCGAGCAGAAAGCCGCCGAAGGCGCCGCAGCCGCCGAAGAAAATGTCGAATACGTCGACACCAGCGCCTACGAGCAGTACGAAAAGCAGGAAGGCGATTACGTCGAGCAGGATTTGGCCGCGGAAATTCCGTTCGAAGCCGCACCTGACGAAACCGCCGTGGACACCACCGAAGAAAACGGCCAGCGTTAACGCTGCAAATCCGTTTGCTTTTCGGCGAGAAATTCGAAAAAGAGTTTGTGCGGGGAATTCATAAAAAATAAGAGAAGTTGTAATCAAAGAATCCGGGAGAAATTAAATTCCGATGGCACTGCCTCAGAATTCAGCCAATGTTTCTGCTCAGCTCGTCAAGGAGTTGCGTGAGCGCACCGGCGCGGGTTTCAGCGCCTGCCGCGACGCGCTCGTCGAATCCAAAGGCGACCTCGAACAGGCCGCTACGATTCTGCGCAAAAAGGGCCAGGCTGCCGCGCAGAAAAAATCCGCCCGCACCACCTCCGAGGGCCTCGTCGGCAGCTACATCCACGCCGGCGGAAAAATCGGCGTCCTTCTCGAACTCAATTGCGAGAGCGATTTCGTCGCGCGCACCGAGGATTTTCAGAAGCTGTGCCACGACATCGCCATGCACGTGGCCGCGCTCGATCCGCGCTTTCTCCGCCGCGAGGAAGTGACTGAGGAAATCCTCGAGCGCGAACGCGACATTTACCGCGAGCAGGCCCGCGCCACGGGAAAGCCCGAACCGGTCATCGAAAAAATCGTCAGCGGCAAAATGGAAAAATTTTACGAGGAAAATTGCCTCTACGAACAGCATTTCATCCGCGATGAGGGCATCACGGTGAAAGAGCTGATTGACCAGGCTATCGCCAAGCTCGGCGAAAATATCGCTGTGCGCCGCTACTCGCGCTTCAAAGTCGGCGAAGTGGAAGGCAAGCTTTCCGCCGCCGCTTCCGAATCCGCCGAGTCGCAACCCGCTGCGCCTTCCGGCGCCGCCCCGGTTTCCGCCGCCGCAAAGTCCTGAGCGGCGAAGCCGCGCCCGCGCAAATGCCAAGCCGCAAAAAATCTTTGTTAGGATGCGGGCGAAATTCTCAGCGGGTTTCGGCGCGCACCTAACAACTGCGCGAAGCCAGCCTGATTCGCGTCGCCGCAGCCTCGCGATTTCAGTTCTCGCGATTTTAATTTAGGACTGTGCGCTTCTCGTTGCCGAGTCGCGCGCACAAAATCTCCGCTCCTGGAGCCGGCGTCACCGCCGGTAAATCACTTTGCGATGAAACAGCGGACTTGTCCTGCCAATGGGAGCTCCGATCAGTGAACCGATCGCTCCGAAGAGGAGAGCGCCAGGCCCGCGCGCGTTCCTGAATGTCGCCGCGCCGAGTGCGGCCCCCGCCGCCGCGCCGACTCCGGCTCCGATTAAAGTGTTCGAAGGCTCACTATGCTCGAGCCGCACTTCCTCGACTTTCTCTCTCTCGAACGCATATTTGTGCGGTCGCGGCGGATACGGAAACGGCGCGGGATAAGGCCACGGAGGGGGAATTACCAGCGCTGCCGGCCGGAGCGGTTGACAAATGAGCTCGTCCTCCGTGGCGCGCTCAAAATTGCACAACAGGTGAACCGAATGCCTTGCCTTGACCGAGATCGGCGCGCCCACGCTGAGATCTTCCACGGCTTGCCAATTTCCTTTTGGATTTTTGTGTTTGGGTTTTGCGCTCACACGAGAGAAGCCAAAGAACATCAGCAAGATTGCCAGTGCCAGTTTTCGCATAGCACGATGCTAATGGGAGCGGGCGGCAAAGGATGTGCAGTTGTTCCACTTCTTTAAGTGTCATAAGGCCGGAACGAGCGGATTGCGGACGAAATTCTCGTACTGCTGCAGTTCACGAAACGATGAGTCAGAAAGGATCGGAAAAACAATCGGCCGGCGGGATTTCAACAGGCGTCAGTGCGAGATCGGAAAACGACCGCCGTGGCTACGCTTCACCGCTTGTAGACGACACCGCGATGAAACACCGGAAGCACATGGCCAACAATGACAGAGATAGCTGCGCCAGCTCCTGCAAGAATAGCCACATCGCGGCCTCGATGTCGATCGAAGGAGGGAACTACCCCTGTCGCCAAGACGGCCCCGATCCCCGCCCCCACCAGAGCGTCCTCGATCATCCCCTCCCCGGCACTCGTGTGTCCCTTGCGGATTTCGCGGATTCTGTTTCGTTCGAGATGGCATTCGACATAAGCGTCGACAGGCGTCGAAGGACGATTCCGCAGCCGCTGGCAGACGAGTTCATCGTCCGTGGCGAGACTGAAATAGCACTTGAATTGATGTCTATCGAGCATCTTGACCACGAGCAGCGTGCCTAATTTGAGTTTTTTGACTTTGGCCCAATTTCCTTTGGCAGCGTGAGCGCCCGGCGCAAGCAGTGCCGCCACGAACAGTGCAACAAGAAACTTTGGTTTTCGCATGGCGGCAGCGTAGAGCGAAGGCCGGGGCTGCGGGCAGGGGATTGTGGCAGTTTCGCGAGCGTCACACCGCTGATGCGAGTGGGTTGCGCACGAATTCCTGATACTGCTGAAGTTCGCGAAGGGACGAATCGGAGAGCACCGGAAAGACAATCGCGCGGCAACTGTTTGGCAGCTGCGCGGCCGTCGCGGAATCGCAGACAACTGCCGCAGTTTGCTGCAAACCGCGATGCCAGTTTGGCCGGCGCGCATCACGGAAAAGCAGCGCATCTTTTTCGAAGCCCGCGGCGAGAAGCATAGTGCGCGCGAGCTTCAGGAATTCGGGCCAGCCGGAAGCGATTCCGACGAGGATTCCAGACCGCGACGGGAGCCAGCCAGCGAGCGAAGCGGGCACAGATCGAATGCTCAGAGTAATTAAATCTGCCGCAGGAGAAAGACATTTTCGAACAAGAGCGGCATTGCGCGGAAGAACCACCGGAATCGCGCCTTCGAGTAACGCGAGGAATTCTGCTGGATTCGCGCCGCAACCGTTCACTGGCAATGTGAGCGCCGCTTGCATTTCGTGAACGACGATGCGGCGAAACTCCTCGCGCGGGTCAATCACAAGAAAATGGTCTGGAGGCTGCAAATCCAGCCAATGCCGCAGGCGCTCGCGAACCAGACCCGCGGGTGCGCCGAGTTTGCGCACCTCACGGAAGAGATTCACAATCAGCTGATCAATCGCCATCTCCGGGGGATTGGAATTGTCGGGCCTGCTTTGGGAGACGTATACTCCGCTTCCGCGCCGGAAGTCGACCCAGCGCTCACGCTCGAGCTGCCGATAGCCCGCGCTGATCGTATTGGGATGCAGACGAAACCGGCGCGCCAGTTCGCGGATGCTGGGCAAGCGTTCGCCGGGGCGCAGATCGTTGCAAAGGATGCCGAGCTTGACTTGCGTTACAATCTGTTCGCGAAGACTGACGCCGCTTCCGCGCGCAAACCAGAGCTGCATGGCCCGGTATTCTATGCCCGCCGCCGCTGCGGCGACAATGACGGGAGTCCGGCCGCGCCGGCGCGAAAAAATCTGTTAGAATGCGGGCGCAACTTCGGAAAGGAATCGAGCAAGTGGCAACGCCAAACATCGGTGCGGGCGCGCGCGTGACCGGCAAAGAGCCGGTCTATCGCAGAATTGTTTTGAAGCTGAGCGGCGAATCGCTGCAGGGTCCGCTCAGCGCGGGAATCCACGCGGAAACCGTGGCCGCCATTGCGCAGGAACTGAAGGAAGTGAACCGGCTCGGCGTGGAGGCGGCCATCATGGTCGGCGGCGGAAATATTTTTCGCGGCGGCCGGCAAAAACAATTCGCCATTGACCGCGCTACGGGCGATTACATGGGCATGCTGGCGACGGTCATCAACGGACTGGCGCTGCAGGACGCGCTCGAAAAGGCCGGCTGCCACACGCGCCTGATGAGCGCGATTGAAATGCATCAGGTGGCCGAGCCGTTCATTCGCCGCCGCGCCACGCGGCATCTGGAAAAAGGCCGCGTGGTGATTTTCGCCGCGGGCACCGGCAATCCTTATTTTTCCACGGACACCGCGGCTGCGTTGCGCGCCATGGAAATCAAAGCGGAAGTCATCATGAAAGCCACGCGCGTCAACGGCGTCTATGACGCGGATCCGGAAAAAGTGCCCCATGCGAAAATGTTCGACAAAATTTCCTATCTGGACGTGATTCAAAAGGGATTGTCGGTGATGGATTCGACGGCCATTTCGCTGTGCATGGACAACAAAATGCCGATTCTGGTTTTCAATATGAATGTGGCCGGAAATTTGCAGCGCGTGGTGATGGGTGAAAAGGTCGGCTCTATCGTTACCGCGTGAAAACGCGGCCCGTGATTCGCGGCCGTTCCGCGAAAAACAAATTGTGCTGAGGCGAGTCGATGACAACGGTGGCAAACACGAAGGATGCGCTGGCGCAGGCCAAAACGCGCATGGAAAAAGCGGTCGAGGATTTTCGCAAGGATTTGGCGGGCGTGCGCACCGGCCGCGCGAACACCGCGCTGCTCGACAGTGTGCGCGTGGATTATCACGGCACGCCCATGCCCATCAATCAGCTCGGCACCATGTCCGTGCCGGATCCCAGCATGATTCTGATTTCACCGTGGGATCCCACGGCCGTGCCGCTGATTGATAAGGCGATTCGCACCGCGGATCTGGGACTCAATCCAACTTCCGACGGCAAAGTCCTGCGCGTGCCGATTCCCGCGCTCACCGAGGAGCGCCGCAAAGATTTGGTCAAGATGATTCACAAAATTCTGGAGAATCATCGCACCGCGGTCCGCAATATCCGCCGCGACATCAAAGAGCACGTCGAGAAACTGGAGAAAGAAAAGAAAATCAGCGAAGACGAAAAAAAGCGCGCGCTCGACGAACTGGAAAAATTGACGCACGCGGAGACCAAGAAGGTGGAAGATTTGTCCGCCGCCAAGGAAAAAGAAGTGATGGAGTTTAAGTAGGCGCGGCTCCGGCTTGGAGCGCGAAACGCGCAGCGATTTGACGGCGGAGAGGGACGAGGAGACGCGGCGGCGCAGGCGCATTTTTCCGCATTTCCTCCATTGATTTTCGCCCGCCGGCCTTGCTGAGTTCGCCGTTCAGGAAAAGGACCATCGCGATGGAAAAAACGCTTCTCCCGTCTGACCCGTCGCAAATCGGCTTGTCCGCCGCCTGGCTGGCGATTATCGCCACGGTCGCGACGCTGCTCTTGCTGCTGAGCCTCCACGTGCTGAGTCCCGAATTCAACCCCGCGTGGCGCATGGTCAGCGAATATGCATTCGGCCGCTACGCCTGGGTGTTGTCGCTGATGTTTCTATCGTGGGGCATTGGCTCCTGGGCGCTGGCCTTTGCGATTCGCTCGCAAGTGAAAACCAGGGGCGGCCGGGTCGGTCTGGTTTTTTTGATTATTGCCGGCGTGGGCGAGGCCATGGCTTCGGTTTTTGACGTTCGGCGACCGCTCGGGCACGGCATCGCCGGCCTGCTCGGAGTGGGGGGCTTCATCGTCGCGGCTCTGCTGCTGTCGGCCAGCCTGGGCCGAACGGAAAACTGGCGCAGCGCGAGAAAAAAGCTGTTGTGGCTTGCCCACCTCAGTTGGATAAGCGTGGTTCTTCTGGCGGGCACGCTGGCGCTGATGACGGTGCAAGTGGCTCGCGCCGAGGGAGGGCGCCTGCCGCAGCACGCTCCCAAAACGCTGCCGCCCGGCGTGATGGGCCTCGACGGATGGGCGAACCGGCTTCTTGTGCTCGTGAATTGCCTGTGGGTCATCGTTGCAGCGTGGCACGCCATCAAACTGCGCCGCAAAAGCGCGGGCGCCGCGCGAGCCGCTACGAGCGGCGGAGGGATTTGAGGGAGGAGAGGAGCGAGGAGACGCGGCGGGCGTCGGCGGGCGCGCGGCCAAAGCGCGCGGACTGATACAGCTCGGTCAGCTCCGCCACGGGTCCGGCAAATTCCGGAACGCGAATCGAAGCGGCGAATTCCCGCGGCGTTTGCGCCGGCGATTTGCGCCAGCCGCGCCGTGCGAGCAAGCGCAGCATCTGATGGTATTCAAATGTGGCGAGCTCCGGAGGCAATTTGCCTTCGCGATGCGCGCGCAACTTCCAGCGAATGGCGAGAAAGCCGCCCATGGCGCGTCCGCGAAAGTAAATGAGCAGAAGCAGCAGAAAAACGAGCGCGCCGGGAAGCGCGTAGGGCGAAGAAGAAAAGCGCGCCTGCCACAGCTTGATGGCGTCCACCGCGCGGCGGCGCTTGTCCCGGTAGAAATGCGAAACGCTCTGCGACCAGGAGCGCGAGCTGCGGCGCACCGTGCGTGCCAGCGAAAGCTGATGCGCAAAGTCGTAGTTGATGATCCATTCATTCCACGTGTACTGAAACCAGTCCCAGTACATTCCCAGGCGCGCAAACATTCCGCCCGGTTCGCCCGCGCCCGGCGGCGTGGGGTCAAACGTGATCCAGCCGTATTTCGGGAAATACACTTCCACCCAACTGTGCGCGTCGCGCGCGCGAATGATGTAATCCTGCGCCAGAGGATTGAACTCGCCGGGAAGAAAGCCGGTGACGTAGCGCGCCGGAATGCCCAGCGTGCGCAGCATCACCACCATCGCGGAGGCGAAATATTCGCAATGGCCCGCACGCTTGACGAAAAGGAAATACGCGAGCGGATCGGGCTTGTCCATGTCGCGCAAATCCAGCGTGTAGCGGAAATTCGCGTGGAAGTAGCGCTCCAGGTCCGCGGCTTTGTCGTACGGCGTGCGGTCGCGCGCGGTGATTTTTTCCGCGAGCGGCTTGATGCGCGGATCGAGTTTCGGGAGCTGCAAATACGTGTCGAGAATGGCGGGCGGATAATTCGCGGACGTTTTGCGCAGCTTGCCGGCAGGGACGGCTGGAATTTCCGAGACCGCTTCGTAATGCGCCGCCGCCCCGTTGTGCATCGGGTTGACGATGGTCCCGGTCACGTCGCGAATCAGATAATTTCCCGCGCCGCGTCCCAAACGCGACGAATCGTTGTAGCCGAAGCGGCCAAAAATGTTCACCGGATGCGCGGCGAGAAAAATCGCGTCGGTAGCGATGGGCTGCATCAGCACGGAATAGCGCAGCAAATAATACGAATCCGGCGGAAGCGGCGCGCGGTAAATTTGAAAATCGCCGTCCGGTCCTCCGGAAACGATTTCGGGCCGCGGATGGGGCGTGAACCAGCGCCGGCCGTCAAAATTCGTGAGCACCACGCCGCGCCAGTGCATCTCCTGCGCCAGCGCGGGATTTCCCTCCACGCGAATGCGCATGACCACCGCGTTGCTCTGCTTGAGCCGGCCGATCTGGCCGAGCGTGACGCTGTCGTTGAATCCGGTCATCAGCGTGGGCCGCAAATTGAACGCGCTCAAATATCCCGCCGTGAATCGCGGAATGAGAAAAAAGATCAACGCGCCGATCACCAGCGAGCCGGCGGCGACAATGGCGGAAGTGATTCCGAGCGCGCGATTCAGTTTGTGCGCCAGAGCGCTTCCGGGATTCACCGCGGGCGACACCGCGCCCCCCGAGCTGCGGCGAATTTCCAGCGCGACAAAACTGGAAACCGCGAGCAGCAAAAACAGCGCCAGGCCCACCAGAAACGAAGTGTCCACCGTGAGAATCGCCGACGCGAGCATCGCCGCAAAGGCCAGCAGCGCCAGGAAAATGCTGTCGCGCACGGTGCGCGCGGAATAGAGGCGCACAATCGTGGCGAAAAGCAGAACGTGAACCGCAGCGAGCAGGCCGGCGTAAAGCATGGGATTCGGCGAGCCCGCCGCGAGGTCGCGCGAAAAAATCCACAGGTCAACGGGGAAAATCAAAAAATAGGCGAGCACCAGCGCGGTGGCCGTCGCCTGGGAGATTTCCGGCGGGCGTCCGCGCCAGACGCGCAGGCCCTTGTAGCCGATGGCGACGGGCGCAAGGATTTCGGTCAGCAGGTCGAGTTTGTTGGTCGCGACTACGGTGAGCACCGCGGTCGCCACGAGCAAATACAGCGACACTTCGAAATAGCGCTGAATAATCGGCAGCGAATCCGCTCTCGATGCGGTGAAGGCGCCGGCGCTGCTTGCGGCCATTTGAAGATTTTAGCATTGTGCCGCGGCCGCGCGGGTTGCGAGCGGCGAAGCGGTTACTCTGCATTTTGCGAAAGGGCGCGCAGCGCGGCGCGCGCGATTTTGCGCGTGGCGCTGGAAACGGGAAGAGCGTCAACCTGGCGCAGCGGGACTGCGCGGCAGCCGGGCGCATCCGGAAGGCTTTCGAGGCGCCCGAGGAACGGCAGCAGCGCGATTTTGCGAAAGGTCACCGTATGCGGCGCGGGCGGCAACGGCGCCAGAGGCGGCGCAGGGGCGTGAAACATTTGTTGCAACTGCGCGGCCAGTTCGCGTGCCGCGCTGCCGTTCGGCGAAGCGGCCGCGGCGGCAGGGAATTGCCACAGGCGCGAAAAAAGCGCGGCATCGTGCGCTCCCGGAATGTTGGTGAGCAGCGTGCGCCCGCGCGGATCCAACAAAACCGCGGCCGCGATGCGCGCACGCACGGCCGCCGGTTTTTTGCGCGGCGCCGGCAGTTGATTCGCGATTCGAAGCGCGCGAGCCTTGCAGTGTCGCGCGAGGGGACACGCGGCGCAATTCGGCGCGCGCGGAATGCAAATGGTTTCGCCCAGTTCCATCAGCGCCTGGTTCCAGTCGCCTGCGGAATCGCGCGCGAGAAGCTGCTGCGCGATTTTCGTCAGCCGCCGCCATCGTCGCGGTGCGCGCAAATCTCCGCGAACTGCAAAAAGCCGCGCCAGCACGCGCGCGATATTGCCGTCAATGGCCGCAAGCGGCGCATCATAGGCGATGCTGAGAATCGCCGCGGCGGTGTAGCGCCCGATTCCCGGCAGCGCGAGCGCGTCCGGGTGCGCCGCAGGAAATATCCCGGCGTGCCGGCGCACCATGATTTTTGCGGCGCGATGCAGATTCCGCGCGCGGCTGTAATAGCCGAGCCCGGCCCAGAATTTCAGCACTTCCGCCCCGCGCGCCCGCGCGAGCGTCCGCACGTCCGGGAAGCGCGCGAGAAAGCGCTGGTAATAAGGCAGCACCGCGGCGATGCGCGTCTGCTGCAGCATGATTTCCGCGAGCCACACGCGATACGGATCGCGTCCGCGCCGCCACGGCAAATCGCGGCGATTCGCGCGATACCACGCGAGAAGCGTGCGCTGAAGAAAAGCGAGCTGCCGCGGCGTCCGTTTCACGTTCATGCGCAACGTCACATTGCGAAGTTCCGTTGACGCTCGCATTTTCGCACGATTGACAATCCCTCGCGAAGCGATTCGCGCGCGGCGCGGCCGCAGCCATTGACGCAAAGCCTTCCCTGCGCCTACGATGAGCGGGCTGTTTGCGAGGAGGATTTATGAAACGCGCTCGTGCCGCGCGGCCGGTTTTCGCGGCGATTCTCTGCTGTACATTTTTCTGCGCTTCGGCTCACGCGCAGCGCTGGGCGCTCGCGAAGCTCAACAAATCGCCGCGCCACCAGGAGTGGGTCACCGTGCGCCACGGCAACCGCGCCGTGGAAACGTTCATCGTTTATCCGCAGGTTCCCACCAAGCGCCCGGTGGTGCTCATCATCCATGAAATTTTCGGCATGACCGACTGGGTGCAGGACCTCGCCGACCAGGTCGCCGCCGCGGGCTACATCGCGGTCGCGCCCGATTTGCTCTCCGGCATGGGCCCGCATGGCGGACGCAGCACTTCTTTTTCGCAGCAGCAGGCCATCGAGGCGGTCAGCCATTTGAATCCCGATCAAATCACCGCGGATTTGAACGCCGTCGCCGATTACGCGCTCAAGCTGCCTTCCGCCGACGGGAAATTATTCGTCGCTGGATTTTGCTGGGGCGGCGGACAGAGTTTCCGCTTCGCCACCAATCGCCGGGACATCGCCGCCGATTTTGTTTTTTACGGCCCCCCGCCGACGGAAGACGCCATGAAGCGCATCACCGCGCCGGTCTATGGATTTTATGCCGGCAACGACGAGCGCATCTCCGCGACAATTCCCGAAACGCAAAAGGAGATGAAGGCGCTCGGTAAAATTTATCGGCCGGTCGTTTATCCCGGCGCAGGCCACGGCTTCATGCGCGCCGGCGAAGCGCCGGACGCCTCGTATGCGAACCGCCAGGCCCGCAATCAGGCCTGGGCGCGTTGGAAAAAATTAATGGCCGCGCACTGATTCAGCGCTGCGGAAACTGCCGTTTCTTCGGGTCACAGCGAATCGAGAAAAATGAAATACGACGAGGACCACAGCGGCGTGGGAATCGAGCCTTGCGGCTGGCTGGTGAGCACAATCTTGAAACTTTCGTGCAGCGGCACGAGCGATTCGAGGAACGCCGCGCCGGAGTTTTTGCGGTCCGGCTCGATGTAAGCAAGTTCGCGCAGCACCGCGTAAATAATCTCGCCCGCCGAAGTCATCGGCGTGGCCATTTGCGGCGTGCGGAATTGCATGGCCGCGCGCACTTCGAAGAAATGCCAGGCGATGCAGGCGGCCAGCGCCACGGCGCGCTCGAACTTCTCGTTCTGTCTTTCGTTTTCCTCTGCTGAATTTCGCGGCGCGAGCGAAGGGTCGAACGCGAGAATCAGCCTCCGTTCGTCTTCGCGCGCGAATTCGCGAATTTTCAGCGCGCCCGCTTTCGCCGAGGCTTTCCAGTCCACAAATCGCGCGCTGTCGGTCGGCAGATAATCGCGAATGGAATGCAAATCGTGGCCGCGGCCGCGATGCACGCTCTCGATTTCTCCCGAAAGCAGCGGAAGGATTTCGTAAAAATCATCGGTCGGCTCGACGTGCGGATAAACCACCAGCTCCATCGGCGAATTCACGCGCCGCGTTTTCTCCAAAAATCCAAAAGGAAATTTGGTGCGAATGCCGAACGCGTTCTGCCGGTACACGCCGCGCTCTGGAAAAACGAGTTCGACGCTCTGGCGCGCCGCGCTTTGGTGCGGAATGTACGGAAAATAGACCGGCCGGGTCAAAATTTGCGAGGGCCCTTTTTCCTTCGCGCCCACCACGCGAATGGAAAACGACGGCGTCAGCGATTTCTCGTTGGCAATTTCCACATTGGCGAGAATCGGCTGCCCGGCGAACACGTGCTCCGGCAGCTCGACTTTCAAATCCAGGCCCGTGAGCACCACCCGTGACAGCACTCCGGAAACCAGAATGCCCGCGAGCAGGCATGCCAGAATCATGAACAGCAAGTTGTTGCCGGTGTTCACCGCCGCGAGCGCCACGATGAAAACGGCGGCCAGGTAAATCACGCCTTCGCGCGTCAGCCGGTAATCCACCTGGTAGAGCAGCCAGCGCAAACTGGTGCGCCGCGCCATTTTGGGAACGATGGCAACGGCCACCCACGTAGCCATGGCCAGCGCGAGCACCGCGGCGATGCCCGCGAAAAATGGCCGGCCGCTCTGCGCCATCGCGGCGGAGTAAAGCGCGAGCGCCAGCGCCAGAGCGAGCGTGGCCAGCGCCACGGCAAAATTGCGCCAGCCGGGGCGGTCGCGTCCGCGCCACCAGTTCAGCAGATTTGCGCTCATCTTCTTGGTTCCCCGCGCTGCGAAATCGGAACTTCGGCGGGCGCGCGGTGCATGGATTCTTCAGAGCGGCACGCGCGTGCTGTCGAGAATTTCCGCGAGAATGGCTTCCGCCTGCTCCGATTTTTTGCGCGTCGAGGCGTAACGCGAGCTGACCACGATGCGATGCGCAAAAACCGGCACGATCAGCTGCTTGAAATCGTCCGGCAAACAATAATCGCGGCCCTCCAGGAACGCGCGCGCCTGCGCCGCGCGATTCAGCATCACCGCGCCGCGCGGACTCACGCCCAGGCTCAAATGCTCCGTCTGCCGCGTGCGCTCCACAATTTCCAGCGCGTAATCGAGCAGGCTGTCTTCCACGCGAACGCGCGTCACCGCGTCTTGCATGGCGAGAACTTCCGCGCCGTCCATCACCGGCGGCATTTTTTCCACCGCGGCGGCGCCGTTGTTGCGCAAAATCTGTTTTTCGCTTTCATGATTGGGATAGCCCATGCGAATGCGCATCAAAAATCGGTCGAGCTGCGATTCCGGCAGCGGGTACGTGCCGTGGTGCTCGATGGGATTTTGCGTGGCGATCACCAGGAACGGCTGCGGCAGCGCGTGCGTGCGATTGTCCACGGTGACCTGCGATTCGTTCATGGCCTCGAGCAGCGCGGATTGCGTTTTCGGCGTGGTGCGGTTGATTTCGTCGGCCAGAACGATGTTGGCGAAAAGCGGCCCGGGCTTGAATTCAAATTCCTCGCGCGAAGGGTTGTAGACGCTGATGCCGATTACATCGCTCGGCAGCAAATCGGAAGTGAACTGCACGCGCTGAAACGAGCAGCGAAACGCGCGCGCCAGCGTCTGCGCCAGAGTGGTTTTTCCCGTGCCGGGAACGTCTTCAATCAGCAAATGGCCGCGCGCCAGCAGCGTAATCAGCGCCAGGCGAATGGCGTCTTCCTTGCCTTTGATGACCCGCGCAATCGTCTCCTGCAACCGCGCGATTTGTGAATTTGCGGCCGTGACTGTGGTTTGCAATTTGGCGTCCTTCTGCGAGATGTTCTTCTGTGCGATAATGTTTCGCGCGGGCGATTAGCTCAGTTGGTTAGAGCGTTCCCCTCACACGGGAGAGGTCCAAGGTTCAAGTCCTTGATCGCCCACCATTAATTTTCGGCCCCGAAGCAGCTTCTGAAGTTTCTTCAGAACGGTTCGCCTAGTTTAAGATGATGCGCGAAGCCAAAAGGTCATTGTAGCGGAAAATTCATGACAACCATCTGGCGTTTTCTGAAAGTGTTCACCCTGGGTACCTGGGTCGGCAGCATCATTTTTTTCGGACTGTGCGCCGGCGTGCTTTTTTCGCAACTGAAAAACATGGACGAAGCCGGCAACATCGTGGCCGTGCTCATCCTGCAGTTGCATCTGATCGGAATCGTCGCCGCAGTGATTTATCTGATTGTCGCGCTGGTGGCGGCGTTTTCATGGCGCGGGCTGATCCGTCCGGCGTCAATTCTCGTGGAACTCATGCTCCTGGCTACTCTGTTTTCGCAATTGTGGATCGTGCCCACCATGCAAAATCTCCGCGCGCAAATGGGCTCTTACGTGAAGACGGCCGCGTCCAATCCGCTGCGCCTGCAGTTTGACCATTTGCACGTGATCTCCACGTGGATTGAAACCGGCGTGCTCATCGCCGGAATCGTGGCTCTGTTTTTGACCGTGTGGCAGCGCAATCGGAGCGTGCCTCCGAGCAAAATTGTTTCTTCCGCGCCCGCCGCGCCGACGATGCCGGCGCAACCCTCCTTTTGATTGTTCGTTTCCGCGCGCGCATCTGGGGTCGCGCTCGTCGAGCATGCGCATGCGCGGACGGCAATTCCGAGGCTGCGCCTTTCGCAGTAGAATTTTCCAAATGGTGACTTTTTGACGCGTTCGAGGCGTCCGTTTTTTACCCGACATTCGCGCGTAACCCTCTTACAAAAAACCACTTAGCATCCGGAACAAAAATTGCTTTTTCTTCCATCATTTCGCGGTTGTGTGACCCTTATTCGTAGGAGATGCTTTCGGGCCATTGCTGGCAAGAGCCAGCGGATTGATTTTCAGGAGGAGAAAAATGCGCAAGGTTTGCATTTCGCTGTTTGCCGCACTGGCGCTGGCGATGACCGCCGGCGCGCAATCCAATGCAAGATACGGGCGTCAGCCGCAGAGCGGTTCGCAGGCGAGCCACTCCGCGAAAACTGCGGCATCGCAAAACGGAAGCGCCGCGGCGGTTTCCGCGTCCGCGGCGAGCAACGGTTCCGCTTCGGCAAATGCGGGGCCGGCGTCGGCGGGAGTTTCCAACGGCACGGCGGTGAATGCCGAGCTGCTCACGACGATTGACGCGCACAAGTGCCGTCCGGGACAGCGCGTGGTGGCGCGGACGACGAGCGACGTGAAAGAAGGCAAGCGCGTGGTTTTGCGGCGCGGGACGCGATTGATCGGACACGTCACCGAAGCGCAGGCGCACACAAAAGCGCACGCGGAATCCGCGGTCGGGATCGTCTTTGACGAAGCGGTGCTCAAAAAGGGCCGCACGATTCCGTTCCACGCCACGATTCAGGCGCTCGCCGCGGCGCGCTCCGTAACGGATGCCGGGTTCGGCGACGACAACATGATGGCCGGCGGCGGTGGCGGCGCGATGGGCGGCGGCGCTGTCGGCGGCGGAGGCGGTTTGCTCGGCGGAGCGGGCGGGGCCGTCGGCGCGACTGCCGGAATGGCGGGCGGCGCGGCCGGGAATCTCGGACGCACCGCGGGCGGCAGCTTGAACTCGGCCACGTCCGCAGCGGGCTCGGCTTCCGGAAATTTGCGCGGGCTGAACGCGGCGGGCCAGCTCACTTCCACCAGCTCCGGAGTGTTCGGGCTGCAGGGAATGAACCTCAGCTCTTCGGCCGGCAGCGCGACGGAAGGGTCGGTCATTACTTCGGCGAACCGCAACGTGCATCTTTCCAGCGGCACGCAGATGCTGCTGAAAACCAATTCGCAACTGGGACGTGACGCCGACGAATCCGGCCACAGTGCGAATGAAGCAACGAGCCACGGCAAGCCGAGTCACACGCCGAATCACGGCGTGAAGCAGTAAGCGGCGTTCGCCGCGCTTCGCGCTTTTACCGAAGCGCTCGTCCCCGCGGCGCTGCGATTCCGGGTCCCGGTCGCCGCAGAGTTTGCGGCGGCGGGGCCCCGGGTTTGCGGCGGCTCGTCGAATGCGGCGGACTTCCGAAACCAGAGAATTTTTCTTCACGCGCGCTTTCGTGCGGGGCCATTTTTATTTTTATCGGCGCGAGGCTTCGCGCCGTTCTTGGTGATTTTTCGCGCATCCTTTCCGGCCAACTGCACGGCGCGCCACAGGTACCAGGAAGCGACGGTACGATAAGGCCGCCAGCGTTCGCCGAATTTTGCGAGTTCGCGCGGTTTGGGGATTTTTCTTTTGCCGTAGGCCAGCGCGAATCCTTTCTGCACGCCGTAGTCGTGAATGGGCAGGACGTCGGGGCGTCCCAGGCGAAAAATCAAAAACATTTCCACGGTCCACGCGCCGACGCCGCGCACGGAATCGAGCCGCGCGACCAATTCCTCGTCGGACATTTTTTCCGCTGCCGCGAGCGTGGGGACAATTCCTTCGATGGTTTTTTGCGCGAGGTCTTTCACCGCGGCAATTTTCGCGGCCGAGAGACCGGCTTTGCGCAGGACGGGTTTGCGCAGTTTGAGAATTTCCTGCGGCGTGGGGCAGCGGCCATTCGCGCCGAGGGCGGCGATGCGATCGTAAATTGTGCGCGCGGCTTTGCCGGAGATGCTCTGATAAACAATGGCTTCGAGGAGCGCTTCATAGGGGCTTTGCGCGGCTTCGATGTCCAACTGAAATTCGGCGCATTTGGAGATGAGACGGGCCAGGCGGCGGTCAATTTTCGAGAGATGCGCGATAGCCGCGAGATGGTCGAAGGCCCAGAGCTTCGCGGTGGACGCCGGATTGGGTTCGCCCATTGGGAGCGGAGTTACGTTCGAGACGTTCATTGGTTCACCGCCGTTTGAAAGTGGATTCAGGGATTGCACTATAATGGTGCATTTTTATGCTCGAAAAGGTGCGATTTTGTAGCGATTAGAAAAATTGATGTTGCTGATTCCAGGCCGCTTACTTCGATTTCTAATTTTTCATAGCAGTTGCGATTAGAGTACGGATACCAGCGATGCATTTACACCTTCGGTTGGCTCCAAAAGGGCCAAAAGTGGCCCGATTGGAGCCCATAAAATGCGAAAGCCGCCGATTGACGGCGGCCTTTGTTCCATACATCGCGCAAGAGAATAGCAGAACTCGGCCGGAAGTCAAGGTTCTGTACTCGTCCACATGATTAGTGACACTCGGCCTTTCGAGAATGAGAGTTCCAGTGAGAGAGAAATTCGAGCGGCGTGCGATAGCCGAGAGCCTGGTGCGGGCGCACGGTGTTGTAAATCCGTTCCC
>Ga0209061_1001322_pt1 | contig 42731 bp, 40 predicted proteins | sample Coa_R1_10_FD_187157 | JGI IMG/M metagenome (GOLD analysis project Ga0209061, IMG submission 187157) | Surface soil microbial communities from Centralia Pennsylvania, which are recovering from an underground coalmine fire - Coalmine... | ecosystem: Environmental > Terrestrial > Soil >...
CGAGGTCGTGGTCGCTGTCCCCGGGCCCAGAGACGGCACTTAGGTACTACGCGGCGACGTGCGAAACAGGCAGCTCTGGCAGGGAGTTTGCAGCCTCGTCACCTGCTAGCCCGGAAACTCCCGCTAGATGGCTTAGGGGCACCGCCGGGCAACCATAAAGCGCCGGCGCAGCTGAGAATGGCCAGGTGGCAACACCAGTGCAGCAGCCGCCGCCGTCAATATGGCACTTCCCCTGTACCGCCGCTGAACAAGCCGCGCTGGCCGGGGAGCAGGAGGTCGTCGGGGTCGGGGCCGACCTTGAGCCCGGCACCCTGCTGGCCGCCTACAGCTGTGGGCTGTTCCCGATGCCAGCAGGCCGGCAACTGGCGTGGTGGTCACCTGACCCGCGCGGTGTGATACCCCTCGACGGCCTCGTGGTAAGCAGGTCTTTACGCCGCTCGTGCCGCCGCTATGAGGTGAGCTTCGACACAGCGTTCGAGGAGGTGATCTCCAGCTGCGCGAGCAGCCGCCGCCCGGGAGGCTGGATAGACCGGCGCATCCAAAGCGCGTACACACGCCTGGCAGAGCTCGGCTGGGCTCACAGCGTAGAGGCCTGGAGCCCTACGGGCGAGCTCGCCGGGGGGCTCTATGGGGTAGCGGTCGGTGGGCTGTTCGCCGGCGAGTCGATGTTCCACCGCTACCGCGATGCTTCCAAGGTCGCCTTGGTCGCCTTGGTGGGGGAGCTGCGCGCCGGCGGCGGCGCACTCCTCGACGTCCAATGGGTGACGCCGCACCTGGCCAGCCTCGGGGCCGTCCCCGTGAGCCGCGCACAGTACCTCGAGTTGCTCAGGTCCGCCCTCTCCCTACCTCAACTGCGCCTCCCCGCCGGCGACTGACCGGGCCCGGCTGCCCGGCAGCGCCAGCCCTCACCGCCAGCTGCCCTGCCTTGCCTTGAGCGGGTGCAAGCTGCCCTCGACCGGGTGCCAGCTGCCCTTGACCGGGTGCAAGCAACCCAGCACAACCCCTCAGGCCTGTGCTTCAGCAAACCCTTCAGGCTTGGCTTCAGCAAGGGCCACGGCGCGCCGAGCGAGGTTAGGGGCCTCGATGCGGGCGCACAGCTGCGAGAAGCCCTCTTGGGGCCCTCTCCAGCGCAGCGCCTCTAAAGCATCGTTGCCGGCAGGCAAGATCTCCCTGCGGACAACGCAAGTTGCGAGAAGCTTGAAAAGCAGGGCCTCCTCGTAACGCTCCGCCAGTACCGAGCGGAGGGCCTCGGCACGCCTCGCCGGCAGCGGGGCCGTCCACGCCGGGCCCGAAAGAGGGATCTCCTCGATGCTCCCGTAAGCCGCCAACACCGCCGTGGCAGCCTTCGGCCCCCATCCAGGCAACCCTGGGTAGCCATCAGAGCTGTCGCCTACCAAAGCGAGCCAATCGGGCACTGAGGTGGGCGCTACGCCAAAGCGAGCCCTGACTTGGTCCTCGGCTATGACGGTGCCCTTGCGCCGGTCAAGGCAGACAACGCGCTCTGCCCTCACGCACTGGGCCAGGTCTTTGTCAGGGCTGCAGATAACGACCTGAGCGACAGCTTCAAGCTCGCTGAGGACCGCTGCAGCCGAGGCCAGGGCGTCGTCCGCCTCTAGGTCGGTCATAGGCCATACGACGACGCCAAGGGCACCAAGAGCTTCTTCAAATAGCCCGAACTGGCCGAGAAGCTCTGGCGGTACCCCCTCGGAGCTCTTGTAGGAGGGCCACAGGTCGTTCCGGAACGACTCTATGACGTGGTCCGTCGCCACGCCCAAGTAAAAGGCCCCGCTCTCCAGCATGCCGAGGAGCGAACCGAGGGCTGCCCTGGTTGCTCCTACTTCTTGGCCGGCGGGGCCACGGTGCCCGGGCGCGCCGTAGTAATGCCTGAAAAGTTCGTACGTCCCGTCCACCACGTGAGGCCGAGCACCAGGCCGAGCACCAACATTTGGGCCAGCGCCTTGCTGCTCGGGTGGCTCTCCGGGCCTAGCGCCCTCGCCGGTGCCGCAGCTGCCGTGGGCTGCGGCGCTCAGCTGACCTCCCGGCGGTCCGTCAAGGCTCGCGCCAAGGTGAGCTCGTCGGCGAACTCGAGCTCGCTCCCCACTGGGAGGCCGACCGGGATCTGGGTGAGCTTGAGGTCGACAGGTAGCTCCCTCAGCCGGTCACGGACGTACATGGCCGTGGCAGAACCCTCCTGGTCTGGGTCGGTGCACAAGATGACCTCCTGGACTCCCTCGACCTCGATGCGCTGGAGCAGCTCCTTTATCCGCAACTGGTCCGCGAACACGCCGTCGATAGGGCTCAGAGCCCCCATGAGGACGTGGTAACGGCCCTTGAACAGCCCGGACTTCTCGATCGCCACTATGTGGCGCGGCTCCTCCACTACGCACAAGACGGAGTGGTCACGCCTCGGGTTGGCGCATATCTCGCACTCAGCGCCCTCCTCACCGGCGGCTTCGGCGAAGTTGAAGCACCGCTTGCACCACGTCACCCTGCTCTTCACCGAACCGATCGCACCCGCCAAGCGAGCTACGTCCTCCGGGGGCGACTTCAAAATGTGGAACGCGATGCGTTGGGCGGACTTTGGCCCAATACCGGGTAGGCGGCCCAGCTCGTCAATCAGTTCCTGCACGGGAGGGGCGTACATAGCCGACGTCACTGCTCCAAGACAGCACCGGGGAAGGCCTCTAGGACCCTTTGCTCGGCCGAGGTTGCCGGCACCTGAGGGGCCGTTACCAACTCGTCGAGCTCTACGGGCTGGTCGAGGTCATAGTTCGAGCAACGGCTCGGCGCCTCAGCCCTTGTTGGCCCCCCGGAGCCTGCTGCCGGCACCGTCTCAGCCTCTTCAACCACGAGCCGGAGAGGGATCTTCTGCCCGAAGTAGCTCGCCAACGCTGCCTCGGCTTCCTTCAGGTACTTGGCGGCGCGTGACATCACAGCCGTGTCCGCGAAAGCGAGCACCGCTGCATCGCTCACTTCCCTGAAACGTCCATGGGCCAAGTAGAACTGGCCGGGCTTCTCGAGCCGGCCGAGCACCGTGTCGCCCCAAGCCTTGGTTAGCTCGTCCCGCGAAGGCAGGCTCTGGCCGAGGCCGGGCTCAGGGCCCGCCACCGACTTCGGGCTGCCCGACGGCCCGGGCTCTGGCAGCCCCACAGAGGGGCCCTGCGGCTGCGGGCCCAACGGGGAGGCTTCCCGGGACGACGTCGCCGGGGTGCTCTTGAGGAGCGCCCCGAGGGCGATGCGCGCCTCGGCAGGCCCCGAGCGTGAGCCAGCGGGGCCCCGGCTTGAGGGGGTACCCGGTCCGCTGGGCCCGCCAGGAGCGGCACCGCTGGGCCCGCCAGGAGCGGCACCCGTGCCGTGCATCCCCTCCAACCTGCGCTCCAGCCGTTCGACCCGCTCCAACAACTCCCCCGGGCCCGTCGCAAGAGCCGGCGAGGCCAGGCGCACGAGGGCCACCTCAAGGGTCACACGAGGGTTCACAGAGTCTCGCATCTCAACAAGGGCCTGGCCGACCGTTTCCATGCACCGCACGAGCAGCGGCAGGCCCATGTCCCGGGCCAGCTCAGCTAGGGCGCCCGTCTCCGCTGTTGGGAGCTGGACGAGCGCAGGCGCTTGGTAGGCCAAGAACGCGTCCCTCAGACGCTCGACCAGCTCGCTCCCCAGCCTGCGAGGCTCCACCCCCCGCGAAGCAGCCGCAGCAACGGCCTGGAGGACGGCGCCGGCATCACGCTCGGCTAAGGCCGAGACCAGCTCGTCGACCTGGGAGACGTTGTCGTCTGCTCCACCGATGGCGGCAAGTTGCTCAAGGGCGGACTCGGCGTCACGAGCCGAGCCACGTCCTTTTTGGACAGCTAGGCGCACCGCCCCCGCTGCGAGCCCAAGGCCGGCGTCGCGGTTGATGTCCTCCAGCAATGACGTGAGGACGTCGCCCCCCAGCAGGTGGAACTCGAAATGCTGGGTACGCGACAGGATCGTCGGCAGTACCTTTTGCGGGTCGGTCGTGGCGAGCACGAACACGACATGGGCGGGCGGCTCCTCGAGGGTCTTCAAAAGAGCGCTCGCAGCGTCGGGGGTCAACTGGTGGACCTCGTCGATGATGTACACCTTCCAGCGCCCCGGCGTACCCAGCGCTACCCTGGAAAGCAGGTCGCGCATCTCATCGAGCTTGCGGTTGGAGGCTGCGTCCAGCTCGAACACGTCCAAGGAGGCCCCGGTCCGGACCGCCACGCACGACTGGCACGTCCCGTCTGGCTCGCCATCGGCGGGCGCCTCGCAGTTGAGGGCCATGGCAAGGATCCGCGCCGTAGAGGTCTTGCCTGTGCCACGGGGGCCGCTGAAGAGGTAGGCGTGAGCGACCCTGCCCTCGCGCACCGCGTTGCGCAGGGCGCGTGTCACGTGGTCCTGCCCGCGCACCTCCGAGAAGCGTTGTGGCCGGTAACGGCGGTAGAGGGCCTGGTAGCCGTCACCTGCTGGCTGCGCTGGGCCTTGGGATTTCGACGACGGGTCGCCTGGAGCCACACAGCCAGACTACGCGGGCCCTCGGGCACCGGGGGCCGATTGCGGCTACTGGGGGCAGACCTCGGGGACCTGGCCCTGGCGTAGCCCAGGTGGTACGTACTCACCGTGGTAATAGGACGAGGCGTCCGGCTCGACCTCGCTTGCCGGCGTCGTCTGTGGCGCCAAGCCCCCCATGCTCACGACCGCTACGGCGACCGATGCCTGGTGCGCGATGCCAGAGAAATCGTGCCCGGTCACCAGGACCACGTTGTCGCCTTTAAGGCTGGGGCTACTTTGGAGCACTGCGCCTCCACCTACTTCGGAGCGCAGCAAGCTGGCTGCAGCCTCCCCACCAGGCCCGTACTCGACCACGCTCTCGCTGTAGTTGAAGCTGCCTGCGTTCCCGGTCGAGCGCACCTTGAAGCCGCTCGCTCGTAGCTCGCCGGCAGCCTGGGCCGCCTGGCCGCTCACGCCTGAACCGTTCAGCACCTGGACGCTGACGTCCGAGGCTTTGAGCGGGGCGCGCCCAGGGCCAGCCACCTGCCTTGGCATGCCGTAGCTCAAAAACTGCTGCACAACCTGGTTGTCGAGGCTCGGGACGGGGTCGAGGGCGCCGGGCACCGTTGTCGAGTTGACGGTCGGGAACGTCCAGTTGGGGATCCCCGCGGCGTTGGCGTGGCGGAGGGCGAGCGCCGTCTTTATGAGCTCGTTGGCGGAGAACGTGCTGTCGACCGTTATGCTGCCCGTCAAGCCCGATAGGACGCGGTTTAGGGCAAATGGGTTGGAAAGCGCGACCCGCTCCGCTTTTTTCAGCGCCAGCTTTATGAACGCTTGCTGTCGCTGGATACGGGCCAGGTCGCTCTCGGGCACGAGTTGGTACTGCCAGGTGCCGTCAAGCAGGTACTGGTACTCCCTGGAACGCACGAACGCAAGCGCCTGCGCTCCCTTCAGGAGCACGCACCCCGGGTGGGTGACTGTCAGGCCCGAAAAGAGGTCCCTCGCCGGGGTTGGGAAGTACACGTAAACACCGCCTACGGCGTCAGCGACACGAATGAAAGTGTCGAAGTTCACTACTGCAAAGTGGTTGATGTCGATCCCGAAATCTTGCTCGAGGGTCTTTACTAGCAGGCCCGGGCCGCTGTCGAACGCAGCGTTCACCCGCGTTGTACCGAGCCCAGGCACGGGGACGAGCAGGTCGCGAGGTACCGACAGCAGTGCCACCGATGACGTAGCAGGCACCACCCGCGCCAGCACGATCGTGTCGGAGCGCTGGCCGGTGACCTGCTGGTCGTTCCCGAAAGCGGAGCTCCCCCCCTTGCCGAGGTCGCGGGTGTCGCTGCCGACAAGCAGTATGGTCATCGGCGGGTTTGGGCCCGGTGGGCTCTGTGCGTCAGTCCCCGGCGGCACCAGGCCGCTGACTGCGACTCGCTTGACCTGCGAGAACCGCCACTCGACGTAGCCAACGGCCCCGCCCACCAAAAGCAGCAGGCAAAGCACGGCTGCGTTGACTGCGACCAGCAGCCGGCGCGGCCAACGAGGCCGCCTGCGCAAGGCCTCGAGGCCGAGGTGCCCCGAGCCAGGTGGCAAGCTCGGCCCCACGCTCGCTACGCGAGGCTGGCCAGGCGCCGCAGGCCCGCCAGGCGCCGCAGGCCCGCTGGGGCCCGCCCCAATGGGTGCGCCGGGCTGAGACGAGCGGTACCGTCGCCCTTGGCCGGGCAAAGTGCTCTGAAAGGCCATGACGCCAAGCAATCTTAAGTGGCCGCCGGCACAACGGCTCGTCGTAGGTTTGGGTAGGCCTTCCTAGAGCCAACTAAGAGCGTCAGAGCCAACTAAGAGCGTCGCTGGGCCCTCCTCCAGCGCCCGCTCGCCCGGCGGCACGGCGTGACAGCCAGGCTACCTACGGCACACGGCGCGTCCCGCTGAGGGCTGCTGCCGTCAGGCCCTGACCCGGTTTGCGGCGCCCCGTTGCGCAGGGCCCGGCTGCCACGCCCAACCGCCGGCGACGCGGCTAGGCACGACGGCTCCAAAGACTATCCTGTCTCCTTGCCAGGAGGGGTGCGAGAGCGGCCGAATCGGCACGATTGGAAATCGTGTGTGGGGCAACCCACCGTGGGTTCAAATCCCACCCTCTCCGCCAGCCAGCCAGCCAGGCCAGCCAGGCAGCCAGGCCAGCCAAACTACTACTGGAGCGCCCCCTGGCCCTGGGCACGCCCGCCGAGCTGCCGAGCTGCGCCAGGGCGCTCAACCAAGGGCCCGCTGCCCGGCGCTCTCTACGCCCTCGCCGGCCAGACGCACCAAGCGCCACTCGACACGGCCCGCGCTCACGGCGTCACGCACTAGGCGCTCTCTACCAGAGAGGCTGGCTCTGCCGCTTTTGACCTCGACGAAGACGACGCGAGCAACCTCGCCAGAGTCGAGGCCGTCGAAGACGACGAAATCGACAGGTGACCCCAAGAACCGGGCGTCACGGGGGTTGAACTCGGCCAACAGCTCCGGGAACAACGGGGCCAAGTGCTCTTGCACCTTGCCAGTTACCGTAAGGTGGCTCCTGTACAGGCTGTCCTTGCGGGCGAGGGCGAGGTCGTCGTCCGTCCAGCGGTAGCGAGCTTTGTGAGCGTGGAGCGCGTAGTGCGCGCGTAGCACAAGCACCACAGCTACGACGGCGACGGCTACAACAACCAGGACTGCACTTTTCCCCATAGGCCAAGCTTGCCAGCGAGTTGAGACACTCGCCGGCACGCGCCAAGGGCCCAGGCTGCGGGCTAAATACCGCCCCTTGGCGGACGAGCCTAAAAGCCAGCCACTTGTGGGATGAGGCGCTCACCGATAAGTTCAAGAGGCCGCAAAGAAGAGACTTCTGGCACGCTGCCGTGGTAGTGCGAGACGCCAAGGCTGGCCAACCGGCGCATCGACTCGACGAGCTCTGGCACCTTTTCCCCCTGCCGGCCGGGGTCGAGAGGGCCCATCACAGTCTTTGTGACCTCGTCGTAGTTGCGGCCGACATCGTCGCAGTGCTTGCGCAGCACTTCGAGCTTCCGCTCGAGATCTGGCCCAACGAAGAGGTTGCAAGCGTCCGCGTACTTGGCGACGAGGCGGAGAGTCTTCCTTTCCCCGCCACCACCGACCATTACCGGCGGGTGCGGCTTGCTGAGGGCCTGCGGCTTGTTGAGCGTGCGCTCCAGCCGGTAATGCTTGCCCTTGTAGGGCCGGTCACCTCCGGACCACATCTGCAGGCATATCTGTAAGGCCTCCTCCAAGCGCTCGAAGCGCTCCGCCAGAGGAGGGAAAGGCAGACCTAGGCCTCGAGCCTCCTCTTCGTACCAAGCAGCACCGATGCCGAGCCATGCCCTTCCGCCTGAAAGGACGTCGAGGGTCGTCACCGCCTTAGCCAACAGCCCGGGCTCGCGGTAGACGACGGCGCTCACCCAGGCCAAGAGCCCGATACGCTCTGTCCGGCCAGCTAGAAAGCCGAGGGTCGTGTAAGCCTCCAGCATCTCGTGCTCTGGCGGGCCGATCATGGGTATCTGCCATAGGTGGTCCATGACGCTCAGCTTGGCGAAGCCCTGCTCCTCGGCGGTTGCTGCCACTCGCGCAAGGTCACTGCGCAGCGCCTCGGCCCCACCAGGCCAACTGAAGCTGGAAATGTGAAGGCCTATCTGCATGTGCCCGAAACTACGGCACCCACTGGCTTTAGTGAGGAGGCGAGGCGATGACCACCAAGGGCGGCCGGAGCGGCCCCAAGTCCAGCGGCGAAGAGGGCCAAGGGCAGCGGGCCACAGCTCGTGGCGGTGAGGCAGAGGGCGTTGAGGCAGAGGGCGGTGCGGCAGAGGGCCAAGGCGAACAGATCACGAGCCTTGAAGGCATACCCGCTCTGTCCCTCGATGCCATCAGTTCGGTCGCGTACGGCCCTCAGGCGATGCTGTTGGTGCTCGCGACCGCCGGGACCGGGGCGCTGGCCAAAGTCGAGCCCATCACGGTCGCGATCGTCGTGCTGCTTGTGATCCTCGTGTTTTCCTACCGCCAGGTGATCGCTGCCTACCCCGACGGAGGCGGCTGCTACGCGGTGTCGAAGGCGAACCTCGGGCGCCGGCCGAGCCTGCTGGCCGCGGCGGCGCTCGTGGTCGACTACGTCCTCACCGTCGCGGTGTCGATCGCTGCCGGCGTTGCTGCCTTGGTATCGGCCTTCCCGGCACTGCGCCCTGAAGCCCTGGTAATCGCCCTCGGCATATTGGCTGTCCTTACAGCGCTCAACCTTCGCGGCCTGGCAACGAGCGCGAGGGTGCTGATGGCACCGACGGCTTTGTTCATCGCTGGGACCTATTTCGTGATCGTAGCGGGGCTGCTACGCGCTCACCCAGCTCCCGACGCCGGGGCCCACCAAGCAGGGGTCGCCAAGGCGACGGCCGCAGTGGGCATCTTGGTCTTGCTGAAGGCTTTCGCCGCCGGGTGCAGCGCCCTCACGGGGGTGGAGGCGATCGCCAACGACGTCCCGGCCTTCCGCGAACCTCGCCAGCGCCGCGCCATGCGGACAGAACTGCTGCTCGGCGGGGCCCTTGGCACGATGCTGCTCGGTCTTTCGGCCCTAACGGTGCACTTTCACATCGCGCCCTCGGCGTCTCAGACCGTGCTGAGCCAGCTGACGGCGGCATCGGCTGGACGCGGCGCCATCTATTACGTGGTGGACCTGTCGACAACTGCCATCCTGGCCATAGCCGCCAATACGTCCTTCGGTGGGCTACCGGTACTGGCCAGCCTGCTCGCCCGTGACAACCTGGCACCCCACGTCCTTGCGCTTCGCGGAGAACGCCCGGTCTACCGCTACGGCGTGGTGGTACTGGCCCTTCTTGCCGCCGTCCTACTCGTCGCCGTAGGAGCCAACACGGACGCACTAGTACCCTTGTTCGCCATCGGCGTGTTCACCGGGTTCACACTTTCCCAGGTCGGCCTCGTGCGGCACTGGTACCGCGACCGGCCTCCCAGGTGGTGGGCCCGAGCAGCGCTCAACGGGCTTGGCGCAGCGATGACGGCCGCCTCCACGGTCATCTTCGTCATCACCAAGTTCAACGCTGGCGCATGGGTGGTGGTCGTCGCCGTCCCGGCCATCATTTTCTTCTTCACCAGGGTGGAGCGCTACTACCGCGACGTCGGGGCCGAACTGGGCCTCGGCCAGGTGCCCCCAGCCCCTCGGCGCAGCAAGAGCCTCGTAGTCGTGCCAGTAGCTGCCGTCTCTCGGATGGCGCAAGCAGCGCTCTCGGCCGCTATGTCCCTGGGGGACGAAGTCGTGGCAGTTACGGTCCAGTTCCAAGACGACCAAGCTGAGGCTTTGCGCCGCGACTGGGACCGTTGGGGCCCGGGGGTGCCCCTCGTGGTCCTACGTTCTTCTTCTCGCTCGGTAACGAGGCCCATGCTCGAGTACCTGTCCTCGGCACAAGTTCAGGCGCGGGCGCATGTCCTGGTCCTCATCCCCGAAGTAGAGCCCCGCAAGTGGCGGCATAGGCTCCTTCAGAACCAGCGCGACATGGTCCTCGCCAATGCGGTCCGGCGAAAGAGCAACGTCAACGTCGCACGGGCCCCGTTCCACTTGAGGAACGAATGAGAGGTCGCGCGCCCGCTGGGCAAGGCTGAGAGCCAGGCGACGGGGCTACGGCCACCGGGAAGCCTGGGCTCAGGCCTATAAGGGCCGAAGTTGTACCTTGAAGTGGCGTGACGTGGTGCCGCTCGGGCTCGTTTTGGGGCGTGCGGCCGGTGACGCCCGCGGCCCCGTCGGGAATACCCGCGGCCCCGTCGGGAACAGAGGTCGTGCGCGTGTACGAGGACCACGGTCGTGGTCCCGGTGCAGGAGGCCTGGCGTGACGACCGCCGTGCACGACGTGCCCGGTGTGCCAAAGAAGATGCGCGCCGCCTACATCAAGCAGTTCGGCCCTCCAGAAGAGGTCGTGGTCGGCGAGCTGGCCGTGCCCAGCCCGGGCCCGACCGACGTCCTGGTAGCCGTCGAAGTGGTGGCAGCCAACCGAGTGGACACCTTGGTCCGCTCAGGCCGCTACCCGACACGGGCCCCTTTCCCCTTCGTCGTGGGGCGAGACTTGGTTGGCACGGTCGCCGCCAGTGGCCCGGGCACGCCTTTTTACGTAGGTGAACGAGTGTGGGCTAACAGCCTCGGCCACGACGGGCGGCAAGGCAGTTTCTCGGAGTACGCCGTCGTGCCAGCCGAGCGTTGCTACCGCCTCCCGGCGGGCGTCGACCCCGCGCTTTGCGCCGCTGTCGCGCACCCAGCAGCAACCGCCTACCTGGCTTGGTTCGTCCACGGCGGCCTCCAACCTGGCCAGTGCGTCTATGTCGGTGGCGGGGCCGGCAACGTCGGCTCGGCAGCTATCGCCATGGCACGGCGTAGCGGGGCAAGGGTGGTTGCCAGCGCTCGACCGGCAGGTCACGACAGCTGCCGCGAGGCGGGGGCGGACGTCGTCCTCGACTATCACGACGCCGACCTTGCTGGGCGGCTCCGCGCGGTAGCGCCCGAGGGCTTCGACCTCTTCTGGGAGACCTCGGGCAACAACGACCTGAACCTCGCTGTTTCAGCGGTGGCGCCCGGCGGCACCGTCTTGCTCAGCGCGGCGACCGAGGAGTGGCCACTGCTCCCAGTGCGTGAAATGTACACCCGGAACATCAACCTCTGCGGCTTCGTCATGAGCCGGGCGACGGCCACCCAGTTGGCGGCCGCCTCGCGGCTTATCAACACGATGCTCGCTGCTGGCGAGCTGAACACCCCTCCCAGCGAGGTCCTCCCGCTCGAGGCCACCGCCGAGGCCCACGCGCGCCTCGAGGCGGAGGCAGTGACTGGCCGCCTGCTGCTCCGGCCATGACCCCTGCCTGGCTCTATGACCTCGCGCTGTACCTTCACCTGCTCGGCGCTTTCTCGCTCGTCTCGGGCACTGTCTTGGCCGGCGTAGCCTTTGAAGCGGCTAGGCGGCGAGCCAGCTGCTCCGAGGTCACCGCCTTGCTCGGGCTCGCCCGCACTGGCGCAGCATTGGTGGTCGGAGGGACGCTGCTCGCCGGCGGCTTCGGGCTATGGCTGGTCGCCCTCGGCAAGTGGGGCTACTCGACGCCGTGGGTCGAAGCGGCGACCGGGCTGTTGGCTTTTGTCGTGGTGCTCGGCGCTGTGGGTGGCCAACGGCCCAAACAGGCCCGCAAGCTCGCCACTGCCTTGGCCGCCCAGCACCTGCCTCCGAGCAAAGAGCTGCGCGCCTTGCTCGACGACCGAGCGGCGCGTGCCCTCAATTACCTTGCAGCCGCGGCCCTCCTCGCGGTCATCGTGCTCATGGTGGTTAAACCCGGCTCAGCCCCTCGGTAACCGGGCGAGCTATCGGTGCCAGTTGTGCAGGCCCACCTGCACCTACCTAGGCCGGCGCACCGGCGAGCCGCCAAGCGGCCGCCAAGCCGACAGACAGAGGACGGCTTCCAGCACGATCACCACCCGCTCTAGCGGCTTCCCCCTTCTTATTCTCTAGACAGTAGATATACTACCCAATGGCTTATTCTACAAGACAGTAGATATACTACCCTAAGGGGAACTAAACCCTCAAGAGGAACGAAAACGTAAGGAGAGCTCGGTTGTTCACGGCTCCCACCTTTTGGTGAGCCGCCAGCGTAGCTAGCCGAAGAAGTGGGATGCGCTAGTGACCTTGGCGGGGACGCCAGTTAGCTGCCGGCCCTCCTTGTCGGGCTTCGCGCGCACTGGGACGACGCGCGAGGAGGGCCCGTTGCCGAGGGCTAGGCCGAAGTGTGCTCGGTCTATAGCATGGAGGAAGCACAATGCCCACTAAAGCTCGGGTCGTGAAGATCCGCCGCATATATGAACCACCGACGGGCGTTGAGGGGTACCGAGCGCTCGTTGACCGGCTCTGGCCTAGGGGTGTGAAAGCGTCTCCGGAACTGTTCGACGAGTGGGCGAAGGACGCCGCGCCCAGCGCTGACTTGCGCCGCTGGTATGGTCACGAACCCGCCAAGTTCGCTGAGTTCGCCAGGCGCTACCGGGCTGAGCTCGATGACCCGCCGGCCCGGGGCACGGTACAGCACCTAGCCGACATCTCTGCTCGGGGCCCGCTCACGCTGCTCACCGCCACCAAGGACGTCGAACACTCAGGCGCGCTGGTGCTGGCCCAGGTGATAGAAGCAACTTCGTCTACTGGGAGGGCGCGACCACGTTCAGCTACCAGTGCGCCTCACCGGGCCTAGGTTAGGTGTACTCGTAGGTTAAGGTTTAGGTAAGAGGCTGGGCAGCGGCACGCAAAGTGCCCGCCGAACTGGCCGTAGAGGCGGCTCAGGCCGGCCTAGCAGAGGGCGCCTCTCGGCGGCCGCTCGGCGGCACGGGCCAGTCGTGAACGAGGCATCGTGAAGATCCGCTCTATGGCAGAACTAGTGAAAGCTTTACCTCTGCTAACAAGCCCTTTGAGTGGTACCTTGTTATGTAAATGGCTCCAATTACCTCTCGAGTTCGCACCGTCCCCGACGACGTACAGGTCCAAGCCCGTGCGTTGGGCGACCCAACGCGGTTCCGTATTTTCCGGTACATTTTCGAAGCCGCGCGGCCGGTAGACGTGGCCGAGCTCACGAGCTACACCCAACTCAACCACAACGCGGTCCGCCAGCACCTGGAGGTGCTCACATCGGCCGGCTTGGTCGCTGAAGACCAGGAGGTGCGCACTCGCCCCGGGCGCCCACGGCTGCTGTACAAAGCCAACCCAGGCTTCGCAGGCCTTTGGGGCACCCCGGGGCCGTACGAACAATTGGCAACCCTGCTCGCCGAGGCCATGCGCAGCCGCACTTCGCCTGAGGAGGCGGGGCGGCGCCGAGGCCTGGCCCGGGCAAAAGAGGTGCTGAGGCAAGGCCGAGCCGACGACGCAGTAGGCGCTATGGAAGCGGAGATGGCGCGGGCTGGCTTTCAGCCTCTCCGGCACGAGCGGTCACGAGCGGTCGAGCTAGTCCTAGGACGCTGCCCCTACGAGGCTGCCGCTGCTGTGAACGCCAAGGCCGTTTGTGCGGCCCACTTGGGGCTTGCCAGGGGTCTCGCCCAGGGCATCGGGGGAGTGGAGGTGGAGAAGCTCGTGCAAAAAAACCCCCACAAGGCCGGCTGTCGGTTAGTGGTGAAGCAGCTTTGACGGCGGCTCTCACCTCAGCGGGCCCCGCTGAAGGGCGCAGTCAAACCGAAGAGCCTGTCAGCGCCGGCGACCCCCCGTGCTTCGCCCACCTAGTGTGCCCCGCCTGTGGGCCAGTGACAACTGAGGGGCACCAGCCCGATTGTGAGCGCCAGGCCGCAAAGTGAAGTGCCGGGCGGCGATTTACTGGCGGACGCTTACCGGTGCCATAGCTGGGGAGACCAACGCTCGTGCACAGGCAAGGGAACGTCCGCCAGTGGTGGTTGTCATCGGGGCAGGGTTCGCGGGCTTGGCCGCTGCCCGTGCCCTGGCGGGCAAGGATGTGCAGGTCGTCGTTATCGACCAGAACAACTACCACACTTTCAGGCCGTTGCTGTACCAAGTGGCGACCGCAGGCCTCTCTCCAGGGGACATCGCTTACCCAGCCCGAGCCGTCTTCGCGCGGGCGCCCAATGTTGTTTTCCGCCATGGCCTTGTGACCCAGGTCGACCCTGCGAGCCGCACCGTGTCGCTCGCAGGTGGGGCTGTGGTCAGATATGACCGCCTAATAGTCGCGTGCGGCGCCCGCGCCTCGTACCACCGAGTGCCCGGTGCGCAACGCTGGTCACTACCCCTCTATACGCTCGACGACGCCCGTCGGCTGCGCAACCATCTGCTGCGCGCCCTGGAAACTGTCGACGAAGCTCCCGAGGCTTACGGCGAGGCGGGCCCCACCTTCGTCGTCGTAGGGGCTGGCCCTACCGGGGTCGAGACCGCCGGCGCCCTGCTAGAGCTGATCGAGGCCAGCAGGGAGCGAGACCGCATCAGGTTCGGGGCCTGTGCACCACGTGTAGTGCTCCTAGACGGGCTTGAACGGGCTCTCAGTGGGTTCAGTGAACGCTCAAGCCGCTATGCCACCAAGACCCTCGAGTCGAGAGGAGTGGTTGTGCGCCTAGGAACGCCAGTAGCGGAGGTGGCCCGGTCTGAGGTGCGCCTCGTAGGTGGTGAGGTCATCCCTGCTCACGTGGTGGTCTGGGCGGGAGGGCTAACGGTAGATGGGGCCCCAGCGTCGATGCTGCCAGCCCGCAGGCACCAGGGGGGAAGGGTCGTGGTCGACCCCAGCCTTGCACTTCCTGGTCACCAAGAGATTTTCGTCGTCGGTGACGCAGCCGCTGCCGTCTGTGGGCCTAACACAACGCGCTTGGTACCCCAGCTCGCCCCAGCGGCTATCCAGGCAGGCCGCCACGCAGCTAGGCAAGGAACCGAGCCATTGTCCTTGTCAACTGGGCTTGGAACCACCTGCGCTGGCCGTCAGGGCCTCGGCTCATCCTCGGCGACCCGGGCGACGGAGCAACCTGAGTTCCTACCTGGTACTTCAGCCCTTAGGCGACAGCGTGAGGCGCTCAGCAATCGAGGCGCCGGCGGCCCCAGCCAACGGCAAAGGGCGCCGGCAAGGGGCCCCCCGGTAGCTCGAAGAGGGCGTTCAAGGTTGTAGGCGTAGCTTAAGCCCTGGTCACAGCTAAATATATAAAAGTTGATCGACTAGGTCAGCATTTGCTACGATGGCCCTTATGACGGTTACGGCCGAGCCGGCAGGGGCCCCGGAGACGCTGGCGAGCACGTTGGCGGCACGGGCTGCAGCCGCCCGGGAGGCAGTGGGGAAGGAGCCGACCTGGGATCTGGTCCTCAAGCGGAACTCTATAGAACGCCACAAGAAAGAGAAGTTCCCGCTCGACATCGTGAACGAGATCCCCGACATGGCGGCGCGGGGCTACGAGGCTGTCCCCGAGGAAGACATCGTCTTCCTCAGTTGGTGGGGCCTAATGCACGACAAGCCCAAGGTAGGGACGTTCATGGTGAGGGTCAAGGTGCCCGGGGGGCGTGCCCTTCCCCACCAGCTCGTCGCCCTGGGGGACATATCCCAGCGCTACGGGAGGAACTATGGGGAGTTGACGACCCGCCAGGGCATCCAGCTGCACTGGGCCCGGCTCGACCAGTTGCCCGAGGTGCTTGCCCTCATTGAGGAAGCGGGCCTCACTACCGCAGGGGGCGAAGGGGACACCGTTCGCAACGTGACGAGCTGCCCGGTAGCGGGGGTGGACCGCGACGAACTTTTCGACGTGAGCCCTCTCGTCGCCCAAGTGGCGAAGTTTTTCTCAGGCAACCGTGAGTACTCCGACCTACCGCGCAAGCACAAGTACACGATCAGTGCCTGCCCCGCCCAGTGCAACGCCCCTGAGGTGCACGACGTTGCCTTGGTAGGCACGCTCAAAGAGGGCCGCCCCGGGTTCGCCGTGCGCGTAGGTGGGGGGCTCTCGGCGACGCCGCGTCTGTCCAGGGACCTCGGAGTGTTCGTGCCAGCCGAGCCGGCAGAACGCGTCATCGAAGTGCTACGGGCCATCACCGACGCCTGGCAAAACGACCTCCGCTACCGGGTGAGCAGGGTCAAGGCGCGCATCAAGTTCATGGTCGACGACTACGGCCCCGAAGGGGTGCGGGCGTTGGTGGAGGAACGTCTGGGCTACGCGCTCGAGGACGGCCAGGCCCCCGTGCCGGAACGGGAAACTGACCACCTCGGGGTGCACCCACAGTCACAGCCTGGCCTTGTCTACGTAGGGGTGCCAGTGACGATGGGATGGGTGAGGGGAGACCAACTGGTAGCCCTGGGGGAGATCCTGAGCGACTTCGGAGGCGAAGCACGCTTTACCCGTTCGCAGAACTTCATCGTGACAAACGTCCCAGAAGGCAAGGTCAGCTGGCTGGTCGACAAGCTGGAAAGTGCCGGCTTTCAGCCCCGGCAAAGCAAGCTGTACGCCCGCTCCGTGGCGTGCACCGACCACCGCTTTTGCAATTACTCGGTGTCGGAGACAAAGGGGAAACTAAAGGACATCCTGCCCGAGCTCGAACGGCGCTTTGGCTCCGAGGCCGTCGCGGACCTGCGGGTCCACATGGACGGCTGCCCTCATGCTTGCGCCCACCACTGGGTCGCTGACATCGGCCTGCAGGGCACCACCGCGACCGACCCGGCGACAGGAGCCCGCCTTCAGGCCTATAACCTCAGGTTGCGCGGCCGACTGGGGCGCGACGCAGCGATCGGCTCGCCGATCATCCGGCGCATACCCGCAGACCAGATAACAGAGGTGGTCTGCCGCCTAGTTGGCAGCTTTTTGGGTGCCAAGGTGCTCCAGCAGGGCCCGTACAGCTTCGCCGACTTCGTCGCACAGCGCGATGACGACCAACTGCGGGCCATCTGCGCTGGCACAGCCCAGCCCGTCGGCGAAGAAGAGGCTCCCGCTAAAAAGCCGCTAGTGCGGGTGCCCGGCATGTTGCTCGACACCACCGGGGGTGCCGACCTACTGGAGGTGGAGGGCCCGAACGTGCGAGCCATCCTGGCCGAGTTAGAACGGCGCTACCCTAGGCTCGCCGAGCAAGTACTTTCTCCCGGAGGCGAGGTCGCACCTTCGGTCAACCTCTTCCTAGGAGAAGACGACGTCCGCAGCCTGGGAGGCCTCGACGCCCCAGTAGCGCCGGGCCAAGAGCTCACGATCCTGCCAGCTTTGTCCGGGGGGTGAGGGCGTTGGCCGCGCAATACGGCCCCGCGAGCTTGCCAGTTGAGGGACCGCAACATTGAGAAAGGAACCGCAATAAGTGCCTCAGCGCCTGGTCTACGACGACCTTGAAATCGGGGAGATCGCAATTGAGCTCGACCCCAAAGAGCCCGACGAGGTCATCGCTTGGGCAATAGACACCTTTGGCGACGCTTTGGCTGTAGTAACGGCCTTCCAGGCCGAGGGGATGGCAGTGCTCGACATGGCTGCCAAACTGTGCCCCGAGGTACGCGTGCTCACTGTGGACACCCTGCGGTTGCCGCCTGCCACCTACCGGTTCATCGAGCAGGTGCGCGAGCGCTACCCAGAAGCCCGTTTCGAGGTGCTGCAGCCTGACCCTGCCCAGGTCCAAGCCATGGAGAGCCGTCACGGCCGCGACCTGTTTTATGAATCTGTACCTCTCCGGCTCACTTGCTGCCATGTCCGCAAAGTGGCACCCCTGGTCAAAGCCTTGCAGTCGTTGGACTGTTGGGTGACCGGCCTACGGCGCGACCAGTGGGCGTCCCGCGCGGCGGTACGCAAAGTAGAGCTGGACCACGACCACGACGGGGTCGTCAAGTTGAACCCGCTCGCGGACTGGGCCAAAGAGGAGGTCTGGGGCTACCTCGAGGCCAACCACGTCCCTGTGCACCCCCTCTACGCCCACGGCTACACGAGTATTGGCTGCGACCCGTGCACTCGGCCGGTCAGGGAAGGTGAAGACGACCGGGCGGGACGTTGGTGGTGGGAGTCGAACGCACCCAAGGAATGCGGCATGCACTGTCCCATAGAGACAGGTGGTTTCGAGCATGAGGCGCACGCGATATTGGGAGCCGGGCACTGAGCGACAATTTGGAAGGCGGCTCGCTGCACCTGGACGAGGACGAGCGGGAAGTCGTCGCCCAAGAGGCCGCCGCCGCCTCGAGAGCCCTTGAGGGCGGGCTCGCCCTGGACGCCCAGAGGCTCGCTGAAGCGGCGCGCCTAGGCAGCGTGCCTGCAGGCCTGGTGGGCTTGCTCGAACAGGTGGTGATGGCGTCCCTGCAGGGCGGGCGCGCCAGGCACAAGTACACCGCAGAGGGCGAACGAACCCTGGTCCGCCTCCTGTTGCGGACCCCCCTGGGCCAACAGGTCGAGTCGCAGCTGGCTCTTGTCAACAAGGCGTTGGGCAGCCTGCGAGGTAGGCAAGTAGAAGAGGCTAGGGTCGTCATGAGGTCACCTGGCCACTTCGTCTTCGAGCTCAAAGCCGGCGCTGTCGGCCTCACGCTGTCCTTCAGGCCCAATGGCGTTTACGTGGACGCGCTGAGCGCTTAGGCTTAGGTGAGCACCTACAGCGCAGCGGTCGCTTACCTCGCAACCGCGGCGAGGCGCGGTGCCTACACTGCTTGATTGAGCTAGGCCGAAGTGGCTGCTCGTTTGTGCACGGCCTCACGCCTTGGCGACCGGGGCACCCAGGCGCTACCGAAAGGGCCCTCAGCGCCGGCAGCAGGCTCGGAGCGGATCCGGTTGGTCGCGTACCTCACGTCAATGACGAGCTGGGGTAGGTCTACGCGGCCTTCGTCGTACAGCCGTGCCAACAATTGGCCATCTTCCCTGTCGAGGTGGCCTTCCAATAAGGCGCTCACCTGCTCAGCCGCCAAAAGCGCTCCGGGCCCGTCCGAGGCGCCGGCCAAGGCTTGCGCGAGAGAGGCCAGTCGACGGTGCTCTTCGGCCATCTCCTTTAGCGCGGGCGCCAGCGCGGAACGGCTGGAGGCACTGCGGTAAACCGTCAGCTCCTCGGCAGCGGCGTGGGGGAGCACTTCGTCGAAAAGGAACGAGGCGAGCTCAGCGGCTTGGGCCGAGTACGAGCCATCGGTTGCAACCGTCTTGCGAAGTGCAGCCACCCTTGCTTGTACCTCGTCCACTAACCGGCTGTGGCACGCCCTCATCGTCATCAGGGCATCGGCACCGGTCATCGTGGTGGTCATCGGTTCACCTTCTTTACTTGGCAACATCACGAGGCTGCCCACCATTCCTTGCAAAACTATGGCCCAAGTCACACGCAAAACGAGGGCCATGGTGGCCCTCGTCCTACGAGTTCGTTTAGCGAGCTAGTTGTTCATTGCCAACGTCTGAGGTTGCCCGTGAACGGCAGCCCCTGCCCGCTGCAGCCTTGGGATCTCCTCTTCGGCCGGCACCCGGCGGGCGTGCCAGAGGCCAAGGCCAGAGAGCAAGAGCGTCAGGCCGGCAAGTATGAACGAGACGATCCCTGCCCAGAGCGCCACCTGGCCGATCTTCCACCAACCATAGACGTTTAGGAGCAGGCCACGCAGAGTCGTCCCCTGGAAGACGGTTTGCTCGAGAGACGCGAGCTCGGCGGCTTGAGCGCTCCCGGGTTTTGCCGCACGAGCCGCCGCCGAGACAAGGGCGTAGACCCCGTGGTAGGGCATCTCTGAGAGGTGGACAGAGATGAAGTCGTTAGCGTACACTTCCGCCTGGGCACCGGTGGTCAGCTTCTCGCCCGCGTACTGTGACACTGAGGGGATCATCGAGGGTGTGATCTCGGTACCCGGCTTAGCGTGCGCAAATGCGGCCTTGGGCGGGAAGGTGATGTCCTGGGCGGCGAGTTGGTGGGTCACTGTCGAATTGTCGTAGCTGTAGCCCCACATGGCGAGGGCCCCAGCGGCGACAAGCACCAGCGCTATCAAGAGGCCGCCGGCGCTCACCAATATGTCGAAGCTCTTCCTGCGCATTTCGTTTGGCTTCCTTTCTCGTTGTAACCGTTTGACTTTACCTAGGGACAATTCTTCCCAGCCGCAGGGAAGGCGAGGTAGGGGCCAAAGTCCTCAGCAGGGTCTCCCAAGGTCCCAATGCCTCACAGTCGTGGGGCCCCCTTCATTAGCATTAGCCAACGCGCACTGAAGAAGCCCTCGTCGCTTTCTTTACGGCTACTTGGTGGTGAGGACCTCGCGCACGCCTAGAGCGATCTCCACGTCTTCGCGCGCCTCGACGACGAACGTCCGCACCAGTGCGCCGGCTGCGCTCAGTTCGGCGTCAGGCTCGGCAGCCTCATTGGCGGTTGGGCTCAGCTCTACTCCGAGCAAGCCGAGGCCTTCGGCGGCGCGTCGGCGGACCGCAGCGGAGCGTTCGCCTACCCCGCCCGTGAACACCAAGGCATCGAGGCGGCCTAGGGCGGCTGCCATGGCGGCGACGTTGGCGCGCAAGCGGTGGAGGTAGACACCGAGGGCCAGGACAGCCTCGGGATCCCCTCGTGCTTCCCGAGCCAGCACCTCAACCATGTCGGGGGTGCCGGCGAGGCCGACAAGGCCAGAGCGGTGCTCAAGGGTCGAGGCAAGCTCGGAGGCAGGCATGCCGACGTGCTCCTCCAGCCACAGCACGAGCCCGGGGTCGACTGAGCCAGGGCGGGTGGCCATCACGAGCCCCTCTAGGGGCGTAAAACCCATGGTAGTGTCTATAGACCTGCCATCTTGCACGGCCGCAAGGGAGGCTCCGGCACCAAGGTGGCACGTGACGACGCTCAGGCCCGTCATGGTCGGCCTGCCCATCAGCTCAGCCGCGCGGCGGGCAGCCCAGGAGTGCGAGAGGCCGTGGAAGCCGTAGCGGCGCAGTTGCCAGCGCTGGCGCCAAGGGGCAGGAAGTGCATAGGTGGCGGCCGCCAGGGGCAAGCTGGCGTGGAACGCAGTGTCGAAGCAGGCAACGGCGGGGGCGCCGGGCAGTAACTTGCTCATGAAGTCGAGGCCCTGTAAGGACTTGGGCTGGTGGAGCGGCGCCAAGTCAGCCAGCGCCTCGAGACGCCTTCGGACTTCCGCGCTGATTAGGGCTGGCCCGGTGAACTCGGTCCCACCGTGGACCACCCGGTGCCCGACGGCGTCTATTGGGCCGTAGCTGGCAATGAGCTCCCGCATGCGCTCCTCGTCCCAGTCGCCGCTTGGGGCCGCGAGGCTCTCTCGGGCGAGCGTCAGCCAACCGTGGCTCGGCGCGACCGGGGGGCGTGCTTGGCCAGCCCTGGCGGCAGCTACTTGGCCTGGCGCCAGCTCCTCAGCCGTTGCCACGGTTCCGGCTGCCTCCGCCAGCACGGAGATCTTGAGGCTGCTCGAGCCAGCATTTACGACAAGTACACGCACTGGCTTTTGCAACAGGCTCAGTAAGGCCAGGTCCAGTCGCGCACGTCTGGGTGGTCTTCACCCATCTCGCGGGTGTAGGCCCTGTACTGCAGCCTCGCGTCAGCCATTTTCTGGCGGAGGGAGGCCGCGTGGGAACCAAGGCCGCCAACACGGTCGACCACGTCCATCACCAGGTGGAAACGGTCGAGGTCGTTCATCATCACCATGTCGAACGGCGTGGTCGTGGTGCCCTCCTCTTTGTAGCCTCGCACATGCAGGTTGGCGTGGTTGGTGCGCCGGTAGGTGAGCCGGTGGATGAGCCAAGGGTAGCCGTGGTAAGCAAAGACGACCGGCTTGTCCTTGGTGAACACCACGTCGAACTCCGTGTCGGACAGGCCGTGGGGGTGCTCGGTCTCAGGTTCTAGGCGCATGAGGTCCACGACGTTGACCACCCGCACCTTGAGCGAGGGGAGCTCACGGCGCAAGATGTCTACGGCAGCCAAGGTCTCTAGCGTGGGCACGTCCCCGCAGCAGGCCATCACGACGTCGGGGTCGCCGTCCTCGTTGGAGGCCCAGTCCCACACGCCGGTACCGCGCGTGCAGTGCAGCACCGCCTCGTCCATCGAGAGGTAGTTGAGCGACGGCTGTTTGCCGGCGACGACCACGTTCACATAGTGGCGGCTGCGCAGGCAGTGGTCCACCACCGAGAGCAACGAGTTGGTGTCGGGGGGCAAGTAGACCCTTATGACTTCGGCCTTTTTGTTGACCACGTGGTCGATGAAGCCTGGGTCTTGGTGTGAGAAGCCGTTGTGGTCCTGGCGCCAGACGTGAGAGGAGAGCAAGTAGTTGAAAGAGGCGAGCGGGCGGCGCCAAGGGATTTGCCGGGTGGTCTTCAACCATTTCGCGTGCTGGTTGAACATCGAGTCGACTATGTGGATAAACGCCTCGTAACTCGTGAAAAGGCCGTGCCTCCCGGTGAGCAGGTACCCCTCCAACCAACCTTGGCACTGGTGCTCGGAAAGCATCTCCATGACGCTGCCTGCCGGCGCCAAATGGTCGTCGGTGGCGAGGCGTTCGGCGTCCCACTGGCGGTTGGTCACCTCGAACACCGACTGGAGACGGTTGGAGGCCACCTCGTCGGGACCGAAGAGGCGGAACCGTGATGGGTTGGCGGCAACCACGTCGCGCAGGTACGAGCCGAGCACCCTGGTGGCCTCCGAGAACGTCGTCCCCGGTTTGGCGACGGTGACCGCGTAGTGCCTGAAGTCGGGCAGCAGCAGGTCTTGGAGCAACAAGCCCCCGTTGGCGTGCGGGTTGGCGCTCATGCGCCTGTGCGCCTTGGGAGGTAGCGCCGCCAGCTCCGGCACCAAGGCGCCGGACTGGTCAAAGAGCTCTTCGGGGCGGTAGGAGCGCATCCAGGCTTCCAGCGCCGCCAAGTGCTCGGGGTTGGTGCGCACCTCCCCCAACGGTACCTGGTGGGCACGCCAAGTGCCCTCTACCGGCAGGCCGTCTACGGTCTTTGGGCCTGTCCAACCCTTGGGGGACCGCAGCACGATCATCGGCCAACGAGGCCGCGACGCCTCCTGGCGCTCACGGTGTTGCTCGCGCGCGGCGCGCTGGATGGAAGTGACCTCCTCCACAGCCCTGTCTAAAGTGGCGGCCATAGCTTGGTGCATCTCGGCGGGGTCTTCGCCCGAGACCCAGTAGACCGTGTACCCGTAACCCTCAAGGAGCGAGGTGAGCTCTTCGTCGCTCACCCGGGCGAGCACCGTGGGGTTGGCGATCTTGTAGCCGTTCAGGTGCAAGATCGGCAGCACTGCGCCGTCGGTGGCAGGGTTCAAGAACTTGTTGGAGTGCCAGCCGGTAGCGGCGGGCCCGGTCTCCGCCTCCCCGTCACCTACCACGCAGCAGACAAATAGGCTTGGGTTGTCGAAAGCTGCCCCGTAGGCGTGAGATAGCGCGTAGCCAAGCTCACCACCTTCGTGAATGGAGCCCGGCGTCTCGGGTGCCACGTGGGAAGGGATCCCCCCGGGGAAGCTGAACTGGCGGAACAGCTTGCGCAGGCCCGCCTCGTCGCGGGTTATGTGGGGGTAGACCTCGGTGTAGGTGCCTTCGAGGTAGGCGTTGGCCACGGCTGCCGGGCCACCATGGCCGGGGCCGAACACGTAGATGGCGTTCAGGTCCCAGTTGCGGACCGCCCGGTTCATGTGGGCGTAGACGAAGTTGAGCCCTGGTGTGGTGCCCCAGTGGCCGAGCAGGCGCGGCTTTATGTGCTCGGGCCTTAGGGGTGCACGCAAAAGAGGGTTGTCGAGGAGGTAGATCTGTCCTACGGAAAGGTAGTTGGCTGCCCGCCAATAAGCGTCGACGAGGCGAAGCTCCTGGTCCGAGAGAGGCTTGTCGGCTCCCCTCCCAGTTGAGCTCGGAGAGGTTGAGGTGGTCTCAGGCATGGGCTCCTCCTTGCTTGTGGGCGTGCCTAGCGAGGCAGCCCCAGGCGGCTTAGCTGCTCGCGTTCTTAGCGCAAGTGGCGGGTGTCCTCCAAGGTCGCCCAGTCAACGGGGCCCACCCGCAGACGGGCGTCGACGACAAGCACCCCCTCCGGCGAGGCGATCACGGGGTTCAAGTCGAGCTCGGCAATTTCGGGCAAGTCGGCAGCCAAGCGGCTTACCCGGTGCAGCACCTCGAGCAGGCTCTTGGTGTCCACGGAGCGGCGGCCTCGGTAGCGCTTGAGCAGGGCCGACCCGCGCAGCCCATCGAGCATCTCAAAGGCGTCGACGTCGGTTAGAGGGGCAAGGCGGCTCACGTGGTCACCTAGCGCCTCCACCGCCACCCCCCCCAAGCCAAAGAGCACCAGGGGGCCAAACGAGGGGCCCTGGAGGGCACCCACTATCGTTTCCACTCCGTCAGCGGGGGCCATCGGCTGGAGGAGCGCCCCGGACATGCCTTGGCCGAAGCTAGCCTTCATCGCCTCGAAGGCTTCTCTGACCGCCTCGTCGCCCAAGAGGTTGAGACGTACCCCGCCCCCCTCGCTCTTGTGGAGCGGGCCTAGTACCTTGAGGGCCACCGGGCCGCCGATCTCCCGCGCCAGCTTCGCTGCTTCGTCTGGGCTGTGCGCCTCTAGGGTGCGGGCGACGGGCAGGCCGACGGCTGCCAACACGTCCATAGCCTTAGCCCCGGTCACCCAGCCAGCGGCCAAGCCACCACCGGGGCCATGGGGCAGCCGCCGGCGGGCCTCGTTCACGTCGGCCCCCTCCAGGGCTGGGACGACGCCAGCAGGCCGCTGACGCCATTGGCCGTAGCGCAGGGCGTGGCCAAGCGCCCGCACGGCGGTCTCGGGGTACGTGAAGCTCGGCACCGGGAAGTGGGCGGAGCGCAGGATCTCCCGCCCGCTTTCGTCGGCGCCGAGCAAGCTTGCGACTACCGGTCTTTCAACCCCTATGGACGCGGCCTTGTCAACAGCGGAGACGACCGCCCGGGCCACCTCGTCGGTCCGCCTGTCCACTAGCGGGGGGGTGAAATTGACCACGACGGCGTCCACCTCGTCGCTCGACAGCAAGAGCCCCAAGACCGCCTCGTACATCTGCGCGTTGGCCTCGGCCCCGAGGTCCACCGGGTTGCTGGTCCCACCGTTGCGGGGGGCCAGCTCGGCTATGCGCCCCTGGAGGTTGGCGGAGAACTCGGGTACTTCGAGGCCGTTAGCCTCGCAGGCGTCCGCCGCCAGTACAGCCGCCCCGCCCACATTGGACAAGAGCCCGACCCGGAGCCCTTCGCCCAGCGGCTGGGAGCCGACCACCTGGGCGACGTCGAAGAGCTCTTCTATCGTGCCTACGCCTATGACCCCGGTCTGGTGGAACAGCGCTTTTACCACCTCGCTCGGGCTGGCTAGGGCAGCGGTGTGGGAGGAGGCGGCACGCCTTCCTACCGCGGAGCGGCCTCCCTTCACCGCCACGACCGGCTTGCGCCGGCTGAGCTGGCTGGCTAAGCGGGCGAACTTCCGAGGGTTGCCGAAGGACTCCAAGTACAAAAGCCCGACCGCCGTGGCAGGGTCTTCAGACCACCACGACAAAAGGTCATTGCCGCTCACGTCGGCTTTGTTGCCGAGGGACACGAAGCTCGAAAGGCCGGTCCCGCGCTTTTTCGCCTCAGCCAAGACGGCGATGCCCAAACCGCCCGACTGAGAGGCAAAACTGAGGTTGCCGGCGTAGGGCACGTCCTTGGCGAACGTGGCGTTCAGCGAGATCTCAGGGTTGGTGTTCAGCACCCCGAAGCAGTTGGGGCCCACCACCCGCATCCCATAGGAGTGGGCCAGGCGCGCCACCTCTCGCTCGAGGGCAGCGCCGGCGGGCCCGTCCTCGGCGAAGTGGGAGGAGACCACGACCAAGCTGCCCACGCCCTTTTCCCCACAGGCCTTCACAACGTCCGGCACCACTGCGGCAGGCACGGCCACGACTGCTAGGTCCACCGGCCCGGGCACCGCCTCGAGCGATGGGAAGCTCGGGAGGCTCGCCACGTTGGTCGCCGAGGGGTTCACCGGGTAGACCGGGCCTTGGAAACGGCAGTTCACTAAGTTGCGGACGACCTCGTGGCCCACCGTGCCCGGCTGGCGGGACGCCCCGACCACCGCCACCGAGCGCGGCTCCAATAGGCGCTTTATCGAGCGGGCTGCCGCGAGGCGGTCGCGCTCGTACAAGGCGGCAAGGGCTTCGGGGGTGGGGGCGACGTCCATCAGCACCCGGACCTCGCCGGCTTCCAGCCGGGAGCTCTGGGCGAAGCCGGCGTCGCGGAAGACCTTCATCATCTGGTCGTTCTCGAAGGCCACGTCCGCGCGGAAGCGCCTTATGCCATAGCGGCGGCCCTCGCTGGCCAGGTACTCGAGCAGCAAGGTCGCTATACCAAGGCCTTGGAAGGCGTCTTCGACCACGAAGGCCACCTCGGCGGAGTCGCTGTCGGGGAGCCTGTCGTACTGGCAAAGCCCTATCAGACGGCCAGCGCGCTCGGCAGCCAACGCCAAGTGGTCGTGGCCGTCGTTGGTGAGCAGGCGTGCCAGCTCGCCTTCTGAGAGCTTGGCGTGAGGGCCGAAGTAGCGCAGGCGCACCGACTCTGGCGAAAGCCGCGAGTGCAGCGCCACCACCTCGTCGGCGTCTTTAGGCTCAACCGGCCGGACACGGGCTGTCGAGCCATCTAGGAGCAGGACGTCCCTTGCCCAGGCCTCGACAAGGGGGGCCTCGACAGAGGTAGTCATTCTCGGTGGCCGCCAGTTGCGCTGTTGGGGGTAGCCAAGGCCACTGGGCTCTCGGGACGTGACGGTTCGTCAGGTGCCGAGTACTCCTGGCCCTTCACCATCTCCAAGGTGACGGCTAGCACAATGGTTGCTTCGTCCGGCACCAGCTCGAGGGGGGGTGCGAGGTTGCTCTCCTGAAAAGAGGCGGGCTCGGTCCGCCCGTGCACGAGCACCTCGCTCCTGCTGGCGGCACGGGCCTGGCTGACAAGCAGCGCGACCACCCAGGGTTGGCGCGCGGGCGCCCCTAGCAAGCCGAGCCTGGCACGGACCAATAGTTGGCGGCCATGCAGGCAGTAGGTCACAGGGACCACCAGCGGGAGAGCGCCCTGGGACAGGGCCAAATGGCCCGACGTGGCCGTGCGTAAGACCTCCATGCACTCCTCCCAGCGCAGAGCACGCTGTGGGGGTGGCAACTTCACCGTGGCCAATCTCAAGGCAGTCGCGGGCATGTGCCCATGGTCGCAGCGGACAATGCCTCCCGCTCAGGGCCAAAGGGCCCTGAGCTACGGGCCGTTGGCAACTAAGCTTCTCGCCATCGCACAGGCCGAAGCTCCCACAACGTGCCCACCCGCCCCAGCGCCTGTCCGGGCGTCTGGTGCCGGTCACGAGCTGACCAGGGTAACCAATGAGAACCTGGGACTGTTATTGGCCTTGATGCCGGACGCGGCCGTGGCAGTTGACGCAACCGGGGTGGTCGTAAGGGCCAACGACCGTGCCAGCGCCATGTTCGGCTACCCGCCCCGAGACCTGGAGGGCAAGGCGGTCGAGGTCCTGGTGCCCGAGCACCTTCGCCACGCTCACCGCCGCGACCGGGCCGAGTACAGCACAGACCCCCACGCCCGTCCGATGGGTGCCGGCCTTGAGCTGCACGGGCGCCGCGCTGACGGCAGCACGTTCCCGGTCGACATAAGCCTTGCCCCTTTGCAGGGAGAAGCGGGGCTGGTCGTGGTGGCTGCCGTACGGGACATGACCGAGCGCAAGGCAACTGAAGCCCGCCTCGCCGTCGCCACCGACCGGGAACGGATCGCTCGGGACTTGCACGACTTGGTCATCCAGCGCCTCTTTGGCGCGGGGCTCCGCCTACAAGCCGCCTTGGCGCTCATTGACAATGAAGCTGTAGCGACGCGGGTCGCGTCGACGGTGGACGAGCTGGACATGACGATAAAGGAGATAAGGGAAACGATCTTTGCTCTCGAGGCGCCGCCGGGGCCGTCGTTTGAGGCGCGGCTACAACAGACCTTGGCCGAGGTTACAGACGTCCTAGGGTTCGAGCCTCGCCTGTCGTTCCAGTGCCTCGATAGTAATGGGGTGCCTCCTGAAGTCGAAGTTGAAGCTTTGGCTGTGGTCCGAGAAGCGCTCTCCAACGCGGCGCGCCATGCGCACGCCAGCCGCGTAGAGGTGTACGTGAGCGTTGGCCCTGAACTGGTCGTGAGAGTAGTGGACGACGGGGTAGGCATCGGGCAACCAAGCCGTCTTTCTGGGCTGGCCAACGCCCGCGCCCGCGCCGACAGAATGGGTGGCCGCCTGGAGGTGAGGGCTCAAGGCGGTGGCGGGACATGCTTTGAATGGCGGGCCCCGCTCCGGGGCGCGCCAAAAGGAGGGAGCTTGTGACCTGGGACAGCGCGCTGCAGCCGCTCACTGAAGACGAGTGCCTAGCTTTGTTGGGCCAAGCCCACTACGGCCGAGTTGTGGTAGTGACCGCCGAGGGACGGCCCGAGATCTTCCCGGTCAACTTCGTGCTCCACGGCCGCACCGTCGCCTTCCGGACCAGTTCGCCCACCATCTTGGGAAGGGCGCCGCTCGGCCACGTGGTCTTCGAAGCTGACCATGTGGACGCCTCCACCCACGAGGGCTGGGACGTGGTCGTTAGCGGCGAGGGAGCCGACATCACTGGTTCGGTCGACGCTAACTCGGTACAGGCACGCGCAGAACAGTTGGAGCCCTGGGCGCCCGGCCAGAAAGACCACTGGGTTGCGATAGTGGGCCCAACCTTCCACGGCCGGCGGCTCTACATCCCGGCGCCCCCACCGCAGTACTTCTAAAGCCCGGCGGGCCTTGGTGACCGGGACGACGTAGGCTAGGCTCAAGACGCCGTGGCAGTGCGCATTTTCTTGGTGGACGACCACGAGGTCGTGCGCCGGGGCTTGAGCGAGCTGTTCCAGCCTCAAACGGACTTGGAAGTCGTGGGCGAAGCTGGTAGCGCTGAAGAGGCTTTGGCCCGCGCCCCTGGCGTGAGGCCCGACGTCGCCCTCTTGGACGTCCGCCTGCCAGGCGAGAGCGGCATCGAGCTTTGCCGGGACCTGCGAGCGGCCCTTCCCGAGCTGCGCTGCCTTATGCTCACCTCCTTTGCCGACGACGACGCCCTGTTCTCAGCGATATTGGCCGGTGCCAGCGGTTACCTCTTGAAGGACATCCGCGGGCCAGAACTCGTTTCGGCTGTCCGGCGGGTGGCCGCAGGCCAGTCGCTCATCGACCCGGCCCTTACTACTTCGGTGATGGAGCGCCTGCGCGGAGGGCGGGTGGACGAGCGCATTGCCCGGCTATCGCCCCAGGAGCGGCGCATCCTCGACCTCATCGCCGAAGGCAAGACCAACCGCGAGATCGGGGCCGAGCTCTACCTGGCGGAAAAGACAGTGAAGAACTACGTCTCCAACCTTCTCAACAAGATGGGCTTTTCGCGCCGGACAGAGGCGGCTGTCTACGCAGCGCGCTCCAAGCTCGGCCAAGGCGGTGGAGCTGGCTAAAAGCAGCCCCGAGGATCTCCTAGCGCGCTCGTCAGTCCACCCGGTCGGCTTGGAAGTTACGGTGCCAGTTGCGCCAGATGACCCGGTGGAGGGGCACTACCTCAGGTATGTCGCGAAGGCCCGGTACAAAGGGCAGGGCAAGGAGCAAAATGGTGGCCGCCCCTGTCAGGTAAATGGCAATGAGGTCGACATTGGCCGAGGTTTTGAAGCCGGGCACCTGGTACCAGAGCGTATAGAGCCACAGCCAGGGCTGGCCGGGGTAGCTGCCGGTCTCGTTCATGACGCCCCACTGGGTGCCCTCTAGATGTTCGGCCTGGGCGCGCTGGGCAAAGTACTCCCCGTCCTCCAAGAACAGCAACGGTTTCGTGAAGTTGGTCCCGTAGAAGGAACGGTTCGCCAACAAGTCTGTGTCGAGGGCCCCACTTCGTGCGATCGTGAGCTCACTATCCACTAGCACGGGGACAGGCCCGTCGGCTGCCTTGGGCACCAGAGGGTGGCCGGCGACAAATCGTACGTTGTTGAGAGCCTTGGCGTAAGCCAAGTCCCACGCCAAACGGGTACGGGAAGGAGCGGCTTCGTAGCGGCCAAGGGCACGGAGGAGCTGAGGGTCGGTCACGGCCACCTTGCTCAACGGGCCGAGGACGAAGTCCTGCGCAGGGTTGACTGGGGTGCGCACACCGGCCAGCTTCTCCCACGAAACCCCGATGCGCTGCGTGCTCCCGCTTGCGTCGTTGTACGGTGGCCCGTAAGTGGCGGTCTCACTGGTGCCATCGAGCTCGCTCGTGACGGTGGCCATGAAGTCTGCTGGGGCCACCTTGGCCCACGTCGCGATGCTAACGGGAGGTACGTCAGGCGAAGAAAGCAGGCCCGCGAGCACGACGACCAAGGCAGTGACCACCGCTGTTGCTGCCACAGCCTCTTTTGCAATGTCGTACACGCGCGTGGGGCCGGTCCAATCGGCAGCGTCACTAGCCGCCTGGGCACGACGCGCCTCGCGGCCGTGGGCCCTTTTTAGTGGGAGGGGGTGGGACACGCCACGTACCCGCACTAGCAGCACGTGCGCCCCGACTATGGCCACAAGCACGATAGGCAACAGCACTACGTGCCAGAGGAGCATCTGGCCGAAGTTCATTAGGTCGAAGAAGCCACCGAGCCCCGTCGCGTTGATGGCGTCCTTACCGTTGGTTGATATCCACTGCGAGTCGAAGTTCTGCTGCGAGAGGTACCCGGTGAAGCATTCCACTACTGAGGCCAAGAAGGCTAAGACGCCAGTCATCCAAGTTAGGGCTCGGCGCCCTCTCCAGGCCGCCATCCAAAACTTGCCCCAAAGGTGGACCACCATGAAGGCCATGAAGGTTTCCACCGACCACAGGTGCAAACTATTGAAGAAGTGGCCAATTGCGTTGGTGTGCCACCAGTCTACGCCGCCCAACGCGATCAAGAACCCAGAGACGATGGCGAGGCCCAAGGCTGCGAGGCTTGCGACCCCAAATACGTAGATCCAAGAAGCGACGTATGCTGGCTGGCGGTCGGGTAGCAGCTTCCCGGGCGGCAACAGGCGCAGGCCAGCTCGCCGCAAAGCACCTGTCCAAGTACGGTCCGCCGAAGGGGCCCCCCCGTAAAACTGCAGCTCGTCGCTGCCGTAGCTAGCATCGCCCACCTGTGAGGCAGCACCTGCTCTCCCTGTGCTGTGGCCGCTCACCTGAGCACTTTGCCGCGGCGAGTACCCACTGGGGTTGCTTGGCTGTGGCCCGTCGGGCCTCTCCGCCTGGTCGGAGTGGCTGGGGAACCGCACGAGCAACGCGGCGGCGAAAATAACTACCATCACTCCTATCAAGACAAGGTTGGCCAACGAGACGGTAAAGATCGACCAGTGCAGGTAACGGCCGGGGCCGTTTAGGTTGAACGCTGCTGCCAGAGGCAGGTGCTGGTAAGGGTGGGGGGCCACGGCTACAGATAATAGGCGGGGCCCCCTTGTAGTAGCCTAAGGGCTAAAGTCCCAATTACCCAAGCCGAATGGCTCCCACGACGGGAGCTTGGCGGCAAACGCCGCTATAGGGGCTGCCCCGGCGGATGGAGAAGGCACAGGGCATCATTATTCTTGCAAGCAGCCCGCCGGCTACTAGTATGCTAGTGCCTTGCCGGAGAGCCCGCCTGGGAAGCAACAGTTCAATGTCTATCTGCCGGTCGAGTTGGTCCGGGCGGTGAAGTACCACGCCGTCGATTCGGAGCAGTCGTTGTCGGCGATCGTGGAGGCGGCGTTGTCGCAGTACCTGGACCGGGCCGGCCGGCGACGAACGGGTCGGCACAGAAAGGAGCGTCCTGGTGGCGACTAAGGGTATCGAGGGTTCCATGTCGAGACCCGTAACTACGGAGCGACTGCGGCGTTCTGGGCCTCGTTGGGGTTCGAGAACACGTTCGAGAGTGGGGACGGGTCAGGTCAGTGGGTGCATCCTGCTGGCGGGCCGTACGTGCTGATCGTCGAGCAGTTCGAGACTGAGCCCAAGGTCTATCCGGTGTTGCGGGTGGCCGACCCGGACGGGTTCGCGCCGTCGCGTCCGGTGGAGTTCGCTCAGCCGTTCACCGCTCGGCACTGGGGTGTGGTCGAGGCGCTGGTGCTCGATCCTGACGGGCGCGCGGTGAGCTTGGAGGCGCCGTTGCCTGCGGGGTCTCGTGATGGTGACGCGGCGGTTGAGCCGGGCGGGTTGGGTGAGCGCCGCGTCTGGACAGCCGCGCGGTGCTGGCCGCGCGGGACCTGCGACCGGACCCGACGGGGCCGCGGTGCGGGTGGCGTTGTGGCGGGCGTTGCACGTCGAGATCGACCCTCCGCCGCATGTGACCGAGGACCGGACCGGGTTGCAGTTGATCGCTCCCGACCCGGACTGGCGGCAGCGCCGGGATATGAACCCGCGCTACACGAGCCCGGCACGGGCGTCGATCGTGGCCCGAGCCCGCTTCACCGAGGACCTGGTGGCCGACCAGGCCGAAGCGGGTGTCGGACAGTACGTGTTGCTGGGTGCCGGGGTCGATACCTTCGCCCAGCGCCGCCCCGAGATAGCTTCACGGTTTGCGGTGTTCGAGGTCGATCAGCCCGGCCCGCAGGCATGGAAACGACGGCGGCTGGCCGAGGAAGGCTTCGCCATCCCGCAGTGGCTGCACTTCGTCCCGGTTGACTTTGAGGGGCCGTGGTGGGAGCAGTTGATCGAGGCGGGCTTCGACCCCGACCGGCCCGCGGTGGTGGCTTCGATCGGCGTGGTCATGTACCTGACCGAGGACGCGACCGCGGCCACGCTGGCTCGTCTCGCAGCCCTAACGTCGGGTTCGACGCTGGTGATGAGTTTCATGGTCCCCCCTGAGCTGGTCGAGCCGGGCGAGCGCCGCGCCGTTCAGGGGTCACGGCGAGGGATGCGCGCGGCAGCCGGCGTAGCCAACTTCTACACACCTGAGCAACTGGTGGACCTGGCCCGCCAGGCCGGGTTCCAAGACGTCCGGTACGTCTCGCCGGCTGATCTCACCGAGCGTTACTTCGCCGGCCGCCCGGACGGGCTGCGTCCGTCGAGCGCCGAAGCGTTGATAGTCGCCACCACCTAGACCGAGCTGGGGGGTCTTTCGCGTTGCCGTAGGTGGTGCGAGCCTTGACCACCTGATACTAGTTTACTAGTATCCTAGCCATGCGATCGTCCGCGATCCCGACGGCCGTCACGTCGGCTTGCAAGCCCCGCTCAGCGACCAAGCCGGGGCATAAACGGACCGATGATGACATCGCTTCGGACAGCCGAGGTCGCGCCTGACGTTGCTGTGGTGACATCGTGCCATCGCTGCGGGCTCGGGGTGGGGAGCCGGTGATGGAACGCAGCCGGTGGACGTTGTTGGCCGTCTGCGCGGCGACGTTCATGCTGCTGCTGGACATCTCGATCGTGATGGTGGGCCTACGAAGAGAGTTCTCAAACTCAGGTCCTGCTGGAAAAGCCCCGGTAAGGTGCCCACTTCGCCGGGTCGTAAGGGGTGCCAAGGCGCCTCGGGAGGGCGCCGGTGGCGGTGTTTGAGATGCGGGGGGTTGAACGTGCGCGTGCTACGACAGGCGCAGCTCAGCGGCGGCTCTCCTCGGCTGAGCTGGAGGCGTTGATCGCCGAGTATGAGGCCTGTGCTCGTGTCTGCGAGCTGGCGAAGGTCTACGACCTGCATCGCACGACGGTCGCCAGGCACGTCGCGCGTGCGGGCCCGTCATCAGGAGCTGAACCTCCCGCCTCCTGGCGGCACGTGGTTCCCCGGTGCCGTCGATCGTCTGGCGCGGCGAGGGGCCCCTGGTGGACGAGACCGTGCTGGTCGCCGTCGTCATCACCACGACGCAGGAGGCCCGGCCAGACGGCACCGCCTCCCTGACCTCCCTGCCCCTCCCGGCGGCCCGGTAGCGAGATCATCCTGTTCGGCGGCGCATCGGGGCGCGTCCTCCAAAGACAACTCCCGACCACGCGCCTGTCCCGGGTACCGCTGGTTGCGCTATTGGCGAGGACCAGGTCTCTCGGTCTACCGGACGCGTGACCTGCTTTGCCGCTCCGACAGGCACGACCAGCTTATGTACAAGAGCAGCAGCCTCTTGTACAATTCGTGTCATGACGACTATGACCATCAGCGCCGCGCGCCAGAACCTGCCAGGCGCGGTGGATAAGGCACAGACCGAGCCAGTTGTTATCGAGCGCTACGGGCGCCCGGCAGCGGTGCTGGTAAGCCCCGAGCACTATGCCCGGCTCGTGGCTGCGCTCGAGGACGCGGAGGACGCCGAAGCGTTTGACGCCGCCATGGCCGAAGAAGGCACGAACATTCCCTGGGAGCAAGCCAAGGCCGACCTGGGCTGGGAGTGAGCAGATATCGGATCGAGTTGCGCCCGGCCGCTGTGCGGGTGCTGCGCAAGCTCGATCCGCCGGTTGCCCGCCGCGTCCAGGCAGCGATCGCGCTGCTGGCCGAAGATCCTCGGCCGCCAGCTTCTCGACCACTGCGCGGACGGCCGGCATGGCGGGTGCGGGTTGGTGATTACCGCGTCATTTACACGATCGAGGACGACGTGCTGCTCGTTGTCGTGGTCACGCTCGGCCACCGACGTGATGTCTACGAGCGATGACCCGAAAGGGCTCGCCACGATGACGGGTTCTTGGCAAACCACTATGGAGGCTCCAGCGCCGAGACGAGTCCTTTCTGGCGCGCATGCGATGGTCGGCGCAATGGTTCGGAGGCCATCCTGCCGTTTCGCGACGCGTCAGATTTGGCCAGTTGGGGCGCCTTTGGTTCTGACCGGCTTCATGCTGATTGCCCGGGCCTGTGGAGTCGACGCGCTGGTCAGCTGGTTGCTCGGTGTTGCGGCGCCCTGCTTACTGGTGACGCTCGCGCTGGTTGAGTTAGTCGTCGCTTCCTGAAGATCACGCCTGAAGCGTCAGGGCTAAAGCAGTCGCGAGGTACTTACGGCTCAGACCGCTGGTTTGCCACGCACGCGATAGCGGTGCCGTGTCCCGCATCCGTGCGGCAGCGGGCGTCTCGACATCGTTGCCGCGAAACTTGCCTTGCGCGCGAAGGCTCGCCCGCGTCAGAGCGTGGGCCGTGGTGATGAAGCGGTGAGCAGGTACCGCTCAATGCCCGACCCACGAGGGGTCCCCGCCTGGGGGTCAACTCTGAGCCGCCACCCGCTTTGACGGCCTGGGCGGAGCACGCGAGGTCCCAGAGCCGCGTGCTCGGCCCGGCCCCGTCCCAGTCGATGAAGATCCAGAGGCGCCTGAGCGCCCACCGTCCGATGAGGCTCCAAGCGCCTGACTGTGCCAAGTCGTCTCAGCAGCGTTCTTCACCAGCCTCTACCTCGACGCCGACGACACGGTCCGCACCGAGCCCGCCCGATCGTTCGGGCTGTTGCTCGACCCCGACACCCAGCAACAAGCCCTCACCTGGGTGGACCAGCGCCAGAACGCGAGCAAGCGTCCCACTCGAACCCTCATGCACGATGTCGAGGGTTCGAGCAAGACGCGTGGAGTGGAGACGATCGGACTCGAACCGACGACCCCCTGCGTGCAAAGCAGGTGCTCTACCAGCTGAGCTACGTCCCCAAGTGCTTGACCAGGCTATCAGCAGCAGCTGGGGCCCGCTTGCCCCTACCCCGTGCAGGCCTCTCGCCATGCCTGTGACATGCAACGCAACGGTCACTTAGTGCGCCGGCGCCTGCCCCAAGTAGCGTTGTGGGCATGCTGCTGAGCTGCTCAACCACCCACCCTTCCAGCGTGCCATGACGGCCGCCGCAGTCCCTAGCGCGCCGGCGCCCCCCGCCAGCGGCCCCCGTGCCCGGGCGAGCATACCGGCCAAGACCCTGCGACGGGACAGGTGGTGGCTGGAACCGGCCCTCACGGCCACAGTGCTGCTCCTGTTCGTGGGTTATGTGTCTTGGGCTGCCTGGGAGAACGCCGACTACTACGCCCGGCCCTACCTGTCGCCGCTGTACTCGCCATGCCTGGCGTCCATCTGCGCGAACGTGCGCGCAGGCTCGCACATCGTCCACCCTCCGATGGTCGGCTTCATTGGGACCTGGTGGGCGGTCTCGCCAGCGTTGCTCGCCATCATCATCCCAGGAGGGATCCGCACTACCTGCTATTACTACCGCAAGGCCTACTACCGGTCTATCTGGCAAGCGCCGACGGCGTGCGCGGTGGCCGAGCCGCACCGTCGCTACACTGGTGAGACACGCTTCCCGCTCATATTGCAAAACGTCCACCGAGTTTTCTTCACCCTTGCTCTTGTCATAAACGGCGTGCTCACCTGGGACGCCTTCGAGTCGTTCCGTTGGCCAGGCGGCTGGGGCATGGGCGTCGGGTCGATCGTGCTCACGCTGAACGCAGTTTTTTTGTGGCTGTACTCTCTGTCATGCCATTCTTGCCGCCACATAGTGGGGGGCCGCCTCAAGCACTTCTCCCGGCACCCAGTCCGTTACCGGCTCTGGGGGGTAGTTTCGAAACTCAACGCCCGTCACATGCAGATCGCTTGGGTGAGCATGGTCTGGGTAGCGCTCACCGACCTTTACGTCCGCCTGGTCGCGTCCGGGTGGGTACCAAACCCGAGGTTTTTCTAAATGGCTGAGGCTTTATAAATGACTGAGGAAACCTACGAGCACTATAGCTACGACGTAGTTGTGGTAGGCGCCGGCGGAGCCGGCCTGCGGGCGGCGATCGCGGCTCATGACGAGGGCGCGCGCACAGCCATAATCTGCCGCAGCTTGCTGGGCAAAGCGCACACGGTGATGGCCGAGGGGGGGATCGCGGCGGCTCTCGGCAACCTTTGGCCAGAGGACAACTGGAAGGTCCATTTCCGTGACACGATGCGCGGCGGCAAGCTGCTCAACAATTGGCGCATGGCTGAGCTTCACGCCAAGGAGTCGCCCGAACGGGTCTACGAGCTCGAGCAATGGGGGGCCCTGTTCGACAGGACGCCGGCAGGCAAGATCAGCCAGCGAGACTTCGGGGGCCACCGCTACGCCCGCCTCGCGCACGTCGGCGACCGCACTGGTCTCGAGATGATCCGCACGCTCCAGCAGCGCGCCGTGGCGCTCGGCATCGACGTGTTCATGGAGCTCACTGTCACAGACCTGCTGAAAGACGGGCCACGTATCGCCGGCGCCCTCGGCTACTGGCGCGAGACGGGCACTTTCGTGGTCTTCGAAGCGCCCGCCGTCGTGCTCGCGACCGGGGGCATCGGCAAGAGCTGGAAGGTCACGTCCAACTCCTGGGAATGTACGGGCGACGGCCATGCACTGGCGCTGCGCGCGGGGGCCGCCCTCATCAACATGGAGTTCGTCCAGTTCCACCCGACCGGCATGGTTTGGCCGTTGTCTGTGCGAGGCCTCCTAGTGACCGAGTCCGTACGAGGCGACGGTGGCGTGCTGCGCAACTCCGAAGGCCGGAGGTTCATGTTCGACTACGTACCTGAGTTCTTCAAGGCCGAGACTGCGGACAACGTCGAGGAGGCCGACCGCTGGTACGACGACAAGCGCAACAACCGCCGGCCCCCTGAACTGCTGCCTCGTGACGAGGTCGCCCGCGCGATCAACTCGGAGATAAAGGCGGGGCGGGGCTCGCCCCATGGAGGTGTCTACTTGGACATCGCCAGCCGGCGCAGCCCTGAGTTCATCCGCCGGCGCCTGCCCTCTATGTACCACCAGTTCAAGGAGCTCGCCGACGTGGACATCACCAAAGAACCCATGGAGATCGGCCCGACCTGCCACTACGTGATGGGCGGGGTGGAAGTGGACGCAGACACTCAAGCGACGTCCGTGCCCGGCTTGTACGCGGCGGGCGAAGTGGCCGGGGGCATGCACGGCGCCAACCGCCTTGGGGGTAATTCGCTGTCCGACCTGCTGGTGTTCGGCAAACGCGCTGGCGAGCACGCTGCTGCCTATGCCAGGTCCCAAGGCCAACAGCGGCCCAAGCTGCACCAAAGCGACCTAGCGAGCGCGACCGAGCAGGCGCTTGCGCCGCTCAAGGGTGGGCGCGCAGCAGAGAACCCGTACGCGCTCCACCAGGAGCTTCAAGAAACCATGCAAGACCTGGTCGGTATCATCAGGGTCGAGCCCGAACTGAAAGAGGCCTTGGAGCGCATCGCCTCGCTGCAGGAGCGCGCCAAGCAGGTTTCGGTCGAAGGGGGCCGCCGGTACAACCCAGGGTGGCACCTTGCGCTCGACTTGCGCAACATGTTGCTGGTTTCTCAGGCCGTCGCGACAGCTGCTCTCGAGCGCCAGGAGAGCCGGGGTGGCCACACCCGCGACGACTACCCGATGGCCGACCCCTATTGGGGCGCCCGCAACGTGGTCATCGAGCTTAAGCCGGCTGAAGGCGGCCAGCCGCCTGTGCTGGCCCACCGGCAGCAGTTGGTCCCTGGGCCGCCACCTGAGCTAGCCGAGCTACTGGAAGGAGACCATTGAGCTACGACCTGAAACTGCGCATCTGGCGGGGCGACGCCAGCGGCGGGCGCCTCGTTGAGTACACCGTCCAAGCCGAGGAAGGCCAGGTGGTGCTCGACGCAGTCCACAGGGCCCAGGCAACGGTCGCCAACGACCTGGCCGTGCGCTGGAACTGCAAGGCGGGCAAGTGCGGTTCTTGCTCGGCTGAAGTCAACGGGAGGCCGAGGCTCATGTGCATGACCCGCCTCAGCACCTTCGAACCGAACGAGCCTGTCACCATCACACCGCTTCGCACTTTCCCGGTGATAAGGGACCTCGTCACGGACGTGTCTTTCAACTACGACAAGGCTCGCCAGGTGCCGGCCTTCACGCCTGCTGACGACCAGCCCAAAGCTCCGTTCACCATGTACCAAAGCGATGTCGAGCGCTCTCAAGAGTTCCGCAAGTGCATCGAGTGCTGGCTTTGCCAGAACACCTGCCACGTGATCAGGGACCACGAGGACAACAAACCCCGCTTCGCCGGCCCGCGGTTCTTCATCCGTTATGCAGAGCTCGACATGCACCCCAACGACGCAGTTGACCGCCGGTCCTTCCTCCAAGACGCGCAGGGCCTTGGTTTCTGCAACATCACAAAGTGCTGTACCGAAGTCTGCCCAGAAGGCATCAAGATCACTGACAACGCCATCATCCCGATGAAGGAACGCGTGGTCGACGCCAAGTACGACCCTATCGTCCGCTTCTTCCGCCGGCGCGGTAGCTCCTGACGCTCGTGGCCCACCGACAGTAGCAACCCTTCCGGTCACCCGTGCAGAAAAGTTGTCAAAGACATTGTCAGCTTTGCTGCTAAGAGTGCTATAGTGGTTGGTGGTCCGTTGACAACAGAAAGGAGAGCAGCATGAGCCTGCTAACGCGCTTCGACCCCTTTGGAGACTTCGACCGGCTGAGCTCCGAGCTGCTAGGCGCAGTGGCGCGCCGCGCGGCGACCATGCCGATAGACGCTTACAAGCACGGCGACCAATGGGTTGTGAAGGTCGACCTACCCGGCGTGGAGGGGACCTCCATCGACCTAACGGTGGACCGGAACGTCCTGCGGATAGAAGCCACGCGCAGCTGGCAACCGGAAGAGGGTGACGTCGTCCTGGCAGCCGAAAGGCCACGAGGCACCTTCTCACGCCAGCTGATCTTGAACGACGACATTGACACAGCTTCGATCAAGGCCGACTACCACGACGGCGTCTTGACCGTCGAGCTGCCGGTTGCCGAGGCCGCTCGCCCGAGGAAGGTGACGGTAAGCACCAAGGCACCAGCGGCCGCGGGTGCCAGCGGTGCCGTCGAGGCCCACGCAACCGAGCACCAAGCGGCCTGAGCTGTCAGGCTCGGTGCTGTCGGGCCCCGGGCCCGTGGCTCAACCGTGCTGAGGACCGGGTTGTGCTGAGGGCCGGCCAGAGTTTAGGCAGCTTGGCGCGCTCGACGAAGAGGCCGCTACTGTCCTAGGGAGATGGCAAGTACCACGACCGTAGCCGACCCTGTTGTCGAGCGCGCCGTCGCCCTGGCGCACGAAGGCTCCGAGACGGCCGTCAAAGAGCTGGCGGCGCTGGGCCGTGCCGAGTTGGAGAAGGCTCGCATGGAGCTCGTGCGCAGGATCTCGCTCCACAGCGACGATTACGAGGCGACCGCCGCCCTCAGCTTGGTCAACAGGGCGATCGCTGCGGCTGGTTGGGAAGACCCTTACAACTGGAAGCACCGCCGCAAGCCGTAGGTGCGGGCCGCAAGCCGTAGGTGCGGGCAGCGGCCTGGCCCCTACGTGTGCGCTCAGGGCAGGGGCCTCGGCCCGCCCGAGCTCGAGCCGTCGGGAGGGAGCTCCCGCCACCTCTTTGTGCTCGGGGGCACACCCCTGCTGCCACGGAGGCGGACGATGGCAGTTGCCAACGCAGCGAGCGCTACGGCAGCGAGGGTACGCGACAACATCCGCAGGTTGGCTTGCCTGCCAGCCGACCTCAACTTCGCTTTGCCAGCCACGCAGGGGCAGGCTACACGGCCCCCGGTTAGGAAGAGGCCCGTTGAGCCCGGCTACCATGTCGGGGCGCATGCAAAGGCCCCTACGGCTCGCAGACCTGGGCGAGGGAACTCACGGCGTCCTACCGAGCCAACTCCTCACCCAAGCGGTGGGCGCTGGGTGGCTGAGGGCCAAAGACGAGATCCCCCCGGCCAACATCCAGCCTGCCAGCCTCGACCTTCGTCTCAGCTCGCCAGCTTACCGAGTCCGCTGCAGTTTCCTGCCTGGGGGCAAGACTGTAGAGGAGAGGCTCAAGGAGCTCGTCGTGGACGAGCTCGACCTAACCGACGAGGGCGCAGTACTGGAAACCGGGCGGCCCTATGTCGTGCCCTTGGCTGAGTCACTGCGGTTGCCGAGCTTCGTGCGCGGTAAAGCCAACCCGAAAAGCTCAACTGGGAGGCTCGACGTCTTCTGCCGCCTCGTCACCGATGGCGGCCCTCGCTTCGACGAGGTCGCCGCAGGTTACCAGGGCCCGCTTTGGCTAGAAGTGGTGCCTCTGTCCTTCGCCGTGCGCGCCCGCGAGGGCCTCGCGCTCAACCAGCTGCGCCTCATGGTCGGCCGAGCGCGGGTGAGCGACGCAGAACTGCGCGAACTGCACAACCGCTCTCCTCTCGTCTACCTAGACGGCCACCCCGCCGGGCAGGACGAGCTCGCTTTGGACGAGGGCCTTTTCCTCTCCGTCGACCTCCAAGGTGCGGGCCCAGGGGCCCTGGGCTACCGCGCGAAGGAGCACACGTTTGCCCTGGACCTAGGAGGACAGGGCCAACATAATGTGGACCACTACTGGGAAAAGGCGCTCACCGAGGACGACGGGCGCATAGTGCTAGCGCCCGAGCGGTTCTACCTCCTCCTTTCTCGCGAGTCGGTGTCCATCCCCCCAGGCCTAGCGTGCGAGATGACCGCTTACGACCCGACGAGCGGCGAGCTGCGCGCGCACTACGCGGGGTTTTTTGACCCCGGGTTCGGCTACGACCGCGACGGCCGGCTCGTGGGTTCGCGCGCTGCTCTGGAGGTGCGCGCCCACGACGTCCCGTTCTTGGTCGAGCACGGCCAGCGCCTCTGCAAGCTCACCTTCGAGCACATGGTCACCGCTCCCGACAAGCTCTACGGGGACGAGGTCGGCTCCAGCTACCAAGGCCAGACAGGCACCCTCTCAAAGCACTTCACAAAGCCGCAGTAAAGCTCAGGCGATCTCAGAAAGCCAGGGGATCGACTGCTGCTTGGTAACCCGCGCAGCCGCCGAGAGCATCTCTGCATAGGCGACCTCAGGGTTGGCCGCCGCCAAGACACCAAAGATCGTGATGTCAACGTGGCGAGCGACCTTGGCGTAAGCGAGCAACTGGGCCCACTCAGAAGCCTGGGCCGAGTAGTAGATCTCGGGCATGGGCACATCTGGGCGAAAGCCGTAAGCCACTTGTAGCAACTGCGCTTCGCTCCAGGAGTGCTCCGCCGAGCCATAGTCGACCATCGCCGGCTCAGGGCCGCCCACTGCATTGGCGTAACCCGCCAGCAACTCGTACGTGTTGCGGTACCCCGGGTCGTACGCGGGTTCGGCGTCGTCGGCGGCGACGACCCTAATTACGTCCGTGTAATTATGTGACGAACGGTCCGCGAAGGCCCACGAACGCAGCTTTTCGACAGCGCCAGCCCACGCCGCCCCAAAATCGTAAAAGCTCGCCGGCTCGTCAATGCACCCGCAGACCTTGTCCCCGCAAGGCTGGCCGGTGCCACAGCTGTCGTTGGTGCCCACGGCAACGTCCAAGGAGCGGTACCGAGGCGCAAAGCGGTAGTAAGCGTCGATGAAGCTCTCCACGCCCCTCACGATTGCGCCGAGCGAAATAAACGACCCAGCGAAGCCCATCGTCCCATAGGTGCCGCTCGCCGCGGCAGGCCGCCCAAAGTCCAATATGACGATGCCTTGCGCGCCTGCCCTACCAGCAGCCGCCCCTTGGCGAAAAAGTACCGCTGAGCTGGCCGTTTGTTCGTAGTACGAGGTTGTCAACGACGGGAGGGTGACTTCGTAGGGCAGCACCGAAGCGCTGCTTGGGAGCGCCCCGGCGACCATAGCGGCCAGCGCTGCAATTGCTATTGCTGGGCCGCCCAGCACTAGCTTGCGCCACCTAACTGCCATAGGTTGGCAAGCAGGGCCGACAATCCTTACCATGCCAATGCATTGTCGCACAAAACCATAGCGGCTTCATGCCGCCTGCGGCAGGGGCAAAACTAGCCGCCGCGCTCACCAAATAACAAACGACCTTGCCCGGCACCTAGCTGAGGCGGCACCCTAACTACTTTCTGGTGATTTTCTAGGGCCAAAAGCCCTGGTAGATGGGTGTGCTGGGGTCACCTGGATCCACCACTTGGCGCCTTTGGGCTGCGATGATGGCTCAAACCCCTTGTGTAGGAAGGAGTTCG
>Ga0209061_1001324_pt1 | contig 42729 bp, 37 predicted proteins | sample Coa_R1_10_FD_187157 | JGI IMG/M metagenome (GOLD analysis project Ga0209061, IMG submission 187157) | Surface soil microbial communities from Centralia Pennsylvania, which are recovering from an underground coalmine fire - Coalmine... | ecosystem: Environmental > Terrestrial > Soil >...
ACGTATGGCGGAGGTAGTTTTGGCGGAAGTTTCCGTGTGACCGTGCCATAGTAGGGTGTGGAGTTAGGTAGTTCCTGCCTTCCTTCATGGATGAAGGGAGGCAGGTTTTTGTCTTACAGTCCTCTCAAGACCTACCCCTTCCCCTCAGCACTTTCCCTCAAGGGTTGCCCCTGCAGTCATCACCATGAACCAACCTACACCGTAGCCTACAGCCCCTCACCCTTACCTCTCAAAGCACACGCACTTGTCCTCAGAACGGGTGGGGAGTGAAACTTAAGATTTCTCACCTTCGGCTCGAAATGACAGTTGTATCGCCAGCTCTTCAAGGCCGACCTGTACAAGCCCCCACCCCCGCCCCTCAAGGCCGACGCCCTCCCCCTGCAAGGGGAGGGAGCGAACAAGACGGGCTTGCTGTACGAACTGGCTTTAGAACCGGCGATTTAGCTGTCCTCAAGCCGATTTCTACCTACGGCGAGGCATCGAAAGCGGCACGGAAAAGCGTAATCTTGGCGTTCCCGTCGGCACCTATCGAAACGGCCGCCACATCGAAGCGGCAGGCCGGTTCTGCCTCCCCCATCGCATGTTCGGCCAACCACCGGTAGGCGGTTGCCAGCAGCCGGGCCTGTTTTGTTCCGCTAACGCTTTCGGCCGGCGTGCCATATCGCCGGCTGCGTCGGGCGCGCACCTCCACAAAAACCACAACCGGTCCGTCTTTGGTTGGCTCAAGGGCCACGATATCCAGCTCACCAAACGGGCTTCGATAGTTGACATCCAGGATTTGCCAGCCCTGCTGCTCTAGATAGAGGCGCACCACCTGCTCCCATCCGGCACCCAAAGCCCGCCTAGGCACGCTCATGGATCAACTCCCGCCCCCGCAAGGCCTCCACCACCGGTCGGAAACTGCGCCTGTGCAGCGCACAAGGCCCAAGCCTTTGCAATGCCCTTATGTGCTCGCGTGTGGCATAGCCCTTGTGTTGCGCAAAACCATAGCCTGGAAAAAGGGCATCGAGGGAGCGCATGAGGCGATCGCGCGTTACTTTGGCCACAATCGAGGCCGCCGCAATAGAGGCCGAGCGGGCATCGCCTCTCACCAAAGCCTTTTGCGTAATGGGGAAGGGCTGAACCGGCAGCCCATCAATAAGCGCCAGGTCGGGGAAGAGGCCTTTCGGTAACTTCTCAAGGGCCTTACGCATGGCCTCGTGCGTGGCCTTGAGGATATTGACGGCGTCAATGCGTTCGGCTTCGACCACACCCACCCCCCATCCCCGCGCACCCCCTGTGATCACCTCATAGAGTCTCTCCCGCTCGGACGGGGTCAACTGTTTGGAATCGTTGAGGCCTTCAGGAAGCCATTCAAAGGGAAGCAGCACACAAGCGGCAACCACTGGGCCGGCGAGGCATCCACGTCCGGCCTCATCAATCCCGACAATGCAGGTATAGCCCGCTTTGGCGGCGGCACGCTCTTCCGCCCACCAATCCATCGCCGATGCTCCTTAACGTCACGTCAGTGGATGAAGCCGATTCGGTTCAGCGGCCAGAAGATGAAGAAAGCCTTGCCGATAATACGGTTGCGCGTTACCACACCCCAATAGCGGCTATCGAAGCTATAGTTGCGGTTGTCTCCCATCACCCAATACTGCCCAGGGCCTAGGTGCACCGGGGATTCGTAGCCATATTTGAAATTGGGATTGAGCGATGGGTCCATGGGGTCTTTGATGCTGTAGGGCAGTTTGGGATTGTGATATTCGTTCAATTGAACCCCGTTGCGGAAAACGTAATCGTAAGGCCCTACCTGCTTGATCTGAATGGTATCGCCAGGAATACCGATGACCCGTTTGATGAGGATATTCTCTTTAAGAGGCTTGCCGAGAGCGATGTCATCCGAATCGGCGGCTTTAGGAGCACGAAACACGATCACATCGCCGCGTTTGGGGTTTGTGAAGCGATAGATGAGCTTGTTCACGAAGATGCGATCATGCACGGCATGGGCGTAGGTTTGGCCGGTAGTTGGGTCGTAGGCATCGTGCCCCATGAGGGTGTTCTCCATCGACTCGGTGGGGATGTAGAACGCTTGAATGAAGAAGGGGCGAATGATAAAGAAAACGAGCACGCCGGCCACAAGAAAGGATTCGCATATCTCGGCGATGAAGGCCCAGAACGAACCGGCATCCTCCACCGCCTTGTGCGCCTCGACGGCAGCCTTATAGCGTTGTAGCGCAAAAACCCGTACAATCGTGAGAATGAGGGCGGCAAAAGCGACCTGCGCCGTAGAGAGATAGGCGAAGAACTCTAAGGCGCCTGTTTCATGCGGAGTGGGAGTCATCGCCTATCTCTAACGCTTCGCGTCACGGTCTTCTTTAATTCGAGCCTGTTTACCGATCTTTGTCCTCAGGTAGTACAGTTTTGCGCGACGCACCTTACCATAGCGCACCACCTCGATCTTTTCAATGCGTGGGGAGTAGAGCAGGAAGGTGCGCTCCACCCCTACCCCATGGGAGATTTTACGAACGGTGAAGCTTTTGCGCACGCCTCCGTTATTCATGGCAATAACCACGCCCTCGAACACCTGAATACGCTCTCTATCGCCCTCCACCACTTTTGCGTGCACCCGCACGGTATCGCCGGGGCGAAAGCCGGGGATGGGAGCGCGGTCTTCTACCGAGACGCGTTCAAACTCGGCACGCTTCTTTTCTTTCGCATCCTGCTCGCGCCGTCGGTTTTCCGTTTCGGCCCATATTTGGCGCGCTCGCTCGATCTCTTCTTTCTCTATCTCACGAATGATCTCTGGTCCTAGTGCCATCGGTATCTTTTCCTCTCTCTTGTTGCGACGCCGTCTCCTCCAAGCTTTGGGAGGTCACCGGCAGGTGTTTTCGTGATTTTGGAGGAACCGTAATTTCCTCTTCTAAAAGCTTCAGGTCGTCCGCACTCAGCGTAAGGCGGTTAAAAAGGTCAGGTCGCAGATCGCGCGTCAGCCGAAGGCTTTGCTGTCGCCGCCATCGAGCGATCTGGGCATGATGGCCGCACAACAAAACGTCGGGTACGCGCCACCCGCGGAACTCCACAGGGCGCGTATAGTGCGGATATTCGAGAATCGGCTCCGCAAAACTATCCTTTTCTGGCGCCTCTTGGTCACCCAGCGCTCCTGCTTGCAGGCGCGTGAGGGCATCCGCTATCACCAAAGCAGGCAGCTCGCCCCCCGTCAGCACGTAGTCGCCGATAGAGACCACATCGCTAACGAGGTGTTGGCGCACCCGATCATCCACTCCTTCGTAGTGCCCGCAGAGCAGAATAAGATGGCTCTCTTTGGCCAACTCTCTGGCCAGCTCCTGTGTAAACAGGCGCCCCCGCGGATCGGTGAGGATGACCCTCGGTTTTTGCTCCTCAGGGGCCTCTGCCTTCAGCGCGTCCAGAGCACGGGCAATTGGTTCGATCTTCATCACCATGCCCCCGCCGCCTCCGTAGGGCACATCGTCGGTGGTGCGGTGCTTATCGGTGGCATAATCGCGCAGATTCACCACACGAAACGTCACAAGCCCCTTCTCTTTGGCACGTCCGAGGATGCTCGTATTGAGCACGGCCTCCACCATTTCAGGGAAGAGGGTGACAATGTCTATACGCATTTTTTTGCGGGCGATGTTGCCCTCTTACACTTCCTGTTCGTCAGGCGAGAGCAGACCGGGCAGCAGTTTTACCTCGATTCGCTTCGCTTGCGGGTCTATGGCCCGCACGATCTCACGGACGGCCGGCAGAAGCACCTCGTTCTTTCCTCCACGGCTTACCACATAGATGTCGTGTGCCGGGTAGCGAAGCACCTCCTTCAAGCGTCCCAGGAAGGCGCCCTCTTGGGTCACCACCTCGAAGCCGATAAGCTCGTGAATATAGAACTCATTTGGCGGCAGCGGCACAGCCTCTTCGGGGCGAATGCGCAGCACGGCGCCGCGCAGCGCCTCTGCCATTTCGACGGTGGCCACATTCCGAAAACGCAGCAGAATCTGCCCTTTATGCAGCCCATGCAGGCGCACATCCTCTATCTCCATGAGCCGCATGGCACCGGACGGCAGACGCACACAGACCTGTTTGAGAGAGTAGAACCGATCGGGAAAATCGGTTTCGAGGCGCACTTTCACCTCTCCACGAATGCCGAATGGGGCCACGATCTCCCCGATAACAAGCGTCCACTCCTCAAGCGACATAGCTCTATAGCGATGTTTTGGCCCGATTAAGAAGCATCAGAGATAACTTCTACTTGCACGCGGCGTTCGCCTCGCGCGGCTGCTCGCGCCACGGTGCGCAGGGCATTCACCACGCGCCCTTGTTTTCCTATGATACGCCCAAGGTCTCCGGGAGCCACACGCACCTCGTAGATGGTGATATCCGGCCGCTCCACTTCCGTAATGGTAACGCTCTCGGGATCGTCCACCAACGACTTGATGAGATATTCGAGCAAACCCGATATGGATTTCGACTCGGCAGCAATACTAGACACCTGCTTCCACCTTCTTCTTGCTTTGTGCTTTTTGTTGCTGGAACCTCTCCAGCACCCCAGTTTTCTTTAAGAGGGCTCGGGCGATGTCGGTCGGTTGAGCCCCCACACTGAGCCAGTAGAGCGCCCGCTCCTCTTTCACGATAATGTTGGGCGGGTCTGTCAAAGGATCGTAAGTCCCGATGGTCTCAATAAACCGTCCATCCCGCGGTGAGGTGCTGTTGGCCACCACAATACGGTAGAACGGACGGTTTCTTGCGCCCATTCGCTTCAAACGTATTTTAACCACTCTTCCTTGCCACTCCTTTCGATACGTTCTCCCCTATGCACAGTTTCAACGAGGTTTGAGGTTGCACAAAGGATGTTAGTATCGCAACGGTTATTGTCGGAAAAACCACCCTTTACTCTGCCCTCGCGACATCTTTTTAAGCGCCCCAGGGAGCTTACGCACGGAGGGCAATTTGTTGGGCTTTGCCCCGGGGACCTGCTGCATCAGGGTGCGCATCATGCGACGCATCTGCTCAAAATCGTTAAGCAGTTGGTTCACCTCGTGAACGCTTTGGCCGCATCCCGCCGCAATCCGCCGCCGGCGCGACGCATTGATGATGGCCGGGTTGGCACGCTCTTGAGGGGTCATCGAAAGAATGATGGCCTTACGCCGCTCCATCACCTTTGGGTCGAGGTTCATCCCCTCAAGCATTTTGCCATTAACGCCGGGGATAAGCTTCAGCAGGTTCTCGATAGGCCCCAGCTTCTTCATCTGATCGAGCTGTTCCAGCAGGTCGTTGAAGTCGAACCGGTTTTCACGCAGCTTCGCCTCTAAAACGGCCGCCTTTTTCTCATCTACGGCCTCTTGCGCTTTCTCGATGAGGCTCAAAATGTCGCCCATTCCGAGAATGCGCTGCGCCATGCGGTCGGGATAGAACGGCTCGAGCGCATCGAGCTTTTCACCGGTTCCTATAAACTTAATGGGAACGCCGGTCACAGCGCGTATGGAGAGCGCGGCACCGCCACGCGTGTCGCCGTCCAGCTTGGTCATAACGAAGCCGGTGAGGGCCAGCCGTTTATGAAACTGTTCGGCAAAGTTTACCGCATCTTGGCCCACCATGGCATCCACCACGAGGATCACCTCATGGGGCTGCACAAAAGCGCGCATCTGGCCAAGCTCGTCCATCAGTTCATCGTCAATGGCCAGACGCCCGGCGGTATCTAGAATAACGAAATCGTTGGCCTGTTGCCGTGCGTGCTCCACGGCCATGCGGGCGATGGAGGGGGGGCCTTTGCGCTGGCCTTCGGGCAACGCATACACGGGCAGCTCCGCCTGCTCCCCGAGCACCTGCAACTGTTTAATGGCCGCGGGGCGATAGATGTCGCAGGCCACCAGCAAAGGCCGATGGCCTTGCTTTTTTAGATAGGTTCCCAGCTTGGCCGCGAGGGTGGTTTTACCCGTTCCCTGCAGGCCACAAAGCATGATGATGGTGGGCGGTGTGGAGGCCACATTCAGCGGAGCTTGCTCCTGCCCCAACAGGGCCACCATCTCTTTATAGACGATGTCAATGACCTGCTGCCAAGGCTGAAGGCTCTCTAAAACCTCCACCCCCAGTGCCTTTTCGCGAATGCGCCCGATAAAGTCGCGCACCACAGGCAGGCTTACATCGGCCTCCAGCAGCGCCAGCCGCACCTCGCGCACGGCCTCGTTAACGTCCGCCTCGGTGACGCGCCCTTTGCCGCGCAGGCGCATAAAGACATTTTGCAGTTTTTCGGAAAGGCTATCGAACACGTCAGCAGGTCCTTATTCCAATGCCCACCTTTAGCGAGCACCCCTTCAGCTTCTCAACAAAAGGATTGACGCCCGCCGTAGCCTTGCGAGTATACCCTTCTTCTCATTGAATTGTCAATAGGCACTTCTCTCACGCCATAACGGTCGAGCAACGGCGCGGATTCCCGATGCAAGGCGGAATCCGCGCCGCCGTTGGCGCCCCTCCCGCCCTGTTATAGGAAAATGACGGCGAGACATCCAATTGGTTTTAAGTAGTGGCGCATGAGGCCAACCTGCCGCAACTTTGCGCTCGCCCCCTACAGCTCTCCTTGCCGAGAAAAAAAGACAAAACTTTTTCCTTTTTTATTTGCCTCCTGGCAGTGTATAATCAGAAGGGCAAAAAGGACAACCGCCATCGTTGACGATGCGCCTAGCGCCAACGCCCCGCGCGACGAAACTCTTGAGAAATTGACGTGGAGCCTATGGACATTCAAACTCTAGAAACTTGGCTTTGGGATTCGGCCTGCGCTGTTCGTGGCCCGCTCGATGCGCCCAAATTCAAGGACTATATCCTGCCGCTGGTGTTTTTGAAACGACTCTCCGACGTCTATGAGGACGAGCTGGAGCGCCTCGCTCAGGAGTTTGGAAGTCGAGATATGGCGGCCGCTTTGGTTGAACAAGAGCTGCGGCAGGGAATCTTCTCGGATAAAGTTGGCCTGGTTCGCTTCTATATTCCCGATGTGGCACGCTGGTCAAACATTCGTCGGCAAACCGCCGGATTGGGGCAGTATCTAACGGATGCCGTGCGTGCCGTAGCCCGCGAGAATACGCGTTTACAAGGCGTTATCGATCTGGTGGACTTCAACGCCACCGCCGCCGGTCAGCGCATGGTGCCCGATGAGTATCTTGCTCGATTGGTCGAGATTCTCTCCCGCCATCGCCTAGGGCTGCAGGACGTAGAGCCGGATATTCTGGGTCGAGCCTACGAGTATCTTCTGCGGAAGTTTGCCGAAGGACAGGGACAAAGTGCCGGCGAGTTCTACACTCCGCGCGAGGTGGCCGTGCTGATGGCGCGTCTGCTGGAACCCATGCCCGGTATGACCGTCTACGACCCGGCCTGCGGCTCCGGCGGCCTGCTCATTAAGTGCCATTTGCGGCTGCTGGAAACACATGGGCAATCGCAAAATGGTCATCGGTATCTCCCTTCGGAGCACCAGCCGCTGCGGCTGTTCGGCCAGGAGATGAACCCCTCTACTTTTGCCATGGCGCGCATGAATGCCGTTATTCACGATATGGAGGCCGATATCCGACTGGGCGATACCATGCGCCACCCTGCCTTCAAGGATAGCCACGGCAGGTTGATGCGGTTCGATCTGGTGACGGCCAACCCCATGTGGAACCAGAAATTTCCGATAGAAGCCTACGAAAACGACACCTACGATCGCTTTCGCTTTGGCAGCCCGCCCACCTCTTCGGCGGACTGGGGCTGGCTGCAGCACATGCTTGCCTCCTTAAACGACACCGGTCGCATGGCCGTGGTGCTGGATACGGGGGCGACCAGCCGCGGCAGCGGCAACCAGGGCAGCAACCGCGAGCGCGATATCCGTAAGGCGTTTGTGGAATGCGACCTCGTGGAGGCGGTCGTGCTGTTACCCGAAAATCTTTTTTACAACACCACCGCGCCGGGCATCATCCTCGTGGTTAATCGCAAGAAACGCACTCCAGGCCAGATTCTGCTCATCAATGCCTCCACGCTCTTCGCTAAAGGGCGACCTAAGAACTACCTAGCCGACGAGCACGTCGAGACAATCGCTCGGCTTTACCACGAATGGAGGGTAGAGGAGGGCCTATCGGCAATCATCAGCACCGAAGAGGCCGCCCGAAACGACTATAACCTCTCCCCTAGCCGTTATGTAAGCATGAACGGTAGTGAAGAGACCGTACCGCTGGAGGAGGCGGTGGTGCGCCTGCAAGAGGCAGAAGAAGAGCGCATGGGTGCCGATCGGGAATTGGCAGCGGTCTTAAAAAAACTGGGGCTTGGCGGTTCCCTGATGGAAACGGAGCTGCCTGGAAGTGAGCGATCATAACAGAACCATAAGCGAGAGCGCCTACGATCGTGGCTTGTAAATCGCCTATTATAGGGGAAGAGCACTCTCATGGAGAAGGGGAATTTCGAGATTCCTGAAGCGCAGATTGGGGATTTTTGCCGCCGCTACCGCGTGCGACGACTATCCCTGTTTGGCTCTGCGCTTCGGGAAGATTTCGGGCCGCAAAGCGATGTGGATGTGCTGGTGGAGTTTGAGCCGGAGGCATCGGTAGGTTTTTTGACCTTAAGCTGCATGTCTCGTGAGCTATCCTCCCTATTGGGTCGGCCGGTAGACCTCGTGGTGCGCAGCGGTCTCAAGCCTCTCCTTCGAGAGGACGTTTTGCGCGAGGAAGTGACAATCTATAGGGCCTGAGCGCTTGTGCCTACCGAGCCATGCCCAGTTGCCCAAAGCGTTCACCGCGCTTGTAGGAACAGAGCAAGCGCCTTTTGGAGAAGAGGAACGATGCATGAGAACTTAGAGGGTTTACCTAACGGCTACAAAATGACCGAACTCGGCCCTTTGCCAGAGGATTGGCAGATGGTGCGACTGGGAGAATTAGCTTGTGTCCGCTATGGTAAAGCAAAACCAAGTACCACTGGCACCATCCCTGTTATTGGTTCAGGCGGTGTTTATTCCTGGTCAGACAAGCCACTAATTCAATTTCCTACACTTATCATTGGTAGAAAAGGTACAGCCGGGCAAGTGTGGCTATCTGAAAAAATGTGTTGGCCCGCTGATACAACTTTTTACTTAGAATGGAAGCAAACGATTGATGTTCACTTTCTTCACGCCTGGCTGATACTTCATCCCCTTTCTGGTGAACATGCAAAAACTACCTTACCTAGCCTGCAGCGTCCAGATGTCGAGAATTTACTCCTTCCCTGCCCACCCGTCGAGGAACAGCGTGCCATTGCCTACGTTCTACGTACGGTACAGCAGGCGAGGGAAGCCACCGAAAAGGTTATCGCTGCTGCCCGTGAACTCAAGAGAAGCCTCATGCGCCATCTCTTCACCTACGGTTCTGTGCCTGTGGAGCAAGCCGATCAGGTGCGTTTGAAGGATACCGAACTCGGCCCTTTGCCGGAGCATTGGCGGGTGGTGCGACTTGGAGAGGTAGTTCAAAAAACAAAACTGCTCGATCCGAGAAAGCAGCCAGATAGACATTTCAAGTATATTGATGTTTCATCTATCAGCAACGAGTCATTAGCCATTGTAGACCATAAAATCTATTTCGGCAAAGAAGCCCCTAGTAGAGCACGAAAACAGATCCATTATGGGGATGTGATCTTTGCGACCGTCAGACCATACCTGAAGCGTATAGCAAAGATTCCAATAGAATTTGACGGACATGTTTGCTCAACAGCATTTTGCGTACTTCATCCAATAACCAAATTGCTCGATGGAAATTATTTGTTTTTTGCAGTTTCCCGTGACCAGTTTGTTGAGAAAGTTTCAGAGCATCAGCGAGGTTCCAGCTATCCAGCAGTTACTGACAATGATGTCCTCAAGGAGCTCCTCCCCCTCCCACCCCTCGAGGAACAGCGCGAAATCGCGCGCATCCTCCACGCCGTGGATGAGAAAATCCGTACCGAGGAGACACGCAAAACCGCGCTGGAAGCGCTCTTCAAAACGCTACTGCACCACCTGATGACGGCCAAAACCAGGCTGCCCTCAGCGCTGGTGGCCGAGCACGGCGGGGAAAAACAACTATGAGCCGCTTTAGCGAACGCCGCACCGTGCAAAACCCCTTCATCCGCTATGCCGAGGAGGCAGGCTGGGAATACCTGCTGCCGGAAGAGGCTTTGCGCTACAGGGGCGGTGTGGAAAGCCCCCTGCTGAAAAGTGTGCTCGTCGAACGCCTGCAACTCCTTAACCCCGGCGTGGTAGATAGCCCCACCAAAGCCAACGAGGTGGTTGCCCGTCTGCTTAGGGTGCGGCCCGACATCGAGGGAAACCTAGAGGCTTGGGAGTATCTAAAAGGCCTAAAGACGCTCTTCGTAGAGGAGCAACATCGCGAGTGCAACCTGAAACTTCTCGATCCCCAACACCCACACAACAACTGCTTTCATGTTACCGACGAATTCCGCTTTGCAACAGCACAAGGGGGCACAAACGCCATCCGCGCCGACGTGGTGCTCCTTATCAACGGCATTCCGGTGATCGTGGTGGAGACCAAGGCCGCCACGCGCATAGAAGGCATTGCGGAGGCTTTAGACCAGCTTCGCCGTTATCATGAACAGGCGCCCGAGCTGATGGCCCAAGCGCAGCTGCTTACGCTAACGCATCTCGTCCAATTCTTCTACGGCCCAACTTGGAGCCTTACCCGCAAAACGCTGTTCAACTGGCGTGACGAGCAGGCAGGGGACTTTGAAACCCTGGTGAAAACCTTTCTCGCCCCCGGCCATGTGCTGCGCCTGCTCACCGACTACATCCTCTTTGTACGCAAGGACGGCGAGCTGACCAAGGCGGTGCTGCGTGCCCATCAGATGCGGGCTACAGAAAAGGTCGTCGCCCGCTCCAAAGACCCCCACAAGCGCCGCGGCCTCATCTGGCATACGCAAGGATCGGGCAAGACTTACACTATGATTACAGTTGCCAAGCGACTCTTGGAAGATCCGCGCCTAGAAAACCCCACCATCCTGATGATCGTGGATCGCAACGAGTTGCAACAGCAACTTTTTCAGAACCTTGAGGCGGTGGGCTTCGGCAGAGTGCATGTGGCACAGAATAAGCGCCACCTACAACAACTGTTGCGAGACGACACGCGCGGCCTTATTGTTTCCATGATCCATAAATTCGACGATGCCGACGCCGCTCTAAATACTCGAAGCAACATCCTTGTGCTGGTGGATGAGGCGCATCGTTCCACCGGCGGCGATCTGGGCAACTATCTTATGGGTGCCCTGCCCAATGCCACATTCGTAGGCTTTACCGGCACGCCTATTGACCGAACCGCACACGGGCAAGGCACCTTCAAAACATTTGGCATTGACGACTCACAAGGCTATCTTGACAAATACTCTATTCGCGAATCCATTGCAGACGGCACCACCGTGCCCCTATACTACCAAATGGCACCTAACGACCTCATCGCCAACGCTGAGGCCATGGAGCAAGAGTTCTGGGCCGCGGCGGAACTGGAGGGCGTGGCAGACGTCGAAGAGCTTAATCGCGTGCTTGATCGCGCGGTAACGCTCAAAAATATGCTCAAGAACCGTGAAAGAGTAGAAAAAATAGCTGCCTATGTGGCCGAACACTTCCGTCACTACATTGAGCCTATGGGTTACAAAGCTTTCGTGGTAGCGGTAGACCGTGAAGCTTGCGGGCTGCATAAGCAAGCCCTCGACCGCCACCTTCCTCCGAACATGAGTCGGGTCGTGATCAGCCGCGGGCCGAGCGATCCGCCCGAGCTGAGTCGATACCACCTAAGCGACGAGGAAGAGGCGGCTGTGCGCAAAGCTTTTCGCAAGCCGAACGAACAACCTAAAATCCTTATCGTCACCGAAAAACTGCTCACAGGCTACGATGCGCCAATCCTCTACTGCATGTATTTAGATAAGCCCATGCGCGATCATGTGCTTTTGCAGACCATCGCCCGCGTCAATCGCCCTTACGAGGACGAGACGGGGCGACGCAAGACGAACGGCCTCATCGTGGATTTTGTCGGAATTTTCAACAGACTAAAGCAGGCCCTCGCCTTCGACTCGGAGGATGTGAACGGTGTGGTCGAGGGGCTGGAGGTGCTTCAGGAACACTTCAAAGACTTGATGGAGCGTGGGCGAAACGAGTTTCTGCCGCTTAGCGTAGGAAAAACCGCCGACAAGGCCGCAGAGGCCGTTTTGGAATACTTCCGCGATAGGCAGCGCCGAGAAACGTTCTATGCCTACTTCCGTGAGTTAGAGGAGGGTTATGAGATTCTTTCCCCAGATCCGTTCCTGCGCCCGTTTCTCGATGACTATAAGGCGCTAGTGGAGATGTACCAGTTGCTGCGCAGCGCCTACGAGCCACACGTACCGATAGACCGCTCGTTTCTCCGCAAGACCGCGGAAATTATCCAGAAACATACTGTTACCAACACCGTACGTGATCCGTATGAAACCTACCAATTAGGAGCGCCAGCACTGCTGCAGTTGCTGGCAAAACCACAGCCAGACACGGTCAAGGTGTTCAACCTGCTTAAGGAGCTTCATAAACTGGTAGAGGCCCAGGGCAGAGGGCAGCCTCACCTTATCCCCATCGGCGAGCGCGCCGAGGCGATCCGGCACGCTTTCGAGGAACAGCAGATCAACAGCCAAGAAGCCCTGAAAGAACTCTCTCAACTCGTTCACGATCTGCAGACTGCTCAAGAGCAGTGCCAGCAGACTAACCTCTCACCAGAAGCCTTTGCCGTGGCCTGGTGGCTGCGCGTTCAAAAGAACTTCAATGCCGACCGGGCGGAACAGGTGGCCACTGCCGTGCAACCGATTTTTCACCAGTTTCCTCATTGGGCTACCAGCCCGGCTCAGGAGCGTGACCTGCGCAAGCAACTCTACAAGGTGCTAATAGATGCAGGGGAGACTAACCCGGTAACGTGGGTCAATGAGATACTCCAACTTCTTAGGAGGGCCACATAATAAAGTCAGCAGTGATCGTGAAGACTTCCCATACTCTCGATAAAGATACAGGGGAGAGCATCGTTCGAGACATTCTTGTAGCCGAGGTCTGGACGTGGGCGCAACGCCTTGAGGTGGCCAACCGCATTCGAGAAATACACCTACGCCCCATGAAGCGAAAGTGGGCGAGTTGCTCTTCGCGGGGGCGCCTCACCTTCGATGTCGATTTGTTGCGGCAACCGGCCCGCTTCCGCCGCGAGGTAATTGTGCATGAGTTGCTTCACCTTAAAATACCAAACCACGGACGCCTGTTTCGCGCCCTGCTTAAAGCCTATTTGCAAGAGAGTTAAGCACGAACTCCCCGCCTACGCCCCCAAAGCCAATAACTGCCGCACTCTCTCCAAATCCTCCGGCGTGTCTACGGCGATGGAGGCCTTCTCCACACGCGCCATCCGAATACGATAGCCCCACTCCAGCGCCCGTAACTGCTCCAACGATTCGGTGCACTCCAACGGGGTGGGTTCTAAGGTGGTAAAGAGCTGCAAAAAGCGATTTCGGTAGGCGTACAGCCCCATATGCTGCATCACCGGCACCGAGGATTCCTGCCGAGGATAGGGAATGCGAGAGCGGGAAAAGTAGAGCGCATCGCCGTTGCGGCCACACACCACCTTTACGCAGGCCGGATCGTCCAAACTTTCTTTTGGGCATGGGCACATCACGCTGGCCATGTCCAATGCGGGGTCGGCCTGAAGCAACTGCACCATGCGGTCAATACTCTCGGCCTCTAGAAGCGGTTCATCGCCCTGAATGTTCACCACGATGGCCTCTGGGGGGAGGCCCAGCAGCCTTGCCGCCTCGGCGACTCTATCGGTGCCGGTGCGGTGCTGCTGCGAGGTAAGGAGGGCCTTCCCCCCTTCCCTCTCAACCGCTTCGACAATGGCCACGTCGGGCGTGGCTACCCAAACCTCTTGCAAAGAGGCCGCCTTTCGAGCGCGTCGCCACACGTGGACGATCATGGGCTTGCCGCCGATATCGGCCAAAGGCTTGTTGGGCAAGCGCGTAGCGGCCAGACGTGCAGGAATGATGCCTACTACATCCAATGGAAACTCTCCTTAACGCTGAAAAAGTTGAACTACCAGCAGCTCATCCGGAACCATAAGCGCCAGGCGCCCTTTTATTATATCGCTCTCAACCCCATAGATGCCGTTGTTGGGACGATAGATAACGGCTTTATGGAAGCTCGATGGCAACAAGACCTCCGCAGGCATGGCGGGCGGCTGAATGGGTCTGGGCGGCGTGATGCTTGTGTCTTCATCGGCTATCTCATGCCAAAGCAGGAGCCAAAACTGTCCGTCGCTCTTCTGAAGCAGCAGGTGATGCACATACTGCGTTCGGTCGTAGGTAACCACCTGGCCGGAAATCGGCTCCCGATAGTCTTTCACCGGAAAAACGCGAATGGTCAGTGGCAATGCAGACGGTTTGAAACCGGTTCGAGGCCTCTTATCTCGCAATAGCGTGATGAGGTTTTTAACGGCATAGTAGGCCGGTTTTGGCGTAAGATCGCGACGCACCAGCCCAAAATGTGCCTCCCGATTGGTGCCATCGGGATCGTTAAACTCATCCACGAACTCATAGCTGTAGGTGCGCCGTATGCCTAAACGAAAGTATTCGCAGAAGAGGCGCGGCATGTATTTCGCATGGACGACCTCCGAAGGGCCGGCGCGGTTTGTGGAATAGCCTGTCTCTGTGGCGGCCATAGGCTTGGGCGCAAACGGCGGAGCATAGGTGAGAAAGGCATAAGGGAACTCATCGAGTTTGGAGGATGGAAAGTCACCCTGCCAATAGTATTTTTCAAGAGTGTCGTAGGGGAAAGGGATACTAAACGGGTTTCCCCCACAGTAAGGATGGAAGTTTCCCCAATCCACATAGTTCGTTAAACTCCCTTTGGGAAAAGGGTTTGGATGGCCTGCCCCTGGATCGTAGGTCACGCCGAGCGAGGGGCCTATCACGGTTAGCTTTGCCGTGACCGGGTTCGACTTTACGGCAGGATAGAGATCGGCCATAAAAGCCGTTACGCCTTTTACAATGCTGTCTATGCCTTGGTCTCCTCCCTCACCCTTGTAGGTGATGTGGAATCGTGGCCAGAACAGGTCCGGCTCGTTGGGGCCTTCGATGGCATCTATGCAAGGGTGAGCGGCGTTGAGAGTTTTGACCCGTTCGACGATGTCGGCTACCTTCTGCGCGTCCGGTTTCGACGAGGCTTCTGGGCCAACGGCGACACAGGTCTTTATGCCTAGCCTGCCGAGCTCGGTAATGCGTTCCGAGAACCCGTCGCGGATATGGCGGATGCCGGAATCGATCAGCAGATGCTTCACCCGTTCATAAGCGTAGCCATAAGGGGTGTCGCTATAAGTCCAGTGCGTACAGACGCCGATGCTATCTACAAAGGCCTCAGACCATTGCGCCTTCTCGATTGGCGATGCAGGAGCGGTTGAAGCTTGCAAAAGCAGCAGTGGAGAGATTCCGAGCAACTGACGACGGGTAATAGACACTTCTTTTCTTAGTCTCCCTCTTTCTTTGAAGAAGATAATACCCGCTCAAGGCCCCCACCCCCACGTCCTCCCCCTATCAGGGAGAGGGGCACCTCGTGGTGAGCGTCCTAGCGGACGGCGCCTTTGCGGCCAGCGCAGTTCCCGCGATCGTCTCTTTCTCTGGCCGCTGTATCGCCGTCTGCTTCTCCAGCCCCCACCCCCCCCGCCCCTCCCCCAATTTGGGAGAGGGGAGACCAGTAAGCTTATTGGCAGTCTCTTATGATAACCTTCCCTTCGGAAACCCAACATAACCGCCCCCTTTCTCCCGAATCGGGGGAAAGGACGGGATAGGGGGCGAGCAAAGTGGGCTTGCTTTAGGAATTGGCTCTAGAACTGGGAGATTGGCAGTCTCTGCAGCCCTACCCCTACTCCTCAGAACCGGTGGGGATTGGAATTCAAGATTTCTCGCCTTCGGCTCGAAATGACAGTAGCCTTCGGCTCTACAAACCCCCACCCCCCGCCCCTCAAGGCCGACGCTGGGGTCCCCAGAAAATCGCAAGATTTTCTGGGGCAGGGCGCCCTCCCCAAATTTGGGAGAGGGGAGACCAGTAAGCTTACCTTCGGTTTCCTTTGGTTAGCTTTCCCTTCGGAAACCCAACATAACCGCCCCCTTTCTCCCGAATCGGGGGAAAGGATGGGATAGGGGGCGAGCAAGATAAGCTCACTTTGCTGACTTGCTCTAGAACCGTGAAGTCGGCAGTCTCGACAGCTCCACCTCCTACCCCTCAGAACTGGTAGGGATTAAAATTCAAGATTTCTCGCCTTCGGCTCGAAATGACAGTTGTAGTATCGGCTCGAAATGACAGTTGTGTATCGGCTCGAAATGATAGTTGTAGTATCGGCTCGAAATGATAGTTGTTTATCTCGTCTCCGGTTCGGAATGACAGTTATATCGCCGGCTCTTCAAGTGCGTTGCCGTGCGCTAGCACCTCCCGAATCGGGGGGGCAAAAAAGAGGAAAGGCGACAGGCTTTTGCCTGTCGCCTCCCTTCATCGAACGTTTGCTTGCACCGGTCTAGCCGATGGTGGCCGGGGTCTCCAAAGGCGGCAGCCCGCCATCCTCTCCGGCCGGCAGCACTTCGGCCGCTTTGGGCCGGAACACGATTCGGTCCTCCTCCAAATCGGCCACCACTGTGTCGCCGGGCCGGAAGGTACCCCGCAGAATCTCGTCCGCCAGGGGGTCTTCGATCAGTCGTTGAACCGCTCGGCGCAACGGACGCGCCCCCAAGTTCGGGTCGAAGCCCTCTTCGGCGAGCTTCTCTTTCACCGGTTGGGTTACCTCAAGGGCAAGCTCCTGCCCTTTCAGCTGTTTCGCCACCCGGTTCAGCATCAGGTCTACGATCTGGAGTATCTCCTCACGCGTGAGCGGATGGAACACGATCAGCTCATCAATGCGGTTGATGAACTCGGGCCGGAAGGTTTTCTTCACCTCCTCCATCACCCGGTTCTTCATCGCCTCAATGGCTTTTTCATCGTTTGCTTTCCGCTCTGCGTCGCTGCGGATGCCCATACCACGCTCCTGCTGGATGCGCGCCGCCCCGATATTGGAGGTCATGATAATGACGGTGTTCTTAAAATCCACCACACGCCCTTGACTATCGGTAAGGCGCCCATCTTCTGCCACTTGCAGCAGGATATTGAAGACCTCGGGGTGGGCTTTTTCGATCTCATCGAGCAGCACCACCGAGTAGGGATTGCGGCGCACGGCCTCGGTAAGCTGTCCTCCCTCCTCGTACCCTACATAGCCCGGAGGCGCTCCCACCAGACGGGAGACGTTGAACCGCTCGGAGTATTCGCTCATGTCTATGCGGATCAGGGCGTTTTCGTTATCGAAGAGGAAGGCGGCCAAAGCGCGCGCAAGCTCCGTTTTCCCCGTTCCTGTGGGTCCCATAAAGATGAAGGTTCCCATAGGACGCTTGGGGTCTTTCATGCCCGAACGCGCTCTTCGCACGGCGCGACTTACGGCAGCGATCGCCTCGTGCTGGCCGATAATCCGCTTGTGAAGCTCCTCCTCCATGCGAAGCAGCTTCTGGGTCTCCGTCTCCACGAGACGGCTTACCGGGATGCCCGTCCACGATTGAACGATTTGGGCCACCTCATCCTGGGTGACGATGCGCGGCATGCTCTCGCGCTGGTCTCGCCACTCCATCTCCAGCTTCTCGATGCGCTCTTGCAGCTCTGCTTTAAGCGCAACGAGGTCTTCGGCGATGTCTTCGCCGGGGCTAAAGCGCCCTCGTTCCTGCGTGGCACTCAGCTCTTTCTCTATCTCGGCGAGCCGTGCCTTCGCCTGCCGAAGCTCCGCCGGTGGAAGCGCATATTGCAGTCGCACGCGACTGGCAGCTTCATCAATGAGGTCAATCGCCTTATCCGGCAAGAAGCGGTCGGTGATGTAACGATCGGCAAGGTGGGCAGCGGCCACCAGGGCATCATCGGTGATCTTCACCCGATGGTGCGCCTCATAGCGCTCCCGCAGCCCTTTGAGAATCTCAACGGTCTCATCATCTGTCGGCTCGCTCACCTTCACCGGCTGGAAGCGCCTCTGCAGAGCGGCATCCCGTTCGATGTATTTGCGGAACTCGTCGAGGGTGGTTGCACCGATGCACTGCAGCTCTCCGCGCGCAAGAGCCGGCTTCATGATGTTGGAGGCGTCTATGGCGCCCTCGGCAGCCCCGGCGCCCACCAACGTGTGCAACTCATCTATGAAGAGGATCACCTCCCCTTGGGCTTTGCGAACCTCTTCTAGCACCCTCTTCATCCGCTCCTCGAATTCACCACGGTACTTCGTGCCGGCAACCAGGCTGGCCAGATCGAGGGAGACGATGCGCTTGTCTTTAAGGGTCTCCGGAATATCCCCCGAAACAATGCGCTGCGCCAACCCTTCGGCTATGGCCGTCTTTCCTACGCCGGGTTCACCGAGCAGCACCGGGTTATTTTTGGTTCTTCGGCTCAGAATCTGAATAACGCGCTCGATCTCCGTGTGGCGTCCTACCACCGGGTCGAGTTTATCGTTGCGCGCAAGCTCGGTATAGTCCCGCCCGAACTCATCCAAAGTGGGCGTACGAGACCGAGTCGTCGGTCGCGAATTCGATGGCGCATCCGTATCCTGAAGCGCCTGAACCTCGCGCCGTGTGCGCTCCAAATCCACCCCAAGCTTGGCAAGAACGCGCCCGGCAAGCCCTTCCCCTTCACGAATAAGCCCTAGCAGCAGATGCTCCGTGCCGATGTAGTTGTTGTTCAGCTGGCGGGCCTCATCGTAGGCCAAATCTATCACCCGCTTGGCCCGGGGCGTTAACTGCATGTCTTGTGTGGGGCGTCCATCCCCATGCGACACCTGTCGCTCTATCTCACTGCGGATTCTCCCTAAGGAGACCCCCATACGCTCCAGGATACGGGCAGCAACACTATCGCTCTCTCGCACCAGACCAAGCAGAAGATGTTCTGTGGAGACGTAGTTCTCTCCCAACCTTCCGGCCTCTTCCTGTGCGAAGAAGACGACGCGCCGAGCACGCTCTGTAAATCGCTGCCACATAGTTTATTCCTCTCTCTGTAACGCCAAGTATTTAAAACGGTTTCTCAGAAACAACGCTACAGTTCTTTTCCTTTTCGTTTTATTTTCGGATTCTCCTGCCAGATTAAATACCGTGTTTCGGCGGAGAACCCAAGTACCGTCTTCAAGACGATATTGGTACTCTACTTTTTAAGGGCGTCTATTACCCCCAAAAAGTTCCCTTGAATCTTAAAATACCTCCTATCCTTACGAACAGGAAAGAGCATGAAAACGCTCCACGCCATTTTTACGTAGGCGTTCTTTTCCGGTCGCGCCAGCATCTTCTGGACGCCCTCGGTGGTTAATCCCGTCTGTTGCAAGATGCCGAGCCGCAACTGTGCTGCCCTCTCAAAGGCCCTTGTCTAGGTTGCAGGGGCATCTCCCTCGCCCTGTGGCGGTTCCTCTTGCTGTAAGCGCTGCAGAACGGCTTGAACCTTCGCGCTATCCATTCCGAACTGCTCAAACACCTTGGCGACTTTACCCTCTCCAAGCTGCAGAAGCCCCAACAACACATCCTCTAGCTCCACGCTTGGCCGCTGCGCTTTCGTGGCAACTTCCTGCGCCAACAACAGGGCACGGCTCACGGCAGGCGTCACCTGGATGGAGAGGACGGACGAAGGGGTAGATAGCTCCACCTGTGTAGAGGCGGTTGAGGTACCGGTATCCCTCTCCTGCAGCGCCTGAACCTCGTGCCGTGTGCGCTCCAAATCCACCCCCAGTTTGGCAAGAACGCGCCCGGCAAGCCCTTCTCCTTCACGAATAAGCCCCAGCAACAGATGCTCCGTGCCGATGTAGTTGTTGTTTAAGTGGCGCTTCTCATCGTAGGCCAAATCTATTACACGCTTGGCCCGGGGCGTTAACTGCATATCTTGTGTGAGTTGTCCATCCCCATGCGATATCTGTGGCTCCAGCTCTTGGCGGATGCCCTCCAAAGAGAAGCCCATACGCTCCAAAGCCCGACAGGCCACGCTATCGCCATCTCTCAACAACCCCAACAGAAGATGTTCTGTACAGACGTGGTTCGCCCCAAACCTGATGGCCTCTTCCTGTGCGAAGAAGACGACGTGCCGAGCACGCTCGGTAAATCGCTGCCACATGATCGTGTCTCCTAGTTCGCTCTTGACATACCCTGCTTTCTGCAGCTCACTGAAGCCTTACAGCAACATGTTAACCGTTCAAGGCCCGCTCTGCCGTTCCGAATGGCGGAGAGCCATGCCTAAACCTTGAGTCCATCCACCTTTGTAAGCTCGCGGAATGCCGCGATGATTCGCTGGGTAATGCGACCGGGCTTGCCATCGCCTATTTTGCGCTGGTCACACGAAACCATCGGGATCACCTCGGCCGCCGTTCCGGTAAGAAAAGCCTCGTCTGCGTTATAGACGTCGTAGAGAGTCAGGCTGGTTTCACGGCAAGCGATGCCCATATCGCGGGCTAAATCCATCACCGCTTGGCGCGTGATTCCCGGCAGGGCGCCATCGGTTGTGGGGGGTGTCAGCAGCATTCCACCGGACACCAAAAAGATGTTATCTCCGGTCGCCTCGGCCACATAGCCCTGCATGTTCAGCATGAGGGCCTCTCCGGCGCCCATGCGGTTGGCCTCCATCTTGGCCATGATGTTGTTGACGTAGCGTCCCAACGATTTGATCTGCGGGTCAATACAGACGGAGGGCGGCACCCGCGTCGAGGCGGTTATCACATGCAAACCGTTCTCATACATCTCTTGAGGATAGAGCCGCAGCTGTTCGGTGGAGATAACCAGGGTAGGGGTTTTGCCGATATGGGCAGGGTCGAGGCCTAGCCCTACCCCTCGCGACACAGAGAGGCGGATGTAGCCGGAGTAGTGCCCGTTCTTCCGCACCAACTCGGCTATCTGTTGCTGGAGAACCGGTTTCTCCACACAAAGCTCGATGCCTAGCGCCCGCACCGAGCGAAAGAGCCTTGTAAGGTGGGGTTCGAGGCGAAAGATATTGCCGTCGTAGACCCGAATCCCCTCAAAAGCCCCATCACCATAGAGAAAGCCGTGGTCGTAAATGGAAAGATGGGCCTCTGCTTTGGGCACCAGCTTCCCATTGAGATGTACCCACTGTTGATCGGAGGGAGCCGGATGGCTCTTTTCTGTTTTTCGCACCGCGTTTCAATCCTTTTTGTTTCGCTCCTCACCAACACCGAAAGGTCGGTGCTAATTTCAGTATACCCTTCTCTCAAGCTCTATTTCTACCTTAGGTCGGAGTGCGACCCGCCAAGCCGCTACACGTTCGGATAGCCATCCGCCTCTAAAACCACCTCCGCCAACCGACGCCTCAATTGCATAGGGTTCCACGCATTTAAGCGCAGGGCCTCCATCGCTTTTTCAAGAGACCTATTTGCCGACATCGGCATCCCAATTCCCAAGCTGGCCACCGCATAGTTTGCCGCCCGATAGGCCGTATCGGCATAGGCGATGGCAGCGACTTGTGCGGAGAGAAGCAACGGCTCTGCAGAGCGGTCTGTTAGCTTAAGGCAGCGCAAACACCGCAAGTACAGGCTCTCCAAGCCATAGGCCGCACCGATCACATCGGCAATGGCGGCGACGATCTCTTGGGCTTCACGCCAAGGCTCCTCTCTTTGCGTAAGCTCGCGCAAAAGCAGCAGGGCGCTTCGTTTTGCCCCATCGGCCGCATCGGCAATCGTCGCCAGCGCGTCCTTGCCTTCGGCCGGGGCCACGAGCGGTCGGTTCGCACTCTCCGCTTCGGCCATCGCCTGCCATAGCGGCAGAATTCCCGTCTGGCCTCTGCGCATCAACTGCGTTACGACGGCGATTCTCAACAGCTCGTTGGCGCCTTCCCCAATGCGCAGCAGACGCTGATCGCGCCAAGCACGCGCAAACGGCAGCTCCTCGGTATAGCCATAGCCACCGTGCAGTTGAATGGCCTCATCGGCGAGATAGCTGTAAACCTCCGACCCGATCACCTTCACCGCACAACACTCCAAAGCAAACTCCTCTGCCGCCGCACGATAACGCGTGGGAGCCTCCTCCGAATCGGGCACAATGCCGCTGAAAGCCTCTTCCAGATCGCCTGCCAAGCGATAGACCATGCTCTCCAGGGCGAAGATGTGGGCAGCCATCTCGGCCAACTTATGGCGAATTAGCCCGTAATCGCCGATGGGGCGACCGAAGGTCTTGCGCTGTTTGGCGTAGCTTGCGCACAATGCCAAAATCTGCTTCAAACCGCCCACCGCCCCCGCCTCAAGGCGAAAGCGCCCCATGTTGAGGGCACAGAAGGCCGCATGATGCCCCATGCCATCGGCAAAAACGTTCTCTCTCGGAACCTTTACTTCCTCGAAAACGACACGGCGTGTGGAGGTGCCATGCATGCCTAGCTTGTGCTCTTCGCGCCCTAAAGAAAGCCCCTCGCTGTTTCGCTGTACAAGCAACGCGGTGAACTCCTTCTCACCCGTGCGGGCGAACACGGTAAACAGATCGGCGATTCCGGCATTGGTGATCCACATTTTCTCGCCGCTGAGAATGAAGTGGCGTCCATCCGACGAAGGGGTCGCCCGTGTTTGCATTCCTAGCACGTCGGAGCCAGAGCGCGCCTCGCTGAGGGCAAAACCGGCGATCCATTCTCCGCTGGCTATCTTGGGTAAATAGCGACTTTTCTGTTCATGATTGCCGAAGTAAAGAAGAGGTAGCGCACCTAGAACGGTTTGCACCTCGTGGGTCAACGCAAAGGACTGCTGAAAGTTAAGCTTCTCCGCAATGAGAGCTTCCACCATGTGAGAAAGGCCGAGACCGCCGTAGACCTCCGGCACATCGCCTGCAAGCAGGCCCAGCTCTCCGGCCTGGAGCATGAGCTGCCTCACCAAGGCGTGGTCGCCGCGTTCAATGGCCTCGGTATGGGGAAGCACCCGGTCGTGAAGGAACTGTTCTGCCGTCTTGCCGATGAGACGGTCTTCTGCGGTAAACATTTCGGGAACGAATATCTCCTCTGGAAGGGTGGCCTCCAGAAGAAAAGCGCCCCCTCGCTTGTGGGTGGTGCGCGTCATAACCTAATGCTCCTTTTGAGAGTCTCTACTCTCTTTATACCTATCGGCAAAAGGTTTCTACGCCATTAGCCTGGAGGTATAATTAAGCACTGTACTTGAGGAGAATCTTTGATGTCCATGCCGAATGTGCGTGCGCCTCTCGCCTCGTTGCCCGATGAGCAGGGGCATTTTGGCCCTTTTGGAGGGCGGTTTGTGCCGGAAACCCTTATCCCCGCGCTCGATGAACTTGTAGCCGAGTATCAAAAGGCAAAAGCCGACCCCAGCTTCCAAAAAGAGCTAGACACCTATCTGCGTGACTTTGTGGGACGCCCCACACCGCTCTATTTTGCGGAACGGCTTTCGGAGCACTACGGGGCCCGCATCTACCTAAAGCGTGAAGACCTTTGCCACACCGGCGCCCACAAGATCAACAACACATTAGGCCAAATTCTTTTGGCGCGCCGCATGCGCAAGCCCCGCATTATCGCAGAGACGGGAGCCGGCCAGCATGGGGTGGCCACGGCCACGGTCTGCGCCCGCTTCGGCCTTGAGTGTGAGGTCTACATGGGCGAAGAGGATGTGCGGCGCCAGGAACTGAACGTCTTTCGCATGCGACTGCTAGGCGCCAAAGTAACGCCGGTCTCCAGCGGCACCGGCACGCTGAAGGATGCCACCAACGAGGCCATTCGAGATTGGGTTACTAACGTACGCACGACGCACTACATTATCGGCTCGGTGGTAGGCCCCCATCCCTACCCGATGTTGGTGCGCGATTTTCAATCGGTTATTGGATGGGAGACGCGCAGCCAGATTCTGGAAAAAGAGGGGCGTCTGCCCGACATTCTGCTGGCCTGTGTGGGAGGTGGCTCCAACTCGATAGGGCTGTTCTATCCCTTCCTTAACGACAGCGAAGTGCGGCTCATTGGGGTAGAGGCCGCCGGCGAGGGCATTGAAACAGGGCGCCATTGCGCCACCCTCACGGCCGGCACCCCGGGCGTTTTCCAAGGCTCCGCCAGCTATCTCATACAAAACGAGGATGGGCAGGTGGCCCCCTCGCATTCGATCTCGGCCGGCCTGGACTATCCAGGCGTAGGGCCGGAACACTCCTACCTGAAAGAGACGGGGCGCGCCGAATATGTCGCGGTTACGGACGAGGAAGCCATCCGCGCCGTGCAACAACTTGCCCAACAGGAGGGCATTATCGCCGCCCTCGAAACGGCTCACGCCTTCGCCTACCTCGAAACCCTCGCTAGAAACCAACAGCTAACCAAAGAGACGATTGTCGTCATCAACTGCTCGGGGCGCGGAGACAAGGACATGAATACCATTGCAAGAGTTTTAGAGTTACAATGAGCCGAATAGCCCAACGTTTCGCCGATCTGCAGGTACACAACGAGAAAGCGCTGGTTGGTTTTGTTACGATAGGCGACCCTACTCCTGAACAGACCGTGCCTCTCGTGGTAACCCTTGCCGAGGCCGGTGTGGATATCGTGGAGCTGGGCATCCCTTTTAGCGACCCGCTTGCCGATGGCCCTTCCATCCAGGCCTCCTCTCAACGCGCCCTCCAAAACGGCATAACCGTGGCCAAATCGCTCGATATCCTTCACCAAATTCGTGCTAAATGCCCCAATCTGCCCCTTATTGTGATGACCTACTACAACCCCATCCTGCGCTACGGCCTTGCGCGCTATGCCGCAGATGCAAAGCAGGCCGGAGTAGACGGGCATATCGTCACCGACCTCACGCCCGAAGAGGCAGGGACGTGGAAACGCCTCTCCGACGAGCATCGGCTCGACACCATCTTTCTGTTAGCCCCCACCAGCACCGAGGCGCGCATTCAAAGCGCCACAAAGCTCTGCAGTGGGTTCGTCTACTGCGTTTCCCGCACCGGAGTTACAGGGGCCAGACGAGATGTGCCTCAGGAGCTAACGGCGGTGGTAACGCGCATCCGACACCACACGAATCTGCCTATTTGCGTGGGTTTTGGTGTTTCACAGCCCGAACATGTGCGCTCCATCTGCCACTTTGCGGACGGCGTGGTGGTGGGCAGCGCTTTAGTTGACCTTATTCACGCACACCGCAACGCGCCCTCGCTGCTTTCCGAAGTCTATCGCTTCGCCCACGCCCTAAAAACCGCCACCCGCAGCACATAAAGGACGGGATAGGAGGCACACAAGGCCGACAATACCGCATACCGCACCTTTCCCTCAATGGGTTGCCCCACCAGCCCCACTCCTCGCTCTCAGAACTGGTGGGAATGGAAACTTAAGATTTCTCGCCTTCGGCTCGAAATGACAGGTGTGGTATCGGCTCGAAATGACAGGTGTGGTATCGGCTCGAAATGACAGTTGTTCATCTCGCCTCCAGCTCGAAATGACACTCGTATCGCAGGCTCTGCAAGCCCCATCCCTACCCCCTCAAGGCCGACGCTCTTCTCCCTCATGGTTTTCGCCCTCCGCCTCCGTGCTAGCCCTCAACAAGAACGCATCCACTTCTCCGGAGGTCGTCGTCGGACGTAGGAGGCTCTCTGCGGTAAAGGCTCCAGGCCGTAGAAGCACCGAGCGTTCATGGGCCTGCTCGATGGCCTCGATACAGAGCCGGGCAAGCTGCGCGATCGGCTCTTGGAATCCAACGGCAGATTTTCCGGCGAGCAGTCGGTTCAATGTGGGCAGGTCACTTCGGTTGACGTAGGGGGCAAAACCGGCGAGAAGTTGCAGAACAAAGTCCCTATCGGCGCTTCGCAACAGAAGTTTATCTATAGCCTCATGCGCACGCCGATCTAACTCAATCGAATCGGTATGTTGTTTCTCCTCAAGCAGCCGTAGGAGCAGTTTCTGGCAGATGGCCTCTTGATGTTTTGACCACAATCTAGGCAAAATGTCATTGTAGAACAATTTCGGCAGGATGTCCCCGTAGTGTTGGAACCATCTGCTACGGCGACGGAGGCAGCTTAACAAGGTATCGGCAAGCGGATAGATGGCCGGCTGAACCTCTATGTTTCTATACATAGAGCCAAACCAGGGTAGATGTCCGGGGAAATTTTCAGCGAAATAGGCTCCGGGCAGCGTGTAACCAACAAATATCATAAGTCCAATAAAAAGGGCTAGAGCGTTTGCCACGGTTCCTGGAGGCGGGGGAAGTCCGTTGGCAGAGTAATCTACTTGATTAAACTGCCACACCACAAGGCTCATACCCACTAAACCTCCAAGCAGAGGGCCAACGAAGCGTGACAGGTTCCGTAAGCGCTGACGCTGTTGAAAAGCCTCCTCCGCCTTTTTAAGTATCTCCCCTATCGCTTTACGGTGCGACGCTTTGCGGGCAACCAGCGCCTTTATTTCGTCGAAGTGTGGTATGGTAGAGGGCACATAAACCCAACCGCGGGGAAACACCAGCAGCAAGTAGTGAATTGGAGAGGGTGATTTAGAATCGGTATATTCCACAACCTCTATTAACTCCGACCATGAAAAGTGGAGCGTGCGGAAGGCGCGCTTGCAAACGATCTGTTCCTCATCCACCAACAGCTCCCCTTGATGCTGATAGATGATATCTTGAACCCGCGCTATGCCCCAAAAGAGGAGGTAGCCCAACACCAAACCGGCGATGACAAGACCACCAAGACTAAGCCAGTCGGGAAATTCTAAACCTTGTGAAGAGGACATATGCCACTGAGCGTAAGCATACATCCATATCCAAGCCCCCAGCGTCACCCCAAGTCCAACCCACCAATTTAGTGCCAGGCCTTTTCGATAGGATCGCAGATCGCAGCGAAAGGAGAGCTTTTTGGCTTCTTGCCTCTCACACTTTTCTGCCGAAGGCGCCCGCCGTTTTTGAGCTTGGTCATCATGTCGCTTTAATTTGAGGAACATGACATTTACCCTCCGTTCAGCTTAGGGTGGCTCTCCATCGCTTTCGATCAGCTATTAAATAGTACCGCACTTATCGTATAGGCCGAAGCTGCACCGTATGTGATTGTTCGGGATTTGGGCTAAAGGGATAAGAATAAAGGTAGTAGTGGGCAGTTACCTCGTAGTTCCAGCCTTTTGCCAGGGTTACCGTGGCCTTACCGTTCTGGTCGAAGCGAATGGGCATTTAGGTAAATCTATGGGCGGGAGGCGGGGAACTACAAATGTTTGAAAAGCAAGGCACCTTTTATAACTTTGCTCCCTGCGGGGTGCAGCCGTGGGCATGATCACACGGGCCACCAGCATTGAGGAGGCTTCGGTGTCAGTACAACGGGATATCGGCGAGGTCAAGCCTGCTGCCGATAGAACAATAGAGAGGCCTTAACGTTCAAAAGGCGAGGGGGCAGGCACCCCTCGCCTCCACATCGAGCCTACCCCCTTTATTCAACGGTAACGCTCTTGGCCAGGTTACGGGGCTGGTCTATATCACAGCCGCGCTCGCGTGCGATGTAATAGGCCAACAGTTGCAACGGGGCGATGGCAAGAATCGGCATCAGGCAGTCCGGTGCCGAAGGCAGAACGATGCGCTCGTCAGCCCCATCGGAAACGGCGCCCTCCGGCTCGACAACCACCACGGTGCCCTGCCGTGCCTTCACCTCCTTCAAGTTGCTCTCCATCTTTTCACGGGTAAGGCTCTGAGTCGAGATGCCGATGACGGCAACTCCCGGCTCGATCAGCGCTAAAGGCCCGTGCTTCATCTCACCGGCCGGATAGGCCTCGGCATGAAGATAGGATATCTCCTTCAGCTTCAGCGCCGCCTCCAGCGCCGTGGCATAGTCTAACCCACGCCCCAGATAGAAGAAAGATTTGCTGCCAACAAGCTTACGGGCCAACGCCTTGATGGCCTCCTCCTGTTGCAAGCAGCGCTCCAGCAGATGCGGCATCTCCGGCAAGGCGCCCACGAGCGCTTGCAGATGGGGTGGTAGACCATTCGGAGCCTCAAGCTGAGCCAAAAACAGCCCCAGCAGCGCCAACACCACCAGTTGCGCGAGGTAAGCTTTGGTGGAGGCCACGCCGATCTCCGGGCCTGCTTGGGTGAGGATCACCGCGTCCGCCTCACGTGCCAAGGTGCTGCCAATAACGTTCACGATGGCCAACGTGGTGGCCCCGCGCGCCTTCGCCTCGCGCATCGCGGCCAGCGTATCGGCGGTCTCGCCCGACTGCGAGATCAGAATCACCAGCGTGTCGGGGCTAACGATGGGGTCGGAATAGCGAAACTCACTAGCCACCGAAACCTCGACGGGGCGACGCAGCCACTGCTCCAGCCACCGTTTCCCCACCGCACCGGCATGGTAAGCCGTGCCGCACCCCACAATCGCGATTCGTTCAAACCGCTGCAGGTCTTGAGGCGCAAGCGCAAGCCCCGGAAAGGCGATCCGTGCCTCTTTAGCGAGTCGTCCTCTTAAAGTGTCTTGCACCGTGCGAGGGCCTTCATGAATCTCCTTCAACATGAAATGGGCATAGCCGCCCTTTTCCGCCGCCTGGTCGTCCCAATCCACATGAAGAACGGCACGCTCTTGCACGACGCCGTGCCTATCGGTGATGATCACCTCTTGGGGGGTAACCACGGCAAAATCGCCGTCTTCCAACGGCACCATATGGCGGGTATGGCGCAGCAGCGCCGTCATATCGGAGGCGATGAGCTTCTCCTCGTGACCTAAGCCGATGACGAGCGGTGAATCTTGCCGGGCTACATAGAGCGCTTGGGGTGTGTCGGTGCAGATCACCGCAACAGCGTAGGAGCCTCTGACGCGGCTCAGCGCGGTTCGGATGGCGCGTGCTATCTCTTTTTGAGAGGCTGTGGTGGAGGGCAAGTTGGCCTCGATAAGGTGGGCAAGCGTTTCGGTATCGGTCTCCGATGTGAACGTATGACCTTGTGCAAGCAGCTGCTGCCGCAGCTCCACATAGTTTTCGATAATCCCGTTATGTACCACGGCAAGTCGCCTTTTGCAATCGGTATGGGGGTGGGCATTGGTCTCGCAGGGTCTCCCATGAGTGGCCCAACGCGTATGCGCGATGGCCGCCGATGCCTGTGCTGGCACCTGAGACAACAGCTTTTCGAGGTTCACAATGCGCCCCTCTGCCCTCACCACCTCAAGCCCCTGGGAGGAGAGATAGGCGATGCCTGCCGAGTCGTAGCCGCGATATTCCAGACGTTTCAGATTGCTTAGCGCCGTGGAAACAGCCTCTCGGGCGCCGATATAACCGGTGATTCCACACATGGAATTTTCTACTCCTTACCTTTCAATTTTTCTAACGTTTTGCGCCTTGAGCCGTTGCGACGGCCCCTACGCTCCTGAGCACTATATTCCACTTCCAACGGAGTTTCTGTAGGCTCCGCTTCCACAGGCGGCGCCACGATATACTGGAATTGGGTACCGCATTCTGCGAGGCGTTCGGCCAGCTTCTTTAGCTCTTCGGCTTGCTCCGGCGTTACGGCATCGGTGAAGAGGCGCACAACCTTGCCGTGCAGCACGGTTCCTCCAAAGCTCCAAGGATGTCGGCGTCCCAGCTTATGGCTGTCGGCGGCGATCAGAATCTCGGGCACGCCTTGCAGCAACTGTTTAAGAAATGCGGCCTCCTCGGCGCGATGCGAGAAGAGATCAAGCCCGCCCAACGGCGCCGCCGGCCCGAAAAGCACGCCGCTTGCGCCCACGATGGCGATGCCGGGCTGGAAGGTGCTACGAAACTCTGGGGCATGAAAAGCGCAGTCGTCCGGATCGTAAATCTCGCCAAGCACCCCAGTGGCCACGCCCGCCGCCACCAGTTCCAGCAACGAGGGCACGCTGTTGGTGAAAACGATGAGATTATGCGGTGGCCGTCCCTCCACCACAGCGCGTCGAATTTCGCAGGCCACGGCATAGGTGGTGCTGCCGGCGGTGAGCGCAATGGCCATCTCGTCGGGCAGGGAACGAACAATGGCACGCGCGATGGCCTGTTTTGCCTCGAGGTTGCGATCGAGTTGATCGGTAAAGTAGCCGGGGCTGTAGGGGGAGCGCGCTACCATGACGCGCCCGCGGCGCACCTCTAACCCTCGAACTCGACTCAACAGCTGCTGTAGATAGTCCAAATCTCTGCGAATCGTGCGCGAGTCGCAACGCATAAGCGCTGCCAGGTCTTCAAGGTGGAGGTGTTCGTCACTCTCCTCTAAAACCTTTAGTAGGCGCATTCTTCGCGCATCCGCGTTTTCGGCCATGATGGTTCTCTCCTTTGAAGCTCCCTTCGTGGGGATATTTAGACATATTATAACATGAAAGTGACGAAAAATCAAGTGTTTTCGACATAATCTCTTTTCTTAAGGACATATCGAGTAGCTCCTTGATGCCTCAACAGGCTTTTCTCTCGCCTCTATTCCCTATTTAGACTCCAATTCTTGCAAATGGGCGTTGCGCCCGAGTTGTGTTTTTCGCGGAAACTGTCAAAAGCCGGTCAAGATTCGTGTATACTTCTTATTTGTGAAAAGCGCCAAAGGAGAGCGGCGCCCTTGGAGGAGTATGGATAGATGAATAGTTCAACACCACTGCGTGTAATGGTTTGGGACGAAAATCCCCCTCATGCCCCTAAAAAGGTGTACCCCAACAGCATTAATGGAGCCATTGTGGAGGCGCTCAATGAACTTGGGGAAGGAAGCATCCTCGCGTTTCCATCCAACCTCGACGGTCCAGAGCAGGGCTGTAGCGAACAGGCCCTTCAGGAGACCGACGTGCTGATATGGTGGGGCCACGCCCGTCATCGCGAGGTTACCGACGACACCATGATGCGCATCTACGACCACGTGCACCAACGGGGAATGGGCTTCATTGCCTTGCATTCGGCTCACTACTCGAAGCCCTTCCAAGCCGTTCTCGCCTGCCCCGGCCACCTAAAAGGCGGCTGGCGCGAGGCCGACCCACCTGATACCGAAGAGATTCGGGTCTGCGCCCCCAAACACCCCATCGCTCAAGGAGTAGACGATTTTGTGTTGCCCCAGGAAGAGATGTACGGCGCTCCCTTCGACGTGCCGCCCCCACTTTGCGTGGTCTTCCAATCCTACTTTCCTCTTGGGGGCGAGTACTTTCCCTCCGGCCTCTGTTGGACGGTTGGGGTTGGCAAAAAGGAAGGCTTCACCTCCGGTCGCGGCGGTGGGGAGAACGAGGGCGAAGGGGCCGGCCGCGTGTTCTATTTCCGACCTGGCCACGAAACCTTCCCCACCTATTTCCATCCCATCGTGCGCCGGATCATCTATAATGCGGTGCTTTGGTGTGGGCGTCGCGTCTAGCCACACGGCCTCAAACGGCCAGGGGCGGCGGTATCGCCGCCCCTTTTGCATCTCGAAACCCTGCTCTTCCGCTATCGCCGATAAACTCGCGGGTCTAAACGCGGCCTCTCTCCCTCTCTAATCCAATAGAAGGCGTTGGCCTTCAGAGGCCCAAAAGTTTGACGCCCTCCTCGTGGCCAGTGAACCTCCACTCCCTCCACCTCCACCGCATCGGCCAGCCCAAAGTTGAGGCGCGTGTCGCTGTGCGATACGTAGCTCCCGCCTCCGTGCACCCAGCGGGTTTGGGCGCCGTAGCGCGTGTGTACAACCAGCTTTGCGCCAACGGCGTCCCGGTTGCAGTGCACCCCCTCTAAGCGAAAAGTGATCCAGTTGTTCTGGTTGCCTCCATCGTTGCGAAAGAGTTGCAGAGGGCCGTTCTGAGCCACCATCACCACATCGGGGTCGCCATCGTTGTCGTAATCTCCCACGGCAAGGCCTCGAGTGACCCTTGGTTTGGCAAGATCGCCCAACGAGCGAAGGTCTTCTGAAAACTGCCCCCCTCCTCCATTATGAAAAAGCTGCTGGCTCTGCGCGTAGCTCGCGCCAGCCCCTAAAATCTCAATATGGTCGAGCACATGGCCGTTACCCACGACGATATCGAGATGGCCGTCCAGATCGTAGTCTAAGCTCTCTAGGCCGAACCCAAGAAATTGTAGGTTGGTGCCCATCATGCCCGAGCGATAGGTGCTGTCCTCAAACAGCCCATCACCCATGTTGTGATAGACCGATTTTGGCTCGCCCGAAAAGTTGACCACGATGAGGCTATCGTGGCCATCGTCGAAGAAGTCGCCGGCGGCGATGCCCATGCCCGAAAGCGCCTGTCCATCCGGCCCCACGGCAACGCCCGCCTGCAGCGCTTTATTGCTGAAGGTGCCGTTGCGATTGTTATGGAACAAAAAGTTAGGCATGGTATCGTTGGTTACAAACAGATCGAGCCAGCCGTCTTCGTCATAGTCAAACCAAAGGGCACCCATCGCCTTCCCTAACGCTTTTTGAATGCCCGACTTCGAGGTGACGTCGGTAAAGGTGCCGTCGCCGTTATTGTGAAAAAGCCGGCAGAAGTTGGGGCTATAGACTTGTGGCCGACAATACGAGGGTTCGCCACGCAAGGGGCAGGGGCGATCAAGCGCCAGAGACCAATGGGCGTAGTGACACACAAAGAGATCGAGGTAGCCGTCGTTATCGTAATCACCCCAAGCGCTCGATAGCGGCCAAGGCAGCTCCGGCCCGGCGGTATCGGCCAAACCGGCGCGTGCGGTGACGTCGGTAAAGGTGCCGTTACCGTTGTTGTGAAATAGGCGATTGCCACCGTATGCCGTGATGTAGATGTCGGGCCAACCGTCGTTATCGTAATCGGCCACCGAAACCCCCTGTCCATAGCCTGTATAGGCGTCGAGGCCCGAACCGGCAGTTACATCGCTGAAGGTGCCGTCTCCATTGTTTCGGTAGAGCGCGTTGCGCGTAGGAAAGGCCACTTTGGAAGCTGGAGCCCCCGGCACAGGCCCTCCTTGTACGGCGAAAATATCGAGCAGGCCGTCGTTATTGTAGTCGAGAAAGGCCACGCCGCCGCCTGTCGACTCGATGAAGTAATGGTGCCCTGTGGCTCCATTGCTGAAATACCAGTGCAGGCCGGCAGCCGCAGTCACATCGGTAAAACGCAGGGGATGAGCGGTAAGCATGGGGGCATTTTCGATCTGCTGCGGTTTATATATGGTTGAGATAGGAAAAACGGGAATTGCGGGGTCGTGACGACGACACCCCGAAGCGGCTAAGCCGCCACCTAGCAGCATCAATAGAAGTTCTCGACGGGTTATCATAGCTCTGCAGGGTTTACCAAAGGAACATAGTTTGGATCGGCCAACCTTTTCGCCAGTTTCGTCAAATGATGACGCTTACAGTAATCTACCAGTGCTGCGCGGGTGCGCTTGTTGGTGGGGTCTTGTTCCACCATTAGCTCATAATATTCCAGCGCCTTGGCATAATCTCCGAGCAGTTCCTCCGTATGGGCAAGGCGCAAGCCAGAGTCCACATCGTGCGGGTTGAACTGCATCTGATGGATCAACTGATCCACATCGTTCCGCCATTGCAGCACTTTTTGGTATTGCTGAGCTACAGCGCGCTCGTGTTGGCGGTCTCCCAGCAGGCGATAGCATTCCAACAGACCGTTCAGGATGCCGTTATCGTTGGGAGCAATAGAGCTGCCGGCCAGATAGAATTTGAGGGCTTTTTTCGGAAACCCGGCCTCCGTAAGCAGACGTCCGAGAAGGGTATAAGGACGCACATCGTTGGGCATGCCTTTACCCGCCAAGATCGCGTAGGCCATGGCTTTTCTTAAATTAAAGGGTGTATGCGGCTTATGTTCATAAAGTACGCCCATTAGATAGCAGGCATTCGGGTCGTTTGGGTGCTGTTTAAGGTAGGGGATGAGGTCTTTTTCGGCCTGATCGAGCTGGAGGTCGTCCATTTCGTTTGCCACCATCGCAATAAGGAACCGTGGGTCTTTTTTCAGATGGTAGGCCTGTCTGAGCGCCCAAATAGCCTTTTCTCGATTATGCAGTTCGGCCTCGATCATGCCATAGCCTCCCACCGCCTCCGGGTTGTTGGGCAGCAGTTCCATCGCCCTTTTGGCAGCGGCCTCGGCGATGTCCATACGGCCCTCTTGGTGGGCTGCTCGGGCGAGTTCCAGCTGCAATTCGCCATCATTGGGGTTTAGATCGGCAGCCTTCTTAAGATAGTAGGTCGCTTGAGGGTAGCGAAAAATCTCGCCATACAGCAGTCCTAACTGTTCATAGCATCCGTAAAAGCGGGGGTCACGCTTCACCCCTTGCAGCCAGAGCCGTTCCGCCACAAAGGGCTTATTAGAGGCCATCGCTTTCATACCGGCCACATAGTAGCGCATTCCCGGACGGTGCCATTGCACCCAGAACCATACAAGATAGCCTAAGGCCAAAGCGCCTCCAACAAGGCACAGGGAGAAGAGCAGGCTTTTCAAGCGTCTTGTTTTTAGGGCGTGCAAAAGTGGCATTTGCCGATGGGGGCGGTGCATCGTCTGTTTCATGGTCTCAAGCAAGCCAACCGTTCATTCCATGCCACAAAAGACAGCTAGGAGAGAAGGGCATTCCCTTCCCTCCTAAGCTGCCAACAGCCGCGAGCCTCCTGCTAGGATCAGTGCGTTGGTGCATTCGTGCCGGCGAACTGCGATGGCGCCCAATCCTTCATCGGGGCGAACTTCGCATGGCCGTCCACAAACACCAGGTTACGCTGCCCACCCGGCGGCACGGCGATGTCGAAGACCTGGCTATCGTAGCCCAGTTCATCAAACATCATGGCCTTCGAGGTCGGTTCCTGGATGGCGGCCATCGAAACACCACGGCGCACGGAAGCACCACAACCGTTCCACTGTGCGATGGTGATGCCCAAAGAAGCGTTTTGGCCGGTATTCGAAGTCTGATCTAGCAGCGTCCGGAGGTCCCAGTAGTAATTGTCGTACCACGAATCGAACATGGTGCCGTAGCTGGTGTAGGGCCAGGACTTGGTTCCGTTGGTCGCCCAAGAGGCATCATTCGGGCAGATGTACATCTGCTTATTCTTGATGTAGGGGTAGATCTGCATGGCGTTTCCGCAGGCCGCATTGGGGTCGGTGGTGGTATCTGGGGCGTGCCAGTTGTCGCCATCTGGGAACTCCTCGTCCCAGTCTTGCACATACATCAGGGCGGCCAAACCGAGCTGTTTTAAGTTGCTAAGGCAGGCGGTGCGACGCGCCATGAGTCGCGCCTTAGCGAACACGGGAAAGAGGATCGCTGCCAATATCGCGATAATGGCTATCACCACAAGCAGCTCAATGAGGGTAAAACCTGTTTTTTTCATAAGCAGTCTCCTTCGGTCTTAGTGTAGATTTTAGGGATTAGAGCCAGTTGGTGGGGCCCCACCCGTTGATGGGGGGCTACCGGGGGAACCGGCGTGCATGGCTCGGTACATGTTCATCATACGCTCGGCAGCACTGCTGCTGGCAGGTGCGGGAGCGGTTTGGATGGGCACACCCGGAGGGGGTTGTCCTCCCGGCCCCATAGCGCGCGGGTTATGCCCTTGCCGATAGGCCTCCATCAGCTTGGCTGCGGCGCCTTTAACCGGCTGAGGTCGATTCATCCAGTAGTATCCCAGCCCAACCACGATGGCGAGCAGAACAAGGATACAGACGATAGCCACCGGCGTGCTGATCGATCGGTTCATTGGGAACAGCCTCCTTAGATAAGGTTTGGAAGGAGATTGCGGCACCGGCTTGCTCTATTCCTTCCTACCTACACATATTATAACACCAAACCTTTGGTATGTCAAGTCGAGAATATAATTTGCGAAGACGTAGCCCTTGCTCTATAAACTGTAGGTTTTTTGTGTTCTTTTTCTACCTAAAAATGGGCGATTATCAAGTCGCTTGTCCTCAATTTGGTCGGGCGATAACGAAGAATAATAAAGCCTTGCCGGCATACTTTATTCCTGAAGGTAAACCGATGGTATGGCAAGAAAAAACTTCCACCCTCCGCCAAGAAGGGTGGAAGTTCCTTTGCAATAGCCCGCCTAGGCGGCCGGCTTGATCTCGATCTTGGCGCCTTCGGCCTCGAACTTGGCCTGCAACGCCTTCGCCTCGTCCTGATTCACGCCCTCTTTGATCTTGGCCGGGGCCGACTCCACGAGGTCCTTGGCCTCTTTCAACCCAAGGCTGGTAACTTCGCGTACTACCTTGATAACCGCGATCTTTTTATCGGCCGGGTAGGAGGCGAGAATCACGTCGAAGCTGGTAGGAGCCTCTTCGGCAGCGGCAGCCCCTCCATCGGCCGCAGCGGCCGCTGGAGCTACAGCGACCCCCATCACCGGAGCGGCCGCGGAGACCCCGAAAATCTCCTGTAGCTCTTTGGAAAGCTCCGACAACTCCAAAACCGACATGTTCTTAATCGCTTCGATAATCTCCTCTTTGGTAACAGCCATCTCTCTTTTCTCCTCTCTTAGGCAGTTCCTCTGCTGGTTTTCTTAGGCCGCCGCCTTCTTGTCGGCTATGGCCTGAACGGTTCGCACAAACTCACCGATGATGTTGTTGAGCGTGCCCACAAAGTTCGACACAGGCGCGTTCAACGAGCCGATGAGCTGTGCCACGATCTGCTCTTTGGGCGGTAGCTTCGCGATCTCGGCCACCTGATCGGCAGAATAGACCTTGCCGTCTATCCAACCGGCTTTAATTTGCACTCCGGGGCGGCGGAGTTCACGAAAGAAGTCGGAGGCCGCCTTTGTGGTGGCCACCAAATCCTTTGTGGCAAAGACGACGGCCGTTGGCCCTTGCAGCAGCTGCTCGAGCTTCTGGCTCTGCTCTGGGCCCAACGCTATTTTGAAGAGGGTGTTCTTCACCACATGGTATTCGCCGCCCGAATCGCGCAGTTTTTTGCGCAAACTGGTGATCTCGGCGACCGTCAGCCCCCGATACTCCGTGAGGATCGCGCCGGTGCTTCGCTCGATAAGCGCCCGCAACTCCTCTACCTTTTGTACTTTCTCTGGATTCGGCATAACGTTTCCTCTGCAACCTTTCTATGGGCTGCGTTGTTCCCGCCTGCTGCAAAAGAGCTGGCCAGACGCAAAAAGCCCGGCCTTCCACTTGCACACGCAAGAGAAGTGCCGGGCGCCTTAACGCGAGAAACTCGCGGAAGCGTTCCTAAATTCACTCCTGGCTTCTCCTCGGCAGGCTCTCGTAAAGAGACTTAGGTTCCATAAGGAACACCTGCTGTCTGCGGCAAGCGAAGGAACTCACGTTTTCAGGGGCATTGTGGCACGAAAGCATCCTCCCTGTCAATGGGTAAGTTTATGGTCACCTATCAGGAGAAAGATACCTCTCCAAGCCTCTGCAGGAAATGAGATGCCTTTCAACGAAATAGAAGTTGAAATTTTCCCAAAATGAGAGGTAACTATGGAACCTTTTTGGGGACCTGCGCTCCATAACATCTTTCTGCTGTCTCACGCCAAAACGCGCTCGATAAGCGCGGAAAACCCCACCGGAGAAAAAGGCAAGGGTGGCATGGCCACAGAAGGAGCCGGCGCACGCGCCGCACGGGACTTGGGGCAAGGCTGGAAAGTCTCACCCTGCATCACCCTTCCGGCGCGGACAACCGTAACCCTTGCCGAAATTCAAGGACCCGGTACCATCCAACATATTTGGAACACGGTGCACCCGGACTGGTGGCGTCGCCTCGTTTTTCGCGCCTACTGGGATGACGAACCAACCCCCTCCATCGAAACACCACTTGGCGACTTCTTTTGCAACGGCTGGTGCCGACGCTGCAATGTGAACTCGCTTCCTATCGCCGTTAACCCCGCCGGAGGCTTCAACTCCTATTGGCCGATGCCGTTTCGCCAATCGGCCCGAATCACCATCGAAAACCTATGGGATGAAGACTGCCATGGCTACTACTACCAGATTACTTACGCCCTCACAGAGGTTCCGGAAGACGCGGGTTACCTTCATGCCCAGTTTCGCCGATCAAACCCCCTTCCCTACAAGCAGGTTCATACCCTGCTCGACGGCGTTCAGGGACAAGGGCACTATGTGGGCACCTACCTGGCCTGGCAGGTCAACAACAACGGCTGGTGGGGTGAAGGCGAAATGAAGTTCTACCTCGACGGTGACGGCGACTTTGCTACCATTGTCGGAACGGGCACAGAGGACTATTTCGGCGGCGCTTGGAATTTCGAACATCCCCCTGGGCAGTACGGGGTCTACTCCACCCCCTTCCTCGGAATGCCCCAGGTGATCATGGCCGGAGAAGGGGGTATGTACCAGTCGCAGCAGCGTCACGGCATGTACCGATGGCATATTCCAGACCCTATTCGCTTTGAAAACGACATCCGTGTCACCATTCAAGCGCTTGGGTGGCGCAGTGGAGGCCGCTATCTCCCTCTACAAGACGATATCTCCTCCACCGTGTGGTGGTATCAACGAGAACCTCACGCCCCCTTCCCACCCCTACCCGACCGAGATGGTCTCGAAGTGATCTAAGCAATCGCGGGTGAGGGGCGATGACACCACAGGCTTACCCGTTCCGTATTCTCATACAAAGCAGTGGTGTTTTGAAAGGAGCAGGCCATGGTGCCGCAACAAAAACAGAGGGCGCTTGCTTTTGGGCTACTGTTGATTGGCTTACTTTCCACCATCAACGCCGTTTCTCAGCCCACCAACTTCTTACAAGACCCCCTCGCCCGCGCGCTTCAACGCCAAGATGTATTTGTAGGCCGTACCCGCCGCGCCGATGTAGATGCCCAAACGCTTGAGGAGGTCGTGCGTAGTGCCCCTCCCGATATGCCGGTTAAGATCGCCGTGCTCTCCCGCTTGCCCAATCAGGCCCGAGCGTTTGGCACACGGGATGCCTATACCCATGCGCTTCACGCTTGGTTGAAGCTAGGTCGCGGGCTGCTTGTTATCGAAACCAAACAAGGTATCTCCGCCAGCTCATCGGCTCTTTCAGGGACACAGATACAAAATGTGCTCCGGCAGTACCTCTCTGAGCTTCAAACCAACCCCACCCAAGGTCTGAAGGATGCGGTCGAAGCCCTCATCCAAACCGCGGAGCCGACCTCGACCGCCTCGTCGCAACCGACAGAAGCCTCGCCTGCACCGATATTTGGAGGAACCGCCATGCCTACGCCACAACCGCCATCTCTCGGCTTTCCGCTAGATGTTTTTGGCATTTTTGCCTTGCTGGTGATCTTCATGGTGATTGCAGCCCTGATCGCCTCGGCTACAAATCGAAATCGCATGAAGAGCGCCATCAAACAGCGCCTAGAACGGCTGCATCGCCAAATCGTCGAGAATATCTCCTATGCCGATAACTATCTCGACCTTCTCCCGGCCTCTTCTGCGGCTCAAGCCGCCAAAGAGGCGCGCCAGCGTGCCGCCGAGCTAGATGCGCAGGCGGTACAGCTTCTACGCACCTCGCCAAACCCGCAAGATTGGGGGCGCGCCGAAGCGCTTTTACAAGAGGCGCTGCAACAGGTTCAGCTCTGCAGACAACAGATTGACGCGGCAACGGGAGGCACGGGCGTGGCCATGGCCGTAGAGGGCACGGACTATCGGGTTACGCCGGCCAACGCCCCCTCCAAAGCCGCTCCCCTAGCGCCCCCAACGCCTCCCGATGAGATTCCACCCGACGAGAGAGCCGTCTGTTTCTTCTGCTCACGACCGGCTCGCCTCTCGGAGTTGACGCCCATTACCATCGCCATAGAGGGCAAGCGGCGTAAGGTACTTGCCTGCGCCGAGGATGTGCGCATCGTTCAACAGGGCGCCATTCCCCAAATTCGGACGGTATCGGTAGGGGGAAAAGCCATGCCTTGGTACACCGCGCCGCATTACGACCCCTATCGCGACTACTACGCCCCCACCGTCTCCTACGCTCCCGTCTACGCCTCAGACAATGGGTTCTTCGAGGGCTTCCTTCTGGGTTCGCTGCTCTCTCCACCCAACCCTATTCCCTATCCGGTATTTGTAGACCCCATAGAGGTCGCTCCACCGGCGCAGATGTTCGAGCCGATCTTTCCCGATACGCCCTTTACGGATTCGGGAACGCTGGATACCGGTGGCGTGGATTTCAGCGGCAACGACGGCACGGATATGGGCAGTATAGACACAGGCAGTGTAGATTTCGGAGCCAGCCCCGATGTTGGCTCCGACACCGGCGGTGTGGACTTCGACAACGATACGGGCGGTGTGGATTTCGGCAGCGATACCGGCGGCGCCGATTTCGGAGGAGATAGCGGTGGCTCGGACTTCGGTGGGAGCGACTTTTAACTTCCTCTAAGGAGCAAACCCATGCTTTGGCCTTTCTTTTCTACGTCGGTGGCACGACGACGCTTTTTGGGAGGGGGTTTTCTGGCCTCCCTTTTGCGTTTTCGGCAAAAAGAGAACAACCCGCCATCACCCCCTCCCCTGAGTGCGTCAGGCCCCCCGCTTCATGCGCACATGCAGCTCGGCAACCCGCCCATACAGCCGCTCGATACCATGATCCTTTTTGAACGTGGCGACAACAACAACGGCCGCGCCGAGACCCACGAAGTGCTCTCGCTAATCCACCAGGAAAAAGGAGCACGCTCCTACCCTTGGACGCTTTACGCCAGTTTGGAGACACACCACACGGAAGGGGATGCCTGCGTGGTCTGCTCACGCTTGCACAAATACGGGCCGGGATGGTCTACGGGGCTGCACTCCGAAGTGTTCACCCACTCTCGTGCTGTGGTCATAGGATGCAACATCGAAGTGAGCAACGACTATCAAGGGCCGGATGCCACCTTAGCGATCGGGCTGAATATTCAGGCCAAAGGCCCCCAAAAAGCCCAATATGGCATTCAGATTCACGATGGAGGTGGGGGTTTTGAGCGAGGCATTGGGCTAAATGGCTCTGGAGCCATCGGTTTAGACCTCGGAGGCAAATTCGATGTGGGTTTGCACGCCCACCAAAACCCCATTCGTCTAAGCGAGGGCACCTGTATTGAGCTGGAGGATACAGGCACGATTCGACTGAGGTACCTCAAAGGGCGCATCGAGTTTTTAAAGGGAGACCGCTGTTTCGCCCACATAGATGTGGATGGCCCAGACCATGCACTCTAGCGACCACCGGCGTCGGAATTTGTGAGGTTTAAGAACAGTATTTATAAGTTGCAGCGGGGCAACCCTGCCCCTCATGGGCAGTGAGGAGAGCCGCCTTCCCCTTCCTGTCGGAAAAAACTTCCGCAAAAACCCACAAAGTCCGCAGGTGGGTTCCGCTTCCGTGCAGGATAATGCAGTCACCTACTCGACGATCAAGATGCCTCCAGTGCCTCCCGCAACTAAGGCTCAACCTGTGAGGGTTCGTACAGCTCCTGTTCCTATCGCCAAGACGCTGAAAAGCCTCCTGGCCGTCCGGTCTTCAAGACCTTCCCAACCTTGAAGCAGAAACGCTAATCTCCAAGGCTTAGTGAGAACCAAACTGGCCAAGAGTTTCCCCGATGCGTCTGTGGGTGCATTTGTTCGGATGCTGGCCTACAAAGCGGCTTGGAACCACCGTCGCCTCGTTAAGGTAGACAGGTTCTTTCCTTCCTCTAAGACGTGTCACCGGTGTGGTCACCGTCAGCCTCTTGACCTTTCGGACAGACGGTGGAGGTGTGCAGGGTGTGGTAAGGAACATGACCGAGACCCCAATGCCGCCATCAATCTGCTGGTTGAAGGGCTGAGGATACTCGCCGCAGGAAGTGCGGAGAGTCTAAACGCCAAGGGAGGGAACGTGAGGCTGGCGAAAGTCAGCAGTTCCCGCTGAACTTGGAACTCCCACCCCTTGGGGGTGAGGAGACTTCACTATGTGGAAAAACCAGATTCGGCGTCTGTTCTTTGGCGTGCATGCCCTAAGCAACTTGACAGACGGCCTCGATTCGGCGTAAAATGAACATGGCTGTGCGGGAGTAGTTCAGTGGTAGAACGTCAGCTTCCCAAGCTGAATGTCGCGAGTTCGAGTCTCGTCTCCCGCTCTATGGCGTCGGTAGTCCGGCGTCCACATACGAGGGGCCGTACCCAAGTGGCTAAGGGAGCGGTCTGCAAAACCGCGATTCACCAGTTCGATTCTGGTCGGCCCCTTTCTCGTGTTTTTCACCTCATGAGCCTCCGCGTGGAAATATCCCACATCCATCGGCATCGCCTCTAAGCCCTCCGCTTCGTTTCAGCACTCGCACTCAAATTCAGGTATCCTACGACTGCATCATTTTCTACAAGGGAAGAGAAGGGAATGCCCCGTATTACCGTTATCGGAGACAATGAAAAAAGTTTCGAGGTTCCCAACGGCACAAAGTTGGTTTTGGCCTTAGAAGATAACGGCGTGCCCATGCTGCACCGTTGCGGCGGACAGGCACGCTGCACCACCTGCCGTGTGGAGATTGTGGAGGGCACGCCGCCCCCGATGGGGGAGAAGGAGCGGGCAGCGCTTATGAAAGAGCCTGGTCTCATCGAACGCTATCGGCTTTCGTGTCAGATTAGGGTAGAGAGCGACCTCACCGTGCGTATTCCGCCAAGGCCGCCACATCTTGAGGGCGTAAGCCCCGGCCCCCGCCCGCGCCCCTAAACCGCCTGCTCGTTGCAAGAAGACTGCGTTGCCGCTTGGCTAACCCCGATTTTAGAGAGCATGTCGGCCCGTTTGTTCTGCTCACGTGGCACCGATGTGAGCATGGCCTCCTTAAACTGCCCCATGAGCAATCGCGCCTGCTGGTAGAGCGGCCAAAGATGGGCGGTTTTTACCCGATAGGTGCCCTCGATCTGCCGCGCCATCAGCTCGCTATCGGTAAAGATGCGGATGCGCTCGCAACCCAGCGCCCGCGCCTCCTCAAGCGCCCGAATAAGCGCGTGGTATTCGGC
>Ga0209061_1001325_pt1 | contig 42648 bp, 57 predicted proteins | sample Coa_R1_10_FD_187157 | JGI IMG/M metagenome (GOLD analysis project Ga0209061, IMG submission 187157) | Surface soil microbial communities from Centralia Pennsylvania, which are recovering from an underground coalmine fire - Coalmine... | ecosystem: Environmental > Terrestrial > Soil >...
GGCGTGATGCAGCAAGGTGGAGTCCTCACGATTCACGAAGATTACTTCCTCCTCACTGGTGGCCTCGAGCGCTGGCTGTATCGCGTCGCTCGAAAACATGCCGGTCGACAAGAAACGGGATGGCAGTTCACGATGCGACAGCTCTACGAGAAATCGGGAAGCCTTGCGCGCTTCTCCGACTTTGCGATCGACATCCGCAAGATTGTGAAGGGAGACCATCTACCTGAATACGCCCTCGATATAGAGCGGAACGAAGATCGGGAGGAGATCGTCTACATTACCCCACGCGCGGCTTTGCCGCCCGAGGATCCGCGGTCACAGCCGCCAAGGCATCCACGGCGGCGTGTCGGCCGAGGAATTCATTCGACCCCGCTCAAGCTCGGAGCGTGACTGAGGTATCGTGGTATCAGGCGCAAAGAGGGAGAATCAGGAAGGTCAAGCGCTGACCGACACTGATGGTGCCGAGCAGAGGCCGAAGCTGTGGATAGGATCGTGGTATCAGGCGCAAATCATCGTGGTATCAGACGTAAAAACCTATCGTGGTATCAGGCGCAAATCATCGTGGTATCAGACGCACGGATACGCAAAAAATCTAGGATACACACGGCTTTTTCGGCGCCTTAACGATTTAACTTATAAGGTATTATCTCTTTTAACTCTTTAACGGCGCCAAGCGCCGCCGCCTCAATAGGGGCTCCGCCCCTAGCCGGCTCAGACCCACCCAAACCCGGCTTACCCCACAAGGAGCGCCCTTCGGGCGAACCATTCAAACCAATACCGCTCCGCCCGCTGCGCGGGCCGGATAAAGGGCCGCTCCGCGGCCTAGACGAGAAAGGCAATCCGGCCTGAGCGGTGCGCCGGCGGGCGAGGGCGGCGTACTCCGCTGAAAGCTCAATACCTACCCAGCGCCGGCCCAGCCGCTCGGCCGCCTCGCCCGTGGCGCCGGAGCCGAGAAATGGGTCGAGCACCAGGTCGCCGCAACGCGAGCCGGCCAGGATGCAGAGCTTGGCGAGCGCGGTCGGGAAAGCCGCGTAGTGGGCCACCGGCGTCGGTTCGCTAGGAATGTTCCAGACGTCGCGGCGGTTGCGCCGGCCGCCGATATCGTTCCAGAAGGTCGCATTACCGCGATTGCCCCAGGCCGGGCCGGGACGCCGGCGAAGGAGGTTGGCGCTGGGATGGTCGCTGACCGCCGGTTCGGAGATCGCGCCGGCGTCATAAAAGTAACAGCGGCGCTTGGTCAGGAGGAAAACGTATTCATGCGAGCGGGTCGGGCGGTCGCGGACCGGCTCGGGCATCGGGTTGGGCTTGGCCCAGATCACGTCCGCGCGCAAGCGCCAGCCGTCTTCCTGCAGGGCGAGCGCCACGCGCCAGGGAATGCCGAGGAGATCCTTGGGTTTCAGCCTGGGCGCATTGGGCCGCGTCAAATCCGCGCGCGCCGCGCTCGCGCGATTCGTGCCCTGTTTGCATCCAATCCGCGAGCCATGGCCATTTCTGCCGGCGGCGTTATAGGAGTCCCCAAGAACGAGCCAGAGCACACCGTCATCGCGGAGTACGCGGCGCACCTCGCGGAAGACCTCGACCAGGGCGGCGACATATTGCTCGGGCGCCGGCTCGAGGCCGATCTGGCGCGGGCCGCACTGATAGTCGCGCAGTTGAAAATAGGGCGGGCTGGTGACTACGCACTGGACGGTGCGGTCACGCAATGGAATTTTTCGCGCATCGCCACGAACGATCATCGGCGCTCCCCGTGCCGTGCGCGCCCTTCGGGCGCTTTTTCCCGCCCCTCTTGCGGGCGGCGCGGCGCTTGCGCCAAAACACCGGCGTCAGATTTCGTGACGCGCCGGGACGGTTTTGCCGGCGCGGCGCGAAATGTGCGCCGCAATCTGTTGGGCTTGGGCAGGGAGCGTTAATCTGTGGGCGCTAGAGCACCTTGGTCGCTGGATGTTCGTTGATTGAGCCGTGCAGGCATGAGGAAAGAGAGAACGAAGAGCTTCGGGGCGCTGATTGCGCACCGGCGCAAGGAGCTGGGCCTTACGCAGACCGAGCTGGGGGCGCGGATCAAAGGGCGCAGCGGCAAGGCGGTGTCGCAGAAACGGATCACCGATATCGAGCACGATCGGTTTGGCGTGCCGCGGGCGCCGGTGCTGAAGCAGCTCGCGCGCGCGCTGAAATTGGATCTCGACGTGCTTTACTTCTGGGGCCGCCAAATTCCGCCGGACATTGGCGCCGAGGGGTTGTCGGAAGACACGATCAAGGAGGCGTGGCGGGCATTCCGTGGGGTAGTGAAGCGGAAAAATTCACACGGGCAAGGTTGACTCGGCGAATACTGTGGTGTTAACGGTGTTCGCGTCATGAGTTTGGGCCCGCGCCGACCGAACGCCGGGTAGGGTGGCGGGCCGGGGGAGGCCTGTCATGAAGCTTTACGTGGGAGCACGCAGGCGGGTGTTCGTGGCGGAGGCGGTGGCCGAGCGGCTGTTATGCGCTGACGGTGCGGCAGGCGGGAGCGCGCGGGTTGCATTTGCGATTCTGGCCGATCATCTAGGTGACCGCGAGCGGGCCCTGGCCGCGCGCGGGCATATCGAACGGGTTTTTGCTGCGCGGTTGCGGGCGCCGTTCTGGACGCTGACCGAGAAGGAACTTACCGACGCGCTGGCCCAGGCTGGCAACGCTACTGCATAGAAAGCTGCTATCGCAAAGGCTTGTCGTGATTTGCGAAATGTTTGTTACTCGCTGACCAGCTCACGGATCTGCTCGATGATGGCGGCATAGTCAATAGCCTTGTCGGAAACTCGGTTGACCAGTTTGCTGTCGTTCTGCTGACCGGGCGTTAGTACTGAATCGATCAAGTCCCCAACGGGTGTGCCGTGTTTGTACACGCGAACTTGCTCGTGTTGGTAACTCGGCAGTTCTTGGGGCACGTGCCCCAGTCCCATTCCGGCAAGGTGGCTGCTGATCTCTGCCCGGACGTTTACGCCAAGTTTTAAACTGCCGTGAGCGTCACGAAGCTGTTCCATCGTGAATGTCGCGACATTTCCGTTTTTCTCGACTGCCTGTTTGATGTCGTCCCAACTTGGCATGGTCACCTCACTTAAAAAAGCCTAGCAAGCACTTGGCGTAGGTAACTCATACCATCGCGATACGTAGCGCTCAAATTACGAGGCGCGACGGGGCTTGACAGCCACCATCATTTCGGAGTATCACTCATTACCGTTATTCCGATATACCTCATGAAAGGGAGGTAGGCGATGGCGCGGACGGCGGCGGCGCGGGGCGCGGAGTTGGGGTTGGGGACGGAGCTGGTGCCGGCGGAGGTGGACCTGTCGCGGGCGGGCGTGGAGAGGGTGCGGCTGGCGGTGAAGCTGCTGAGAGCGGCGGTGGCGGCGGAGGCCGCGCGCGGACAGGGTGCGCCGGCGTTCCGCCGCCGTCCGGCGGAACGGTGGGCGGTTTGAGGCGGAGTTTCGCGGCAAGGGGAGGAGGAGGGGGATGTGGCGGAACGACTACAGACGGCCGCTGGGCCGGGGGAGGGCGGAGTTACGGACGATTTCGCGAGCATGATCCGCGCGCGGCGCAAAGAGCTGGGGCTTACCCAGAAGGACGTGGCCGCGCGAATCCGGACCGAGGAGGGCAGGGCGATCGGGCAGACCTATCTGGCGGAGATCGAACGCGGCCACCATCCGCATCCGCGCCCGCATCTGATCGAGCAGTTCGCGCAGGCGCTGGAGATCGACCGCGACGTGCTCTACCTGGCGGCGCGCCAGGTGCCGCCGGAAGTGGCCGAGGAGCTCCGGCGCCTTACGCCCGAGCAACGGGCCAAGGCCTGGCGGATCTTCAAGCGCGCGGTGATGGAGGACGACGCGGAGCGCAAGGCGCGCGAGAAGGGCAAACGCGCGCGCAAGGCCGGAGGCGGCGGAGACTGAGGGTTGAGAGGGCGGGGCGATGGCGGCAAATCCGTATGTGCAGGGATGGCGGCAGTGGGATGAGCGTTACGCCGATCTGGCGATCGGCAAGCGCAACTGGCAGATCGCGGCGGGCGGGTTGCTGGTCTTAAGCCTGATTCTGGCCGGCGGCATGGTCTGGCTGGCGAGCCGCAGCCGATACATTCCGTACGTCGTCGAGGTCGACCAGCTGGGCTACGCGCTGACGGTTCCGCAGCCGCTTCAACCGGCGGCGGAGCCGGCGACGGTGGAGCGGATGGAGCGCCACGAAGTGGCGGCGTTCATCCGCGAGGCGCGCGCGGTGTCGAGCGACCCGCAGGTCGAGCAATACATGCTCGACACGCTGCTGGCGCACGCCCGCGGCGCGGCCGATCGTTTCCTGGACGCGTACTACCACTCCGACGACGCCGTTCATAATCCGTTCGAGATTGGGCAGAAGCAGACGGTCTCGGTGCAGATCGATTCGATCCTGAAGCTCTCGGCGAAGAGCTACGAGGTGCGCTGGACCGAGGTGCGGCGCGATCTGAATGGCGCCGCTGTCGGCCTGCCCACCCACTGGGAGGCGCAGCTGCAGACCGAGATCGTGCCGCCGCGCGAAGGCGCGGCGATCCTGAGCAATCCGCTGGGGTTTTACGTGACCAACATCACCTGGACCGAGGAGCAAGGTTAGGGCGGCGGATGAGGTAAGGGAGGAGAGGGCGATGAAGCGGGCGGTGGTTGCGGTTGGGTTGGCGCTGTTGATGGGAGGATGCGCGGCGCAAGCGCCGCCCGCCCCGCCTCCGCTTAAGCTCGCGGTGGAGGCGCCGGCGCCCAAGCCTGATGCGCCGCCCCGACCTACCGCCGCCCAGATTCTGGCGGAGCAGCCGGCGCAGGTCCGGGAGGCGATCAAGCAGCATGACCAGAACGGCAAGTGGCCGGTCTACCGGACGCCCGGCTACGTGCTCTATCCCTACGCTGAGGGGCCGCAGCCGGTGGTCGATTGCGCGCCGCTGCGCACCACCGACATCCAGCTTGAGCCGGGCGAGACCATCACCGACGTGGCGATGGGCGACACCGAGCGCTGGATGGCGACGCCGGCGTCTTCGGGCGATCCGCGAAGTCCGGTGCCGCACCTGGCGGTGAAGCCGCAGGCGCCCGGCATCGAGACCAATCTGACCATCTACACGACGAAGCACATCTACCACCTGCTGCTGCGCTCGCGCGGACGAGCCATGCAGGAGGTCGAGTTCTATTACCCGGACGAGGTGCTGGCGGCGATGAAGGACGCCGACGCCGCGGCGGCGAAGGCAAAGGAGGAAGCGGCGATCGATCCGCCCGGCGATGACGCCAGCGGGCGCGTGATCAAGGTCGCGGTCGATCCGGCGCAGCTCGATTTCGCGTACAACGTCTCCGGCCCGAACGTGCCGTGGAAGCCGGTGAGGGCGTTCGACGACAACGCGCACGTCTACCTGCAGATGCCGCCGGGAATGAAGGCCAGCGAAGCGCCGGCCCTGCTCATCGCCGCGGACGGCGGCGCGCAGATGGTCAACTACCGGGTCGAGGGCAACTACTACGTGGTCGACCGGCTGTTCAACCAGGCCGTGCTGGTGGCGGGCGTCGGCCGCAAGCAGGACCGCGTCACGGTCACGTATGCGGGCGGGAGCCGCTAGAGCGGAGCCGATAGGCGAGCCTGCGGGCTGCGTTGTGGATAAGGTGAGGAGCATGGCGGTCGAGCAAGAGGGCAAACAGCCAGAGCTTGTGCCGGAGGATGGCGGCGAGCTCGAACATCCCGGTGGCGGCAGGTTCAACGGGCGGCTGCTCATGGCCGGAGTCGGGATAGCGATGATCGTCGGCGTTGCGGCGGTGCAGGGGATTCGCTCGGCGGGAGTAGCGGTCTCGAAGGCCGCCAAACAACCGGCTGATGACGCCGGGGTGGACGCGGCCCGGAACCGCACCGAGGTGGAGGAGCTCGCGGCGCGCGGAAGACATGCGCACACCGCGCCAACAGCGGTGCCGCCGACGGTGATGACGATCCCGAGACCGCAGACTCAGGTGGAGCGCCGGTCCAGGCTGCCGAGCCGCTACGCGCAGTGGGCCGAAGAGAAATACATGAAAGCGCTCGAAGCGCCGGAGATGGTCGCGGCGTTTCACGGCGGCGCGACGCTGGAGATCGGGCGCTCGCAGGCAGGGCAGGGCGGTAACGCCGCCACGGACGGGTCGAGCGATCCGACAGTGCGGCTCCATCCGCCGGCATCGCCGTACACGGTGATGGCGGGGAGCGTGATTCCGGCGCTGCTGATTAGCGGCGTCAACACCGACCTGCCCGGCGGTCCGGTGCTGGCGCAGGTGAGCGAGAACGTCTTCGACAGCGCCACGGGCAAGACCCTGCTCATTCCGCAAGGGAGCCGGCTCATCGGCGCCTACCGGAGCGCCGGGGGTTACGGCGCAGCTTACGGCCACGAACGCGTCGAGATCGCATGGCAGCGCCTGATTTTTCCAAACACCGCGAGCATGGATTTGCCGCAGATGCCGGGAGCAGACCAGGCCGGCTACGCGGGGTTCACCGACGAAGTTAATCACCACTATCTGGCGACCTTCGGCACGGCGGCGGTGATGAGCCTGATCAGCGCCGGGCAGATGGTCGGGCAGATGGCGGCGTTCGGGGGCGGCGGAATGTACGGGCCGTACGGCTACTACCAGCCGAACCAGTGGGCGATGGCGGGCGAGATGGCTGGCTCGGCGTCCTCGGCGCAGATGGGCGCGCTGGGCCAGCAGATGCTGGGCAACGGACTCGGCCGGCCGCCGACGGTCGAGGTGCGCCCCGGCTACCAGTTCAACGTGATGGTGACCGAGGATCTGGTATTTCCGGGGCCGTACAAAAACTGAAAACAAATTGTGCACGAACTGTGCACACGGTGGCGACGAGGAGGAAGGCGATGGGAGTGCTGAAGCGCAAGGAGGAGCGGACGCAGACGATCACGGTACGAGTTCCCGAGTCGATCAAGGCCGAGTTGGATCGGTTGCGCGAGGAGAGCAATTCGGCAGGGTTCGATCTCAATGCGACGTTGTCGGAGGCGGTTGTTCGCATAACGAGGCAGGTCCGCGAGGAGCTGCGCCAGCTCGGCAGTAAGGCCAATGTTACGAGCCGGGCGAATGGGCTGGCGGTGGCGGACGGAAAGGCGGTGTAGGGCGGAGGGTTTATCTGCCGCGCGGCGGCCGGCGGTAGGAGGCAGTGGTGGAAGCGGAGCGGAGAGCGGGGCAGAGGGCTTGGGTCGTAGGGCAAGATAAAGAATCCGCGTCACAGTACCGCGTGACGACCGTTTCGCCCTCATCTTTCCGAAGCTTTCCAGTGCGTCGCCGTGACGCGCGCGCGTCAGAGTGGCGCGCACCGTGCACGTCACAGTACCGCGCACCAAATACCGCCGCGCGGGGGGCGCGGAGAAAGCCCTTCGGGCGCGCAGAGCGTATCGCGGCAGCCTTCGTCATTGGACTTATCGCGTTGGCCGTTCCGGCCGCCTTGGGCCGGCTCTTCAGGCTTCGGATCACGCTTACGGACAGCGCCGCGCCGGCGGGAATTTATCGTCTTGCGACAGAGATTCCGGTAGGGCGCGGCGCGCTGGTTGCGGCCTGCCTTCCGGCCGCGATCGCGCGGACGGGACTCGCGCGCGGCTATCTCCGTCCGGGTGATTGTCCGGCCGGAGCCGAGCCGGTCGCGAAGGTCATCGGTGCCCTGCCCGGCGACGTGGTGACCATCGAACGGGGCCAGGTCGCAATCAATGGAACGGGCTTCGCGGACAGCCGCACGGCGGCGCGCGACAGCGCGGGGCGAGCGTTGCCGCACGTGGCCTGGGGTTCCCGCCGCGTCGCTCCGGGCCAGGTCTGGTTGTTCGGTTTCAACGATCCGCGCAGTTGGGATGCGCGCTACTTCGGACCGGTTCCACTGGAGGGCGTGCGCGGCGTGCTAAGGCCGGTGCTGACGTGGTGAGGGAGGGCGTGGGAATGAACGAACACACCCAGGAGCAGGGGCTGCGGGTCCATCACCTGGTCAATCTCGGCGGGCTCGTCGCGGTGGCGGGACTGGACCGCGAGCCGCCCGACTTCCTGCTGGGAGTGTTGGTCAGCGCGGCGCACGAGGCGGCGGCGTTGACCGCCGAGGAACGGGCGCGGGTGGCCTCGCTCGGGCGCGCCAAGCTCGATGAGCGGGCTACGGCCAAGCGGGCGTGGAAGTCGTGGCGGCGCACGCGGGAACTCTTTTCGCTGACGCTGAGCGCGGAGCAGCTGCGGCGGCTCATCGCCGCGCTGGGCGGCGGCGCGCCGGGGGATTCGGAACAGCTTGCCGGAACGTTGATGCGGTTGCTGAGGGAGGCGGGAGGTGCGGAACCCGAAGCTGCTCAACGCTGACGCGGAGGCGGGGCTTAAGCTTCCGCGGCTCAAGCCCGGGCAGGCGCGCGGCCCGCGCCGGCTCGTGCCCTGGTGGGCGCGCATGCTGCGGCGCGTGGAGGCCTCCCGGCACGTGCGCCATCAAAACAAGCGCGGCGCGGGCGGCGCAGCGCGGCCGTTCGACCGAGCGCCGCGTCTTTATGGGCGGCGCAGCGTGGTCAAGGCCTCGTTCCGCCGCAACCGCCACAACCGCGGCTGGGCGGCGCACGCGCGCTATCTCGCGCGCGAGAACGCCCAACGCGAGCACGGGCGCGGGCTAGGTTTTGACGCCACGCGGGAAGATATCGACCTCGTGGCGAAGGTGCGCGAGTGGGAGCGGGGCGACGATCTGTTGTGGTCATTCATCGTCTCGCCGGAGGACGGCGGCCGCATCGATTTACGGCGGCACGTGCGCGACCTGGTCGCCGGCATGGAGCACGATCTCGGGACCCGGCTTGAGTGGGCCGCGATCGACCATCACGACACCGACGACGCGCACGTCCATCTGCTCATCCGCGGCGTCCGCGCGGACGGCCGCGTGCTGGAGATCGACCGCGAATATCTGAAGCGCGGCATCCGGGAGCGGAGCGAGGAGCTGATCGAGCGGGAGCTGGGGCCGCGGCTTGAGCGCGAGGTCCTGCTTGCGCGCGGGCGCGTGGTCGAACGCGAGCAGTGGACCGAAATCGACCGGACGCTCAAGCGCCGCGCGGGGACCGATCGGGTGGTGAGCTACGAAGACTTCGAGGCGCGGAGCGAAGGCGCGCGGATGCGCGCCGAACAGGAAATCGAGCGGCTTCGCTATCTCGAGAAGCTCGGGCTGGCGCGGCGGGTAGGAGAACGGAGCTGGGAACTTTTGCCCGAGCACGAACCGGAGCTGCGCAAGCGCCAGCGCGAGCACGACATCATCAAAAGCCGGGCGCGCGAGCGGCAGCGCGCACGCGGCCTCGATCGGGAGCCTGAGATGGAGAGGTAGGGGGCGATGGCGGAGTATCGGCCTTATCGGGTTACGAACGGCGCCCGCGCGCGGCTTACGCAGGTAAAGCTCGTCAGCGTGTCGAGCTTCATCGTGCTCGCCGTGCTGATCAACTGGATGGTCACGCAGCGGGCCGCGCGGCTGTTCGGCTATTCGCCGGCGCTCGGGCCCTCGCTCTTCGGACTCTATCCGCCGTGGGAATGGATCGTTTGGTGGTCGCGCTGGCATGGCGCGGAGCAATTAGCGCCGGTCTGGGCGCGGTGCACGCGCGAAGCGGCGCTGCCGTTGGCGGCGCTGGCCGCGCTTGCCGCCGCGGCGATTGGCGTCGCTCGCCGCCTGATACACGGGACTGATTCGGACCTGCATGGGTCGGCGCACTGGATGACGACGCGCGAAGTTCGCGCGGCGGGGCTGATAGCGCCGCTTGCCTACGCGCCGCAATGGCTGCGGCGGCTCGGGGTCCGCATCGGACTGCTGAAGCCGCGCCCGCGCCGGGTCGGGATCTATCTGGGCATCTGGCGCGGCGGATGGCGCAGCTCCTATCTGCGCGACTGCGGAGAGGGGCACGTGATGGCGATCGCGCCGACCCGCAGCGGCAAGGGCGTCGGCATTGTGGTTCCAACGTTGCTCACCTGGCCGCATTCGGCCCTGATTCACGACCTGAAGCCTGAGCTTTGGCGGCTCACCGCCGGCGCGCGCAAGCGCATGGGCCAGCTCTGTCTCAACTTCGATCCGGCCTGCTACTACGGACCCGGCATAGGCCTGCGCTTCAACCCGCTCGAGGAGGTGAGAATCGGCACGCTCTACGAGGTCGCCGACGCGCAAAACCTCGCGCAGATTCTGGTTGATCCCGACGGCAGAGGCTACGCCGAGGACAATCACTGGATGGCGGCTGGAGAGGAGCTTTTAACCGGCGTTATTCTCCACGTGCTCTACGCCGAGCCGCACAAGACGCTGCGCACAGTCGCCGGCATCCTAAGCGATCCGGAAGCGGCCGTCGACGACGCGCTGGGCCGCATGATGACGGCTGCGCACGACCCGGCCGGGACGCGCGGTTGGCGCACCCTGCGCGGTGCGCCCACGCACACGCATCCAGTAGTGGCCGAGAGCATGCGCGACACGCTCAACAGAGCGGAGAAGGAGCGCAGCGGGATAATCTCGGAAGTAGTTAAACGCTTGGCGCGCTATCGCGATCCCTTGATCGCGGCGGCGACCGAATGTTCGGAATTCCGCATTGACGATCTGGTCAATCAACGCCGCCCGGTTTCGCTCTACCTGACGGTTCCCTACGCGAGCCGCGAGCGGCTGCGGCCGCTGACCCGGTTGATGCTTCACCAGATCGTCAAGCGGCTGACGGAAAAGCTTGCCTTCAAGGACGGGCGGCCGGTTTCAGCCCATCGCTGGCCGCTGCTCCTGATGCTGGATGAGTTCGCGCAATTTGGGCGCTTCGGCGAGTTCGCCGACTCGATGGCGGTGATGGCGACCTATGGGCTGCGCGCCTGCCTGGTCTTGCAGAGCCTCAATCAGATTCACCAGCTCTACGGGTCGTACCAGACGCTCGTCGAGAACTGCCGCACCACGGTGCGCTTCACGCCCAACGACATTCGGAGCGCGGAGGAGATATCGCGGCTGGTGGGGCTGGCGAGCGTGCGCCACGAGCATCGCACCAACGCCGAGGGCGGGCGCGCGAGCGTCTCCGAGCCCGAGGTCGGGCGGCCGCTGATGACGCCGGACGAGGTGCGGCGCATGAGCGCTGAGGAGGTGCTGATATTCACGCGCGGGCAGGCAGCGGCGCGGGCGCAGCTAATTAAGTATCACGAGATTCCGTTTTTTCAGGAACGGGCGGCGATCGCGCCGCCCAAGATGAGCGATCGCATCATTAGCGCTCGCCCGCCTGGCGGGAGTGAGGAAAGCCAGGCGCTAAGCATCGCACCCTCGGCAGGGCGCGAAATCGGGACTGGCGCCGATGCGGAGAATCAGCGTGGAAGGGCTGGTGCAGGCCCCGAACGCCGCTTTCTAAGCTTTGCCATCCAGCACGAAGCGCCAAAGCCGGTGGTGGAGCCGTAAGAGGAGAGGGAGATGAAGCCGAAGCTTACCGTTTATGTAACCGACGACGAGCTGGCGCAGTTTAGGCGCGAGGCCGCGCGCCGGCGCCTTTCGCTGTCGCGCTACCTGAAGGAGCGCTTCCTGCCGATCGATTTGGACCGGGCGCCAGACGGGGCGGCGCTCGGGCCGGACATGGAAAAGCGCGTGGCGGACGCCGTGCGGCGCGTGGCGGACGCACACGGCCGCAAGCTCCTTGATCAAATCAGCACGCTCATCGTGATGGTCGATCAGCTTGCCGCGCGCACCCTGGGCGAGGCGCGCCACCAGGACTGGCAGCAGCAGGTCGAAGCACTCGTGCGCGAATTGCGCGGCGCGGGCGAGCCGGCGGCCAACGGAGCGCACGGATGATCTGCGCCGCGCAGGAGCCAATTTGATGACCTGCGAGGAGACCGAACTGCTCGGAGAACGTGAACCATGATTTCCGCGCAACAGATCCAGGAGCGGCGGCGCGACGAGCTCTTGCGCCGGCAACTGGGGCCGCAGCTGCTCGCCGCGATCGGCGATCCCAAGGTCACCGACATCATGGTGAACGAAGACGGGCGGGTCTGGCTGGAGGCCCACGGAAAAGGCTTGTATGCGGCGGATTTCTCGTTGCCGGAAAGCCAGCGCGAGAGCCTCATCGGCACCGTGGCCGCCGCGCTTGGTACGGTCGCCGACGCCGACCATCCCATCGTCGAAGGCGAGCTTCCAATCGACCGCATCCGCTTCGAGGGGCTGATGCCGCCAGTGGTGAGGCAGCCCTGCTTCGCGATGCGCAAGCCAGCCGAGGTGCTCTATTCGCTCGACGATTACGTGCGCGATCGGATCGTTACCGAGGCCCAGGCGGAAAGCTTCCGCGCGGCCATCGACCGGCGGGAGAACATTCTGATTGCCGGCGGGACCGGCTCGGGCAAGACCACGCTGGCCGGCGCACTGATCAACGAAATGGTTGTCCGTTCGGATCCGAATGAGCGCTACGTGATCATCGAGGACACCCTCGAAATCCAGTGCCGCGCGCAGAACCTGACCCAGCTTCACACCGCCGAGGCGGCCGATCTGGGACGGCTGGTGCGCGCCACCATGCGCCTGCGCCCCGACCGCATCATCATCGGCGAGGTCCGCGGCGCGGAGGCGCTCGCACTCCTGAAAGCGTGGCTGACGGGCCATCCGGGCGGCGTCACGACAATCCACGCCAACAGCGCCCGCGCCGCGCTTACGCGGCTGGCGAGCCTGGTGCAGGAGGCCGGCGTGCCGCCGCAGCCCGAGCTTATCGCCGAGACCATCCACGTGATTGCTTTCATTGCGCGCACGGTCGCCGGACGGCGCGTAACGGAGATGACGCGCGTCGAAGGATACGACGCGCGCGAAGGCTTCAGGCTTGCGCAGATCGGAATGAGGGATCAGACGCCCAATGGGCGAGGTTGAGGGAAAAGGAGGTCAGGAGATGAAGCGGTTTATGAGTTGGTGCGGAAAATGGCCGGCGCGGCTCGGTTACGCGTTCGGCATTCTCACTATCGCTTTGCCGGCGCGGGCGCTGGCGGCGGTCGCCGGCGGCGTGTTGCCGTGGGATGCGCCGCTCAACACGCTGCAAACCGATCTGCAGGGGCCGGTCGCGCACGCGATCACGACCGCCGCGATTATCGGCACCGGTCTTACCTGGGCGGTGAGCGAGCATGGCACCGGCGTCCGCAAGATGTCGGCGGTGGCGTTCGGCGGTGCCGCGGCGCTTGGCGCGGCCACGTTGATGACCGCGCTCTTTCCGCTGGGCGGAGCGCTCTTTTAAGCGCACGGAGAGTCGGCCATGGACGCGGGCAGACGGCGGCTCAACGTCATTCATCAATCGCTCGTGCGTCCAGTGCTGCTCGCGGGCGCCGAGCGCCCGCTCGCGATCGGCAACTGGATCGCGGCGGCGGCGCTCATTCTGGGCGGCGGGCGGTGGTATACCGCGGCGTTGGGCGCGCTGCTCGCCACTGCCGGCCACTGGGCGCTGGTGCAGGCGGCGAAGATCGACCCGCAGCTAAGCCAGGTCTATATCCGGCACTTTCGTTATTCGCAGCACTGCTATCCGGCGCGCGCGGCGATCTGGGCGCCCTCGCCGCCGCGCATCCGGCCCACGGCGCCGACGCCGCGGGAGATGCGCGGGTGACGCCGCGCCGCCAGGGTGGAGAAACCAAAGAGAGGGGAGGCGGAAGAGCGATGTTCTTCAAAGAGTTCAGGGACCTGAGGCGCAAGGCGGATCGCCGCTTGGGCCTGCCCGACCTGCTCAACTTCGCCGTTGCCGAGGATCCGTTCACCATCATGATGAAGGACGAGGCGCGGCTGGCGGCGTTTGAATGCCTCGGGCCGGACCTCAATTCGGCGAGCCCCGAGGAGCTGGACGCGCATCGCGCGCTCGCCAACCGCGCGCTCACGCGGCTCGATGACGGCTTCGCCTGGCAGGTCGATCTGATCCGCTATCCGAGCGCCGCACGGGCGCGGCGGACGTTCCCCGATCCGGTCAGCTCGATGATCGACCACGAGGGCGCGCTCCACTACGCGCAGGAAGGCCGCCACTACGAGACCCGTACGGTGCTGAGCATCGCGTGGCGGCGGCCTTCGGACACGCAGAGCAGGGTAGGGCGCGCGTTGGTCTCGGGCGTGTCAAAGGACACGGATCGGGAGCGGCAGCGCCAATGGTTCAAACAACAACTCCAGGAATTCGCCGACGCCATCAGTCCGGTGTGGAAGCTCGTCCCGCTCGGCATGGACGAGCTGCTCTCGCACATCACGAGCTGCATCAACGGGCGAGTTTGCCGGATCAAGGCGCCCAACGGCGCAATCCCGCTCGATGCGGTCCTTGGCAACCAGGACTTCATTCCTGGCTTCAAACCGCGCGTGGGCGGACGGCACATCCGGGTGGTCGCGCTGAGCGGGTTTCCGCCTTTCTCGCACGCCGAGCTGGCGACGTTTCTGAGCGAGCTGCCGATCTCCTACCGCTACAGCCTCCGCGCGATCCCGCTGCCGGTCAGAAGCGCTGTCGGGCAAATCGGCGTGCACCGGCGCAACTGGTTTCAGAAGCGCAAGGGCGCCCGCGCGATCATCAGCGAGAGCATCGGCTCGGGCAGCGGCGCGGCCTTCGAAAACCAGCACGCGCTCAAGATGGCGGCCGACGCCGACGACGCAATGGCGGAAGCCGAGGCCGGCGATGTCCGCTTCTGCTACGCGACGCCGAAGATCGTGGTCACCGCCGACAGCGCGGGCGAGGCCGATGAGTGCGCACGGCTCATCTTCAAGGCCTGCCAGAACATGGGCTTCGATCCGCGCATCGAGACCATCAACGCGGTCGAGGCCTGGCTCGGCTCGATTCCGCTCCACGGCTGGTACGACGTGCGCAAGCCGCTGGTCAGCACGCGCAACCTCGCCGACATCATGCCGCTTACCTCGATCTGGCCTGGCCTCGCGGTCAATCCCTGTCCCTACTATCCGAAGGACACGCCGCCGCTCTGCTACGGTGCGACCACCGGCAGCACACCCTGGCGCTTCAACCTTCACGTCGCCGATACCGGCCACATGATCGAGATCGGTCCGACCGGCATGGGCAAGAGCGTCGCGCTGGGCGTGATCGCGGCCAACTTCCGCGCGATCCCGGGCGGCCAGGTGTTTTTCATGGACAAGGGCTACTCGGCCTACGTTCTGACAAAAGCGCTTGGCGGCGAGCACTTGGACCTCGGTGAGGAGGAAGTTCCACTGCAGCCGCTGGCGCGCATCGACGATCCGGCCGATCGCATGAAAATTCAGGTGCTGCTCGAAGACTGGATCGCGCTGGGCAACGTGAAGCTCCTGCCGCCGCAGATCAAAGCGCTCTATCGCGGGCTCGAACTGCTGGCGGAGGGTCCCGCCAGTCAGCGCACCATCACCAATCTCATCACCCAGGTGCAGGACAGGGCGGTGCGCGACGGACTCAGCCCGTTCTCGCTCGCGGGTCCGCTGGGGCGCTTTCTGGACGCGGATCGCGATGTCCTGCTCGAAAGCGACTTCATCACGTTCGAGCTCGAAACCCTGATGGGGATGGGACCGAAGGTCACCATCCCGGTGCTCACCTATCTCTTTCATCGCATCGAGCAGCGGCTCGACGGCAGGCCCACGCTCATTGTCATCGACGAGGCGTGGGTGGCGCTGGCCAACAGTACGTTCGGCGCGAAGATCGAGGAATGGCTGAGGACGCTGCGCAAGAAGAACGCCGCCGTGGTGCTGGCGACGCAAAGCCTCAGCGAGGTCGCCAATTCGCCGCACCGCGACGTGATCCTGGAATCCTGTCCGACCAAGCTCTATCTGCCCAACGCCGAGGCCCGCAACCCGCAGACGCGCGAGCTTTACCGGAAATTCGGGCTTTCCGACCGGCAGATCGACATTCTCGCCGAGGCCGCGCCCAAGCGCGACTACTACTACGTCTCGCCGCTGGGGCGGCGGTTGTTCCAGTTCGCGCTCGGGCCCGCGGCGCTCGCTTTCATCGGCGCCGGCTCCAAGGAGGACGTGCTGTCCGCGCGGCGCATGATCGCCGAACACGACGAGCGCTGGAGCGTTGAATGGTTGCGCAGACGAGGCCTCAGCGAGTGGGCGGACTATCTCGCTCAGTTCTATCGGTCCGCCGCCGAAACGATCGCGCCAATAGTCCATCAAACTGACCGATACCTGAACGGCCACGGCATCCGTGCGGAAGCATCGGCGTGAGCGGAGGAGGGCAGGGGCGATGTTCAAGCATTACTTCAGGTTCCGGCGGATGGCGGTTCTGCCGCTGCTGGCGTGGCTGCTCGCGGCGCCGCCGGCGGCGCGCGCGCAATTCGGCGGCGGCGCCGTCACCGTGTTCGATCCGCAAATGTTCGCGCGCCAGCTCCTGCAGCTTCAGCAGGAGACCGCCGCCGTCGCCAATCTCGCCCAGCAGCTCCAGTACATGGTCCAAAACACCACCGGCGGCGGCGCCGGCGTCTGGCAGTCCAACCAGAACCTGCTTGCCAATCTGGGCGGGCTGATTTCGGAACAGCAGGGACTTTCCTACACCTTTCAGGGGCTCGCCCAGCAGTTCCAGCAGCTCTATCCCGGCTACAACGTCACCAGCACGCCGGGCGCGCAAAGCCCCCAGGCGAGCGTCGACACCACGCTCAACACGCTCAACGGGGCGCTCCAGAGCGCCCAGACGCAGGCGCAGAACTTCCAGGCCGAACAGGCCACGCTGCAGGCGCTGGAGATGAAGAACCAGACCGCGGCCGGCAGGCTGCAGGCCATTCAGGTGGGCAACGAGATCGCCCTCGCCCAGGTGCAGCAGGTCCAGATGCTGCGCCAGCTCGTGATGACGATGATGAACTCGCAGAACGTCGCCGCGGCCAACCAGCTCAACAGCCAGACCCAGAGCCAGCTCGCGGCGCAGGCGTTTCTCTCGGCGCCTTCGCCGCCAGGACTTCCTGATCCGCTCTACGCGAACACACAGGCGCCGCCTCAGCCGTAATTCGAGCTTGGAGTTTTCCGTGAGCGACAAACAAATCAAGAACCCGTTGATTTATCTCCTCGCCGGCATCGGCATCGCCGCAGTGCTCTATGGTGGCTGGACGATCTATCAGCGGTATCGAGCAGAACAGCACGCACGGCAATACCTCTCGGCACCGGTCCCGTCAGGGCTTCCTAATCCGCTTTTCGGAACACCGGCTCCACCGCCTCCACAACCATGACAACTGTGGCCAAGAGGTCGACCGGAGAAGGAGACCAACTGTGGACTTTAATCAAATCGCAACTCAATTCTACAACGCGGGCCTGAGCTACAGTGCCGCGATCCAGCCATATGCACTCAAGCTATTTTTCGCGCTGCTGCTCATAGACATCATCGTCACCTGGATCCAATACACCGCCGAAGGTCAGGTCGATCCTTCCTACTTCCTGGGCCGCATGATCAAACACGTTCTTGGCGGTAGCTTCATCTATCTCATGATCGTCAACGCGTTCACATGGATGAATGCGGTCGTATCAAGCTTCTCCCGCATTGGCGCGGCTGTTACAAACTTGCCAAGTCTGAGCCCACAAACAGTTCTGCAGCTCGGTGGCCAGATGGCCAGCATCATTTTCGACACGCCTGCCAGCACCAGCATAATGACGAACCTCGAAATCGCGATCATCCAGAGCGTATGCGGCTTTGTAGTCCTTCTCGCATTCACCGTAACCGCAATCGCACTGCTCTTCACCTTAGTAGAAGCCTACATTGCGATTGGCGGAGGTGTAGTGCTGCTCGGCTTCGGCGGCAATCGCTTCACTGCTTCAGCCGCCGAGGGCTATTTCCCTTTCGTGATCCGCGTTGGAGTTAGGTTGCTTTTCTACTACTTGGTGCTCGCTGTCGGCGTGCAGCTCGCGAACCAATGGGCCGCAGCGATCATGGCCGCTTGCAAACCTGTTCCAACTGCCTTGCCCTGGTACACGACTTACGGAGTCCCACCTTCAAAGATCATGACTACTGTGTGCTCCGGGTTCATTCCGACATCCGCGATGCTCAATTACGCGGCGCTGGCCCTCGTCTTTGCAGCTATGACCATCGGCATCCCACACACAGTGTCCAGCTTAGTGGGAGGCTCGATTGGCCTCGCGCTTGCCCACGCCTTCGAAGCCGCCTACATCGCGCGCACGGTCATTAGTCCGATTACCAGCGGGCTCAAGAAAATTTCTGATGGGATCGCAGGTCTTGCCAAAGGTGGCGCAGCTGACAACCGCGGCGAGCAGGCCGCTATTCAAACCGTTCTCGCGCAGCACCAGCGCCGGTCCAGCGCTGACGCCGCAGCGAGCGCGGCCACCACCGTGCTCAACCCGTTCACGGGGAAACCACGCCCATATAACGGCCCGGATCCGTCGGCTGCGGGCCCCTCGCTACCGCCGCCACCAACCAACGGACCGGGCGGCGGCGCGGCGCAGCTCGGCTACGCGCCGGGCAGGCCCGGCCAGTACACGAAGGATATCGCGGTCGACGTTACCGACCTTCAAACCCGTAACGGCAGCGCAAACTCGTAAGACCTTTAAGCCGCCGCCGGCGGCGCGGTCACCCATGAACACGGTTCGGCGATGAGAGCTGCGCGAATAGGCGACTTGTACAACGTGTTGCTCTTTATCCTCACCTGGGGCGTCACCTGCATTCTCGCCCTGGCCATCGTTCCCGCCATTCATGAGGTCGGCCACGCGGCGGCGTGCCTCACTCAGGGCAATAGCGTGACTCATCTGCAACCGCTGCCGTTCGGAGCAGAACCAGACACCGGTTGCACGCAAATCATGCCGCTCGTTTGCGCCGCCGGTCCGCTCACAACCGCCGCCGCGTGGTTGCTCTGCACCTATTCCTTTCGAAGGCTGGCGGTGCGGCTGACGCCGGGGCATCTCTTCACTTTCCTGTCGGCGCTGTGGCTCTGGTGGTCGGTCTGGGCATTCGGCGAGTTCGTGATGGACGCGTACTCCGATGTGCCCCTCCACCACGATACCGGCTACTTCGTTCATCTCATCGGAATCAACCCGGCCTTCGCCAGCGCCACGATGTTCGTGGCCATCGCGGTATTGAGCGTGCCCCCTGGTCCGCGCGGCTGCCCACACGCTGAGAGAAGGAGGTTTCGGAGGATGAGCAATTCGATTCTGGGGAACGCAAGATTGCGGCAGCTCGCCGTCATGATGGGCGGCGTCGGCACTGGCCCCTTCTTCCTGAGACTTTGTACGGCGCTCGGTGTGCCGCTTGGAAAGTCGGTCTCACGATAGCGTGGCGCCGATCGCGCTGTGGTTGACCGCTCCTACCGCCCAGGTCTGCGCTGCCGCCCTGCTCGTTATCGGTGCCGCTCTTCGTTATGGCCGGAAATGTACAGGGAAGGCGCGCCGGCATGCCCGAAGGAGATCGGCGGCGCGCTGAGGCGCACGCATGACGGCATCCCCACGCTCGCTCCGCTATGACGCCACCGCGCGTTCCGGCAACTCCACGAGCGCTTCGCGCCGCTTCGTCGCAAGCTCCTTCGCGGTTGCCCGCCCGGCGCGCGCTCGCGGCCGTCGCGCGGTCCTGCGCTGCGCTCCGGATGGCTGTCCGCTCCGCTCGCTTCCATTGGTGGCCGGCACTCTTCACTGCAAGCGCGCCACCGCTTACGCGGACGCGCCCAAGGCGCTTGTCACGCCCGCAGGTTGCGCGCGCCGGCGTTGCGAATTTTGGCGCAACCCCTCAATTCCGGGTGAAGGGGTTGCGGCCCGAAAGTTGATGCGCGATGGAGCGCAGGAATCAGTCAGCGCCCTGCCGCGTTGCGGAAGCGGGCGGCGGGAAGGGAGATGCGAGATGCCTAGGTACAAGTCTGATCCGAGATGGATCAACGTGAAATTCGATGGAGCTTGCGTGCGGTGTAAACGGCCGATTCGGCGTGGGGAGCAGGCTTTCTACTTCCCCTCGGACCGTTCGCTTTACTGCGAGAGCGAGGAGTGTGGCAAGGCCGCGAGCCGGGAATTCGGCGCGCGCGCCTTCGACGAAGAGAACAATCGCTGCATGTAGGAGTTGGAGCGATGCAAGGAAACTGCGCCCGTTGCGGGCGGAAGGTGAAGAGCGAGGAAAACTGGCTGCGCGCCCATGTATGGGCGAGCACGGCGGTGTTTCACTGGAACTGTTTTCTGGCGCTAATGAAAGAGCACGGCGAGAAGGGCGCGGAACAGGCGGCGTGGAACGGCGGCGAGCACGGAGACGCGAGCAAATAAACCAATGCTCCGCGTCCGGGCGGCAACCCCAGGCGCGGAGCGGAAAAGGAGAAAACGGAAATGTCGCTTAACAGAGTAACTATTATCGGCCATCTGGGCCAGGACCCCGAACTGCGGCATCTGCCGAGCGGGCAGACGGTTGGACGCTTTTCGGTGGCCACCGACGAGCCCTACACCGACAAGGAAGGCAAGCGTCAGGAACGCACTGAATGGCATTCGATCGTGGTCTTCGGCAAGGTGGCCGAAAGTTGCGGCAAGCACCTGAGCAAAGGGCGCGAGGTGTACGTCGAGGGGCGGCTGCGCACGCGCGAGTACGAGGCGAAAAACAACGGGGGCAAGCGCCAGCACACCGAGATTGTCGCGAACCGGGTGCAGTTTCTCGGCACACCGCCGGCGGATGCCAAAGGGGAGGTCGAGGAATTACCGCCGCCAGCGGATTTCGACGTTCCGTTCTGAGAGCGCCGAGTTCAGGGCGGGCCACGTGACCCGCCCTGAAGCTATTACGGGAGGTTTGCGATGAGATTTCTTGAAGACAACGGCGTGCTCTACGAAAAGCAGGGGCCGGTGATGTGGCGCTGCGAGTGCTGTGGGTTTTGGCTCGATCTGCCGGAGGGTGTCGCGCCGCCAATGTGGCACACGCCGGACCGGCCGATGGGAACGCCTCGCGAGGATGTTCCCAATTGTCCGAACATAAACTGGGTTAAGCTTGGCGAGCACGAAAGGCCTAGGGCCGGACGCTAGCTTCGATAGGATGCGCGATGACCGAGGAGGAGCGTAGGAAGCGCGGCGCGAAATCGGCCGTGATCGTCGAGCGGCTGGTGCGGGTCCAGCTGCGCGCGATGGGCTGCGAGCGCTTCGACCTCGGCGTCAAGCGCGATGCCGGCGAGATGATTTTGCGGGAAGGGCAGGGCGCCATCGAGATCGAGGAAGCGATCAAGTGGCTACGCCACGAAAACGCCAAAGGCGCTCACATCTACATCCGGCCGGCGGGGGTCCACGGTCTAAGCCTTATCGATGATCTTTCCGCTGCCGCGATCGAGCGGATGAAAGCGGAGGGCTTCGAGCCGGCCGTGGTGGTCGAGACCTCGCCCAATAACTTCCAGGCGTGGCTCAATCACGGCCGGGCGCTCGACGCTGCGGCGAGCACGCGGGCGGCGAAGGCGCTCGCCGAGCGCTTTGGCGGTGACCCGTCCAGCGCCGACTGGCGGCACTTCGGGCGGCTGGCGGGCTTCACCAATCCCAAGCCTGAGCGGCAATTGCCGTCGGGGATGCGGCCCTTCGCGCGGCTGCGCTCGGCCACGGGGCGCGTCTACTCGAAGGCGGCCGAGTTTCTCGTCGGCATCGCAACCAGCGGCGACAACCAGGAGGAGCCGGGTGAGGAGCCACGTAAGCGGCGACGCCGGCGACGCGTCCACGTGGGCATTAAGCCGCTTGCGGAGTTTCACGCCGATCCAACTTACGGCGGCGATCTTCACCGCGCCGATATGGCGTGGGCCAAGCATGCCGCCGGCTGCGGCCTGACGCTGGAGCAGATCAAGGACGAGCTGCTCAACGGACGCGACCTCGCCAAGAAGGGCAACCGCAAGCGCCAGCTCGAATACGCCGAGCGGACCGCGCGCAAGGCATTGGAGCAGATGGCGGAATGAAGCGCTAACGCGTAAAGGCGGCGGGCTGCTCTGCCACTTGTAATTGGTAAATCCCAATATATGCTGGTAAGCATGGCTGCCAAATTGACCCTCGATAAACTCGGCCGAATCGTGTTGCCGAAGCCGGTGCGGGACAAACTGCAGCTTGCCGCGGGCGACCAGCTGGAGCTCGAAAGCGTCGATGATCGGATCACGCTGCGCCCATTGCGGGGAACCGCGCAGCTCAGAAAGAAGCGCGGCGTGTGGGTCTTCCATTGCGGCGAGCCGCTATCGGCTGCGACGGTTCAGGAAACCGTAGAGCAGGTGCGGCGCGAGCGCAACGAGCAGAACCTTGGGAGAAGCCGGTGAGGGCGCTGTTCGACACCTCGGTGCTGGTTCCGGTCTTTCTCGAGGACCACGAGCATCACGAGCGCAGCCTGCAAGCCTTTCTGGGCGCCGATCGCAGGCGCGACTGCTGCGCCGCCCACAGCTTGGCCGAAGTCTATTCCACCATGACGAGGTTGCCCGGGCGCCACCGTCTGAGCGGCGAGCAGGTGCTGCTCTTTCTGGAGAACATTCGCGAGCGGTTGGCGCTGATCGCGCTCACCGGCGAGGAATACCATGCGGCGATCAAGGAGGCCGCGGAAGCAGGGGTGGTCGGGGGCACGATTTACGATGGATTAATCGCCCGTTGCGCCCTGAAAGTGAAAGCCGATGCGATCTACACTTGGAACACCAGGCATTTTGAACAGTTCGGCGCGGCGGTCGTAAAGCGGCTGAAGACCCCATGAGACGGGCGAGGCGCGGCAGGACGTCGTTCGAAGAGGGAGCGGCAATCGCCCTGCTGAGAAGGCGCCTGCTCGACCTGGCGCCGGGCGAAATCAGGGAGCCCGCTTTTGTGGCGGCGCTGCTCGCAGACTGTTGGCATGAATTTGAAGGAGCGACTGCGCAGCGCATGCACGCAGGGAAGCTAGGGCGTATGGAGGATGTGCGCTGGGATCCGCCGGTGCTCAGCTTTACCGTTGAGCGGCATGGCGCGATGAGCATGGGCTCGACGCGCGCCGAGCTTCAGCATTGGCTTGTCGATATCGACCGAAGAACCGCCCGATGCGAGCGCAACCGCAGCTATCGGCAGGCGCTGCCACGCGCCGAAGCAGTAAAGACTGAGCCAATCGCCAGGGAACTTGCCGATATCATCGTGGCCGAAGGCAGCGATCCGCGCCTGAAGTGGCTGGGGGACGGCACGGTGCGGATCCTGATGGCCAGAATATTTCCATACGATTCGGGGTACATGCAGACTGTCTCCGGACGCCGTAAGCGGCTGCGGGCGGCGCTGGAAGCGCTGCTCAGCGAAAGTGGATGGCGTGCCGTCCGGCAGGATGTCTATTCCAGGGCCGGCAATGGCGGATCCCAGGGATAAGCAAGAGGCCATGGTAATCGGTCAAGTCGTCGGTGGCGGCAGACTCGAACTGGATCTGCCCGCGCTGGTGGACACGCGGCTTCTCATTCAGGCCAATTCCGGCGGCGGCAAATCGTGGCTGCTGCGGCTCATCGCCGAGCGCGCTGGTATCCAAACCATCGTCCTCGACAATGAGGGCGAGTTCGCGAGTTTGCGCGAGGCCGTGGACATGCTCCTGGTAGGCGCGAACGGCGAGTTGCGGGCCAATCCCCGCCACGCCGCGCTGCTCGCGCGCCGGCTGCTCGAATTCAAGGTTTCGGCGGTCATTGACCTCTACGAGCTGAAGCTCGCCGAGCGCCGGCGCTTCGTAAAGCTTTTTCTCGACTCGCTCATCCACCTGCCGCGCGACCTCTGGCGGCCGACGCTGGTGATTCTCGACGAGGCGCACATTTATTGCCCGGAGCGCGGTTCCGGCGAAGCGGAATCAACCGAGGCGGTCATCAGCCTGATGAGCCAGGGACGAAAGCGCGGTTATGCCGGCATCATCGCCACGCAGCGGCTTTCCAAGCTACACAAGGATGCTGCAGCCGAGGCCAACAACGTGATCATCGGGCGCACCTGGCTAGATGCCGACCAGGCGAGGGCAGGGGACGCGCTCGGACTCTCCAAGGCCGACCGGCTCAAGCTGCGCGATGTCGAACAGGGCGAGTTCTACGCCTTCGGGCCGGCATTGAGTTGGCCGGGAGTGGTGCGTTTCCGCTCCGATCAGGTCCGCACCACACATCCGCGTCCTGGTCAACGCCATCTGCTTACCGCGCCGGCGCCATCGCAGGCGATTTGCGGGGTCCTGGGCAAGTTTGCTGACCTGCCGCAGGAGGCCGAGGAGGAAGCCCGAAGCCTTGATGAGTCGCGGCGCCGGATCGCTCAGTTGGAGCACCAAATCAAAAGCCTCAAGAGCGCGAGGCCGGCGCCGCCGATCGACCGCGACGCCATTGAGCGAGCGGTGATGGCCGCCGTCGAGCGTGAGCGCCAACTGTGGCAGCGGAAATTGGAGAAGATTCGGGCACGCTTCCGGCAAATGGCCGCGGCGACGAGTTCCGCAGAGCAATCGCTTCAGAAACTTAAAGTTTTGGTTCATGAAGCCGAAGGCGACTCGGCGACCGCTCCGGCGCCGGTCGTGACAGCGGATTTGTCTGTGAATCATCGGTCCGAAAGCGGGGCTAAACTTGCAGGTAAGTGCAGGGCGCCGACGTCCAGCTTGGATGGTCCGCTGAAACTTTCTGCCGGGGAACGCCGAATTCTCACCGCGTTGGCGCAGTACCCGCAGGGCAGAAGTAAGGTCCAGGTGGCGGTGCTGACCGGCTACGCCGCCACGGGCGGCGGCTTCAACAACTACTTGGGTGCTTTGCGTTCGCGAGCGCTTATCGCTGGCCATGGGGACAGGCTCACGATCACCGACGCGGGAATTCAGGCGCTTGGTTCATGGGAGCCCTTACCGGCGGGTCCTGCTCTGATCGACTACTGGCGCGAGCGGTTGGGCAAGGCAGAACGGCTCATTCTGGAAACGCTCACCCAGGCGTATCCCGATGCGCTGACCAAAGAGGAAGTAGCGGCCAAAGCCGGTTATGAAGCGAACGGCGGCGGCTTCAACAACGCCCTGGGTCGGCTGAGAACCTTGGAGCTGGTCCACGGCCGGGGCGAGCTTCGGGCAAGCGACGATCTATTCCGGCCGTGAACGACGTGAGTTCACTTGTAAAAGCCAAGACCTAATCGGACAGGAGTGGTAAGGTCCTCGGGTCCCCAGAAAGAGGAGACGAGGGCAATTGCCCTGCCTGCTCGGCAACTCCGCCACCACAGCACCCGGACGCATGCGGCCATTGGGGCCACTTTCACATTGTGTCTACGGAATACCAGAACGGGAGGACAACAGTGACTTGGCTGTGCGACATCTGCAATCCGGACTTGCTGGCATGATGAGGCGCTGAGGCCCGGAGTCGTGCTAACCAGGCCGCCGGAATCGCCACGAAACGAGATGGCTTTGCGGCGCACCGTATGACTGAGTCAGACGTAGGCCTCGTGCTATGTAAGCAGGGCTGGTTGCGAGAGCTGTTCAAGCAGGTGCTCGGCGGCCGCCTTTTCTTCTAGTCGGTTTCGCAAGTCAGCGCTCCACCTCGATACGAACACTTGCCAGTCGGATTGATTCTTGAGCTCCCAAAATCTTCGTTGCGGCACATTGTAAACGACCGCCTTCTTTCGCTGAGCGATGAGCCTGACGACGTTAAGAAGCGTTCCGACGCTTCTCCCGTCCCAGATCATCAGACCGATATCCGCTTCTCGGGCCATTTCGCGGTCTTTGGCGGCGTAGAAGTCAAAGGTTTTGTTTCTCGTCTCTGCTGGCACGGTTCGCAGATTCCAATGTCCAATGTTATTGCGGCACAAGTTTCCGGCGCAGAAGACTTGTACGCTGGGATAGTGTTTGCTGTGCAGGTACTGTTGCACCGCCTTGTCTGCTCCGTTGGCGTCCCCGACAAGGACCGGCAGTCTCTTCTGGATGATCCTATCGAGTCTCTCTCGTACCTGGATATTGAGACGCGAAACGTGTCTTGAGCCGCCCACGAAAACCTTCATCATTGATGGCTCCTCGTTCGCGTGACAGTTAGAGCGAACACTTCGGCCGCGCGGCCCTCATCATAGAGTGCGGCTGTTATTGCATTCATTGTTGCGCCGGATCGGTACAAGTCGTCGAAAAGCAGGATCTTTTTGCGCTCCGTAACGGGTGCGTCGACGTGGTGCAGACCTTCAAGGAGCCTTAGTCTCTCATCGAGATCGAAGACATTTTTGAGTTGTGAGGCATCCTTCGTTCTTTTTACGCAATCGGCTAGGGAAATACCGAGCCGCTGGCTCAAGGCTTCAGCTAGAAGGATCACCGGCTGGACGGCCCGCTGGCTTGAGGGGGGAACAGGGACGATGATTTCTACACCGGGATTCCAGGAGGTCACAAACTCATAGAGCGCATCCACGATTTCCCCGAGGACCGTTTGGTCAGCGCCGTACTTAAGTTTGTAAAGAAGTTCTCCGAGCTCGGAACGCTTCGTGTCAAATTGCATATGGCCGAACTCATTGTACCCGATGGGCGTACTGCTCAGAGTGTGGAGGTCGAGGGCATAGCCATCACGCCAGCGTCCCGGGATTTTCCGCGGTTGAAATTTCGCCATTGAATTGCACTGTCACCTCGCCGAAGCAGCAATGGGGCTCTAAGCCATCTCGAGCAGACGCAGATTACCGAGCCTGTACGACATAGCCTGTGTACTGACTTGGAATCTCGCGGCTAGATTTCGAAGGCTCTCATCGTCAGTGAGGTCAAACGGCTGCTCAAGGAACGACTGCCGCACCCATGGGGCAGGCATAAGCAGCGCTGCCGCAAACTGATTGGCCTCCCGCTCTTCTACTTTACTACCAGAGCCTGAGGAAGGGTCTCTGAACTGGACGATGTATTGGCCACGATCTACATACGTGTCGCCACCATGCAGCTCATAGTGTGCTAGTTCGTGCGCTACGGTGAACCGCTGTCGTACCGGAGGATCGGCCCAGTTCACACCGATAACAGCGCGTCCGTCTTTTCGGACAAGAATGCCAGAGCAATCCGCGCCGAAATCGCTCCTTTCAATGCGAATCCCGTTGGCCTTTGCGAGAAAGTCGACGTCAACTGGCGGGTGAATCAAACGGAACCGGCGCAGTAGTTCGAGGGCTCGTCGTTCGACCTCAGCTTGGGGGAGCGATCGCCTATGGCTCATTTGTAACCTCCTCTCTTTTTGCTTCGATAAATTGCCGCACCTTGCGCAGGCTTGTCCCCGCTACTCGGGCAAGCCGCGCGGGGGCCTTCGCTGTTGCCGGCACTGTGGTCTCGGTTATTATTTCCTGGGGATCCGGCAGGAGTGCGCGCGGGTCTATCTGCATCTTAGAGCCCAGTTGCCAAATGGTGTGCAGCGGAGCGTGCTGGCGTCCGAGTTCGATGTTCGCAATTGAACCGCGCGTCAGCCCGGTAAGTTGCCCGAGCTTGGTCTGGCTCATGCTCATGCGGCGTCGCACTTCCGCGATCCGCTTGCCGACCAGGCGGTAAAGGCGGTCCGTAAGTCCATCCATCACCGAACCCTCCGAGTAAGGAAGTGTAAAGCATTACAAAGCACCCGACAAGCGGAAACGAAAAAGCGGGGGCTTCGGCGCTTTGCATTACAAGGCAAAATTGTGTCAACTAATGCTAGACAGAATCGGAGATCGTGGTTAAATTAAAAGGGTGTCCGAGGCGAAGCTCAAGCATCTGGAATTCATACAGGGCGTCATCAACCGGATGGCGACCACTTCCTTTGTGCTCAAAGGCTGGGCCATCACCATCGTCGGCGGCTTGCTCGCGCTGACGTTCAAGGAAATCAGCAGGCGCTACCTGTGCATCTCCGCAGTGGTGCTCATCATGTTCTGGCTGCTCGACGCTATATACCTCGCCCAGGAACGAAGGTTCATCCGCCTTTACGACAAGGTCCGTAGGCTCAAAGACGAGGAAGTTGACTTCTCGATGGATGCGAACGGGGTGGCGGTACGCTATGGCGCCCTGCGTTGCGCGTTTTCTAAGACGATCTGGCCATTTTACGGCGGACTGCTTGCAGTGCATGTGCTCGCGCTCCGCTTCATTTAGGAGAAAGGAACACCCATGGCACGAAAAACGTTCTTCAGTTTTCACTACGAGCGCGACGCCTGGAGAGCCGGCCAAGTCCGCAACAGCAACGTCATCGCGAGTGAGGACGAATACGGATTCATCGACGGCGTTGACTGGGAATCAATAAAGAGGCAGGGCGATGACGCGATCAAGCGTTGGATCAAGGAGCAGCTCAAAAACACGAGCGTGACCGCGGTCCTCGTCGGAAAGGAAACCGCGGACCGTGAGTGGGTCCGCTATGAGATCATCCAGAGCTGGAATCGAGGCAACGGACTGGTCGGTATCTGGATCCACGACATCGTCGATCAGGATCGCAAGACCGACGCCCAAGGAGGAAATCCGTTCGAAGTCTTTGTGCTGCCCAATGGAACGCGGCTCAGCACGGTTTGCAAGACGTACAACTGGGTTTCTAATGACGGGCGGACGAATCTCGGAAAATGGCTGGAAGAAGCCGCTGAGATCCGTTCGAAATACGGAGCTAACGACACGATCTCCGAGATCACCGAAAAGCGGGGGCCGATCGTCGTAAAGTCGAATTCCAGTGGGTTCGTTCCGAGATCACCTTGGTGTCCCGATGGTGGAGGACGACGATAGGGAGTGGCTCCGTCGGCGCTTTCCGGGGCTCTCCGCAGAGAGCGAACGCGTGTGGGGTGCACTCCGCGTCGAGGCGACCTACAACGCCAAGACGGGCCGATTTCTGGCGCTTGCGGCCGATGCCGAGAACACGGTCGGCGGAGTCGCGCTCTCCGGAAATTTTACGATCAAAATGCGGCAAAGAGACGATCGCACGTTGTCGCGTCTGCCTGCGCTGTGGGTGCAGGGTGTGGAGCCGATTCCGGAAAGGCACTTCAGCCAGACGGATAGAACAGCCTGCCTTTGCAGCCCGTTCGAAGAAGACGAGTTTCTGATTCCCGCATTCCAGTTTCGAAAGTACTTTGAAGAACTCGTTATCCCGTTTCTCTACGGGCAGTTGTTCTATTCAAAACACGGATACTGGCCATGGAGCGAATACGCTCATGGCGCAACAGGTCTGCTCCAGTCGTACGCGCGGGTCGATGATCCCAGCAAGGCGAAGGACTGCATAGAGAAATTGTCTCGGGACGCCGGTTGGCCCAATATTCGGGCAGTTCTTGCTCAGGGTACTCGCATCAACGGCCACGTGCGGTGCTTTTGTTCAAAGAAAGACTTTATGAAGCGTTGTCATCCTGCTGCATTAAAGGGGCTGCGCATGCTGCGTAACGATGCCTCGAAGCAGGGTCTATACTTGCCATCCGATCTTGCGTCGCGACGCGAGCTAACGCTGCCACTATTCCCCAATGACGGCTTACATGACTTGAGCCAGACCGCCGGATGGAAAGCATCCACCCGTGATCCTTCGTGCGCTAGGCCCAAAAAAGTCTAGGCGAGGCAGTGCGACTGCTGATCAGCCTCTCAAAAGCGTCTCCAGAGGTAACCTGTCAACTCGTGCACCAGCAATACTTCGGCGCCGCGCGCTCCACGCAGGTTGCCGGCGTGCAGCCAGCGATAAACTGGCGGCTCGCTCACGCCGAGGACCTGTGCTGCCCGGGAAACCTGCTGTTTGTCCGATCCGGCAATTGCCCCGAACAGCAACTTTTACGATGTTGGTGAGCCCCGGCATGGGTGAGCGGGCCCTTTGCGGCTCCCTTCACCTGACTTACCGAGTGCTCCTCCCATGATGCGTTCCCCGAGTAGCGCAATCATCGAACCATTTCTGGTTCCTCGTCAATCGCGCCGGCCTGATCGAGAGCCCTTCCCGCCTTTTTATCTCTCATAACCTCCTTTATGAGAGATAAAGGAGGGCGCCCAAACCGGCCAGATCACCGCCGCGCGCGGCGCTCGAAATACTGCGCCGGCCGCAGCACCATCACGCCTTCGACACGCTTGCCGTAGAGATGGCCGAAGTGGCGGCCGTCGCCGGTCAGCAGGAAATCCGCCTTGCCGTGAATCGCGGCCAGCAGGATCGGGCCGGTCTTTTGAGTCCAGCCGGACACGTGCGGGCAGCTTCAGGTCGCCCGGCGGATTGACGAGCGCCAACTTGGGCGTCAGCCGTTCCAATCGGGCCAGAGCCGGCGGACGGTCCAGAGCCAGGTTCCGCCGCGCCTCCTCAACCGCATAGGCCGAGCTCAGCAGCTCGGCGTCTTCGAGCCGCCAAAGCCGGCCCAGTCCGAAGTTCTCCAGGTATGCGGCCGAGAACAGGACGTTGGCGTCGAGAAATATCCGATCCAAGGCAAGCCAGGTGCGGTCGCCCTGCCCTACTCTCGTCGCCTCGCTGCGTTGCGCGGCTTGGCTGCTGGCTGGGGCTTGTGGTGCTTGATACGGTCCGGATCGAGTCCCATCCGCTTCACCTCATCGCGGGCGCGCCGATACTCCTCGTTATCGACAGCGTTGTTCAGCAGGAACTCGGCCCGGCGCTCCGGCGTGTAAACCTCGACCGGCAGCACCGTCGCCGGGCGGATCAGAATACCGCCCTCGCGTTCCTCGGCGACCACAAAGGAGCCCTCTTCGATGCCCAGGCGCCGACGGAGCTTTGCCGGCAGTACCACGGCTCCGCGCCGGCCCACCTTGCTGGCCAATGATTCCATCATATGCCAGAATATCCGAAAGTCGGTATGTCTGACAAACTGCCAATAGTCTTGACCGACGAGGTCGCGCCGCCACCGGGGCTGATCCGGGCCGGGATGAGCGCCCTGCCCTCTTCCATCCTTTCTCGCGGCGAGCGCGCCGGCCGGCGCTTCGTCGAGTTCTTTACCGCCAACATCCGCAATCGCAACACGCGCATGGCGTACGCGCGCGCGGTAAAGCAGTTCTTCAACTGGACCGAGGCCCAGAAGCTTGAGCTGGACGACATCGAACCGGTTACCGTGGCGGCCTACGTCGAACAGCTCGGGGTGGAGATGGCCAAGCCGTCGGTCAAGCAGCACCTGGCGGCGATCCGGCAGCTCTTCGACTACCTGGTGACGGGCGGAATCCTGCCCTCCAATCCGGCCAGCTCGGTGCGCGGGCCCAAGTACGTGGTCAAGCGCGGCAAGACGCCGGTGCTGACGGCCGAGGAGGCGCGCCAGCTGCTCGATTCAATTGAAAGCGATACTTTGATTGGATTACGCGACCGGGCGCTGATCGGCGTGATGGTCTACAGTTTCGCACGGGTCAGCGCAGCCGTGACGATGCGGGTCGAGGACTACTTCCAGCAGGGCAAGCGGGCGTGGCTCAGGCTTCACGAGAAAGGCGGCAAGCGTCACGAGGTGCCATGCCACCACAAGCTTGAAGAGCGTCTGGACGTCTGGATGCAGGCGGCGGGCATAGCCGGTGACAAGAAAGGGCCGCTCTTCCGCGCGATCCGCAAGGGCGACAAGCTGACCGAGAACCCGATAGATCGCGCCGACGTGCTGCGGATGATCAAGCGGCGGGCGGCGGGCGCCGCCCTGCCCTACTCCACCTGCTGCCACACATTTCGCGCGACCGGAATTACCGCCTATTTACAGAACGGCGGCACACTTGAGCACGCCCAGCAAATCGCAGCTCATGAGTCGCCGCGCACCACCAAGCTTTACGATCGCACCCAGGACGAGATTTCACTCGACGAGGTAGAGCGGATCAGGATTTAACAGCGCAAGGACGTTGCTCTCGGGGAACTGAGAGCGGGCAGCTACCACAGCAAGTTAACCCCGTACTGAGGGAATTGCGGATCACGGGTTACTATCGCCAAACCCTCAGCATCCGCTTGCGCTATAAGTAGCCGGTCAAATGGATCCTTGTGTAGAAGCGGAAGAAGCTGCAAACGGAACGTGTGTGCAAGAAGCACCGGTAGTTCCTTGAAATCATTCAAGAGAACTTGCTCATTAACGAGGTCAGCGACGCTACCAAAAATGACAATCTTGCCCAGTGTCGCTTTGATCGCTATTTCCCAAGCAACGACTGCGCTGACGTAGACTTCATTTGTTCTGTCCGCGATCGCCTGTCTCGCTCGTGTTGACAGAATCGGATTGTTCTCGGCCCACCAGATAAACGCGTGGGTGTCGAGAAGAATCTTCACATTGTGGCTGCTGCTCTCAGCGAGGGTTTACTCGTAATCGTCCAGCGGAGCGTCGAAGTCCGGCGCTACGTCCAGGATTCTTTCCCTTCCCGTTCCCGGGCGACGTGGCGCTGTCACATCTGGGTCGCGCTCTACAGCGCTTATCGGTCTTCCTGTTAACGTAGCTGGAACAAACAACCCAAATGACTCCGCCCCGCCTTGACTTGGGCCAAATTGGGTGAAAATTGACCGGGAAGCGGCGGGTGTTTGATCCAGGCTCTCTAGGGCAACTGAAATAGGCTGCTGCATTGGGTAAATGATCGAATTCACAGCGTTTACCTCCAACCGTCTCGAATCACTTGGGGCTGTGCTGGCGGGAGCGCCATCAGGATCTCTCTTTCCCAAGAATCGGCTCGCGCTTCGCTCTCGATAGTTACCAACTTCAGAACTTTTCGCAGCGGCAGCTGCTGATTCGTGGCTATTGCGGCCTGCAGTTCAACCGTAGGGTTAAAAACCTTGCCGAGCTCCATCTCGCCGGCAAAATCCTCGTAGAGACGCAGGACTAAGTCTTCAAGATCATTATCTTGAGGCAACACTTGGGAGTCCAAGAGTTCGCGGGCCTCGGTCGGGCCAATGAGATAGTCGTGAGAGCCCAGGCCAGAAGCGAGAGTAGTGACGATCTTTTGGATCTTATCCTCGTCCGTTCTATGGAGCTTTAGCAGGGAAGAGGCAAGCCTAACGATTTGCTCCCGTCCTCGGTACAAGTCTCCGATGAGAAGGGGGTTTACGCGCTCGCCGAGGAGCCTAAACGCTACCGCTGAGCCTTCGTCATCAAGGCGCCAATCGTCGCGAATCGCGTTGCGGTACCCTGTGACGCTCTCGACTGCAACAGGCACTGGCTGTCGCTGCCCGGGTGCTGGCTCAACCACAGGATTTAAGGGAGCCACGATACTGGGGTCTATCGAGCTCAGCGTCGCCATGCGGGACATGAAAATCTCGCTGGCCCCTAAAGCGAACAACGTTCCCGCACTGTGACACCACAGCGGGACAAGGACTCCGACTTGTTTAGTAAATTCCCGGACAAATCGGCTAAGTGCATATGCGGCCAAAGTGTCGCCGCCTAGCGTGAAGAGAAAAATGTCGACCTTCTCCGATTCGAACGCTCGCAAATGCGTATAGAATCGAGGCAGAAAATCTTTCGCGATGACCCCCTGTGCATTGACGCGATCCGATGTCACGCAGCAAACCACTCGCGACTGTCGCTTCTGCTCGATTGCCGCGATCAGCGGCTTACGATCTGCAATGGACATCAGCGCCCTCTTTCGTAGCCCAGAACCAGTGGTTGGATCAACCCGTGATGGTTTAAGCCACAGCGCAATAGAACGTCGTTCTTGGTCCCAAGCAGTCTTCAATTCTATAATATCCGAAAGGAAGCGGCCCGGCTCCGTGATCTAGATCCTTTCGGTTCTAGAACGGTGCGCTTCAGCCGCGCCCGCGTTCGCAGCCGCGCCTCAATCTGCCGCACCCGCTCGCGCGTCACACCGAGACGGCCAGCGATCGCCTGCAAGCTGAGTCCGGCGGTCCTGAGTTCAGCCACTTGCCGTTGGCGGTTTGTCAAAGCCCGGCGATCGAGGCGAGAGATGATCGCGCCGAACTTCGCGCATCGTTCTTTCAGCGATCGCTCCCGCGTGTTCATGGGCAATTCTTTGCCGGCCGATATCCGGCCGCTTGGGCGGCCTGCGCGTTCGGGAAGCCGACCCGATTGCCCGGCGCGATTTTGTCGTAATAAGGGCATCCGGGCCACTCGTAGATCATGCTACGGCGGTTGCCAACGATCGGCCCGAGCGTTGTTTTTGGAGCACTTTGCGCGGGTGAGAAAACGTTTTCCGCCGAAGCGGCCAGAGGCCGCGACCTGGCCGCCCGAGTGTTCCAGTTTTGCGTGTATTCAGCCGCAAGCGCGGGATCGTGGATTACCAGCAGGTTTTCGGCGTTCCGATGCTCGGCCGACCAGGTGTAGTTGAAACTTCCCGTTACAACGGTCGCACCATCGACGATCATGACTTTGTTGTGCATCAGCCCGGGCACGGTATCCACGAGGACAGGAACGCCGCCCGAGGCGAGGCGGCCGACCGCGTAGGTGTCGCTGCGATCCTCACGGAGCTGGCTCCGATCCACGATGGCGCGCACGTCAACCCCACGGCGCTTTGCATTCACGAGGGCGCTTACGATCTGCCGCGACGTGAGAGCGTACATCTGGACGAGGACGGTCTTCCTGGCGCCGTCGATCGCCTGTACGACGGTGGCCAGCGGATCGCAGCCGCCGGGCAGCGGCGGCGAGAAGCAGGCCCGAACTTGTGCGGCGGATGCCGGAGCGGCGGAGAGCACGGCACTAAAAATCGCGATCGAGATAGACAACCTCATCATGGCTTGCCGCTTGAACGCGAGGTTCGCCTTTGGAGGCACGCCCGTTACCGCTTACCCAGAAATCGGATGATCCGTTTCTCTAAAGTCAGGCGATTTCCCGTCTCACACTCCCAAATAACAAGAGCGGTCCAACCCTGACTCTTCAATGCTTTCAAGCTCTTGGCGTCCCGATCCCGGTTGCGGCGTAGCTTCGGTATCCAATAGCCACGGTTCGATTTCGGAACGTGCGAGGATTTACAACCATGCGAATGCCAGAAACACCCATGCACAAAGATCGCCTTCCTTCTGGAAGAAAACACCAGATCGGGCGTCCCTGGCAGCGATCTCGCATGGAGCCGGTAGCGATACCCAAGACCGTGCACCATGCTCCGCACCGCAAGTTCGGGCCGCATATCCTTGCTGCGGATAGCCCGCATGTTTGCACTGCGATCGGTCACGCCCGTTGGATCTCCGCACGTATGGCTTTCTCGTAAACCTGTGGCGGCGGCAAGTTGCTCGGCGCTGTAAATGCAAGCGCAATCTGATCGATCGTGGTGGTGAGCTTGCCGCCCGCTATAAGCCCGCGTAGCTCACCGATCTCTGCGGGGGGACCGATGTCATACCACATCATCGTCAGGGCGCCGGGCTGAATTGGATAGGGCCGGAATCCGCCGCCGAGGCGCTCCCTGATCTTTTGATAGACCGGGGTTGGGCAGACAAAAAACAGCCCTTTCTGGCAAAGCGGCTCCTGCCGCAGAACGTGTCCCTTGTAAATAATCTGCGGGAGGATCCTTTTGTTCACGTTCTCCCAGTTGAAACCGGCGGTGCTCGCGCTTGGATAAGCTTGCCCTTTCAGGTAAGCATCGCGTTCGGCCCGATAGTTACCGGTCGTATCGATCGATTGCACTTCGACTGCAACGAAATCGACGAGGTCACCACCGGCGTTCACCCGCGCGAGCACCCAGTCCACGAAGTAGCTTCCGGTTCTCCCCCGCATTGGCAGCCGCAGCTCCTTACCCCAGCCCTTACCGAACACGGCTATGCAATCGCCGCTCCGGCTCGCAATGGCGTTCGCCGGCACCAAGGGAATCTCTGGCCCAAACGCAACGCGGGCCACGTCGTGGAGGACTGCATAGTCATTCGCATACAACCTGACCGGGCAACAAATCACCGGACCGCCGCTCACTGCCTTGAGGGTACAAGCACCGCTGATTTCCCCATCGCGGAGTACCTTTACGCACTGCTTGACCAGGAAAGGGCAGCGCTTTTCGTTGCGGGCGCGCCTTGCGGCGGGCGAATTATCGTGCGGTGCATACCCGAAGAACTCGACGATGTTGCTAGCCATGAGCCGCTCCCACCACGGCTCCAAGTAAATCAGAGCTCTCTTCCAGGTGGCAGCGGAGCGTCAACGCTATAGCTTTGGCCATTAGAACAGGAACGGCATTTCCAACTTGCTCGTATTGTGAAACCCGCGGGCCGAGAAATTTGTAGGCGTCCGGAAATGACTGGAGCCTCGCTGCCTCCCGTACGCTCAAGGACCGTTCCTGGTCCGGCAAGAAGACGGCGCCCCAATGAGGATCGCATTTAGTCATCACGGTGCCAGCGAGGCCATCGTTCCTAAGCCGCCCATAGCGTTTCGTGTGATCCGATTTCCGCGCGCGCTGCATGCCCTTCGGCAGCAGCCAGTGAGGAATGTCCCGCCACGAGCCGCCCGGCTTCACATATTTCATTCGCTCGAGGTTCTGTTTGGAAAGCCGCGCGCCGAAATGGTTGAACACGAAGCCGTTGGGACTCCGCATCATGCGCGCGTAATCGCTATGAGCGCCGGCGGTGTACCTGACAGTTTCTCCGCCCTCTCCAATCTTGATTCGAGGCAAGTCGCCGATAGCGTCACCAACCGTTACGGCGGGCAATAACCGCTCTCTATCCGTTCCGGTCAATTGAAAGATGAGCGTCCGGCCGCCCCGGAAATTAGCCCGGCCTGTTGCATAATGCGTTGGCTCGGGCGGAGCAATCTCCGACGTGCGGGAACCGAGAAGCACTAGGCGCCACCGCTCCTGAGGAACACCGTAGTGCGCGGCAAAAAGGATCTTGGTTGTTACTTTATATCCAATGCTGGCGAGCTCCCGCGTGATCTGGCTGAACACCCTGCCATTCCCGAGGGATAGCAATCCCGGCACATTTTCAAACAGGAAAGCCTTAGGCTCAAATTCTTCAAGGAACCGCACGTAGTGCTTGAAGAGCTTATTGCGTGGGTCGTTAAGAAATCTCTCTGGAGCGTTAATCGAAAATCCTTGGCAGGGAGGCCCGCCTACCAACACGTCGAGAATTCCTTTCGCCAGCCCCAGCGTTTTCCTCACCCCAGCGGGCTCTACTTCAGCGATGTCCCGGCACTCGCTCCAAGCCATTGGATGATTGTAACTGAACGTCTGAATCGCCTCGGGCATTGAATCGATCGCATACAGACAAGCGTAACCGGCTTGACGAAATCCCTCCGTAATTCCACCGGCACCGCAGAATAAATCAATCGTCCTGAGCACGGAGGAACGCTTATTTCTTCCCGCTGCAACAGCCTTGCTTTGCCGAGGAACCAGTTTCAGTTGCATTCGCTGCCTCATCTCCCTCCTTCTTCGCTTCTTGCCCGCATCATCGCGGCTTCTTCTACCACCGCGAAATGCGCCTCGAACTTCGTCGTCGTCGGCGTTGAGCCAAATCACTTCCTGCAACCGATCTGACCTTCCTCGCACGCGCGCGCCGAAGCAGTTCAGCCGCCTCCGTCGCAACCCTTCTGCTCGTCCCTCTTCTCATGGCGTCTTAAGCAACCTCCTTTTGATCGCTCTCAGGTACCAGCTCGATCATCACGTACTGGCCCTGATGAGGCCCCAACACCTCGCGGGCAGCTTTCTTGTCCGTCGAAATTCGAAGCACTCGACCGCGGCGGCGGTCTAACACAACGAAAACCCCTTGGCTGAGCGGGTTATATCCGGCTGCCCGCAGATCCTCCATCAGGTGCCGCGCGCGCTGGAGAGACAGGCCGCCTTTCCGCAACCGGATTAGGTTGCTGAGCTCAACCACGTTCTTGTCATCCAGCACCACCGCGGCCCCGGACTTGCCGGTTCTGCGGCTCGGCTCGATCAGCCCGCGCTCAATCCACGATGCGAGCGTGGAATAAGGCACGCGCTGCTCCTTGGCAATTTGTTTGAGATTCGCCGTCAAAAGGCTCCCTCCTTCGGTTAAAGAGCTTGATGGCAGGAATCTAAATCATATAGACTCTAGATTGTAAAGACTTTGGAGAGGTTTTTTGATGGCCGACTGCCAAGTAACCTGCATCGTCAAGCCGCATCCGCTGAGCAAACACGAGCACATCAGCCACATCGGCAACTGCAAGGCGGGATGGAAATGGACACGCGAGCAAGTAATCGCCAGCATCGACGCAGGAACCAACACTTTTTACGTGCGGGACCCATACAGCGGTAAGCGTTCTGAGGTTGGAATTGTCCGCCCTGTCGGCAAGGCACCTTACCTTCGCACTTACGCAGACGGCGACTGGAACGACAACCTTCTGGCGCTTCCGCAGTGCTGGTGCTGAAGCCTACACCCCAAGCAACGGCCGGAGCTTGGCCGTCACGTCCGCCACAACCTCCGCCGGCGCCTTGGCCGCGAATTGGGCGCGCCGCCCCGCCCAGTCGGCGCTTTTCACATGATCGGCCAGGACCACGCCGGAAATCGAAAGCCCTTCGGGTAGGGCGACCTCGAAGGGATAGCCTTTGGCTTGATTGGTTATCGGGCAGACCAGTGCCAGACTCGCGCGCCGGTTATACGGCACCGGCGAGAGCACCAGGGCGAGCCGCCGGCCCGCCTGTTCGCGGCCGGCCTGTGGGTCGAAGCTGAGCCACACCAGGTCGCCGCGCTCGGGCACGTAGCGGGCCGGGCTCACCAGGCTTCCTTACCCACCGGTTCGCCCCAGTCGGTTTCGCCGTGACGGTTTTTAGGCGTTATCCCGGCGACCAACTCTTCCAATTCGTATTCGGGCCGCGCCGGCGCCAGCACCAGCTTGCGCCCCGAGAGCTTCACCTCGACGGTCGCGCCTTCGGACAGGCCCACTTCTTCGGCATAGGCCTTCGGGATGCGAACCCCGAGGCTGTTGCCCCATTTAGAAACTTGCGTGCGCATGGTTTCCCTTTGCTTTTCGGATAGACAAAAGCTATACTGACTTTGACCGTAAAGAGCAAGGCGTGACGATGAATTCTTACCGCATCAAGTTCAACCGCTGAGCAAACGGACTCCAGCCATAGCCGTACCGCCGCGTTGCATGGTAACCGTTTCGACTGCGGGTGTTTCTGGGCGGCGGCGCATTCAGTTCGTATTTGGCGTTCTCCACGCCGAAGTCCCAACGGGGCTAAAGCTCGATGAGTTAAATCGCAGGTACGGGCCAGCCGAAATCGAAGCCGAGATTATCTGCTGGGCTGTGGGGGAAGTCGAATCACGACTTCTCAACGGTCTCCTTCCGGCAATAGGGGCCACGAACGTCGAAGGCCTTGAATTAGCGGAAGCTCAGCTTCTGGAGATTGAACAGACCGCAACTCAGAAGACGTGCGCCTATCAGGTTGCGCGCGGACGGGAACTGTTCTGCGCCGCGGCGGCTCCGACTGATGCGACAATCAGTCCACAACTCGGAATGGCCCCGACATCCCGACCGGCCTGCAAGGTCTGCGATCTCGCGGACGACCAGTATCGCTGTGCGCAACTCACCCATCCCAGCGTTATTGGGATCGGGGCCATGATTCCCACCGGACGCGACTTACGAGCGCATCCTGTGAGATTGGCTCGCCAAATATTGCCGGCGCGGGTTTTACCGGGCCGCCTACCAGTTTGGTGCGCAAGGCATCGCCCAACCTGCAAATGCGACTGGCGAGGTCCGCGAGTTCACGCGAGCCAAGTAACTCACCCGCGAAATGACTAGCCACTGATCCCGACGCTGCCGACGATCACGCTGAGAGGCACGCGCGTGCGCCTAACGCACGGCTCCCCATGAGAGATCGCCGGATCGATGACGATCCTCTCGCACCAATTCATAAAACTTTCTCCGACTCGCGACATTATCCCCGATTAACCATTCTTGTCGCCGCATCCCAACCGCCCTACCCTTTTTGTTGCTTCATCTGTCCCGATCTTCTCGTTGTCCCAAACTGCGCGGGCCGACTCCCTGCCGAAATCTGAAAACGTGACCTCAGAGGACGAAGAATCTTAGCGCTGCCGGGCAATAGCGAACTCCCTGTCGACAAGAAGCACACCGTCCTCCCCTGCCCCGCCTTGCGGCGCTCCGCTCAAGTCCCCCGCGCCAGTCCTTCCGGATCGCTGCGCTCTGGCACGTCGGCCGTGAATTGCTTCGCGCCGCTTATTGGATAGCTCCGCTGCGCTCCGCATCGGGTCTCTTTCCGCCCTCGCCTCTCAGACCGGGGTGAAGAGGCCGAGGGGGAAAGAACGGTTCGGGTTTTTACGAACCAAACCGCCCTGCCCTTCGGGAAGCGGGCGCAGCAAAGGAGACGGAGCGATGGATGTTTACGCCATAGTGACCGAGAAGATCGTCAACCTGCTGGAGCAAGAAATTGTGCCCTGGCGTCGGCCTTGGGCTTCAACCGGACTGCCGCGCAACCTCGTATCAAAAAAGCCGTACCGGGGCGTGAATCTGTTCCTGCTCTCGGCGACCAAATACATCTCGCCTTTCTGGCTGACCATGAAGCAGGCGAACGAGCTTGGCGGATCGGTGCGCAAAGGGGAGCACAGCCAAATCGTGGTGTTTTGGAAGGCCGATCAAATCCCCAACACCGAAACTGAGAGCGACACCGAAAACGACGAAGCCGACGAGAAGAGCCGCCGACGTTTCGTTCTCAGATACTACCGGCTGTTCAATCTTGAGCAGTGCGAATTGCCGCAAGCGGTGCTCGACAAGCTGCCGAAGATCGAGACCCACCAGCACGATCCGATCGAGGCGGCCGAGCGGATCATCGCCGGGATGCCCAACCCGCCCGAGATTCAGTACGCGGGCTCAAAAGCCTTCTACAGCCCGATCACGGATCGGATCACCCTGCCCCAGCGCGAGCTTTTCATCAGCGCCGCCGAGCATTTCGCCACACTGGCGCATGAGCTGAGCCACGCAACCGGTGCGCCCAAGAGACTGAACCGGAAATCGATCGCGGAAGCCGCGCCGTTCGGCTCGCCCACGTATTCGTTTGAGGAGCTGGTGGCGGAATTTTCGGCCGCTTATCTGTGCGCCGAAGCTGGCATCTCGCCGGCGGTTCTTGAGAATCAGGCCGCGTATATTCAGGGGTGGCTTGCAAAACTCCGAAGCGACAAGCGAATGGTGGTGATCGCCGCAGCGCAGGCCCAGAAAGCGGCCGATTACATCCTAAACCGCCAGAGCGCTGCTGAATAAATTGCGCGCCGCCGAGGCCTTCATGGGCCTCGGCGGCCTTCCGAATCCTTCCGCCACTCATTGTACGCGTGTCCGAATGTACGGTGATACGCGTACACGCGGATAATTATATCAAACAATAGCGTCGGTGCGTCCGCTATGACGCACAGAGGGCACGTTCCATTGTGCAGTCTGTTGCTAACACGCCCTCCCCTGCCTTATCGCTTTGTTTGCAGCATGGCACCCGACTAGTCACTTTACGCGGTGGTACCCGTGCGCTAGTATCCCCGTATCCTTGCTCACGGGGGTACGCGTATGCGCGTAATAACATTCGTGACGCAGAAAGGTGGCAGCGGTAAAAGTACGCTGGCCTTCTGCTGTGCGGTGAGGGCGGAGGAGACGGGGAAGCGAGTGTTATTGCTCGACATGGACCCGCAGGCCACCACCGAGCTCTGGTACCAGGATCGCGAAGCCGAAAGGCCAAAGCTGGCACGAATCAAACCGGCCGATCTCGACCAGGCCTTAAAGGGGGCCCTCCGGGAAGGCTTCGATTTCGTACTAATCGACACACCGGGGCGTGACGAGCCGGCAACGGCCGCAGCCATAAGAGCCTCGGACTTCTGCATCATCCCGTGTCGGCCGACTCCCGGCGATATGAAAGCGACGCCCGCGACTGTAGGGACAATCAAGCGGCTTGGTAAGCCCGCAGCGTTTGTTCTCACGCAGACTCCGCCACGCGGCTCTCGGATCGTCGAGGCAGACAAGGGATTAAGCATGCTCGGAATGGTCGCACCGGTCAGGATCGTTCAACGCAGCGCATATCAAGATGCTCAGGGAATGGGTCTAGGCGTTACGGAATACGATCCCGAGGGGAAAGCCGCGGCCGAAATCAGGGAACTGTGGAATTGGATAATTCGGAAAATGGAGAAGGTAAGCCATGAGTCGGAAGCGAACGTCGCTTAGCGCGGTGTTGGGCACGGCAGGGGATGTGCCCTCGACTCCAACCATTGCCCAGCGACCGCCTCAGCGCGGTGGAAGCCGGCGCCCTGGCCTCAAGCAGCAAACCGCTTATCTGCCCGAGCCTGTGTACGAGCAGCTGCGTGTTCTCGCATTTGAGGAACGCCGTAAGATGCACGACCTGCTAATGGAAGGTCTTGACCTGGTGTTTAAGCAGCGAGGGCTGCGCTCGATCGAGGAGCTGACTGGTAGGCCGTTATAACCGTGTACGCGTACACGGGTGAAACTTGCTGAGGACGAGAGGGTAGGGGAGAAAGAGTGGCCCGACGACCTCCGCCGAAAGGCGAGGAACAACTGGACCTGTTCGTTGCGGTGTTCGCGGACATACCGATCCGTGATCAGCGCGACATGATGGAGCGGCCTTTCTTCAGCCTTGCGAAGACCCCGCGCCTCAAGCCGATCGAGTACCAGGTCGGCGATGTGTGGGTGCGTGTAACGGCGAACGCGGACTCGGGCATGGCCACGATCTGGGACGCGGATATCCTGATTTGGGCTGCGACGCAGCTCACCGAAGCACGGGATCGCGGGATGGAGACCAGCCCAATTCTTCGGCTCTATCCGTATGAATTGCTCAAGGCAATTCGCAGAGGCACCAGCGGGCAGGATTACCGCGATTTGCGCGCGGCGCTGACGCGCTTGGCTGGCACGCTAGTTCGCACAAATATCCGGGCCACGGGAAAGCGGAAGACTGCGGTCTTCCACTGGCTTGAAGGTTGGAGCGAGATTATCGACGAGTCCAAGCAAGAGAGCAGGGGGATGACCATCACCCTGCCTCAATGGCTTTATCACGGCGTGATGCAGCAAGGTGGGGTCCTCACGATTCACGAAGATTACTTCCTCCTCACTGGTGGCCTCGAGCGCTGGCTGTATCGCGTCGCTCGAAAACATGCCGGTCGACAAGAAACGGGATGGCAGTTCACGATGCGACAGCTCTAC
>Ga0209061_1001326_pt1 | contig 42618 bp, 33 predicted proteins | sample Coa_R1_10_FD_187157 | JGI IMG/M metagenome (GOLD analysis project Ga0209061, IMG submission 187157) | Surface soil microbial communities from Centralia Pennsylvania, which are recovering from an underground coalmine fire - Coalmine... | ecosystem: Environmental > Terrestrial > Soil >...
GCAGCTTATTTTCCCCATGTTTCTCTCCTCTCTGGCTTCACCCGATTCATCAAGTATCGAGATTATAATGTGAGGGTTCCGCCAGAGAGGTTATAAACACTGCCAGAAGTATGTCAGGCGATATGTCTTTGAGAATGTATGCTGTTCCCGTCTCCCTCGCAGACGCGAGCCTGCTGCGCTCGCTTTATATAATATATCATGCCGGAAATGCTCTTAGGGCATTTCCAGCATGATATATTATATTCCAGGCGCGGCTTCGCCGCGCGACCAGCCGGCCCGAGAGGATTTAGAGAGCGCTTCGATCTGGCTATCGAACCACTGCGTCGCGTCCTCGGCGAAGAGCAATTTTTGTATCTGCTCTGCCCGGTGGATACGCTCCTCGGATGGCATAGTAAGAGCACGGTAGAGGGCATCGGACGTGGCCTCGATGTCCAGAGGGGCGATGCTGAGGACGTAATCACCAAGCGTATCGTGAACGCCAACCGTGCGCGAAAGGACAATCACGCCGGAACGCTGATTAAGCAGTCCGCCCTCCTTGACAACCAGGTTCATTCCATCGATGACAGGATTGACGAGTAGAACATCATAATGTTGTAAGCCCACCAGAGCGCGCGCCCGGTTATTACCAAAGATAGCAATAATCGGCAGCCAGTCTGATCGCCCGTAGCGGGCATTGATGCGCGTAATGATGTCTCGCACCTCGCGCTCATACACGCGATAATTTTCAAGGTTCTCTCGCGAAGGAACGAGCAGAGCAAGGAACGTTACGCGGCCACACAGTTCAGGATGCCTCTCCAGCATATGCTCGTATGCCTGAAAACCGCGAACGATGTTCTTGGTTGGCTCTATCCGGTCTACCCTGACTACGAGTTGCCCGATCTCACCCTTAAGCATCTGCGAGCGCAGCGCCTCTTTTTCGTGCCCGGTCTCCCGCGATTGCATGACAGATTGGAAGTAATCAGCGGAGAGCATGGCAGGGTACAGACAAATCTGGATGCTGCGCCCCTGCCAGCGCAGAACGCCGGGCCGGCTCGTGCTGGTATTGTCCCAATGCACCTGCGCACCGGAGAGAAAGCGTGCGGCCCCATTGAGAAAGTTCCTGGCGTCGTTCAAGGTCTGGAAGCCGATGAAGTCATTCGTGCTCATACTGCGATAAATCGACTGCACCATGTAGTCAGGCAGCATAGCCAGGTAACGGGCATCAGGCCAGGGAATATAAATGACATGGCCCAGACGCGCGCCGGGACATTGCTCGCGCACCATTCCAGCCACGAGATAGAGCTGATAATCCTGAATAATGACCGGAGTCTCCACCCCCCATGTCTTCAGCTCTTTGATAATTGCACTGGCGATGGCCTCATTAGCCACATAGTAGCCATGCTCCCAGTCGTCGCGCGTCTGCTGTGTAAACGTTGTACCCGCCATCGGCTCGAGCAGTTCGTGTTGAGCGAACCAGAGAACATGATTGCTGATGCCGTAATAGTGCTTCTCGTAAGCCTCCTCTGGAATACTGAGCAGGCGGAGCTTCATCCCGGTGAATACCGGTGGCAGAATATCGGCAGAGAGCTGCTGATTTGCCTGCACGCCCAGTCGATCAGCCGAGGTCATGGTCAGCGCAATCCAGGATACATGGTGACGTTGAACAGCGTTCAGTAACGCGGTGACAAGTCCGCCCGCTCCCAGGCGCATCCTGTACTGGCCGTCATCGACATAGTATTCTATCGGCCCGCGATTGCTTGCGATAATACATTCTGGTTTGCGGCTCGCCTCAACGCCTGAACTGAACGTTTCTACGAAAGACATCTCTTCCTCCCCTTCATCAAAGATCGTAAGTGTGATCGGTAAGGAATTGAGGTCCCATTCGATCTGATCTGATGTTCTGGTCGAACTGTTTCCACCAGTCCATGTGCGAGGCATACCAGTCGTAGGTCAGCTTGAGTCCCTCTTGCAAAGGCGTGGAAGGACGCCATGCCACGGCCTTTTGCAGTTTTTCAGAAGATGCAATCAGCGCTTCTCCTCTGCCATCGCCCCGCTTCTTATCGCTGTAAGAGGCTTGTATCGCTTTCCCCGCAACCTTCTCAAGCAGGGAGAGAACCTGAAAATTGTCGTATCCATGCCCGGACGCGATATTAAAGGTCTCACCCCATAACGCATGCTCGACGATACTCAGGAGAGCCGTCACTGCATCTTCCACGTAGAGAAAATCGCGCAGCCTTCCTCCATCTACTTCGCAGGGGTAATCAGACAGAATTTGCGTGATTAAGCGGGGGATGATTCTGTCGGGCGCCTGCCAGGGTCCGTATAAATTGGTCAAACGTGCGATACTCCCGGTCACACCCAGAGAAGCTCTATACGATCTTAAAAGCCCCTCACCGGCCATTTTAGAGGCAGCATAAGGGGAAAGAGGATTGTAGGCGTCTTCTTCACATAGTAGTGCTCCACCATTTCCCCCATATATCTCTACAGAAGAGGTGAAGAGAATGGGTATCTTGCGCTCTCGCACAAACTCCAGCATGTTCACAATTGCTTCGAAATTATTGGATGCCACCCGCGCGGGGTAATACAGCGAATAATCCACCTGCGGAAGCGCTGCCAGATGAATAAGTGCGTCTATATCTTCTTCCAGGGAAAAATGCCTCTCAGCCAGGTTCAGCGCAGAGAAAATGAGTTGAGAAGAAGGAAAAATCCCCATACTTTCCAGGCGATGGAGCCTGTCTTTAGTATCGATAATGATGACGCGATAGCCCTTTGTGCAGGCATATTGAATCAGATTCACGCCGACAAAACCGGCTCCGCCAGTTACAACGATAGCTGGTTGCATACAATACGGACCTTCCTGTACTTTAAATTTGGGAGTAAGGTAAATCCCCCCCTCGGAGATCACCTTAGTGGAAAGGAATTGGCTCGGAGAAACCTCGAGAGTATTCCTAGTATGATAAAAGGTTTTCTTCGAACATGACGCGTCTGAGAGATTTGATCTCGCGCAGCCATCTGCGAGTCAACCCGATGGGAATAGTGAAGAGCATTCCTTCATGCCCCCTTTCTACAATATCCATCTCGGCCAGGTTCTCTAGAGCTTGAAGCACCCTTTCCTGACGAAAGGGCAAACCATAGCTATAGTAGACCTCTTCAATATCTTTGAGGGATAAGGGCCGCCCTTCCTCGCCACCCTCCTGCGCGATTGTCGATAACACCAGCCGCTCTTCCGTCGAAGTCTGTCCCCACAGCCACTTGAAGTGAACCTGACCAGTCTCCATAACGCGATCCTGCACGGTGTTGACATCGATTATCGTGACATAGCTCTTGCGAACTTCATTAGCGTGGGCGATAAGGGATCGGCAGATCAGTTGGATAAAATAGGGCTGATCTGCTGCCAGTTGCCTGATTTTCTCGACTGCCAGCGGATCGTACTCCAGATAGCCCTTGACCGGGTGGGTAATCAATTGCCTGGCGGCTTCGTCCCCCAGCCTGGAGAGTCGGTGATGGCGAGCAATGTTGAAGAAAACGGACCAGTATTCTTTGGTGAGCTGTTCAATGGTATGAGTGCCGGAAAGAAGAAAATTGATACCTCTGCGATGCTGCATCAAGCTGCGTAAGTACTCGAAAAATTCTCCCGCCAGTACCTTCTCCTTCACCTTCTGCTCCAGGATCTCAAACTCATCTAGCATAATTATAAGTTTTCGCTCCTTACGGGTCACATCCAGGGTATCTAAGTACTGGTCGAAGGCATAGGTTGGATCTTCAACGAAATACTTCATGTCCGGTAGATCGATTTCTATTCCTCTGACCTTGAGATTGCGATGGATAGCTACGGCGAGATGATACAGAAACCTGGCAGTGCTCATGTCCAGAGTCTCATGCTGCATATCGATGTAGATAGGAATGTGAGGATCGAGACTTGAGGTGTTCAACAACTGGTACAGCAGGCTTGATTTCCCAGAACGGCGCTGTCCAAATAAGACCACCACCATGTTCGTTGTGGTGCAGGTAAGATCTTCCGTTAACATCGCCAGATCTTCTTCCCGGCCATAAAACATATCGCTCGTCTGAATGGGCGTACCTATCGAATAAGGATTCGGAATGCGCTTGAACTCGCGGTCAACCTCACGGGCCTCCAGCCGATCACTAAAAACGAGTGTTTTCTCCCTGGACTCGGCATCCGTGTAAGTGAGTTCGAAGGAGAGGCGCGGTGAGGCGTCTTTTAGCCTGATGGTGAACTCGGCTGCAATGGTATCGGATACGGGAATAGTTTCAAAGGTGAAACTATTTTTACCGATCACTTCAAAAGCATCGCTCTCCCTCAAATGCACACGCACATCGTCAGCCGGGCTGCGTCCATCATTGCGAACGTCGAGTCTGATTCCAACCTCTTCTTCATTCAAGGCGGTTTTTGTACGCAATTCAGGCTTGAGATTAGCCCTTCCTCTCAAGCGGCCCAGTTCCCCTATAATCATCTTGCGCCAGGTTGACAGGAGCGTTTCGAGGATCAGGCTCTCCGGGAAGGTGGACCTCTCTCCTCTCAGCTCCGAGAGCTGGCGCTCCAGGTCTGCATTGATTTTTTCGATGACCGAGGTCGCTTCTAGCAAGCTGGCAAGGCGATCACCAACTCGTTCGCGCTTCAGATAGGTTGCCATAATCCCGGCAACCTCTTGCAACTGACCAAGCACATTGATGATGATTCCTAGCTGTCCGATGTCATTGAGAGCTTCCTGGCATATCCTACATTTATAGCGCGTAATATCTTCTATTGTTCTCATACGCTGTAAACGATATAATTCATCATAGATCCGCCATAACTGGTCTCCATGTTTAAGAGATCGAATTGTCTCAAAGGTTCGTACCGCCTTCTCCAGCCTCTCCATGATATTGTTCTCATTGAGGTTCTCTATCATGTCAATGGCGGCAAGAAAGATATCTCTTACCGATGCTTTTGTGGCACAATAGGCAATCATTTTCAGGATGAGCAGGTCAACTTCCCGAGTAATGAGCAGGCGAGCTTCTGTGATCAGGTTTTCCTCGTGCAGATCGAAATAGTGAGCAAGCGCACGGGCAACCTCCTGGCGTATCCACTCCGTCTCATCATGAATAAGATTCAGAAGGAGACGGAAAACCTGGCGGGGAGATGCTTCCGCCAGTTGATCGAGCTTGCGCACAACGGCTCGCCGGATCCAGGCGTCGATGCTCTTGCTAAATCGTTCGAGATATTGAAAACCAGCGTTCTCGTCTATCTGTGCGATAGCAAGCATGCTATCAACCAGGGCTAACCTTACATCGCGCTCTGGATCACGATGCAGGGCATCAATGAAGCGCCGCGATAGACCAGGATTGACCTGATATAGTCTGGCAATCTCCTGCGCAAAAACTGTGCGGACATCACCAGAAGTATCACGAACAAGCTCTTGCAGAGCCGCCGTATCGCGCTCCTGGAGCACTGGCTGGGCAACAATCCTGGTGAGGGCAAAAGAGCGGAGCGGAGGAGCAGGGCTGCGCGCCAGATCATAGACCAGCCCGTTAGAGCGGCCTTCCTGTTGTAGAAGAGCCTGCCAGCATCGCTCCATTTCATCCACGATCTCCCGTTGATCCAATACCTGGAGCAGATGCAGCATGAGATCTTCTGAGCCAACTATAATCTCAACTTTGCCGTCCCGATTACAGTCGGCGGCCTGAACGCCACAGACACGATCACCGACCTTATATTTCCAGAGCAAGTCGCCTGTCCTGGTGAAAAAGAGAACGTTCCCATCATCGGTCCCGAAGAAAACCCCTATTTCTCCCTTTTGATCCAGGTCCAGCGTATTCACACTCAGCACGCGATGAGGAGTGTAATAACGCCATTTAAGGTGCCCCGCGCTATCCAGCACATGTACGTTACGGTCTTCGGAGCCGACGATAATTTCCATATGCCCATCCGCGTCAATATCTCTGATCACCAATCCTCGCGCGCGGTCTCCCGTTCGGTACGACCAGAGCAGGCTGCCATCCCTTCTATACGTATAGACATTATCGTCATCCCCCCCGGCAATAATCTCTGCTACCCCATCTCCGTTTAAATCGTGTGTACCCACGACGCGAACCCCATTAGGAGTTGTGATCGATCTGACAGCAGGTTCGAAGTTGTGATTATAGATCTGTATTTTGCCACGATGGCCTCTCAAACCGATAACAAGCTCGGCGTATCCGTTATGCTTCATTTCGTTGATATAGACGCTTTCGATCCAATCCCCCAATTTGCTCTGCCACTTGATCTTCCCGGTATTACTGAAAACATAGAGCTGGCCGCCCCCGGACCCGGCTACGACTTCAATCATCCCATCAAGATCAACATCGCCTACATAGACCGTCCAGATACGATCATCGCAGATGTAAGACCATACTTCTTCCCCTCCCGCATCGAAGACATAGACTCCACCATCATCCGTACCCGCTACCAGTTCCAATTGCCCATCGCCATTCAGGTCGCCAGAAAAGACAGCGCGAATACGGCCCACCTTTCTGTGCCAGAGCACCTGCACTTTTTGCTGGTGAAGCAGCATCAACTCCGAGAGAGCCTGCAAGTAATTCCCTGATCTTGCAAGCTGTTTCGCGTTCTCCAGGGTGAGCTGCTGCTCATCATGCCGCCAGTGATTTACCAGATCCTGGAGCAGAGCAATTTCGGTCCAGGATAACTCTAACTCAGAGAATCGTGGGTAGCCCAGCTTTTTATAAGAGGTAAATATTTTCTGGCGCAGATCCCTCATCAGTTCAATACGCAGCACATGCAGGCTGTCTTCGGTACCCGCAAGGACTTCGATCAGATTATCATTATCGATATCGGCGGCGTATACGCTAAAAACACGGCTATTGAGATTATGCCTCCATATTAATTTGCCCTGCTCGTCGAGCACATAGAGATGTTTGTCTTCCGAAGCCGCGATGACTTCGAGCCGTCCATCGTAGTTAAGATCGGCAACAGCGAGCGAAAGAATGCGGTTGTCGGACTGAAAGCGCCACTTTCTCCTGCCCTTAGCCGTCATGGCATACAGTTCTTTCCCATCCGTGGCATAGAGGATCTCGACCTGACCATCCGCGTCGAGATCGATCGCATAGATAGAATGTATCTCGCTTTTTCCATCGTGTCTCCATTTGAGCCGGCCCCGGCTATCAAGAGCATAGATGTGCTTATCACTCGAACCAGCGAGCACCTCGACCAGGCCATCGCCGTCAACATCGGCAACATGGACCGTATGCACGCGGTCCCCGGCTCTATACTTCCAGAGAACCTCGCCGGCTTCGCCAGAAAGAGCGTAGATATACTGATCCTCGGAGGCAACCAGTATTTCGGTTTTCCCGTCCTGGTCGATATCAGACACGCGTACCTGCCGTACCACGTGCCCGGTTTGATATTCCCAGAGCAGTCCGCCGGTTTCATCAAAAGCCTGAACTGTACTATCCCTTAACCCTATTACGATGCGCGTTTTATCTACCGCTTCCGCATTATCAATGCCCCGGATGGTTCTCGCCCATTCCCCCGCCGGCTTCAGCTTGCGCTTTAACAGGCCCCGCTTCGTTAGTATATAGATATTGCCATCCCTCGCCGTGAGCAGTACTTCAACATCCCCATCCCCATCGATGTCAGCGGCATGGACGCTCGAAACCCAGTCGCCCGCCGGATAGTTCCACAGCTCGGTGACAACGGTTAATCCCAATCGCAGCGCTCGTTGCAGGCTTAGTATAGCCCTCTGTGCGGGACTCTTGCGCGATGTAGCAGTCATGCTTGCCTCCACTCAGAAAGGCATCTCCGTTTCAGCATACTTTCCTCCAGATCAGTCGGAGAAGGGCCACCAGGGACAATGAACTGTAGCGCAATTATATACCCGACGCTGAAAATTACGAGCCGCAGATTCTGCCAGATTTCTGCCAGAATTCAACTGTGCGGGGCTGACAGAATGCTGGCAGAGTCTTTTCGAAGCAAAGGGACCAATCGAGTCTATTATGGACAAAGGACAGTAAAGTCAAGTGTCAATTGATAAATAGCTTTTGATAGCTTATACTATAGTCTTGAACCTCAGGCTGTATTCACAGGAGGGTTGTATGGCACCGCTCATTGATCCTAAACATCGCAATCCCTACGGACAACTGACTGCCATCCGTAGCGCCGAAATGTTTTTTGGGCGGGAAGACTCTTTAGCACTCTTGTATAATGCACTCTTAGATAGACAGAGCATGGCTATTATCGGCCTGCGACGGCTCGGCAAATCATCCCTCCTGACCTGCTGCTGCCTGCCCGAGATACAGCAGCGCGTGGGGGTTGCGTTAAATGAGCACCTTCTGATCTTTATGAATCTGGAAGAACATCTTCAAAGAACGCCTGAGGATTTCTTTGCCATCGTCTGTGAACAGCTTCTGCAACAGAGTCAATTGAAACTTTCCCTGGAAACATTCCGGGGCGCCGGCAGCGACCGGTTCAGTCATCTCTTAAATCTGATCAATTTGCAAGGTTTGCACCCGGTCTTGTTGCTGGATGAGTTTGATGCTATTGTACGCAACCCACAATTTAATCCCGACTTTTTCTCGTTTCTGCGCGCTCAGGCGAACGCCGGAAAGGTTTCTTACGTTACGGCCTCTCTCGCATCCCTGGACCAGATCTCACACTCGGCTATTGTTGGCTCGCCTTTCTTCAACATTTTCAACCATCATCATCTCGGGCCACTCACGGAAGAGGCCGCGCGAGCGCTCATCACGGAACCGGCAAAGACCGCCGGATGCCCGTTCACTGAGAGCGAAGTTCAATTTGTTCTGGAGGTAGCGGGCCGTCATCCTTTCCACATTCAACGTGCGTGCTACTTCCTCTTCCAGCAGAAGAGCCAGTCCAGCAACAGGTTGAATTTCCAGCGGCTCGCAAGGCAGATATACGAAGATCTTCTTCCGCATTTTACATACGCATGGGAGCATCTCGATGCGGATAAACCGGAAAAGCTCAGGAGAGAGGCGCTGCGCAAAAGTCCTCAACAACGGAAAATACCTGAACTCAGTGAGAGCGCTCTCTTCCGCAAGTTTGTGCGGGATAAGACAAAAACGACCGCCAGTCACCTGACGATAGAGTATCTACGCAAAGTATTGGACAGGCTGGACGACTTTACGTTCCTGGGGGAATCCCATTTGAGCAATCTCAGCATTATTGATGGGCACGAGCAGGCCGAAAATCTCACCGTCGCTGAAAGAGGGCTGCGCGTCTACAAGCTCCTGGAAGATGCCCTGTCTCAATTGCGACCATCCGGCCCCCACAGCGCCACTTCTCCAGAGGGGCAGATGCACACCATCCTCCAGAGTTGTTATTTTAAACGGGATCGGCGGTCAAACAAGCAGCTGGCAAGCTACCTGGGAATGAGCGAACGAGACTTTTATCGCAAGAGAGACGATGCCGTGAATGCCCTGCTGAATATCCTCTTGAGAATGGAAATGGCATACCTGGATGCGTTAGAGGTGTAGCCAGATCTCCCATCCCAGACGGAAATAGTCAGTCCCCAACTGCACGCGCTTCGTAAGTGCTGAGGGAGGGCAGGCAGTTGAGAAATGCGGGAAGATACTCTGGATCACCAGGACGCAGCGTGACCATCCCAAAGTAGCACATACTCTCCTCGGGGAGGAGTTCATAGCCCTCGTCCTGGTCCCCGGCGCCATAGCCGAGTTGTCTATCCCGCACGATGAGTTCTCGCTGCAATAGCTCCCTCAGTTCCGCTATGGCCTGCGGGTTCCCGGTGTCGTGAAGCGTGCCATCAGCATCCATGAGCGCTACTACCTGGCCTGTCTTCAAGTCATAGATTCGATATTTTCTCGCGGCATCCATAGAATCGACCTGTCGCCTTTCCTGTTTTGCCACTGACTTGCAAAAATCCTTCCTGGCATATATCTTATCACAGAAGGTATCCAGTATCTAACCCTCTTATTTGCTCGCGCTTGCGGCGTTCGCCAGAGAGATAGTATGTTTGAGGCAGGCGCGATGCGCCTGCCTCAAACATACTATCTCTCCCTTGCGCGGCGCAGCCGCACGAGTGCCCGGCAAGAGATGGTGGCTCCCCCCCACCAGGGACGGAGCAATAAAGAACTATGGTCAGGAGAAGAACATGAAGCAGATCCTGCACTGGCCGCTGATTGGCTGGCTGGCGCTGGCCTGTCTGATCCTGCCCTCCTGCGGAGCCAGCAACTCGGGTCCAGCTCCAGCGCAGGCGCAACCCGCCCGGCTCCTGGTCTTTTCAAAGACAGCGGCCTTTCGCCATGATTCGATCCCGGCGGCCATTGTGGCCCTGCGCAGGTTGGGCCAGCAGCATCACATCGCCATTGACTTTACCGAGGATTCCCACGTCTTTACCACCGCGAACCTCGCCCGCTATGCCGCCGTGGCCTTCTTGATGACTACCGGCACAGTGCTGAATAGCGATCAGGCCGCTGCCCTGGAGCGCTATATTCACTCCGGCGGTGGCTTTGCCGGCATTCACTCGGCCAGCGATACCGAATATAACTGGCCCTGGTACGGGCGACTCGTGGGAGCCTATTTTGATCGCGTGCATGGACATTCAAAGGTCGTGCGCGCTACGGTCCATGTGGTCGATCCGCATACGCCCTCGACCTCTATGCTCCCGGCCACCTGGGTGCGCACGGATGAGTGGTACAATTTCGCCACTAATCCAACTGGCTCCGTCCATGTGCTGCTGACCGTCGACGAGGCAACCTACCATGGTGGGGTGATGGGCGCCAACCATCCCATTGCCTGGGAGCATACGTTTGATGGCGGGCGCGCCTGGTACACCGCGATGGGGCATACCATCGAGAGCTATAGCGAGCCGCTTTTCCTGGCGCATCTCTGGGGTGGCATCGTCTACGCTGCCGGCGGCAAACTGGGATAACGGACCCGCGCTCAATCTGCGCTGGCGACTCGGACGTGCTCCAGTCGCCGGGCTATACCATTGTCATCAACATGGTCGGAGGCTTCAACGAGCGGAGCAAGCAGGGATTCAGGATTGAGAAGGGTATGAAAGAGCGGAAATGATCGTTGCCCCGGGTCAGATCACAGGCCGAAACGCCGCCGCCATTTGGCTCGCCTGGCCGCACGGTCACGCACGTTCCACAGGCGCTCCTCCTCGGCGGGACACCATTCGGCTTTGCCGCAGGAGGGACACAGGGGAAACAGTTCGTAGGGCGGGCAGAGCGAGCCGCCGCCATAGCGCACCGAACCGATCTCGTAGCGAATCTGCTCGCTCTCAAAGACCGCGTGGCAGTGCTGGCAGCGCAGCAGCAGGTACTCGCGCCAGTCTCGCGCGTAGCACTTCGGGCACACAGGCGGCGGCGAATTAGCCCGCCACCGGTAATGGCAGCGATGGCAATAGCAGATCTCTCCCGAAGACGGAGTTTTAGCGCCGCGCAACATGCCATCTTCTTTCAGCCGGCGCACTTCTCTGGGAGAGAGCAGATAGGTGAGGTCGCCCAGGTCGATCTGGGCCGGCGCGGCTTCGTTGAGGGCAGGGAACGCGAAGGCGCGCTGTGGATCGCGTGGAGTCGCGGCGGACTCGCCAGAGGCAGACGCCGGCGCGGAACGGCCCGGCGCACGTCCCTGTCCCGTGCGACGCAGATCGTAGCTGCGGCGGCGCTCAGGATCGCTCAAGGTCTGATAGGCAAGCAAGATTTCGCGCATGCGCTCCTGCGCATCTTCGCCTTTGTAGACATCCGGGTGATAGTGCAGCGCCAGATGTTTGAAAGCTTTCTTGATGGCTTCCGTCGAAGCATTCTCGTCGACGCCCAGCACCGCGTAATAATCAGTCACCTTTTCCATTGCCCATGTGTAAGCCAATGTGCACGTTTTTGTGCGCCTGCGGCGCACTTTCTGAGGGGAGCCTGCGGGCAGAGCGCCGCAGGCGCTCTGCCCGCAGGCTCCCCTCCCTGGCGAACCGCGCAGCGGTGAGCAGTCAGGAATCCTTGCACATCGCGTTATGAATCGAGATCTCTTGTCACGGTCTTCTAGTAATGTAACGGTTGAACTTGCGCAAGGTTGCAGACAATGATTATGCGCTGCATATCTTCTTCACGGTATGCCCCTCGCGCAATCGCGTATCCAGGCGCAGCAGTTCCGGCGGACTGCCAGGATGCTCGATCCTCTCCATAAGCTTCTTCACTCCCAGTTCCCCCATCTGATACATCGGCTGCACCATCGTGGTTAGATCGAGGAACTCCGCCATCTCGATGCCATCAAAGCCAATAACCGACAGCTCGTCCGGCACGACGATATTGAGCGCCTTTGCTGCTTCGAGCACGCCGATGGCCTGAATATCCGAGGCGGTAAAAATGGCGCTGGGAGGCCGGGGAAGGGCAAGCAATCGCAGCGCCGCCTCTCGTCCCCCCTGCCGGGACCATTCGGTCTCCAGAACCAGTTCTGGCTCAAAGAGCAGCCCGGCCTCACCCAGCGCGCGGTGCAGCCCGATCAGGCGATCATTGGCCGGATTAAACGGGCGATTGAAGTTGCCTTCGATAATGCCATTGATAAAGCCAATACGCCTGTGCCCGTTTTCGATCAAATACTTGATCGCCAGGTACGACCCATCGATATTGTTAACGACAATAGAGGTAAGCAGGGGACTATAGGCATCAACCAGCACAACGGGCAGCCCGACCTCGTGCAGACGGCGGGCGTCATCTTCATCTGGAGTCAGCGAGAGCGCCAGCAGGCCGTCAACCCTGCGCAGCATCGGCAGCCCGGCGAAATAGCGATCCTGCTGCGCTTTGTTCGAGATATTGTAGAGCACCAGCTCATACCCCCGTCGCGTCAGAGCCGCATCGACTCCCTTGAGCACCTCCATGAAAAAGAAACGCGTGAAGAAGGGAACGATCACCCCAATGGCGCCGGTGCGCTTCAAAATCATGCTGCGCGCAATGGGATCCGGCTTGTATTGCAGTTTGTTGATAGCGGCCAGCACTCGTTCGCGCGTCGCTGGCTTGACATAGGGGCGGTTGTTGACAACCCGCGAAACGGTGCCAATGCCGACGCCGGCTTCTCGCGCAACATCATGAATGGTAACTGGCATAAGGTAATCTTTCTCGCGGTAGGCGTTTCATGGAAGCGTTTCCACCTTCCCCCTGGTCCTACTTCATTTAGTCTAGCATAGACCGGCGCCGCTGTAAAGGTAAAGATCAGCTATAAGTGCTCGCCACCTGTTTGCACTCCTCGTTACCCCCGATGGCTCGTCCGGGAGAGAAGGAAACGGACCTGACGCCACAGGCGATTCCCCTGTTATCAGAGCAAGGAGACTGGCGCCGCAGGCGCTGAACTGCCAGAAAGAACGGTACATTCCTCTTTACAAATCAGAGATCTTATGGTATCGTTAGTACCGGGCACTGGAAACGTTTTTATATTTCTTCTTCGCAGGCAAACAAATTTTGTGCGCAGCGTTGCTGCATTCAGCTCAAAGGGATAGGGAGCAGAGCGTGGTTTTCATCCCCGAACAGCATTACCTGTGGGATTTCTGGCTGGTCACACCGCACGAATGGAGCGATGCGCGTGAACTCTACCATTTGTTCTACCTGCAAGCGCCGCGCACGCTGCGCGACCCGGAACTGCGTCACAGCACATCCACCATCGGACACGCGGTTTCCCCCGATCTGCGACACTGGGAACCCTGTGGAACCGCCCTGGAGGCCGGCCGGCCCGGCAGCTGGGATGACCGGGTTATCTGGACGGGGAGCGTGATAGTGCGCGACGATCTGGCCTACCTGTTCTATACCGCGACATGTCAGGCCGAGAGAGGACTGGTCCAGCGCATCGGGCTGGCGATCTCCAGTGACCTGACGCACTGGGAACGGCATCCTGGCAATCCCCTGCTTGAAGTAGATACGCGCTGGTACGAAGCCCAGAGCGCCGAACAATTAGAGGCGCAGACCTGGCGCGATCCTTACGTCGTGTACGCTGCCGGGGAGAAGACCTACTATATGTTCCTGGCCGCGCGCGTCAATAGCGGCCCATTCGATGGACGCGGCGTGATCGGCCTGGCGCGCTCAACAAATCTCCTGAACTGGGAGGTACTGCCGCCGGTGAACGTGGCGGGCGACTTCACCGAGATGGAGGTTCCCCAGGTCGTCGCATTGAACGGGCGATACTACCTGCTTTTCTGCACAGCCCGGCATGCTTCCGCGCGGTTGCTCCGCACGGGGAGCGCGGGCTGGTCAGGTACACATTATCTTGTCGCCAGCAGTCTCACCGGCCCCTACGTCCCACTTACCAGCGAGCCGCTTGTCGCCGATGCCAGCGGCACCTACTATGCCGGCAAGCTGGTTTGCGATAGCGCCGGCGCGCCCCGCTTCATGGCATGGCGCCAGTGGGACGAGGCGGGTAACTTCTGCGGGGGCCTGTCTGACCCGGCGGACGTTTGTGTTCTGCCCGATGGCCGCCTGCACATCGATACGCGGCAATTGTGGAGAGTGCAGGAGCGCTGAGCATAGGGAAGAATTTCAGCACAGTTATCGTATATATACTATCCGATCTTTTTGGCTGAATAGCGGGGTACATGTTTTTAGGAAGACGTTGGGCCACTGTAGAGGCACTGCTGAGAGGCGCTGCTGAGGGACGCTGCTGAGGGACGCTGCTGTAGAGGCGCTGCTGTGGGGCGCTGCTGTAGGGGCGCTGCTGTAGAGGCGCTGCTGAGAGGCGCTGCTGTAGAGGCGCTGCTGAGGGACGCTGCTGTGGGGCGCTGCTGTAGAGGCGCTGCTGTAGAGGCACTGCTGTAGAGGCGCTGCTGAGAGGCGCTGCTGTGGGGCGCTGCTGAGGGACGCTGCTGTGGGGCGCTGCTGAGAGGCGCTGCTGTAGGGGCGCTGCGCAGCAAGCCCGCCTGATGCCTCCAACAATGGACGCAGGATCGGCGTGAAAAAGCGGCCCCTGCCCCCCGGACAGGTGATGCTCGCATTGCCCCTACACAGACATTATGACGTTGAAAAGCCTGCGTACCACGTTTAAAGCGTAGGCAGGAGGGCCTGGCATGTGTATAATAATGCATAGTGCTTCCGCCGGCTTACGTGAGTCAACATTAGTCCAAAGGAGGATTCCACATGATTCTGGAGCAAGGTGAAGTCATCGACGAAATCATCACCAAAATCCGTGCCGGACGCATAACGCGCCGGACATTCCTTGAGCGCGCTGTTGCCGTCGGCCTGAGCAGCAGCGCCGCTGTCTCCCTGTTGGAAGCCTGCGGTGGCACCAGCAACAGTACTGGCGGAAACGGGCAAACCGTCAACATCAACTATCTCGAAAAGGACACCAATGGCGTCTACGCCGGACTTGTAAAAAAGTTTAACGCGCAGAACAACGGCGTCCATGTCACCTACAACAACAATGCCCCCGCCACTACCGATCAGCTCCTGACCATCCTCACGACCATGCTGCGCGCTCGTGGCAGTTCCATCGACGTATTTCCTATGGATATCATCTGGCCTGCTGAGTTTGGCGCCAATGGCTGGACCGTTCCCCTGGATGATAAGTGGCCGGCCAGCGAGCGCGCGAACTACCTGCCAGGCCCACTCAAGGGCTGCACCTACAACGGCAAGTTGTGGGCGGCACCGTATCGTACCGATGTCGGGCTGATCTACTACCGCACCGATGTCATCTCAACGCCTCCCAACACCTGGGATGATCTGACGAACATGGCAAAGGCCGCTTCCCCCTCCAAGACGAAGTTTGGCTACGTCTGGCAGGGTGCGCAGTACGAGGGACTGGTCTGCGACTTCTGCGAGGTCCTCTACGGCTACGGCGGCAACGTGCTGGATCCCAACGATCCCAAGAAGGTCACGGTCAACACCCCGGAGGCTGTGCAGGCACTGACGCAGATGGTCAGTTGGGTGGGCACAATCTCGCCCGCCGCGGTGACGACCTATCAGGAAACGCAGGCGCTGGCCGCGTGGCAGAATGGCGATGCCGCCTTCATGCGCAACTGGCCCTACGCCATCGCGCTGAGCAATGATCCCAGTTCCTCGAAGATCCCCAACAAGTTCGATGAGCATCCTATGCTCTACGGAGGCAGCAATACCACCGGCCACTCGAACATCGGCGGCTGGCAGTATGGCATCAACGCCTTCTCCAAGAACCCCGATGCGGCCTGGAAGTTCATCCACTACATGTTAAGCCCGGAGCCGCAGAAGACCTTCGCCCTGGAGTTGTCGCTGCTATCCTGCCTCACGAGCATCTACACGGACAAGGACGTGTTAGCCAAGTACCCGTTCTTCAGCAAGATGCAGTCGATAGTACAGACGGGACTCCCCCGGCCTGTCTCTCCCGTCTACCCGGACATCAGCCAGGCCATCCAGTTGCGTGTTCACAGCGCTCTGACCAAACAGGCCAGCCCGGCAGATGCTTTGAGTGCATTGCAGTCCGATTTGGAGACCGTCGTGAACAAACAGTAAGGTTGTGGTTCGTATCATAAATCATCCCACATTGGGATCCGCTTGAGAAGTGGGGTGCAAGGGGCGGTCAGCCCCCTGCGAGGTCCGGGGTGTTCCCTCCACCGCCTGCGGTAGCGAGAAGCAATGAGGGGTTTCTGGGAACACCCCGGACCCCGGCACCCCCTCAACATAAGGAGCGAGTGTATGGCAACACAAGCACAAGTACAGGCGCCTGTACAAGCGGTAAAAGCGTCCGGGAAGCCGAGTCTACGGGAACGTCTGGATCTGGGCAACGGCCTCCTGCCATATTTCCTGGTACTGCCTACCATCGTCGTGATTCTGGCGGTGGCCGCCTACCCCATCCTTAACTCCTTCTGGCTCAGCCTTCTTAACAACCCGCTCTCCCCCAGCGCAAGCTTTACCGGATTGACCAACTATAGTCAGCTCTTCGCTGATAGCACGTTTCGCGGTACAATTGGAGTAACGTTCGTCTTCACGGCCATCAGTGTCGCGCTGGAAACGGTCCTGGGGCTGGGTATCGCCCTGCTCATTAATGGCACGTTTCCCGGGCGCGGCCTGGTACGTGCCTCCATTCTTGTCCCGTGGGCTTTCCCTACGGTCATCTCAGCCGATATCTGGCTGCTGATGTACAATGACCGTACAGGCGTCGTCAGCTACATCCTCCAGCAGATCCATATCCTGGCGCCGGGCGCGACGTTGTTGCAGACGAATAGCGGCATCATCATCGCCGCCATCATTACCGATGTCTGGAAAACGACGCCGTTTATGGCGCTCCTGATCCTGGCCGGCCTCCAGGTCATCCCCAATGAATTGTACGAGGCCGCCAGCGTGGATGGAAGCAGCCGCTGGCAGCAATTCTGGACGATTACGCTGCCTATGCTCTCGGGGCCGCTGGTCATCGCGCTGCTCTTCCGAACGCTTGCCTCCCTCGGCGTGTTCGATCTCTTCTATGTGCTGGCCGGCAATCAGGTGCAAAGCATCGCATCGTACTCGTATAACTATATGTTTACCCGCTCCACCTTCGACTTCGCTTCTGGCGTATCGGCCTCGGTGGTGCTTTTCCTGATTGGATTGATTGTCAGCCTGGGATTTGTGATGCTGATGCGCGTAACGCGGCGCTAGCTGGAAAGGAGATATATGATGGTTGCCAGGCAGCAAGCTCTCCCCGCCGTTCGCGAGAGGGTACCTACCGCCAGATCGAGGAATGCTATACCCTGGGGCAAGATTATCCGCTATTTAGCGGTGGCGTTTGTGGTGTTCATCTCACTGGCGCCCCTCTACTGGACCTTCGCAACGTCGGTAAAAAGTGGAGTTGAACTGAACGTTTCTCCGCCCACACTGATTCCCCACACCTTTAGCCTGGAGAATTATGTCAGCGATCTCAGCTCGAATACCTTCATTCGTGACCTGATCAATAGCACGATCATCGCGGCTATCACGACGGTTCTGGCGCTATTCGTTGGCATTCTTTGCGCCTATGCCATCGCCCGCACGAAGTTTCACGGCAAATCCTTCGTGCTGGGGATCACGCTGTCGGTGCAGATGATACCCTTTATTGCTATGGTCGGACCGCTCTTCGTGTTCTTCACGGGACCGCTTCCCATCTACAACACGTATGCCGCTCTGGTGATCCCCGATCTGGTGGTGACACTGCCGATCACGGTCTGGTTCATGACCTCGTTCTTCCGCGATCTGCCGCCAGATCTGGAAGAGGCCGCGCGCGTGGATGGCGCTTCACGTATGCGCGCGCTGTGGGAAGTGATTGTACCCCTCACTGCCCCCGGCGTTTTCGCAGCGGCCATTCTCACCTTTATCGCTGTATGGAACGACTTTATCTTCGGGTTGACGCTGACTACCGATGAACATGCGCAGCCCGTCACCGTCGGTGTCACGCGCTTTGCTGGCGAGCATACTATCCCCTGGGGTGAAATTGCCGCAGCGGCAGTGATCGTGACTATTCCGCTGGTGATCGTTGTTCTGTTCCTCCAGAAGCGGATCGTGTCCGGCCTGACGGCGGGCGCGGTTAAAGGGTGATTATTCAGATCCCCTCTCTCCCAGACACCTCAGCGCCTCCGGCACTTCGCAAACGTTGATGGGGTGACATGTGGGGCCGCCTGAGGTGGCCCCACATGTCACCCCCATCAACGGACAGGCTACCGGAGGCGGTGATGAAGCCTGAGAGTAGTTTCATAAGAGACTAAAACTCACGCTAAGAGATATAGCAGGCATTGCATGAGTCAATTAAGTAAGAAAGAAACTTTTTCTACCCTGGGAACCCTGCGCTCCTACGAACGCGCAGGACGTGGAATCATTCTGGATTTTGGCGGCCCGCGCGTTGCGATCACGGTGCTGACGCAGCGCGTGATTCGCGTGCGGCTGGCGCCCGATGGGACGTTCGCCGCGCGCCGCTCCTGGGCTGTCGCGCGCGCGGACGACCAGTTCCCGCAGGTAGCCTTCGAGATCGAGGAATCGGGCGGCGCGCTCACGCTGAAAACGGCCTCGCTGGCAGTGCTGATCGAGCGAGACCGGGGCAGCCTGTCGTTCGCCGATGCCGAGGGAAAGCCGTTCTGTGCCGACGAGACGGGCATGCAATGGGGCGAGCCGGAGGCAGGCACTCGCCGCGTCGCCTGCACCAAGCGTATCGAGGCCGATGAACACTTCTTCGGCTTCGGTGAGCGTACCGGGCCACTCGACAAGCTCAATCGCCAGCTTATCAACTGGGCAACCGATCCGGCTCTCGGTCACGGTCCTGGCACCGATCCGCTCTACCTCGCTATCCCGGTCTTTATGGCGCTGCGGCACGGCCTTGCCTATGGCATCTTCTTCAATAACACCTGGCGCAGCCGCTTCGATATGGGAGCGCGGCGGCCCGGTACCTGGACAATGGAGGCCGAGGGCGGCGAACTCGACTATTACGTGGTCTTTGGACCGGCGCCGCAGCAGGTGAGCGAGGGCTTCGCCGCGCTGCTGGGTACGATGCCGCTGCCTCCGCGCTGGGCGCTGGGCTATCACCAGAGCCGCTGGGGCCACGCAACAGAATCGATGGTGCGCGAGCTGGCAGGCGAATTCCGCAGGCGCGGCATCCCCTGCGACGCGATCCACCTGGATATCGACCATATGAACGGCTATCGCGTCTTTACCTGGAACCCGCAGGGCTTCCCCGATCCACAAACACTGCTGAGCGACCTGCGCCGCAACGGCTTCCACACTGTAGCCATTGTTGATCCCGGGGTGAAGAGCGATCCCGATTTCCGCGTCTATCGCGAAGGGATGGAACGCGACGCGTTTATACGCCGCGCCGATGGCTCGGTCTTCCACGGCTACGTCTGGCCCGATGACTCGGTTTTCGCCGATTACACGCGGCCAGAGGTGCGCGAGTGGTGGGGCGAGATGCAGAAGGCATTCGTGGACGCTGGTATCAGCGGTATCTGGAACGATATGAACGAGCCAACGGTATTTGAGCTTCCGTACAGCCAGGGCACCGGCGAGGTAGGGACGATTGATCTCGACGCCATTCAAGGTCCCGAAGGGGAGCAAACGATTCACGCCGAAGTGCATAATCTCTATGGTCAGGGCATGGCCCGCGCCTCTTACGAAGGGCTGCGCCGCTACCTCGGCGAGCGGCCTTTCGTCCTTACGCGCTCAGGCTTCGCCGGCATACAGCGCTGGAGCGCCTGCTGGATGGGCGATAATAGTTCCTGGTGGGAGCACCTGGAGATGGCGATGCCGCAGCTCATGAACATGGGGCTATCGGGCGTGCCCTTCGTCGGCACTGACATCGGAGGCTTCGTCGGCAATGCCAGCGCCGACCTGTTCGCCCGCTGGATGCAGTTCGGCGCGCTGTCACCCTTCTGCCGGGGCCACTCGATGATTGCAACCGAACATCACGAACCCTGGAGCTTCGGCCCGCGCGTCGAGGCAATCTGTCGCGAGTTCTTGCGGCTACGCTACCGGCTGCTCCCCTATCTTTACTCGCTCTTCTGGGAGGCGGCACGGCACGGAACCCCAGTCCTGCGGCCACTGCTCTATCACTTCCCGGACGATCTCGCAACCTACCAGCTTCACGACCAGGCGCTGCTGGGGCCGCAGCTTCTCATGGCGCCGATCTACCACCCAGGGCGCGAGCATCGCTATGTTTACCTGCCCGCAGGCGCATGGTACGACTGGTGGAGCGACGAATTGATCGCCGGGCCGGCGCATCTCCTGGCGCACGCGCCTCTGGAGCGCATGCCGCTTTACGTTCGCGCAGGGGCGATTATCCCCGGCGGGCCGGATCTGAGTTACGCCGATGAGCGCGCGCTCGATCCGCTGACGCTGGATCTCTATCCGGGCGATGGAACATTCACGCTCTACGAGGATGATGGTCGCAGCTTCGAGTACGAGCGCGGTCAGTTCTGCACGACGAGCTACACACTGCGCCGGACGGGGGGCCGGCTGGATTTTGAGATCGGCCCACGCGAAGGCGCCTACATTCCACCCGCTCGGCAGATCGTCATCAGGCTTCATGGCGTGGACGAGCAGGCGATGGAAGGTCATCCCGGCGCGAGCTTCGATCCTGAGCATCGTCTGCTGACGCTCCAGTTCAGCGATGATGGCAGCACGCGAACGCTGCGTTTCAAGATGCAGTAACAGTACAGGTCTTTCACCTTTCTGTTTACGCGGCTCCGCCGCGCGAGTCTCCCGGCGAGAGCGAACGAGAACACCGCGAATTCTCTGTCCAAAAGGACAGCCACATCTTGAAATAAAGATAGCAGATCTAATTGTTGAGAAACTTATGCTGGCAGAAATTCCCTGCGAAAGAAGGACCGGTTACGTCCTTCTTTCAGGGTATACTTCAGACATGAAATACGTCAATTAAAATGAAGCACGAAAGAGAGTAATATTCAATGACCAACGCACCCCTCACCGCCGCTAATCCTGGCAAGGCCCATCTGCGGGGCTTCGCCTTAGCCAGTGTGATCGTTGCGCTGATGCTTTCGCTACTATTAGAAGCGCTGGACCAGACGATTGTGGGCACGGCTATGCCGCGTATCATCGCCGACCTGCATGGCCTGGATCGCTATACCTGGGTGGTAACGGCTTACGTGCTGGCCTCGATGACGATGGTTCCCATCGTCGGCAAGCTCTCCGACCAGTTTGGCCGCAAATGGTTCCTGCTGGGCGGCACCGCCCTCTTCCTGTTCGGCTCACTGCTGGCAGGAGCCTCGCAGACGATGGATCAGTTGATCCTCTTCCGCGCGCTGCAAGGTCTGGGAGCCGGCATGGGCATGGCCCTGGTTGCCACCGTTATCGGAGACCTGTTCGAGCCGGCGGAGCGCGCAAGGTGGATGAGCCTGTTTGGTATTGTTTATGGCCTCTCCAGTCTCATCGGCCCGACGATTGGCGGCTGGCTGGCCGAACATGGGCCGCTGATGGGCAGCCTGGTTACAGACGCCACGCGCTGGCGCTGGGTTTTCTATATTAATCTGCCTCTTGGTCTGATCGCGCTGATCGCGCTGCTGATCTTCCTGCCGGCCAACGTCTCGTTGCGCACCAGCAGCGTGACCGGCTGGGCAGCGGTGCGTCACATCGATTTCCCGGGAGCCGCGCTTTCGGCAGCGGCGAGCATCAGCCTGCTGCTGGGGCTGAGCCTGGGCAGTGACCGGACATACAACTGGACATCCGCGCCGGTGCTTGGCCCGCTGACAATCGGCATCGTCCTGCTCACGCTGTTCTTTATCGTCGAGCGCAGAGCCGCGGAGCCAGTTTTGCCGCTGGGCCTCTTCCGCAACCAGGTCTTTACGGCAGCCTCGCTGCTCTCGCTGCTGCAAATGATGCTGTTGATGGGCTTCACGCTCTACCTGCCGCTCTTTTTACAGGGTGTGCTGGCCGTCTCGCCCACTGTCTCCGGCCTGGTGATGACGCCGCTCTCGATCAGTATGGTTATCGGCGCAATGGCGGCCGGGCCGATCATCGGGGCGCTCAAACGATATCAGATCATCGCGATTGCTGGCGGTATGTTCATGGTTACTGGCAGCTTTCTGATCACAACCATGACGCCTCAGACCAGCCTCGTGCAAGCCATTGTGTTCATGAGTCTGGCTGGCATCGGCACCGGAGTTTTCTTCATGGTGCCAACACTGGCGGCCCAGAATGCGCTGCCCGCGAGTCAGATGGGCGTGAGCACAGCGGCAACGCGCTACCTGGGGCAACTGGGCGCTACGCTGGGCATAGCGATTGTAGGAACTGTCGTCAACAGCGGAGTTTCCGGCAATCTGATGCAGCATCTCCCCACCGATCCGGCTGGGAAGCAGATGCTCGCCACCGCGCTCCAGCATGGCTTTGTGGCAGTGCTGGTCTTCGCCGCGATTGCACTGCTAATCACGTTCTTCCTCAAGGATGTGCCATTCGCCCCGGCTTCCCCGGCGGCACGGTCAGGGAAGGTTGGGGATACCGGTGAGGCATCCGAGAAAGAATTCGCCCACAGCCGGTAAAGCGATGCCTGCCAGGCAAGGAGAGAATCAATAGACAGCCTCTCTATTGATTCTCTCCTTGCCTGGCTTCTGTCAGGGCCAGGGCAATCGCACCATACAACGAGGCATCGTTCAGGAACCGGGCAGGTACGATCTCCGGTGGGAAGGGTACAGCATAGCCCAGGCGAAACGCGAGCGCGGATATAACCACGTCGCCCGAATGCATCAGCCCGCCGCCAACAGCGATGCGCTGTGGATCGATCAGGATGGCGAGGTTGGCGACGTGCGTTGCCAGTTCGGCAAGCGCTTCGTCCACCAGGAAACGGGCGCGTAGATCCGTATGCGCAAACAGGTCGGCAGCATCAAGTTGCTCACCCAGCAGGAAACTACCCTGCTCCCCAATAAAACGCCCGCCGATGGCTTCTTCGAGCGGAGCGCGTCCCTGCGCGGCCCCGGCGTGATCCAGCACGCTGCGCAGGTTATAGCCGATCTCGCCAGAGGCGCCATGTGCTCCAATGAGGACCCGCCCGCCAATGACCAGCGCCGCAGCGATCCCCGTTCCCAGACTGAGGAAGACGCCAGGATCCACCCCCTTGAGCGCACCCCAGCGCGCCTCGGCCAGCGCCGCCGCTTTCACGTCGTTGCCCGCCACGACCAGCGGCATGCCCAGATTCGCTCGCAGCGTCTCGCGCAGCGATACCTGCTCCCAACCGGGGATGTTTGGCGAGAGCAATACCCCGTGCTCCTGAACGATGCCCGGCGTCGCCACGCCCGCCGCGATGCAGCTCCCTCCCCGCTCCGCTGCGGTGCGCTCGATCAGTGCCCGCGCGGCGCTGGTTGTGCGCTTAAGAATCTGCTGTGCGCCCTGAGCAGCCAGGGTATCAAGCCGCCCCTGCTGGAGAATGACACCCGTCATATCAGCGGTGGCTATGGCGGTCTTCGTGCCGCCGAAGTCGATAGCGACCACGAAATCGTGCGCGTCCTCATACATCATGAGTTTACCCTCTGGCTGTGATCAGGCCGAGATGCCGGCCTCTTCAGGCTGCTCCAGGTATTCCTCCTTGATCTCTTTGGGACCAAAAGGCCAGGTATGCTCGACGAAGCGCGCCCACAGCAGGTACGCGATGACGCCGGCGGCCACCCAGACCAGCGAGAGCACTATAGGCAGCAGGCCGGACGAGTAGTACACATACGCCCAGCCGACGAGGGCGATAATGCTGGGCAACGGATAGAGCCACATGCGATAAGGGCGTCTCAGGTTGGGCTGCCTTCGTCGCAGCACCGTCAGCGCCACTACCTGCCCGATGCTCTGGATGAGCACCATCACCGCGATGAGCATATTAATCACCACCGAGAGCGAGAAGAAGGCCCCAATGGCGGTAATGATGCACATGACGATCAGTGCGATGTGCGGGAAATGGTAACGCGGGTGCAACTTTCCAAACTGGCGCAGGAAGACGCCATCGCGCGCCGCGTTATATGGCACACGCGAGCCACCAAGCAGTCCCGCGAACACCGAGGCGAACGCCGTGATGATAATGAGGCCCGTCACGACGTATGAGATGCCTTTGCCCCACGCGCGCTCCAGGACCAGAGAGGCAATCGAGGACGATTTCGCCACGGTCTGCCAGGGAACGACGCCCAGCACGCCGATGTTGAGCGCGAGGTAGAGCACCATGATACCCAGGATAGAGACGATGATGGACCAGGGGATGACGCGGCCAGGATTGCGGATCTCCGATCCCATGTACGCCGTCGTGTTATAGCCCAGGTAATCGTAAATGCCCACGATCAGCCCTGCTCCCAGACCGGCAAAAAAGGCGCCATTGAGAGTAAAAGCATTGGGGGGATAGGTGAAAGCCAGGCCAGGATTAAAATGAGTGAATGCCGCGATAATCACCAGACCGATTGAGAGCAGCATGATACAGAATAAAACGTTGGTGAGCACACCAATGGATTCAATGCGCCGATAGAGCGCAAATAGCACAATGCCCACAATTACGAGGGAGACGAGATAGATCTCCCACTGGCTCATGTTCGGCCAGATATAGCCGAGATACGATACCAGGCCGATAACCCCGGTAGACATGATAAGCGGAATATAGAGCACCGCCGTCCAGACAAAGATAAACGGCATCAGGCGCCCGGTACGATATTGGAAGGCTTCGCGGAAGTAGATGTAGGTGCCGCCGGCGCCGGGCATCGCCGCTCCCAGTTCAGCCCAGATCAGGCCGTCCGCCAGTGCCAGAATTGCACCTGCTATCCAGCCCAGTATGGCCTGCGGACCGGCGAAGGCCGCGACCATGAGCGGAATAGTGATGAATGGCCCGATGCCGCACATTTGCGTCATGTTGATAGCGATTGCCGTTGGCAGTTTGACGCTGCGTATAAAGCCGCTTCGCGCCTGCTCGCTCGCTCCATTTTGTGTCGTTTCCGAGGGCAGGCTGTGGCTCTGCCCGTCCGCGCTCGAAGGGTTCACAAGACACCTCCTGAAGTAAAATAGATGAAAATCTAATATAAAGTTAGTATAGTTTCCTAACTTCGTTCTGTCAATGGACTTTACCGGACAGAATGTGTCTGATTTTCGACACACTCGCGTCCTCGCACCTGCAATGCTCATCTGAGAGATTAAGTGGTGTGGAACGGGCACGAAGCGCCTGTCCCATCCACTTAATCTCTCCCTGCGCGGCTGCGCTGCGCATAGCACTGGCGCAAGAGCGCCAGGATTCCAGACACCCTTTTTACAACCCGGTAAAGATAGTTTACAATGATGGCGAAAAGCAGAACAGGTCTTGCCGCAAAGGAGCTAGAGCGTTTATGACAACGACTGATAGCAGACTGCGCCCCGAATATCAGCCGGGAACTCCATCGCTGCTGCGCGCGATTAACGAGCGCACGCTGCTGGAATATCTGCGCAGCCATAAACCAACGTCGCGTGCCCAGCTCGCCCGCGCCACCAGGCTCTCCAAGCCAACCGTATCACAGGCTCTCGCCAGCCTGGAGAGCGCGGGCCTGGTACGAGCAGTCGGGCAGTCGATACCGAGCAAGGGAGGGCGCGTAGCGACGCTCTACGAGCCAAATCCTGATGCTGGCTACGTGGTTGGCGTTGATATCGGGCGCGGCTGGGTGCGGGCGGCGGTAGCGAACCTTGCCGGCCACATCATGGCGCGCAGCGATACCCCAAACGCTGCCCAGAGCGCATCGGCGCTCGTCACGTTGAGCAGTCGCCTGGCGCGTGATGTGGTCGCGGCGGCAGGTCTCTCCTGGTCGCAGGTGGTACACGCGGTCATCGGCACACCGGGCGTCTTCGATGAGCAGAGCAAGCGCGTGCTGTTCTCATCGAATCTGCCGGAATGGGGACGGCACGGCCTGGTGACAGAGTTGCAGAGCGCGTTTGGCCTCAGTCTTTCGGTAGAAAACGATGCGAACCTTGCCGCGCTCGCCGAGCGTTCATTCGGCTGGGGCGTCGGCATCAGGACCCTCGTCTACATAACTATAGGCACAGGCGTGGGCATGGGCATCGTTATCGATGGCACCCTCTATCGTGGAGCGCGTGGCGCAGCGGGTGAGATCGGCTTCCTACCGTTCGGCAATGGAACCGTAGAGGACGTGAGCAAGGTCAGCGAGAACTACCTGGGCATGTTCGAGGAGGCAACTTCGGCTTCCGCCATCATTCGCCAGGCGCGCAAGCAGGGCTTGCCGGACTCACTCTCCCCGCGACAGATCTTCGATGCGGCGCAGCAGGGCGATAGCGCCGCGCGGGCTGTGGTCGAGCAGGAGGGAGCGCGCCTGGCGCTGGCAATCGCCGCCATCACCGCTGTACTCGATCCAGAGCTGATCGTGCTGGGTGGCGGTATCGGGCAGCGCGGCGATCTGCTGCTCCCCCCGCTGGAACGCAGGCTCCAGCAACTCACTCCACTGAGGCCACGTATCGTCACCTCAAAGCTGGGGGACGAGAGCGTGTTGCTCGGCTCCATCGCCACCGCGTTAGAGGTTGCGCACAATCTGATCTTCCAATATCACGTCAATGGAGGATGATTTCCGCGCCGGGATGATTAAAAATCCTCTTTATATGCATAGCGGCGCGATGATGATTTTTACCAACCTCCTTGATTGCCGGAATTTGGCTCAGGGTAGAGAACAGAACTGCGAGTAGAATACAGTTCACAGCAAGAAACAGGTATCACAGCCAGGAGGCATCGCTTATTCTTAAAGATGCCGCGCTCGCGCCACTATGCAGAAGATAATCTCGCACCCGGTTTTTCAATTGCCTTGATTTCTGCTACGCTCCAACTCCTGCAACCAGCCCAATGCCGCCTGCGAAATGCGCGGCTCAACATTGAGATCAGTCAGAAGTTCGGAGGCCGCCTTCATCTCTTCGATGCGCCTGGCGGCATGCTTGCGGCTGCCTTCGATCAGGCGATCAAGCAGAGCGGCATCGGCTGCGACCAGTTGATGGGTAATCTCGCCGCGCATCCATTCCGCACATCCGACCTTGCTGGCCGCCTCCATGCTCTCAATGATAGACGCGGCCAGACCTTTCATAAAGATGCTGCGCAGGAGCTTGCGCTGCGCGGCGCTGCCTGCCCGGTGATCCACGAACATGACCGGCATGCCCAGCGGCTTGAAGAGCGCCATAAACGCTTCCGCTCCAGAACCGGCCGCCAGGGCTGGCGTGCGCAGGCCGCGACCTGGAACGGGAGCCATCAACGCCAGGTCAACGAAGGCCGCACCCGTGGATTCAATCAGCGCGGCGAGTTCGCGCTTGAGCGCGGGAGCGGCGGTGTTGAGATCGGCGAAGATCTGGCCGGAGTGGAGCACGGGCAGGATATCGCGTGCGACGGCGAGCGCCACCGAGGCGAGATTGATATTCAGGATCACAGCGGCCTGCTCTGCCGCGGCACGAGCGTTCGCCACGAGAGGGATCTGTCGCACGTCACCGCGCGGCGCCGGGTCCCAGCCGCGCACCTCTACACCGGATCTGACGAGATCATGCGCGATAGCGGACCCTGCTTCGCCCAGTCCTATTACTGCGACTATGAACGAGGCGGACATGATGCTATTGCTCCTCATCCAGGCAGGTAGGGACCCGCTGTAGGGGTCCCAAAAACTTGTACCTCCGGTTCATCTATCCCTCCACCAGTCCCCGCAGACCGTGCAGATCGTAGGAGAGCGCGCCAGCCTCAAGCTTCTTTCTGAGATCGGCCTCGCGCTCCTGCCGCGCCTGCGCCGCCGCCAGAACCTGCTCCGCGCGCTGTCGCGGAACCACCACAGCGCCATCGGCATCGAGAACGACGATATCGCCCGGCGCTATGGTTGCTCCCCCCATCACGACAGGTTCATTGATGGCGCCAACCTCCGTTTTCGTTGCGCCCCGGACGCGCACCCAGCGTGTCCAGATGGGCAAGCCGAGTTCGCGCAGCTCTTCGGTATCGCGCGCCGATGCATCGATGAGCAGCCCCGCCACCTGGCGCACCCGTGCCTGCGTTGCCAGCAACTCTCCCACCAGCGCCACCGGCTCCGGCTGCGGCATGGTCAGCACCAGCACTTCGCCCGGCTGAACCTGGTCGAGAACGGCATGCACCATCAGATTATCAGCCTGCCCGCAGCGCACCGTGCGGGCGGGACCGGCTGCGCGGCTGCCCGGTACGATCTGTATGAGGTCCACGTCGATCAGCCCGCTGCGTCCCGCAGCTTCATAGACCGTTGCGACTCCGTAGTGTGCGAAGCGTGTGATATCGAGATCGTTCATAGCGTTGTTACCACCTGGGGGTATACTCGTTGAAACGCTTCCGCGTAACGAATATCTTTTCTGCCCGAGACGCGGCGGGCATGGTTGGCGCGATGCTCCGCCTGCTCGCTATAGTACTGGCGCAGGTACTGCTGCGCCGCCATCGCCTCCATTGCACGCTGTTTCAGCGGAAAGACCGCCGTAATATCAACATAGGTCGTCGGAACAAAGCCGCATAGTTCTGGCTGATGTGGCTCGAACAGGAAGAGTTCAGGAGGTGTCACGGTCTTGAAGCCGCTGGCTACCCCCGCTCCGCTGGCGAGCAGGCGCGCGCGGTGTGTCGCAGCATAGGCCACCGGGTGATCTGGATTAAACGGATCTTTCTGCGTATGGGTGACAATCACATCCGGCGCCAACTCACGGATGAGCGCGGTCAGGCGATCCAGCGCGGCGGTGTCAACATTAAGCGGATAGTCACCCAGGTCGAAGCCGACAAAGGTTGCGCCCAGCACCTCCGCAGCCCGCTCCGCCTCCGCATGACGAATGCGTTTCACGTTCTCGATGGTCTGGCCCGGCTCTTTCCATAATTCGCCCGACTCGCCACGCTCGCCATAGGAGAGCGCGACCACTGTGGCCTTCCCCCCGGCGGCGGTAACGGCGGCGATGGCGCCGGCGGCCCGCCACACGAAATCAGCCGAGTGCGCGCCGACGACGAGCATCGTGCGCGCTCTCTCGATATCACCTGTTTCGCTCATAACGCCTTATTTCTCCTCTAGCTGTTGCTCTGCCCGGCTGGCTTTCCTGGCCTGTCTCAGCGCTTCCGCCACACGAGAGAGGTGCAGGCGCATCGCCGCCTCGGCCCGCTCTGCATCATGGTCCGCAACCGCGGTAACGATTTCACAATGCTCCTGATACGAGCGCTCAGGCCGCCCCGGCACCAGGATGGTGCGATACTGAAAGCGCACGTTCTGGGGTTTGAGCATGTCAATCAGCCGGCTCACCGTGGTGTGACCGGCGATGCGCAAAAGCATCTGATGAAGCCGGGCATTGACTTCTGAACTGGTCAGGAGATCGCCTGCATCGATACAGCGGCGCTGCTCGGCCAGCAGCGCAAACAATGCCTCGCAATTCTGCGGCGTCGCATTCAAGGCGGCGTACCTCACCGCCAGGCTCTCCAGGGCGGCGCGCACCTCCAGGATCTCGACGGCCTCGGCCTCGGAGATGAGGCGCACACGCGCGCCGCGATAGCGTTCGCGCTGCACCAGTCCCTCCTGTTCCAGCCGTGCCAGCGCTGTGCGGATAGCCGCGCGCCCGGCCCCCAGAAACTGCGCCAGGTCCATTTCGATCAGCCGCTCGTTGGGAAGAAACTCCTCCCGCATAATAGCTTCGCGCAGCCGGACATAACATTCCTCATCGGTGAGCGCCATGACTCTGTATCCTTCCCCTCAATTACAATCATACCAAATCTGGTTGAATAAAGAAAAATTCAATTGGGAGACACCAGGCCCCGCCAGGAAGGCTGCCGCCCTCCTGGACCTCCCGCTTCATACAACCGGGGTGCCATAGGTATGAAAGCTTGCCACGGTTGGCGTGCCCCACGCCTGGCCCTTCGCACGCTCTGCCTGCGTCCAGACAACCGGCTCCCAATCGGGATCGAAGATGAGGTAGCCGCCCGAAGCCACTTCGATGCGGTTGCCACCCGGCTCGTGCGCATAGAGGAAAAACCCCTGCGCTATCGCATGTTTGCCCGGCGCAAACTCGATATAGACACCGTTTTCCAGGTAAATATCGGCGGCGCGCAGCACGTCCTCCCGATTATCCACCCAGAAGGCGATATGATGGAGCCGGGCGGCCGAGCCAGTGGCATCCTTTGTATAGACGACATCATAGGTCTTATTGGTAAACGTCACCCAGATGCCCGCCTCGGTGCCATCATCGAGCCGGATCATCTCCGTCAATTTCGCACCCAGTTCCTGCTGCATAAAGACGCGATTGGGGGCCGGATCGCGCGCCAGGAAATTGATGTGATCGAGACGACGCACACCCACGCCGCGATCAGGATAGCGCTGCGGCTGGTTCTTGAGCGCCGGGCGCAGGTGTTCGGGAGCCTTGTATTTCTCCGTCTCATAATAGATTTCCAGCAGGTGCCCATCGGGATCGACGAACTGGTAGGCTTTGCCGTGTCCTACATCGCCTTCGATCCAGCCTCGCCCATACCCGCTGGCCTCCAGCACACGAACGCGCCGCTCAAGAGCCTGCGGACTCATAGCGCGAAAGGCGGTGTGAGCCACTCCCGCCTGCCTGGCCTCGGTGAGCTTGAGGGAGCAGCGTTCGTACTCGCCCCAGCCCCGCAGGTACACCGACTGCCCCTGCCGCGCTACTTCTTGCATCCCCAGAACATCGCGGAAGAACCAGAGGCTCTCTTCCGCCTTCGGGCTGAGCAATTCGACATGCCCGAGATGGGCCACATCAAAGATCGGTTCGGCTGCCTCTTGCATACGGTAGCGTCCTTTCGTTGCCTGCACTCAATCAAACACAGAGCATGCGATTTACGCTAATTTGTAGACAAAATGAGCACCAATTTTGTCTACAAATTAGCGTAACCCAAGAATAGAGCAAAGTCAAGGGAGCATCGTATTCAGTGGAGGGTATCTCCGAGTTTCCTGGTGAGCAATCTATTCTCTTCGCGCGCCTGCTGGAGCGCGAACTTTAAGCGCTGCAACTCGGCCGCGTCATGTTGTAAGCGCTGCACGCGAGACAGTAAATTATTGAGGGCGCCCGAAATCTGCCAGAGCACGTTATCCTGTGTCAGAGGGACACGCGCGCCGAAATCGCCATTTGCCACGCGCGTATGCACCTCTACGATTTTCTGAATGCTTGCCTCCAGTCGCTGTTTCTGGCTGGCAGCCTCTTCGGCCTGGTGCGCCAGATCGTATTCGAGCCTGGCGATCTCCTCGGCGCGATCCGCTCGTTTGAGCGCCTGAACCGTGCCACGTACCCAGATATAAGCCACAACCGAAACAATCATCTGGATGAGGATGATAGGGGTGATGATGCCCGCGAAGTCGATCTGGAGCACAGCGCTCAACTCAGCCGTCTGGGGAGCATAAAGCAGGGCCCCCAGCGTAAAGAGACAGTTAATCAGCGCCACTACAAAAACCCACCACTCAGGGAGGAAAGAGACGGCGCAGACCAGCGGCAGCACCAGGAGATCGAACAGGGGAAGGATCAGCATATCCAGGCCACCAGGGGTGGTCATAATGTTGAGGGTAGGATAGGCTATCGCCGTGGCTACAACAATGAACCCGGCGGCATTCACCATGCCCATACGGTTGAGCGCCGTAGCGATAGTGAGCGCGGCCAGCCCGCCGATGACAATGGTGATCAGGAAGGGATTGGTTCCGGCAAAACCAGCGTAGAGAGAAAATATCAGCAGCACGTAGAGGGCCGGGATAATCTGGCTGCCCGTGCGCCCACGACGAAAGCGCTCTCTTTCTACGAAAGCGGCCTGGTCTCGCGGGCGCGGAGGCGAGGCTATACGGTACCACCAGCTAAACAATGAATTTTCCTGGTCCTGTGCTGTCAGATACGAGGGTGCCCGCATACCCCCTTGCGAGGCATTCCCAGGGCGAGAGACAAGATCGTTCATTGAACATCCCTTTCAAGAAGAACGTTGTGAAAGATAGGAAAGGACTCGTTTCATGGGCCATTCCTCCCACTATACGGTCCCAGTGTGATGACCCCTATAGCTTGCAGGTCGCGCAAAGCCTTCTCTACAAGGTCAGGCGCGAGCGAAAGCATCTCCGCGATCTTGGCAGCACTCCTGGTGCCATCAGCCAGCGCAAAGATCGCACGATGAACGCGGGGCCACGAACGCATCTGCCACTGCTCCACCTGGACGATGCGCTGTGGGAAGAAAAGGTTTCCCGGTGGATGAGGGGGTGTCAGCGCCGGCCGCGCAACAACAGCCTGCGGCACAAACGTCCAGTGCAGTGGCCCCAGTCGAGCAAGCTTCCTGATCGATTCCGCTTCTGGAAGGCGTCGCCCGCTTTCATCGATGAGGGAACACGAGACGATGCTGCCAGACACAAGCTTGATCTCGACGCGCCAGCGTCCGCGCCTATCCGCGACTCCCAGGGGCACTTCCGCGTAGAGGAATCCCGTCTTCTGGTGTTCTTGCATCACCTGCTTCATGGTTGCAAAATCAAGCGTATACATTCCTGCCGGTTCATCCTATCCTCAAGAAACCAGGGAACAAAGGAGACGCCAGCTTATAACTCTTTAGAGCGCAGAGAAAGGATACAGATCGCTGACCCTCAACGTTACCCATGAAGGGGATGCCATCTACCTGGCCTGATCTGCCAGATACACATGTTTCAATGCAGCAGGCAGGTCCAGCGCTTTCCACAGAATGCTGACCTTACTATACTTGCAAAATATCTTTCAGGTCAAGCAATCACTTTCACCCACACAAAATAGTACTGGCATAATCGCATGCCCTCATACCAGTTGCCATTGAGGAGCGTAGGGATCCTGTTACTTTTAAGATTAACAGAATACGATTACGTAACCAATTTAGTAGGAATAGAGTCCTATACCCGCCTGGCATAAATAAAGCGGTAGACATACAAGGAGAAGTGCGAATGAGAAAAAACATCTAAGGTGATTGACGTTCCCATTCTCCTATGCTACCATTTGAGTATGCTATTTTACTGTTCCATATTTCGTGGTAGCTCTTTCTTGAGATAAAGGCGAAGTTATCCTGTCAGCACCACCTGAAGGTTAGCTTAATGTTTTGTCGCCTTTTTGTCAACAATTTTGAGGATGATTTTGTTGATGAAATCATCCTTCCTGCTCACAACAAAGGAAGAAACGTGATGTGCTCAAAAGCAACAACGCTACAACCCTCTGACCGCGCCCGCAATCTTGTCCAGGGGGCATACGACTTGCATGTACATACGGGGCCTGACATCATGCCCAGATCGGTAACAGACGTTGAACTGGCGCGACAATGCCTGCGCTGGGGCCAGGCCGGCTTCGTCATCAAGTCGCATTACATACCTACAGCGGAGCGAGCGGCCCTGACGCGCTCGGTGGTGCCGGGCGTTAATGTGCTGGGGGCAGTTACACTCAATGCTGCTATCGGTGGTATGAACGCACTCGCCATCGAGATCGCCGCTCGTGAAGGCGCGCGCATCGTCTGGCTGCCCACTGTGGATGCCGTGAATGAAACCGCAGGGCGTGTTCCTCCGGCACCGGGCGCGAAATTACCCTTCTGGGCACGCTTCCAGCATGAGCTGCGCGCGCAGGGAGTAACAAGCGAACCGGTGCGCGTGGTTGATGAGGCAAATCACGCGCTGCCCGAAACCCGCGCTGTGTTACAGGCCGTTGCCCGGCATAACCTGGTGCTGGCTACCGGGCATCTTGGCCGCGATGAAATCTTCGCCGTAGTCGATGCCGCACTGGAAGAGGGTGTGCGCTTTATCGTTATCACGCACCCCGAGTTCCCGTCCGAGAATCTCTCGGCGGAAGATCAGATCGCTCTCGCCCGGCGCGGTGCCTTCCTCGAACGCTGCTTTACAACAGCCTATACCGGCAAGGTCTCCTGGCAACAGATGTTCGACAACATCCGCGCCGCCGGCCCCCGGCACTCCTTCCTCTCAACCGACCTGGGCCAGCCCGATAATCCTTCTCCAGAGGACGGCCTGGCACTCATGGTCGATCAACTGCTGGGGGCCGGCTTTTCCGAAGAGGAGATCCGCGTTATGGCTGTCACCAATACAGTGCGACTCGCTACGGGACAGGATGCATAGCAGCGATAGCTCTGGATCGGTGAACGACTTTGGAGCGACAGTGGCAGGAAAGAGGCTGCGCCCACTGTAACTGAAAGGAGGCTGCGGGATGGCTGCAATTATTCGGACCGAGCAGGTGAGCAAGTCGTTCGTGCGCGGTAATCAGGAAATCATCGTCCTGAGCGGCATCAACCTGGAGATCGAGGAGGGGAGCTTTGTCGTGATTGTAGGGCCGAGCGGCTGCGGTAAGTCAACGTTGCTCAATATTATTGCGGGCCTGCTGCCCCCGACTGCGGGCCGCATCTATTACAGAGACGCCCCGGCGATCAACCCGCGTCCCGAAGTGGGATACCTGACGCAGAAGGACACGCTCATGCCGTGGAGAAACGTGGAGAGCAATATAGGCATGCCGCTTGAGATACGCGGAGTCAGAAAAGAGCGGCGCCGCGAAATCGTCAGCGCGCTCATTCAAACAGTCGGACTCACAGGATTTGAGAAGCATTATCCTCATGAGTTGTCGGGAGGGATGTTACGCCGCGCCAGCCTGGCGCGCATGCTCAGCACCACTCCCGAAACGCTGCTCATGGATGAACCCTTTGGCGCCCTGGATGCTCAACTGCGCCTGGAACTGCAAGGCGAACTGCTGCGTCTCTGGTCAGGAACCGGCAAGAGCGTCCTCTTCATCACGCACGATATTGAAGAGGCTATCATTCTGGGTGATCGCATCGTGGTGCTTGGCGCGGGCGGCCGTATTATCCTGGACGTACACGACGACCTGCCCCGCCCGCGCGACACTGTTACCGTCCGCTTCCAGCCAGAGTTCGCCAGACTGCACCAGCGCCTATGGGATGCGTTAATGGAGGCGCGTGTGCGCCAGGAGGTTGAAGCGTAACGATGGATGTTCCTCACAACAACGCAGCGCAACAGGGGCCGCAGATCCTCCTATCTTCGCCTGCCACGCTACGAGCAAAGCGCCTCCAGCAGCAGCAGGCATTGCTGATCGGCGCCGGGCGCGTATTATTCTTTGTCTGCCTGATTATTGCCTGGCAGTTCGCGTCGGGAAAGATTGCTAATCCGCTATTTATCAGCAGTCCTCTGGCCGTGGTGAAGCGCCTTGGCGTGTGGATCGGTGATGGCACGCTCTGGTTCCACACGGCAATTACCCTTCAGGAGACACTGCTGGGACTGCTGTATGGTTCAGTGGCCGGTATCCTGGCCGGCCTGCTGATGGGCCTGCTGCCGCCGCTGGCAAAGATCCTTGATCCTTTCGTTATCGCGCTCTACAGCATTCCCAAGGTAGCGCTGGCTCCCCTTTTTATCCTGTGGTTTGGCATCGGCATAGAGATGAAGGTAGTGCTTGCCGCCGTGACGGTCTTCTTCCTGGTCTTTATTAACACGCTCACCGGGGTGCTCGGAGTTGATCAAAATCTTGTGAACGCGGTGATTCTTATGGGAGGCCGGCGGCGCGATATCGTGTTCAAGGTGATGATCCCTGCGGCTACCGGCTATATCCTGACCGGTTTGCGCATCGCTATTCCTTATGCGCTGATCGGGGCCGTCATTGCCGAACTCGTCGCGTCGAATCGCGGTCTGGGCTACCTGATCAATACGTCGGCAAGCGAGTTCGATACCGCCGGAGTTTTCGCGGCTCTACTGGTGCTGACGATTATCGCCGGCATATTGAACGCGATTGTCAATCTCATTGATCGTAAGACCTCCCTGTGGAAGACGAGCATGAACACGAACCGGAGCATACTCCGTTAACCATGCCAACAATTTTTCAGATGGATTCTGCAAATTCTTTGAGAAAGAAGGAACGCGTATGGACCTTACCAGACGACAAACATTGTCGCTGCTTGCTTCTTTGCCACTGGCGAGTTTTGGCATAGCTGCATGCGGTGGCTCCTCCACTCCCAGTTCCAGTTCCGGCAACAATATGACCCTGCGTGTGGGACAAATCAGCAAATCTATCGCCTATTTTCCTTTTTTTGTCGCCGATCAGCAAGGCTTTTTTAAGAAGGAAGGGCTGAGCATGGGACCGCGCCCCTTGCTTGGCACAGGAGCAAAACTGGCCGCGGCAGTCGAGTCGGGCAGCCTTGATATCGGCGGCGGCGTTATTACCGACGCCTTCGACATGGCGATTGTCGATTCAACGGCCCGTATCCTCGGCTCGCTGGTGAACGGCTACTACGTCGATGTCGCTGTGAGTAACAGCCTGATGCAGAAAAGCGGTGTGACAATAAGCAGCCCGCTGGCCGATAAAGTAAAGGCACTGGTTGGCAAGAAAATCGGTATTACAGGCCCGGGCAGCGGCACAGAAGCTCTGATGATCTACCTGTTCAGGCAGCAGGGGATGAATGTGCAGCGCGATGCTACGCTGGTGAATCTGGGTTCTAACAACACCGCCGCGCTGGGAGCATTGAAGGCTGGTCGCGTTGACGGATTGAGCTTCTTCTCCCCGGTGGGCCAGGAAGTCGAGGCGCAAGGTCTCGGCTCCATCCTGATCAGCCCGGTACGCGGCGACATACCCTCGCTGCAAGGGGATGTACACGGGGTGTTCTATACTAAGCAGAGCGTCATTGATGCCAAACCTGAGGCGGTGCAGGCTTTCATTCGCGCCGTCGCGCTGGCCGAGGCTTACATCCATGACCATCCAGACAACGCACTCTCGCTATTAGAAAAGTATCTCAACCTCGGCGCGACCACCAGCAAAGCCGTCCTTACCGCGATGGGGCCGGTGCTGGCAACGAGTCCTCAGATCAGTCAGCAGGCGTTCAAGGTCGCTGCACAGTTCCACGTCCAATCTGGACTCATTACCGTCGCACCGTCCTATAGCAGCATGGTGGCTGAGAGCACGATCAGCAAGGCTTTGAGCGGGCTGTCGCATTGATTGATATACCGGCTACTTTCTTGATTCGTTCAGCCATGCGCTGATCGCCTCGCTGACGCGCGTATCTGTCTCGCTATCCATCGCCATCGACATTTGCGCGTTCATGCCCGGCGGCACACGTTTATAAAAGTGCTGAAGATCGGGGAAGAAAGCCAGGCGCGTCGTCTCTGGATGCACGACGCGCCGCGCCTGGTAGAGCATCTCGCCGTTGTCGGCATGCACGCCCGACTCGTCCATGCCTCCCTGCACGATCAGCACGGGACATGGCACGCGTGCGATTTCAGCACGGGGATCAACCGCGTCATAATCGAGCATGTAGCGCCGCCCCTCCTGCGCCTGCCGGCTGTCACTATCCCAGTTCTTCACGAAGAATTCCATTGTTGGATCGGCCCTGATCTCGGACGTGAGCGGTTCTCCCGCTCGCAGCAGTTCGAAGGCGCGGATATAGTTCGCTGCGTTGACCTTGAAAGCTCCGAACATGGATCTCAGGGATGGTGTGGGTAAATGCGCGCAGCGCATTTACCCACACCATCCCTGAGATCTGGCGAGCGCCGCAGGCGCGAGCAAGTGAAGATGTCGCAAATCAGACATCTTCATTGATGAACGTGGTGATAAGAGGCAGTCTACAGCATAACGTAACGTCATAGTCAAGAGCTTTTGGCTTCGTCCTGGCATAGAAAACGATTACTGCTGTGGGAAGTGCATGGGCTATCAGGGCAGCCCCTCTGGTGACACGGAGCAGTCCTGCGCGCGCAGCGGACCGCTGGAGGGGCCGCCCTGGTGGCGGCCCACGAGAAGGTTCCAGAAAAACCTCCCTGTGGAAAGGAGAGGGGCGGGCGGCTTGCTGTGGACGCCGATGCCGCTGCCCCCTCCTCCTGAGAGCCACCGCAGGTGGCACGCGGGCAAACGATGGTAGATATCCCATATGAGGAACAGTCTTGACAGGGTAGGCAAAATCCCGCATACTGTTCAGAAAAGCATTACTCTCATATGTGAGGGAGGACAGGATGGGCAGACAACTTGCATCTATTGCTGAGGTCGCGAAGCGGGCGGGCGTCTCAATAGCGAGCGCAAGCCGCGTCCTGAGCAATTCCACATATCCTGTGAGCGCCGAAACCCGTGAGAAGGTCTTGAGGGCCGCCAGAGAGCTGAACTATGTTCCGAATTCGCTGGCGCGCGGCCTGCGCATGCAGCGCAGCCATCTCATCGCCGTGCTGGTCGGCGATAATGCCGATCCGTACTTCGCGGAGATTGTGCGCGGCGTGGAGGACGTAGCCAACGAGGCCGGCTACCTCACCATCGTATGCAATTCTGATCGCAACCCTTCTAAAGAGCTGCATCACCTGCGCGTCCTGCAAGATTACCGTGTAGACGGAGTGATTTTCGCGGGTGGCGGCCTCAACGAGAGCGGGCATCCCGGACAGCTTGAGCAGGCCGTTCAGTCGATGGTGAACAGGGGCGCGGCGGTAATTACCCTCACCCAGCATACCCTGAATGTTCCCTCCATTCAGCCCGACAACTTCGGCGGTGCGCGCCAGATGGCAGCCCGGCTCATTGCGCTCGGCCATCGTCGCATCGCCTTCGTGACCGGCCCCGCCAATGTCGTCACGGCCAACATCCGCCTGCAAGGCTACATGGCGGCCCTGGCCGAAGCCGGACTCCCGATTGATCCCGGGCTGCTGCTGGCCGGCAATTTTGACCGCGAGAGTGGAGAGCAGGCAGTGAGCGCGCTCGTGCATATGGCGCCCGAGCAGCGCCCGACGGCTATCTTTGCCGCCAACGACGAGACGGCCATCGGCGTGCTCAGCGGATTGCGCAGGCACGGATGGCAGGTGCCGGCAGACATCTCCGTCTGCGGCTTCGGCGATATTCCGATGGCGAGTGTGGTCGTTCCGACGCTCACCACCGTTCACATGGGCCTGCGCGATCTGGGCCGCGCCGGCACACGCAAGCTCCTTGCCTATCTCCGCCATGAGCAGGTGTCTCCTCTTGAGATGCAGCCCACAACCGTTATCGAACGCGAATCGACGGCTCCGCTTCCCGGCGCACAAATCAGCGGCGATATGCAGGGCGCGACCGTATCCACGACGCACTTTTCCTTCCAGGATCGGTAATCTCTATGCGGAATACGATTGCTTATCTCATCGGCTATACCGGGACGGGCAAATATACTATTGCCAGAGAGATCGCCGCCCTGACAGGCGCGGTGATGGTGGATAACCAGCTCATCAATAGTCCGGTCTTCGGTGTGATGGCTGCGGACGGGAAAACGCTGTTGCCCGCGTCGGTATGGCCGAAGATCGAGGCTATCCGCCGGATCGTCCTCGACACGATTGCCGAACTGGCGCCGCCACAGGCCAGCTATATTTTCACCAACGAACTCTATGAAGGGAAGGCGATGGATCGCCGCTGGTACGAGGATGTAGCCACCCTGGCGACAAAGCGACAGGCCACGTTTGTGCCTGTGATCCTGCGCTGCGAACCGGAAGAACTCTTTCGGCGCGTAACCTCCCCGGAGCGAGCTGTGCGATTGAAGGTAAGAGACGCCGAGTGGGTGCGAGAGAAACTACGCTCCTACCAGCTCTTACGCGTGGAACATTCCAACCGTCTTGAGCTGGATATCACCCATCTCTCGCCCCTCCAGGCAGCGCGGGCGATTGTCGCGCACGCGGAAAAGAGCATGTCATGATCGCTTGCTGAAGCGTCCCCACCGGGCGGGCCTTCGCGCGACGGAGCCGCGTCAGGAGTGTATGTGGGTATGGGGTCCGGGCGCTCCGCGCCCGGACCCCATACCCACATACAAAAGGTGAGCGCCGCAGGTGCCTGCAAGCGCTGGTGCCGGAAATCAAACACACTCCAGGTAGCGCCGGATCATCAGCGCGAGCACCTCATCACCGGGGGTATCCCAGATGGCACGGTTGAAGATCTCCACTTCAACCGGCCCGGTGTAACCGGCGGCATCTACGGCCTGGCGCAGCCGGCGCAGTTCGATCACGCCATCGCCCATCATGCCTCGCCCCATCAGCATGTCAGGCGTAGGCACCAGCCAGTCGCAGACATGGAAACCCAGGATGCGCCCGCGTGCGGCGGCGATCTGCGCGTAGATCTCCGGATCCCACCAGACATGGTAGGCATCGATCACCACACCCACATGGCTGTGTGCGAACCGCCGCGCGATCTGGTTCGCTTCGGCCAGCGTCACGATCACCGAACGCTCGGCTGCATACATCGGGTGCAGCGGCTCAATGCCAAGCTTTACACCATGTTCGGCGGCATACGGCAGCAGCCTGGCGATGGCCTCCTCGATATAGGCCCGTGCGGCACCAATATCGCGGTCCGCCGCCGGCCCGCAGACCAGTACCAGAACATCGGTGCCGAGGATGGCAGCCTCCTCGATAGCGCGGCGGTTGTCATCGAGGCGCGCCTGTCGCTCCGCCGCTGTAGCCGCGCAGAACCAGCCGCCGCGACACAGGCTGGAGACACGCAGCCCGGCGTCACGCACCATGCGAGCACTCTCCCGCAGGCCGGCCTCCGCCACCTTCTCGCGCCACAGGCCGATATATGGGATGCCCGCACGCACACAGCCGTCAACGGCCTCACGCACGCTCCAGCGCTGCGTGGTAATCTGATTGAGGCTGAGCCGCGCGCTATCGGTAAACGCCGCCATGCTCTCCTCCTTCGATGATACCGGCTACCGCGAGCACACGGCGCATCCGCTCTATCGCCAGTTCGGGATCTCTGAGCAGGCCAGCTTTGTCGGCCAGGACGAAAAGTTCCGCGAGATGGACGATAGAGCGGGCGCTTTCCATGCCAGCGACCATGCGGAAGTGCGATTGATGCCCGTTCAGATAGGCCAGGAAGACTACCCCGGTCTTGTAGTAATATGTCGGCGCCTGGAAGATGTGGCGTGATAGCGTTACTGTCGGCGCCAGGAGCGCTTCGTAGCGCCCCATATCGCCGGCATCGAGCGCCTGCAAGGCCGCCGCTGCCGCCGGGGCAATGGCGTCGAAGATACCGAGCAGTGCATGGCTGTAGCCCTGCTCATCGCCACGAATCAACTCGGGATAGTTGAAGTCATCGCCGCTGTAGAGCCGCACACCCTCTGGCAAGCGGCGCCGCAGCGCAACCTCGCGCCTGGCGTCGAGCAGCGAGAGCTTGATGCCGTCGATCTTTGCCGCGTTGCGCCTGATGAGATCAAGACAGACCTCCATCGCGGCATCCAGGTCGCGCTCGCCCCAGTAGCCGGCGAGGGCCGGATCAAACATGTCGCCGAGCCAGTGCAGGATGACGGGCTGCGCCACCTGGCTGAGTATGCGTTCGTAGACCCGGAGATAGTCGTCAGGGGATTGCGCGCAGGCGGCCAGCGCGCGGCTCGCCATCAGGATGATTCGCCCTCCCTGGCCCTCGATGAATTCGCACTGTTCCTCATAGGCCGCCTGAACATCGGCCAGCGTGAGGTGGGGCGTGGGGACGAGCTGGTCCGTCCCGGCTCCGCAGGCAATGCTGCCGCCACAGGCGCGAGCCTCGGCAACGGAGCGGCGGATCAACTCCCTGGAGACGGTCCAGTCGAGGCCCATGCCGCGCTGCGCCGTATCCATCGCTTCTGCTACGGCAAGGCCCAGCTTCCAGAGGTGACGACGGTAGGCCAGCGTCGCCTCCCAGTCGAGATGAGCGGGCGAGGCAGCGCTCGCGATCAGCGGATCACAGACAACGTGCGCGGCGGCGTAGGCGACGCGGCTGCGAGGAGGCGCGGCGCTTTCAGGAAAGGGACCCGGCTGGCCGGGGACGTAGGGCACGCACGCGCCATCGGCGCGCGGCAGGTGAATTTGACGCGTCATGCGCTCACCCCACCCTTTCATTCAGCGCGGGAATATCGATCCAGCGCCGCTCGCGCCACGATTGCAGCCCCAGTTCGGCAAGCTGCACTCCCTTCGCGCCCGCCATCAGGTCCCAGGGGAACGGCGTATCGCAGGCCACGTGTTTGAGAAACAGTTCCCACTGGACCTTGAAGGCGTTCTCGAACTCCTCGTTGTCGGGTACGTCCATCCAGCCGGCGCGGAAATCGATGGGATTGGGAATGTCGGGGTTCCAGACGGGCTTCGGCGTATTCACCCGGCTCTGCACCTTGCACTCGCGCAGGCCGGCCACCGCGCTGCCATGCATGCCATCGACTTGCAGCGTGAGCAACTCATCGCGGTAGACGCGCACGCACCAGGAAGAGTTGAAATGGGCGATGATGCCGCCCTCCAGCATGAATGTCGCGTAGGAGGCGTCGTCAGCCGTGGCTATGTAGCGCTCTCCCCGCTCGTCGACGCGCTCAGGGATGTGGATGGCGCCCAG
>Ga0209061_1001327_pt1 | contig 42575 bp, 38 predicted proteins | sample Coa_R1_10_FD_187157 | JGI IMG/M metagenome (GOLD analysis project Ga0209061, IMG submission 187157) | Surface soil microbial communities from Centralia Pennsylvania, which are recovering from an underground coalmine fire - Coalmine... | ecosystem: Environmental > Terrestrial > Soil >...
CTCCGGGAGGAAGGCCAGCAGCGCCTTGGACGATGCGCCGGTGTGCAGCGGGAACGGGTGGCCGAGCTGCACCATCATCTTGACATCCCGGTTAGGGGTGACCTGGTCGAGATAGACGCGGCTCCAGCCGGCCCGGATCGACAAGGTGGCCGTCTCGTTCGTGGCGGCTACCAGCCCGGCCATCTCTTCCCGGGCCATCGCAAGGATGTCGACACGGTCCAGGTATGCGAAGCCGAGGCGGAGACTTTGCGGCCCGAGCCGGTAGCGGCGTGAGGCTTCGTCGGCTTCGATGAAGCCTCGAGAGCAGAACGCAGCTAGCACCCGGTGCACGACGGTCTTGGACAGCCCTAGAGAGTTGGCAATCTCGGTGACGCCGAGGGTAGGAGTCTCCGCCGCGACGAAGGCGAGGAGCACGTCGAGGGCTCGTTCCACGCCGCTGACGCTTTGCGCAGCCGTGCTGTCATTCGCCGATCGCCGTGGCATCAGCCCTCCTCACCAGTCCCTTCGCGGAGGCAACGCGCCGCGGGGCCCGGCGACTGACTCGGAGGCTCGGGCCGGACCGGCAGATAGCATCGTGTCACCTCGGTATCCTCGTCCCCCTGCGGCCCCCGGCAGTCAGCCGGAACATCGTTTCGCCTAGACCAACATGTTACAGCCGCGTGCCGCCAATGGGCGGTACGGCCTCGATTGCCCTCTGCGGGTCAGTAAGTGCCCTCGAGGGTGCCCTGCTTGGTCTGCCTCAACGGCGCCCGCAGGTTGACGACCGCCGACTAGGTAGGACAGGATAGGAACTGTATTTCGCTCTTAGGAACACGACTGGATGTCCGGCGGCAGGCGCCGCTACGGGCTGTAAGCCCGTAGCGGCGCGCGGCCTCGAAGAAGAGATGGTTCTGCTTCCGGCAACGGCAGGGTCAACGAGGGCAGGCAGCTGGCGGTGCACTGGGCGCGGCGGCTCGGCCGCCAGCCACGGCAGCTCGCCCGTGCGCACGAGCCCCGGTTGCTGGCCAGCGGCAATACACGCGAAGGCAGGAGTCGGCAATGGGTCAAGCTGAGAGCCCCAAAGGGGGCAACGCGCGGGGGCCGATGACGGGGATCAGACGGCGCGACGTGCTGAGGACGTTCGGAGGAACGGTCCTTGCTGCCGCGGCCGCAGGGACGCTGGTCGACGCGTGCTCGTCATCGTCGTCCTCGTCAGCGGCGACGTCGGCGAGCGCGAGCGCGGGCTCACCTAGCAAGGTCATCAACGTGGTGATCCCCGCCGATCCTCCGGCGCTGGACCCGGTGAAATACAACGCTCATGAGATCGAGCGCGTCTACCGGCAGGTGACCGAGCAGCTCTATCAGTGGAACGCCAACAAGACGATCACGCCGTTGCTCGCCTCGGCGATGCCCACGGTGTCCGCCGACGGCCTGACCTACACCGTGCCACTGCGCAGTGGGATCACGTTCCACAACGGGAAGCCGTTCGACTCCTCCGACGTGAAGTACACATACGAGCAGATACTCAAGCCCGCGAACGGCTCGATCTGGCTAGCAGCGCTGGGGTTGGTCGACTCTGTATCGGCTCCCGACCCGCGCACGGTGGTCGTCAAGCTGAAAGCGCCCTACACGCCGCTGCTGTCGTCGATGGCGCTGATCCCGATTGTGCCCTCCAACGTCGCCTACACTCCTACCGTCTACGCGCGTAGCCTGATCGGCACCGGACCGTTTAAGTTCGTGGACTGGGCGCAGGGGGTGTCGATTCAGCTCACCCGCAACCGCCAGTACTGGCAGGCAGGCCTTCCCAAGTCGGCGGGGATCACGTTCAGCATCGTGGCGACCGATGCTTCGCAGATCGCTGACCTGGCCAGTAATACCGACCAGCTGATCGCCGAGGTGTCGGCGCGTGATGTCAGCGTGCTGAGAAGCCATGGCGCGACGATGTTCGTCGAAGACGAGTCCTCGATCATCGATTACATGTATCCCAACCTCGGGCCGGGCAAGTTCACCGCCAACGTCAACGCCCGGCTGGCGATCGCCTGGGCGATCAACCGTGGCCAGGTGATCCAGCAGGTCTTCGCCGGGATCGGCAACCCGGAGTCGACGCTTCCCGTACACGGCGCCGAATTCTATGACGCCGCGCTCGGCGGCTATTTCGGCACCAGCCCGGACGTTGCCAAGGCGAAGTCCTACCTGGCCAAGGCCGGCGGGCCTCCGTCGAAGCCGCTGGACATCGTGGTGTTGTCCGACGACATCACCAACCCGACCGCGGCGATCGTCCAGCAGAACCTAAAGGCCGTCGGGATACCCGCTGTGATCACCTCGCTCGGGGAGACCGCGGCGCTGGCCCGGTTGTTCGCGCAGAACTACGACTTGTTCCTGCTCGATGTACTGGCCCAGGAGTCGACAGGGTTCGGCTCCTACATCGCCTACCTGGCGACCTATCCGGGAGCCTTTGCGAACTTCAACAAGTTCAGCAACCCGGAGATGACCCGCCTGGCCACCCAGGCGGTGACGGTCACCTCCAGCGCTGCGCAGGCAGCGGCGTGGAAAGCAGTACAGGAGGCATGGCTGACCATGATGCCGCAGATCCTCATCTGCAGCTCGCGCTACATTGAGGCGGCGTCGTCGGGCCTGCGCGGCTACCAGCCGACCGGCCTGGCCCAGCTGGAAAACCTGAAGTATGCGAGCGTCGCGTGACCGGCCGCGGGCATGTCCACCATGCCCGCGAAACAGGACAAGAGGCCTGTGCCGCTGAGGACCCGCTCCGCGGGGCTGCCGTTGCGGCAGGGACCGGGTGGCGGCGCAGCGAGCCGACGGCAGCGGAGGGGTGATGCTTGGCCTGGCGGTTAAGAGGCTGACGCAGGCCGTGCCGGTGCTGCTGCTGGTTTCGGTGCTGAGCTTCCTCCTGCTGCGCGCTGCCCCGGGAAACCCGGCACAGCTGCAGGCCGGTCTGAACGCCTCGCCGACGGTGGTGGACGCGATCGCCCGTCAGCTTGGCCTGGACAAGCCCCTGTACGTCCAGTACTGGATCTGGCTGAAAAACCTGTTCAGCGGAAACCTGGGCGTCTCCTATTCCACAGGTGAGCCGGTCACCAGCGTGCTCGCCCCCCGAGTGCCGGTCACCGCGGAGCTCGGCCTGATCTCGATCGTGCTGACGGTCATCGCCGGAATACCGCTGGGCGTCTGGGCCGCGCTGCGCAAGGACGGCCCGGTCGACCAGGCCACCCGGGCCGGCGCGCTGGCCTTCGTCGCGGTGCCCAACTTCGTGCTGGCCCTGTTCCTGGTGCTGCTGTTTGGCTGGTGGGCGCAGGGCATCCTCCCTTACCAGGGATACGTGCCGATCTCGCAGTCCCTCGGAGGAAACCTGAGCCACGTAATGCTGCCGGCAATCTGCCTGGCGGCCGGGCCGATCGGCATCGTGTCCCGGTTCACGAGAACCAGCATGCTCGAGGTCCTCGGCACCGAGTACGTGACCGCCGCGCGGGCCCTAGGCGTGCCCTGGCTGCGGATCGTCTGGATGGACGCATTGCGCAACGCGCTGCTTCCGGTGCTGACGGTTCTCGGGCTGATCACGGGTTACGTCATCAGCGGAGCGGTAATCGTGGAAACCATCTTCGGGCTGCCCGGCCTCGGTGCGCTGCTGGTTCAGTCGTTCAGCGACCGGGACTACACGGTGACGATCGCCATCATGATGATCGGCGCGATCGTGTTCGTGATCGTCAACCTGCTCGTCGACCTCCTCTACGGCGTGGCCGACCCGCGGGTGCGGGCCCAGTATCTCAGGCGGGCGTGACTGGCCGTGAGCACAACCACCGTCGACAACTCAGCGAATCCCGGCCCGTCCGGGGTGCAGGCGGCAGCCAGCCCGCGCAACCGGGTTCTTTCCGCTCTGCTGCACCGGCCGCTGGCGCTGACGGGCTTGTGCGGAGTGGCGCTGCTCGTGCTCATCGCGGCCGTCGGCCCGCTGCTCGCACCGGACAACCCCGATCAGACCTCCAGCCACGCGACCGCGCCGCCCAGCCTCGCGCACTGGATGGGCACCGATCAGCTCGGCCGCGACGTGTTCAGCCGCATGATTGTCGGGACCCGGATATCACTCGCCGTCGGCGTCGGGTCGACGGCGATCGCGCTGGCGATCGGCGGACTGCTGGGCATGCTTGCGGGCCTGGAAGCCGGGCGGGCGCCGGACACCGTGCTGATGCGGGCAATGGATGTCATCTTCGCCTTCCCGGTTCTCGTGTTCGTTCCAGTCCTGTCGGGACTGGCCATCGGCAGGCAGATTCACCTCGGTCCGGTCCCCGTCAGCCAGCTCGCGGTCCTCACCGGGGCCATAAGCGTCGTCTTTGTTCCCGTGTTCGCCCGGGTAGCTAGGGCCAGCACGCTAGCCGAGTCCAAAATGGAATATATGCTGGCCGCCCGGGCCTTCGGCGCCCGGCGCCAGGATCTCATCTTGCGCAACCTGCTGCCGAATGTCGCGGGGCCGCTGATGGTGCAGGCGGCGTTCTCGATCCCGCTGGCCGTCATCACCGAGGCAGCGGTGTCATTCCTCGGCTTCGGGGTGCAGCCGCCGCAGGCAAGCTGGGGCGACATCCTCAATGACGGGCGCAACCAGATCCTGCTCGGCGACTGGTGGGAGACCGTATTCCCGGCGCTTGCCATCGTGGTGACCGTGCTGTTTTTCAACTTCATCGGCGATGCGCTCCGCGACGTGCTCGACCCCCGGGCGCGTGCCCGCGAGATGACCGCTGCCGCCACGGGCGCCGTGGTGATCGGGGACCGCGGTGACTGACAGCGACAGCACGGCCGCACGCGGCCCGGGCATCCGAACCGGGGAACCCCTGGCGGAGGTGACAGGGCTTTCGGTCACGTTCGGCAACCCGCACGCGCCGGTACCCGCCTTGCGTGAGGTGAGCATGCGCATCGATCGCGGTGAGGCGATCGCTGTCGTCGGGGAGAGCGGATCCGGGAAGACGACGCTGCTGCGCTCGATTGCCGCCTTGGTCCCCCGGCCGTTCATCCGGTCCGGGGCGGTCCGGTTCGGTAACCGGGATCTGCTCACCCTGCGCGAACGTGAGCTGGCCACCATCCGGGGCCGGGAGATCGGCATGGTATTTCAGGATCCGGTGAACTGCTTCAACCCCGCCTTCACCATCGGCTACCAGCTCCGCAGGGTCTTCCGCCTGCACCGGCCGGAACCTGCGGGCGGGACCGACGCGGAGATCGGCCGGGCCCTGGACCGAGTCGGGGTGGATGCGGCGGGACGGCTGGCCCGCTACCCGTTCGAGTTCAGCCAGGGACAGCTGCAACGGCTGATGATAGCTGCCGCCTGCTTTGCCGGGCGGCCGACGCTGCTGCTCGCCGACGAGCCGACGACCAGCCTCGACGTCACCACTGAGGCGCAGATCCTGGGAATGCTGCGGGAGCTGCGCCGTGACCTCGGGATGGCGCTGGTCCTGGTCACGCATAACCTGGCGCTGGCCGCGCAGCTTTGTGACCGGGTACTCGTCATGTACGCGGGGCGGATCGTGGAGGAAGCGCGGGTAGCCGACCTGTTTGCCAGGCCCGCGCATCCTTACACCCGGCAGCTGCTGCGCTCGCTGCCGGTGCTGCCTCGTCAGCCCGGGCGGCTATACAGCATGCCAGGGGACCCGGCCAGCGCGGCGGACGCCCGGCGGGGCTGCCCGTTCGCGCCGCGGTGCGAGGCGCTGCTCGGCGCGGTGTGCGCTGACACCGAGCCGGGCCTGCTGCCGACCGGGGTAAACGGCCAGCTGGCCGCCTGCCACCGTTACGACACCGCGCAGGCGCCGACCGAGAACCTGGCCGGGAAGGCTCCGGCATGACGACCGCGTCCGGCGACGAGCGCTCAAACATCCTGGTGGATGTACGTGGCCTCTCCAAGAATTACCCGCTACCCCGGTCGGTGGGCGATGTTCTGGGCCGCAGGCAGGCGGCGATCCAGGCTGTCAGCGACGTCGACCTGCAGATCGCTACCGGCGAGACTGTCGGGCTGATCGGCGAGAGCGGATCCGGGAAGAGCACGCTGGCCCGGGTCATGCTGCGGCTGGTGCCGCCGACCGCTGGCTCGGTGCGCTTCGACGGCACTGACCTGCTGGCGCTGCGGCCCGCACAGCTGCGGCGGATCCGCGCTCGCATGGGTGTCGTCCTGCAGAACCCTTACGGCGCAGTCAACCGGCGACGGCCAGTGCGGGCGATCGTGGCCGAGCCGCTTCTGGCGCACCGGGTAGGGACGAAGCGGGAGCGAGGGCCCCGGGTACAGGCCGCCCTGGAAATGGCCGGGCTGCCATCCGGTTTCGCGGACCGATTCCCGGCCGAGCTTTCCGGCGGGCAGCTGCAGCGGGTGGGGATCGCCCGCGCGCTGGTGCTCAGCCCACAGTTCGTGGTCGCCGACGAGCCTACCGCAAGCCTCGATGTGAGCATCAGGGCGCAGATCATCAACCTGTTTGCCGACCTGAAGGCCCAGCTTGGGCTGGCGATGCTTTTCATCAGTCACGATCTTGCTACTGTTTCCTACCTAGCCGACCGGGTTGCCGTGATGTACCTGGGCCGGATCGTCGAATCCGGGCCGGCGGCGGCCCTGGAGCGTTCCCCGCTGCACCCCTACACCCAGGCGCTCATCGCCTCGATTCCGCGGCCTGACCCGGCCCAGCGCAGCGCGGTCCCCCCGCGCGGCCAGATTCCCAGTCCGCTCAGCCCGCCCCCCGGGTGCCCCTATCATCCGCGCTGCCCGCTGGCCATGTCGGTCTGCCGGTCGCGGCGACCGCCGCTGGAGGAGAAGGCTAGCGGGCACCTGGCCGCCTGCCACGCCGTGCCAGCCGCGAGGGTCGTCCCGTGACCTGCCTCAGCCTCGGAAAGCCGTTGGGGACGCAGACGGCGTGCGCGGCCAGCCGGCACGACGCCAGTCGGGGGCGGATCCTGCGCTAGCGAGCCGGTCAGACGGCGGCCCCGCCCGCCGAACCGATCCGGGCGGCTACCTGCGGATCCAGCTCATCGGGATATGAACGCCACAGGCGGCGCGCCTCCTCCTGCGAGCAGTAGTTGTTGACCAGGGTCTTGTCGACCCGCACGATCGCGAGCTTCGGCTGGCGCAGCGTCGCGAATGGCCCGTGCGGTATCCCGGGCGGGCGGTAGCAGTAGCAACCGGGGCGCAGCACCAGCGTGTCGCCGGGATGGTCCATCGAGGTTTCCCCCTCGATCTGGTAGATCTCCTCTACGCACGGGTGCCATTCGATGCGGTCGTCACGGAACCCCCCGGCCTCCACGGAGATGACGAACACCCGTTCCCCGCTGTGATGGTCTAGCCGCAGGGTCTGGCTCACCAGGCCCATGCCGACCTTGTCGGTCAGTGGCTGGCGGACCGGGACGGTGGCGAGGTCCCGCCACGGGACCGCCGCCGGGTTGCGGAGCTGGGCGTGATCCGGCCGTCTAAGCACGGCTCGCCCGTAGGTCATCAGCAGCATCCGGGCGCCGGTGTGGGTGGAAGACTCCCCGAGGGGGTATCCGGCCGGGAAGTACCCGAACCAATGGCGGGTCAGGTGGCTGTCTCCGGCTGCCAGCGTGCCGGAAAGCACGAAGGCATCGAACGCCGTACTGAGCGCCCACGGGCCGGGACACCGCCAGCCGGACGGGATGTCCACGATGCACGTCGTCGCGCCGTCGCCGGGATCGCGGCTGAGTTCACGCTGGCGCAGCCCGTCTGGAAGGCCCGGTACCCGAAACGGTGTCCATGCCAGGGTGCTGGTGTCAAGGACTTCAACGTGGCGTCGCTGATAGACCATCGCTCATTCCCTGCCTGCTCGTAGCGGTTGCCCTCCCGCGTTTCATGTCTCGACGAGTTCAACCAGCTCACCGTGCGGACCGGCCAGCGCGGCGACCCGTGCCCCGTCGTAGGGCGGCTCGTTCAGGCGGACCGGGCCCCGGGCGGGAACGCCCCGGTCCGTGGCGGCCGCGACCAGCTCATCCAGTCGCTCAGCCCGGAAGGTGAAGGCCGCCGCGCCGCTAGGCAGGCCACGGCTGGCGGGTGGGGGCCCGAGCCGTCCCGCCGGGTAGAAGTGGTGCTCGGCCATCTGCCCGTCACCCAGGGAAAACACCGTGTCGTGGAAGGCCCAGCCGTCGGGGGCCAGCATGATCTTGTTCACGGCCGGATCGGCGACCAGGCCGTCGAAGCGGATGCGAAGGCCCAGCAGATCGTTCCAGAACGCGACGGCTGGACCGCGGCGAACGGCGGCGATCGGCATGTTGACGGCCGGGCCGACGAGCTCGGCAGTGACAGGCAACGCCCGCGGCGGGGGGACCCACTGCATCGTGGTGATGAACATCCACAGGCCCCCGGGCGCATGCAGCGCCAGGCTGCGGCAGCGCCCCGACCCGATGGCTTGCAGGTCATAGGAACTCGGGGGCGCGCTCAGCGTGATCCCGCACGTTGCCGCGGCGCGGTCGGCGACCTCGTCGGCGTTGCGGGAGAAGAACTCGATCGCGAACGGGCCGGGATGGGTGACCGGAAGCCGCCGCGGGTGCGGGGAGTTCCCCTCGACTACCCGCAGCAGGCCCCGGGTGCTGCCTGGTGCGGCGAGCAGCACGGCACGCGGGTGCTGCCAGGGGGAGGACCCCCACAAGGCAGCCAGGTCGGGCGGCACCCCATAGCCGGCAACCTGTTCGTAGCCGCTGAGCCCCTGCCAGGCCCGCGCCGTCCGGTCGCAGCCGGGGACGGCGGCCGTGACCATCAGCAGCTCGGTGGCGGGCATGCGATTCAGCCGGCTTCGAAGACATCCGGCCCCAGCGCGGCGAATCCGGCAAGGCAGTCCGGGTAGCGCTCGGCAGCCCCGCTGAGATCCGGCGGGAGAATGGGCCGGTAGGCGGGATCCCAGCGGAATTCGGCGTCCTCGTCGCGATACTCGGTACTCAGCGGCCCTCCGATCGTGCGGAACAGCTCGATGTTGCCGGTCAGGGTTCCGAACGGCCCATGCCACTCTTCCGGCGGCCGCCAGAAGTAACACCCCGGGTACATGGTTCCCAGCGGGCCGACAAGCGCGCCGGAGATCAAGAACATCTCCTCGACCACGGGATGCTTCTCGGCGCGGCGGCCGTTCCGTAGCGGCATCGTGCCGAGCAGCCAGGTTTCCTCGCCGGTCACCGGGTCGCGCTTGAGCCATTTCCGGCCCGCCCCGGGGGGGAACTGGGGATGGAAGTTGCCGGTCCACGGGCCGTCGAAGCCGTCCACCTTGACCGGCTCCGGGACATCGAGGGCCGACCGGGCCGCGGCCGGGGCAGGCTCGGCGGAGAAGAAGGACAGCGCCAGCGCGCCGCCCGGCGCGGCGGCCATCGTACGCGGATAGCCAGCCGGGAGGTTCGCGTAGCTGAACGGGCCGTACCGGGTGCCGCCGATCTCCAGCCAGCCGCGGAGAACCAGCAGCTCCTCGGCGGCGGACAGCTGCTCCTGCTCGGGGCGCCGCCATCCGGGCGGGTAGCGGATCATCACGCTGGATGCGCCGGAGTCCTCGTCAAGGGACAGCATCCGTACCTCTGTGCCGGTCCGGGCCCCGCCGTACAGTCCCCGCTGCCAGGGCAGCGCCTGGCACTGCACGAATTCGATGAACGGCCTGGACATCTATCCTCCGATGTGAGGTCGGTCGTGAGGCGCTTTCCGCTGGCGAGCATCAGGCGCCTGGCCGCGCAGCGGTCGCCAAGGATGGCCATCGGCCACGATCGGCTCTACCAGCTTGGCCACCGCGCGGTCAAGCCGGTCGCGTGCCTCGGCGGCGAAGCCGGCGTCCCCGGTCATGGCCTCAAGCTCGGCTGCGGACACCACTCCCCCGCGGATCAGGGCATGCTCCAGCGCGAGCCTGCGGTAGCGTTCCTCGTTCAGTTGCTTGGCCAGTTCCATGACCATGGCCAGCACGCGGTCGATCGCCGGCGGGTCAAAGAAGGTCAGGTCGCGGTCGGCAGCCGGATCCGGCGTGCCGCCGCCTGTGACGGCGCCGGCCTCGTGTTCGGGCGACGCGATCATTGCCGTTCCGCCTCGAGCACCGCCCACGGGAAATGCCACTCCGGACGCTGCGGCCATCCCGGGCCGGGGAGCAGGCCGGCACCCCGCTCGTCGAAGGGCCGCCACCTCGCGCTGCCCAGCCCAAGTTCCGTGCACCAGCCAGTCACGTCGCAACGGAACAACTCGGCCATGAACGGCTCGTTGTTGCGTGCCGAGTGCTCGACCATGGCCAGATCCCGGACCGGGTCGCCGGTCGGCTGGAAGTCCAGGACCCGCAGCAGGCCGCCGGGGTGCAGCAGCCGCGCTGCCTCGGCCAGCGTGGCGCGGACCAGCGGTGGCGGCAGCTCGTGCAGCAGCATCGTCGCGGTGACCAGGTCGGCGCTATCGGCCTCCAGGCCGGTCGCCGCGCAGTTGGCCTGGCGGAACCTGATGTCCAGGCCGCGCGCAGCGGCATCGGAGTGCGCGAGCTCGAGCAGCGGCGCGGCCAGGTCGACCCCGATGACCTCCGCGGACGGGAAGGCTTCCTTGAACGGGAACGTGGACTTGCCAAACCCGCAGCCCAGGTCCACGATCCTCTGGTAGGCGCGGACGGGGACGGCGGTGCGGGTGAACAGCCGGTGGAACTCCGCGGCGTCGTTGGCGCCCAGCATGACCACGCGGGCACCGAGCCTGTAGACCAGGCCGTTGGTGATTCCCTGCCACACCCCGCCTGGCTGTAGGTGGAAGTCACAGGCCGTGTACCAGTCCGGGAGCTCCAGGGCCGGGTCCAGCTCCAGCGTGCCCGGCCCGGCGCGGGTCGTCTGCGGTGCGCGTAGCCCGGCTTCGGCGGCGCCCGATTCCACCACCTCGGTGACCACCCGCCACAGCTGCTTTTGCAGCCCGCGCTCCAAGAAAGCGAAAAACGGGTACGCCGGCTGCGCGTGCACTGCGGGCGCGACCTGCGCAACGGCCTCCGTCCAGCCGCCGGGCCGGGCGGGCGCCGCGGCGATCCCGGCGGCCGCCCGGGCACGGTCCGCTAGCGCCGGGTAGACCCGAGCCGCCCAGACTCGCCGGGCCGCAAGGACGAAGTCGAGGTCGGCGCGCTGCTCAAGCGTTGGCATTGCCCTCCAGGCTCCCATGTTGCTCCCCGGGCCAGCCCGGCTCCGGCATGCACCGACGCCGCCGGTCCGGCAAGCCCGGGAACCTTTATTCCTCTGTACGGAACTCTGTTACATTTCTGGTCGATGGTCAAGCCTTCCCAGCCGCCGCGTGGACGTTCCGGCCCGATCCTCGCCGTCACGGTGACCACCGCCGACCTTGCCGGGTCGGTGAGCGCCTACCGCTGCGGCCTCGGGTACCGGGAGCTCGGCCATGGCCGGGTCACCGCGGCCGAGGCCCTGGCCTGGAACTCGGAGGCGATGGCAGGGCGGGAGTGGGTGCTGGTCGGCAGCGATCCAGGCCGTGCCGGGGCGGTGCGGCTGGTGGAGACCTCCCGCCCGGCCGGTTACCGGCCACTGCGGCACCTCGGCTGGGCGGCCCTGGAGATCTCGGTCAGCGATGTCGACGCCGTCGCGGCGCGGGTGGAGGAGGCCGGATTCCGCGTGCTGCGCCGCCCGGCGCCGCTGGCCAGCTCGGCCCTGCTGCGTGCCATGCAGGTCGCCGGGCCCAGCGGAGAGGTGATCTACCTCACTCAGCGGCTCGGGCCGCTCCCGGGATTCGACCTCCCGGAACCGGCCGCCCTGGTAGACCGCGTGTTCATCGCCGTGCTCGCCTCGGCGGACCTGCCGGCCAGCCGGTCGTTTTATGAGGCTGGCCTCGGCGCTGCCCGCAAGTCAGACCGGGACGTCGCCATCAGGGTGCTCAACGACGCCTTCGGCCTCCCGGAGGAGACCGAGCACCGGCTCAGCACGATCCAGCTCGCAGGGCAGAGCCTGATCGAGATCGACCAGTACCCGCGCCAGGCCACGCCGCAGCCCCGTGTGCGTGGCGAGCTGCCCTGGGGCATCGGACTGGTCACCGTCGCAGCCCCCGCAGCCACCGTGACCAGTCCGCGAGGACGGCACGCGCCGGGCCCTGCGGTGCCGAGGGGCACCCGTCCAGGGCTGACCTCGGAAGCGTGGCCCGTGGCTTCCAGCGCATGCCTGACCGGCCCGGGCGGCGAACTGCTGGAACTGTCACCGGTTCCCAGGCCCGTGGCCGCATCACCGCGCGGCATTGACCCCCGCAATGGCCACCGATAGCCTTCAGATAGGAACGTGGTTTCGTTGAAAGGAAAGAGCTAGATGGCGGCTGCCCATCCGGCTGCGACGGTCGGCGGCGATCCGGATGGGGCGCCCGCGCTACCGCCGTTCGGCCTTGCCGGCAGTATCGCGGCCATCACCGCCGCGCTGGACCGATCGTCCCAGCGGCCCCGACCCGATGGCGGCGAGCGCCGGTCATGATGCCTTGCGAGGGAATCCGGGTCCTCGATGCTTCGACCATCCTCGCGGGCCCGCTGTGCTGCCAGATCCTCGGCGACTTCGGCGCCGACGTCATCAAGATCGAGCACCCGGCGGCCGGCGACAGCATGCGGGGCCACGGGTACCAGAAGGACGGCACGCCGCTGTGGTGGAAGGAGATCAGCCGGAACAAGAGGACGATCGGGCTGAACCTCGGCGCGCCCGCGGGCGCCGAGATCCTCCGGCGGCTGGCCGCAACCGCCGACGTGCTCGCGGAGAACTTCAGGCCGGGCACGCTGGAGCGCTGGGGACTCGGCCCGGACCGGCTGCATGCCGCTAACCCGGGCCTGGTGATCCTGCGGGTCACCGGCTGGGGGCAGACCGGGCCCTACTCGTCCCGGCCCGGCTTCGGTACCCTGGCCGAGGCGATGAGCGGCTACGCCCACCTGACCGGCGAGGCCGACGGCCCCCCGCTGCTGCCCGCGTTCGGGCTGGCCGACAGCATCTGCGGCATCGCCGCGTCCGCGGCGGTGCTGATGGCGCTGCGCCACCGGGACCAGCAGGGCGGCTCCGGCCAGGTCATCGACATGAGCATTCTGGAGCCCATCATGACGGCCGTCGGCCCCGGCCCCACCGTCTACCAGCAGCTCGGGATCATCGAGCAGCGGCACGGCAACCGGTCCACCAACAACGCCCCGCGGAACATCTACCGCACCAAGGACGGATCCTGGGTCGCCGTGTCCGCCAGCGCGCAAGCCATCGCCGAGCGGTTGCTGCGGCTCGTCGGCCACCCGGAGGTGATCGAGGAGCCCTGGTTCCGCACCGGGCGGGGCCGGGTCGAGCACGTGGACCTGCTCGACCGCTATGTCGCGGACTGGGTCGCCGAGCGCAGCCGCGAGGAGGTGCTGCAGGCCTTCGCCGAGGCAGGCGCCGCGGTCGCCCCGGTCTACGACGCAAGGGACGTCGTCAACGACCCGCACGTCCGCGAGACGCAGATGCTGACCACCGTGGCAGACGACGACCTGGGCCCCCTGCTGATGCACAACGTCATGTGGCGGATGTCCGCTACGCCGGGCCGGATCCGCTTCACCGGCCGTCCCCTCGGCGCCGACACCGAGGCCATCCTGGCCGGCGAGCTTGGCTATGCCCCGGCCGAGGTGGCACGGCTGCGGGGAGAAGGCGTCGTCGCGTGAGCGATCCTCTGCTCAGCGTGGTACGGGGAGGCGTCAGGCTCTTCGACCTCGGCCGTCCCCTGTTCGTCGGCATGCCCCAGTCCCCGAACCATCCTCAGTTCTGGCATGCGATGCCGCGCCGGCATGGTGACGTGGTGCGGGCCGACGGCGGATCCGCGGCCAGCGACCTCATCGTCACCGGCACCCATGTCGGCACGCACATCGACGCGCTTGCCCACGTCTCCCAGGACGGGGCGCTGCACGGCGGGGCGGACGCCGCCGAAGCCGGCCGCGGCGGCCGGTTCCGGGACCACGGCGTGCACACCATCGCGCCGATGGTGCGGCGCGGGGTGCTGCTGGACGTCCCGCGGGCGATCGGCGGCCCCGAGTGCCCGCCTGGCTACGAGATCACCCCGGCCGACCTGGAGTCCGCGGCGGCAGCGCAGCGGGTGGAGGTCGGTCCCGGCGATGTGGTCCTGATCCGCAGCGGCTGGGGCAGCCGGTTCGACGCCGGGCCGGCGGAATACCTGGGCCGGGAGACCGGCGTCCCCGGCGTGGGCGAGGCCGGCGCCAGGTGGCTTGCCGCCAGGCGGGCGCATGCGGCAGGCGCCGACACCATCGCCTTCGAGCGGCTGCCGCCCGGCCGCGGGCATGCGCTGCTGCCCGCCCACCGCGTGCTGCTCGTCGAGGCGGGGATCTATATCATCGAGGCCCTGGCCCTGGAGGAGCTGGCGGCGGCCGCCGTCTGGGAGTTCACCTTCGTCCTCGTGCCGTTGAACATCATCGGCGCGACCGGGTCGCCGGTGCGGCCGCTGGCGGTGCTCGCCGATGGCTGAGCGCACGCTGGCCCAGCTGCTCGCGGAGTTCGCCGCAGCGGCCCGCTTCGAGACGCTGCCGGAGGAGGTTGTGGACAGCGTCCGCAAGCGGGTGCTCGACGTGCTCGGCATCTGCGTCGCGGCGAGTTCCCTTGACACCAGCGCCGCGGCCCGCGCCTACGCGGCCGGGCAGGGCGGCCTGCCGCAGGCGCACGCGGTCGCCGTCCCCGGGCGCATGCCCGCGACGCTGGCGGCGTTCGTCAACGGGGTGCTCGCCCACTCGCTGGACTACGACGACACCCACCTTCCCTCGGTGCTGCACCCGAGCGCGGCAGTGGTGCCGGCCGCGCTCGCCGCGGCCGAGGCGGCCGGGGCGGACGGCGCGACCACCATCGCGGCGATCGCAGCCGGCCTGGAAACCTGCGTCCGCATCGGGATGGCCGGCTACGACGCGCGGACGGGGAACTCCACCTTCTTCGAGCACGGCCAGCACGCCACGTCGATCTGCGGGGCGCTCGGCGGCGCGGTGGCCGCGGGCATCCTGCAGGGTTTCGACCCGGACCGCATCACTCACGCGCTCGGCATCGCCGCGTCCATGGCGGCCGGGGTGATCGAGGCGAACCGCACCGGCGGGACGGTGAAGCGGATGCACTGCGGCTGGGCCGCGCATGCCGCGGTATCGGCGGCCCAGCTTGCGGCGCACGGCTTCACCGGCCCGCCGACCGTGCTCGAGGGCAGGTTCGGCTTCTTCCAGGCCTGGCTGCACGGCGCGTTCGACCCCGCGGCGATCAAGGACGGGCTCGGCGAGGTGTGGTCGGTGCCCGGCATCTTCTTCAAGCCGTATCCCGCCAACCACTTCACCCATGCCGCCATCGACGCCGCCATGGCGCTGCGGCGCCGGGGACTGCAGCCGGAGGACGTGGCAGCGGCCGAGCTGGGGGTCGCGGCCCCGATCGTCCGGACGATCGGCGAGCCTGCCGAGGTGAAGCGGGCTCCGCAGACCGGCTACATGGCCCAGTTCAGCGGGCCGTACGCGGTCGCCGCCGGGCTGTTCGGCGGCGGCGGGCTCGGCGTCGGCCTGGACGACTTCACCGACGAGCTCGCCACCGACCCGGCCCGGCGGGCGCTGATGGCCAGGGTCACCGTCATCGCCGACCCCCGGTGCACCGAGATCTTCCCCTACCAGTTCCCGGCCGTGCTCCGGGTGCTGACCAGGGACGGCCGGGAGCTGGTCGAGGAGGTCTTCGCCAACAGGGGCGGCCCGGACCGCCCGCTGTCCTACGAGGAGCTCGCCGTCAAGTTCCGCGGCAACGTCGGCCGCCGGCTGAACGCCGCGGCGGCGGAGGAGATCCAGGACCGGGTGGCGCGGCTTGACCGCCTGACGGACATGGCCGAGCTGCTCGGGCCGCTGGCCCGCCTGACGGCCGGCCCGGACCGCCGATCCCCCGAACGGCCAGGAGGTGCCCGTGCCCGATTTTGACCTGCTCGTGAAGAACGCGCGCGTGGTCCGCCCGGAGGCCAGCGAGGTGGCAGCGCTGGACATCGCGGTCTCCGGCGGCAAGTTCGCCCGGCTGGCGCCCGAAATCCCCGCGGACGCGGCGGCCGAGGTCGTCGACGCCCGCGGCTTCCTTGTCTTCCCCGGGGTCGTGGACGCCCACCAGCACTGGGGCATCTACAACCCGCTCGCCGAGGACACCGTCAGCGAGAGCCGCGCCTGCGCCCAGGGCGGGGTGACCACGGCGATCACCTACATGCGCACCGGCCAGTACTACCTGAACCAGGGGGGCCCATACCGGGAGTTCTTCCCGAAGGTGCTCGCCGCCGCGGCGGGACGTGCCTACGTCGACTACGCCTTCCACCTCGCGCCGATGACAAGCGGCCACATCGGCGAGATCCCGGAGCTGATCGAGCGGTTCGGCGTCACCTCGTTCAAGATCTTCATGTTCTACGGCGGGTTCGGGCTGCACGGCGCGTCGTCGTCGCAGCGCGAGTTCCTGATGATCCCCGAAGGCGAGCACTACGACAACGCCCACTTCGAGTTCGTGATGCGGGGCGTGCAGCGGGCCCGCGAGCGCCTGCCCGGGATCGCCGCGGACATCTCGCTGTCGCTGCACTGCGAGACCGCCGAGATCATGCGCGCCTACACCGAGATCGTGCAGAGGGAGGGCAGGCTGCGCGGGCTGGAGGCCTACTCGGCCGCCCGGCCCCCGCACTCGGAGGGGCTGGCCGTCGCCGTCGCCTCCTACCTGGCGCACGAGACGGGGCTGGCGACCATCAACCTGCTCCACCTGTCGTCCGCCAAGGCGCTGGAAGCGGCGCTCATCATGGCGGGGGCCTTCCCGCGCGTCGATTTCCGGCGCGAGGTGACGATCGGCCACCTGCTCGCCGACTTCCGCACCGCCAGCGGCCTCGGCGGCAAGGTGAACCCGCCGCTGCGCTCGCGCGACGACGTGGAGGCGCTGTGGCGGCACGTGCTGGCCGGCGAGGTGGACTGGGTGGTCAGCGACCACGCCTGCTGCCGGGCTGAAACCAAGTTCGGCGACCCCGCCGGGGACGTGTTCCTGGCCAGGTCCGGATTCGGCGGCACCGAGTACCTGCTCCCCGGCCTTATCAGCGAGGGACGCAAGCGCGGCCTGTCGCTGCAGCGGGTCGCCCAGCTGGTGTCCCAGCAGCCGGCGCAGCGGTTCGGCCTGCACACCAAGGGCACCATCGCGAAGGGCTACGACGCGGACTTCTGCTTCGTCAACCCGGACCGGACCTGGGTGGTGCACGCCGGGGACTCCGAGTCGGCCCAGGAGTACACGCCGTTCGAGGGCTTCGAACTCACCGCGCAGGTCACGGACACGTTCCTCGGCGGCCGTCAGGTGCTACGGGACGGGAAGGTCGTCGGCGAGCCGCGCGGCCGCTACCTGCACCGGCCGACCCGGCTTCCCTAGCCGCGCGATCCTCCGGCTGCCGGGTCACGCTGGGTGCCGCGTTCGGCGCGGGCCAGCACCTCCCGTGCCGAGCGCACCACCGCCGCGTCCACCATCTGGCCGCCGTCGTCGGTGATCACCCCGGACGGGGACCGCTCGAACGCGCCGACGAGCCGACGGGCCTCGGCGACTTCCGCCGGCGAGGGGGAGAACACCTCGTTGATCACGGGCACCTGGGCCGGGTGGATCGCGGTCCGCGCCCGGAACCCTCCGCGCAGCAGCCCCTCGGTGGAGGCGCGCAGCGCCCGCAGGTCGCGGTAGTCCCGGGACGTCGGCGCGACCGGCGCGCCGATCCCGGCGGCCGCGGAGGCGAGGACCACCTGCAGCCGCAGCGGCGCCAGCTCGGCCGCGGCACCGGAGGGACGCAGCCGCAGCTCCGCGCACAGGTCCGCCTCGCCGAGCCCGAGATGGGTCACCCGCGGCATGCCCGCCAGCCGCTCTGCGGACAGCAGGCCCCGGGCGGTCTCGATAAGCGGGACCAGCGCGAACCGCCCGGCGGGCAGCCCCAGCTCCCGCTCGCGCCCGCTCAGCAGCTCATCGACCCGGGCCAGCAGCCCCGGCTCGGCCTTCGGGACGACCACCCCGGTCACCGCGGCGGTGACGAGGCCCAGGTCGGCAGTCGCCGCGTCTCCGTTGATCCGCAGCCACAGCTCGGCACCGGGGGGCGGCCGGCCGGGCAGCCAGGCGGAGACCGCCGCGCGCGCGGTCTCCTTGGCTGCCGCGGGCACCGAGTCCTCCAGGTCGATGATGAGCGCGTCGGCGCCGCGTCTCAGGGCAGCGTCGAGGAAGTCGCGGCGGTTGCCCGGGACGTACAGCCAGCTGCGGGCGTAGGACACCCGACGAGGATAAGGCACCTGGGACCGCCCGGGGGCGCTGCGGCGCGGCGGGTCCCGGGCGCGCCGCCCGATTGCCGCCAGCCTGTCGGCGCCGCGGTCGCACCGTCGCGGACGGGTCGGCGGCGGCGCACCCGGACGGGTCGGCGGTGAGCCACGCCGGGCGCCGGACCGCCGGGCGGGCGTCACGGACCCCGGGCGGGCGGTCCGGGCGCGGCTGCAGGGTGGGGGTCTCGCCGAGCAGGCGCCCCGGGCGGAACGGGGCGAGCAGCCCGGCGGGGTCGCCCCCGGTGACCTCGGCGGCGGCGAGTCTGCCGAGCAGCGGGGCCAGCGTGACCCCGCTGTGGGTGGCGAGGACGTACAGCCGGCCGCCGGCATCGGCATGGCCGACGACGGTCAGCCCGTCGGGCGGCGGGACACGCTGGCCGACCCCGACCGCGTCCAGGGCGGGGATGTCCCCGCCGCGCAGCAGCCGGCTCAGCCGCCGCGCCAGTTCCGCGGCGACCGGGCCGCCGGGCTCCGGCGGGCGGCGCGGTACGGCCGACCGGTCGGCCAGTCCCGCCGCCAGCCGCTAGGTCAGCCCCGATGTCCCCGGCTATCGGCGACGCCGGAAACCCGCTGCCGACGATGAACCGCGGGTTGGTCACCCCGGCGGCTCCAGCCCGTCGCGCACGTTCGCCGAGCGGCGGACGGGGCACACTGCGTCCGCCACCCCCATGGGTGGGACCCGCTGCGCCAGCCATCCCCTTCGGCATCCCCGCAAGCTACTTCTGAAACACGTCCTACTCCTGGGGCGCGTCCCCGGCTCCGACGCGCCGATCGGCCGTCTGCGCCGCTATCGCCGCGCTGGTTCCGCCATCATGGATGGCATGGCCTACTGCGAGCTGTGCGACCTGGACCGCGAGTTCTGCGAACACGGCCGCGCGGAAGAACGCGCGCATGCCGACGCGGCCGTCCGTCAATTGCTGATCTCGCCGAACGGCATCGCTCACTTCCCAGGGTGTCCGCACAAAGGCGACCATTCAGACTACAGCCGCTGGGCCACCCTTGAGCTTCCGCGGGCCTGGGAGCGGCTGGGCAACGGCGAACAGCTGGAGGCCACCGGCGGGCAGCGCCCCGGCCTGGTAGCGAGGACACGGTGCCGGGACTGCGTCAGCCACGGTCCGTGGTAGCCGCGCGGCCGGGCCGCGGCCCGCGGCCGAAGCCAGGAACGCCAGGCCCGTCCCGGCGGCCTGGGCGGGCAGGCCGAAGGCGGTGCAGGAGGCCAGCAGCTGGTACAGGCCGACCGGACCCGGTTCTCCGGGATGCTCACTGCCCCGGCGTTCAAGCCGTAGAGAAAGGTGTCACAGCCTCATGCGGGCTCGTCTGTGGGTTCGTCGATCTGTTCGGAACACGCTGCACGGCATCTCTACCAGCTTCCCGGTCGGCTCGCCGGTTCCTCCAAGGTTAACGACTTTCCGGGTGCCAAAGCACACGTGACAGACCGTGAGAGTTCGGACGGCGGGTTCCTCCCACACTGGCCTCGTCGACCGATGAGGCTCGTCGTGATCCTCGGCACGCTCGTTGTCGCCGCCGACGTAGCCTAGCAACGCCTGTTCCCTTGCATGTCGGGCACGTGACCCAGCGCCAGTTCTTGAACTTCTCGCCGTTTCCAGCTTCCCACCAACGCCGTTGCCGTCGCAGCCAGGGCATGGCTTCGGCTTCGGGTCCTTGTCTACCATGCTCTGAGCGTGCGTCTCTGTTTACGATGAGTCAACCTCCGGCTGGCTGCTCCCGCGGAGCCCGCCGCGCGGTCCCGTTGCCCGACCGGGCCAGCACGCCCCCACACGACGGGCACGCCAGCTCCCCGCCCCCAGACGTTTTCGCTGGTGGGCGCAACTGGGTTCGAACCAGTGACCCCTCGCTTGTAAGGCGAGTGCTCTACCGCTGAGCTATGCGCCCCTGCGTCGGTTGCGAGCCCGGCCGCGCGGGCCGGCAGCAAGCGTACCGGCTCTGGGTCGGACGCCACAGCCCCGGGCGCGCGGCGTCGCCCCGGGACCCCCGGCGGGGCCGCGGCGAGACACCGCCGCCCGTTCGGCTTGATGTCTTCATGCGCCGAATGGGCGGCGGCGGCTCAGCCCGCCACGGGCGGGCACAGCCGCTCCGAGCGGGGATACGCCGCGCTGTCGCCGACACGGGACCAGCCAAACCAAACTAGGGATCTTGCCGCCAGACCCGAATACGCCTATACTTCGTGGCATGACCTCGTTCTCCGAGATTAGCAGCGGCGCAGGCTAGCACGTCGCTGCCTGCGCCGACCTCTCGTGGCCCACGAGAGGTTTTTTTATCGTTCCTTTGCCCTCGCCAGCTGGCGCTACCGAATCGCCATGCCGGCAGGTCCCTCAGTGACGTCCCACGGCGTTCCATGCTAACCAACCTCAGTTAGCATCTCCAATCCTCCCAAAAGGAGCAGGCGTGACGATTTTCGATTCCGTCAGTCATAATCATGAGCAAGTGGTATTCTGCTTCGATCAGGACTCTGGGCTGCGTGCCATTATCGCGATCTACTCGACCGCGCTCGGCCCGGCTTTGGGCGGCACGCGCTTCTATCCTTTCGCCGACGAGGCCGCCGCGCTGGCGGATGTGCTTGACCTGTCTCGCGCGATGGCCTACAAGGCAGCATGCGCGGGCCTGGACCTAGGCGGCGGCAAGGCGGTGATCATCGGCGATCCCGCGCGGGACAAGACCGAGGCCTTGCTGCGCGCCTATGGCCGTTTCGTTCAGTCGCTGGGCGGCCGGTACTACACGGCCTGCGACGTGGGGACCTACGTGAGCGACATGGATATCATCGCGCGCGAGTGCCGGTTCGTGACCGGCCGCACCCCAGCATACGGCGGCGCCGGCGACTCGGCCGTGCTCACCGCCTACGGCGTCGCGCAGGGCATGAAGGCCGCCGCCGAGCGAGTCTGGGGAACCCCCGACCTGCGCGGCCGCCGTGTTGGCGTGAGCGGCGTCGGCAAGGTGGGGCGGCTGCTGGTCGAGCACCTGCTGGGCGAGGGCGCTTGCGTGGTCGTCGCTGACATCGACCACGCGGCGATCGAGCGCCTGCGTGCCCGGCATCCGCAAGTCGGCGTCGCCGCCAGCGATGAACTGCCGAGTCTGGCGCTGGATGTGTACGCGCCGTGCGCCCTCGGCGGCGCCGTGACCGACCAGACAGTGCAGGAGCTGCAGGCCAAGATCGTCTGCGGGGCGGCGAACAACCAGCTCGCCCACCCTGGCATCGACAAGCTCCTGCACGACCGCGGGATACTCTACGCGCCCGACTACGTCGTCAACGCTGGGGGATTGATCCAGGTCGCCGACGAGATCGACGGCTACTGCGAGCCGCGTGCCCGCGAACGGGCCAGCCGGATCTTCGATACCGCCAGGCTCATCTTCGCTCTGGCCGACAAGCAGGGCATACCGCCCGGGCAGGCGGCGGACCGGTATGCCGAGCGGAGGATGGCTGAGGTCGGGCGGCTCCGCAAGCTCTGGCTGTCGAACGGTCATTGATCTGGCCGCCGCTGAGTAGCTGGCCCGGCGCATGGCCGACGCGCCGGGCCAGCGTGATCCCAGGATCCGGCTTGGCTCAGCTCCGGCCAGGTTCGTACCGGGGAAGGTACCGTGCCACCATGCGCGTGTCATTGTTCTCATGCAATTCAGTGATACGTCCATCCGCCACGTGAATGACGTCGACGCCGTGGTTGGCCCACGGCTCCCCGGAGGCAGTACGGGCCGTCTCGTCCCATAGGACAGCCGCCCATTCGCCGTCAATGATCCTCTGCCTTATACGGAAATCAACGTCGACGAGCAGGCCGGCCGCGAAAACGAAGAAGCGCCGTGCTTCGGTCAGTCCTATGGCATCCGCTTGGCCCAGGAAACGCACATGGACGTCATCGGAAAACAACGACAGCATGCCCTCGGCGTCACCCCGGAGGAAGGCGTCATAGAGCGCATTCACGACCATCTGGGTCTGAGCCGAGGCTCCGCCTTTGCCTGGCGTTGTCGTGCTCACCGGTATCCTCCCTTCCCGGGGTCTTCCCGTGCACCGGCACTGCCCGCAGGGTCCGGCAACTGCAGCAGCGGTAGGACCTCCTCGGCTGTCACCCGCGCGAGTTCCCGGGTGCGGCCGGCCGACACCGGAAACAGGGCAACCGAATCCGCGCCGGCTTCATACAGGGCCCGGATCCGGCGGGCACACTCCTGCGGTGTTCCGGAGACGGAAAGCCGCTCGATCCACGATTCCGGCATCTCCCGCGCGACGGCGTCCGGCCCTCCGCGCTGGATCATCGCGGTCAGCGCGCCGGAGATTCCTTCCACGTCCGTGATGGCATTGGCGCCGCCGGCTGCCTTATAGAAGGCCAGCGGCGCCCTGACCTCATCATGGGCACGCTGCTGGTCTCGGTCCACCGCGTACAGCGCGAACGCCGTGACCCGGTGCGCGGATGTCCGCCCCGCCTTCGCCCGCCCCTTCTCGATCTGGCTGATGGCCCAGGTCAGGTACGCCACCCCGCCCCCCACGGACAGGATCGTGCCGTCGGCGAGCTCGCCGGAAAGCTGAAGCATCCTGGGCCCGGAAACGCCCATGTACACCGGGAGCGGCCCGGTCACGGGATGAGCGAGAGCGACGTTGGCGAACTGGAACTCTTCGCCGGCGATGTCGAGCCGCTCTCCCGAGAGCAGCCGCCGGACAGCAGTCACGCACTCGGTCATGGCGCCGAGCGCCGAGCGTGGCGAGCGGCCGACCTGGCGGAGCCAGGCAGGCACTCCAAGCCCGATCCCAGCGGCGACCCGGGCGGGGAACGCCCGGCCCAGGGTGGAGACCTCCATGGCCAGCAGGGCGGGATGGCGCAGCATGGCCGATGCCACGCCCAGGCCGACCTGGATGCGCGAGGTCGCTGCGAGGGCGGCCGCAGCTGCGCTGATCCCGCCGGTGAAGAAGCAGTCTTCGGAGAACCACAGTTCATCGAAGCCACGCTCCTCGGCCTCCCGCGCCGTTGGCACCAGATGCTCAGGCGGGAGCGAGCCGCCAAGGACCAGGCCGAGTTTCTTGTTCCCAGGCGCCACCAGATTCCTCCCTCGTCCTCATCACTGCTGCTGGTCAGTTCTTGCCGCCGGAGGGAATGCCCAGAGCCCGGGGGTCGACGTAGCACCGGGCTTCCTCAACGAGGCCCGAACGCAGGGTCAGCACCACTGTCATGGTCGCTATCTCCTGCCGGATGCCGGGTGCCTTCGCTTCCACCACGACGGCTGACTCGCCCGCGACGACGGTATCGGGGCGGAACGCCGCAGTGCCGGGAGGCCGGGCGCAGAATGCGGCCATTACCTGCCGCAAGGCCGCAAGTGCGGCTGTGCCGTGCTGCCAGTCCCCTAGCGGTGTCCAGCACCGGAACGTCTCCGTCACGAGCGCGCCCGGAGGATCGGCGCCCGGCAGGCACGCGGCCAAGAAGCCGCCGGCGGCAGCGCGCGCCGACTCGCGGCCGACGGCGCTCACCGGGCGCCGCCGGTGGGCTCGGCCAGCACGCATGCCGCCCGATGGCCCGGCGCAACCTCCACCATCGGCGGGGGGATGGCGGTGCATCCGGGCAGGGCGCGCGGGCAGCGGCCGGCGAAGAGGCAGCCGCCATCCGCCGCCCCGTGCTCGGAAGCGGGCAGCGCTCTCAGCCGGCCAGCCGAGACAGCCGAGCCGCCGACCCGCGGGATGGCAGACATCAAGATCTGGGTGTACACGTGGCTGGGCGAGTTCAGGACTCCTGTCGTCGGGCCCTCCTCAGCCAGCCGTCCCCGGTACATGACGACAGTCCGGCTGCAGGTCTCCTCGATCGTGCGGATGTCGTGGGAGATGTACAGGCAGGTTAGGCCATGTTCGGTTTGCAGCCGCCGGAGCAAGGCCAGCAGCGCCCGTCGCATGGACATGTCCACCGACGCGGTCGGCTCGTCCAGGATGAGCACCGACGGCCGCAGCACGATAGCCCGGGCGATTGCCACCCGCTGGCGTTCCCCGCCACTGAGATCGCGGGGGCGGCGCGCCATCAGGTCGCTACGCAGGCCGACATCATCGAGTACTTCGCCGACCCGGCGGTCGGCATCGTGCTCGCGGTGTATCTTCAGCGGCTCCGCGATGAGCTGACGTACCGTCCACCGCGGGTTCAGCGCGGTGAGCGGATCCTGGAACACCGGCTGCACTTGGCGCCGGAACCAGCGAAGCGCCCGGTCCGGCAGGACCGTCACGTCGGTACCCTGGAACAGGATGCTGCCTGCGGTGGGCCGCTCCAGTCTAGTGATGCACCGGGCCAGCGTGGATTTTCCTGACCCGGTCTCGCCGATGAGGCCGACCGATTCCCCTGGCAGCAGCGCCATGTCGACCCCGTCGACCGCATGCAACACCTCGCCATCACGAGAATAGTCCTTGCGAAGGCCGCGTACCTCAAGGAGCGGGCTCACCCCTGCGCCTCCCGGGCCGAAGCCTCGGCCGGCCCGCCCGGTGAGGGCCGGGCTGGCAGGTCAGCGGTCTGCGCCGAGCGCATCACGTCACGCACCAGTTCGGCGGTGAACGGATGGCACGGAGAATTCATCACCGTCCGGGTGGCGCCGGCCTCGATGATCTTTCCGTGCCGCATCACCGAGATCGATCCGCATCGCTCCGCCACCACGCCGAGATCATGGGAAATGAGGAGAACGCCCATGCCAGTCCGTGACCGCAGATCGCCAATTAGGTCGAGGATGTCCGCCTGAACCGTGACATCAAGCGCCGTAGTCGGCTCGTCGGCGACGAGTATCTGTGGCTCGCACGCGATGCCCATGGCGATCATCACACGCTGGCACATGCCGCCGCTGAGTTCATGCGGATACTGCCGCGCCACCTTGTCCGGCTGCAGCAGGCCGACCGCCGCCAGCAACTCCACGCTGCGCCGCCGCAAGTCGCCGCGCACGCCTTTGCGTTGCAGCACACGCTCGACTTGGCGCCCGACTCGCAGTACTGGATTGAGGGCGGCGCGGGGCGACTGGAAAATCATCGCGATGCCCGAGCCGCGGACCTGCGCGGTGCGATCCCGGTCCGGGGTCACGGTTTCCTTCCCGCCGAGCAGTACCCGGCCGGCGGTGACCCGGGCCACCCGCGGGAGGAGCCCGAGCGACGCCAGGGCCGTCAGGCTCTTCCCGCTTCCGCTCTCGCCGACAAGGCCCACGCAACTGCCCGGCTCCACGTGCACGTCGACGCCGCGTAGCACCTCACGGCCGCCGATCGCGACGCGGAGGCCCTCGATCTGCAGTCCGGACAACCTACGACCCTTGCCCGCGGAGCTTATCATCGGCGTAGTCGCCCAGGAAGTTGAAGGCCAGCACCGCCAGGATGATCGCCACCCCGGGAAAGACAGATATCCACCACTGGCCGCTGGTGATGTAAGAGGCTCCCTGGGCAACTTGGACACCCAATTCGGGGGACGGCGGCTGGATCCCGACCCCGAGGAAACTCAGGCCCGACACGTCCAGGATCGCCCAGCCCGACATGAGGGTCGCCTGGACCAACGGCGGGCCGGCCGCGTTCGGCAGGACGTGCAACGCCATCACGCGTGACCGCAGCGCCCCCGCCGCCCGCGCCCCGAGCACGTAGTCGGCGCCGCGGACGGTCAGCACGCTGCTCCGGGTAAGCCTCAGGATGTACGGGATGTAAGCGATCGTGACTGCGATGATGACGTTGCGCACGGTGTTGCCGATCACGACTGCGATGGACAACGCTAGCAGGAAGGACGGGAAAGACATCACGATGTCGACTATCCGCATGATGATGTCGTCGATCCAGCCGCCGACATAGCCGGAGATCAGCCCGATCACGGATCCCACGACCAGCGCCAAGGCGGCCACGACCAAGCCGATCAGCAAGTCGATCCCGGTGCCGTAGACGACGCGCGAGAAGACGTCCCGGCCGAACTCGTCGGTGCCGAACCAGTGGCTGGCCCCTGGCGGGAGGAGGGCGCGGCCCGCGTTGATGGCCAGCGGGTTATACGGCGCCGCGATCCGGCCGACGATGGCCACGATGACGACCAGCGCAGCCAACAGGCTGCCCACCGCCAAGTTGGGATGGCGGCTTAGCTCGGCCAACGCGTGCCGTGCCCGGGAGGGGCGTCGAGCCGGAGTGCTGGCGTCGTACTGCGGGCCCGGCTGGGCACCGACGCCGACGTCCGTCACGCCCATCTCAGTGCCGCTCGGTCTCAGGCATGGGCGGGGAAACGAGTCGGCGGCCCGCGCGCGCGATGCGTGGCCGCCTGCGTGAACCGCCTCCCGCAGGGCCGAATCGGATCCGTGGGTCAACGACCGAGTACAGCAGGTCAACGACTAGGTTGAGCAGCACGTAGACGATGCCGACCACCAGGATGTAACCCTGGATCGCGTTATAGTCCGTCGTCGTGACCGCATTCCAGGCGTACAGCCCCATCCCGGGCCAGTCGTAGATCCGCTCGACGAGGATGCTGCCGCCGAGCAGGAAGCCGAAGACGACCCCCAGCGCGGTCAGCACTCTGGTGGCGACGTTCCGCAGCACGTCACTCTTCAGGATCTCCCAGCGGGATAGGCCGTAGGCCCGCGCCGTCCGCACGTAGTCGCTTCTTTCGACTTCCAGGGTGGCTGACCGGGTGATCTTCAGGATAGGGGCGGTTTCCACGACGCCCAGGGTTACCGCCGGCAACGCCAGGTGCCGCAATGCGTCGAAGAAGGTGGACCAGTTGCCGCTCAGCAGGCTGTCGAGGATGAGCGAGTGCGTGTAGCTCGGCGGCACGACGGCGAACGCGTTGACTTCGCCCGACGGCGCTGGCGCGATATGCAAGTCCGCGTAGAAGATGACGATGAGCACCAAGCCGAGCCAGTACAGCGGGATGCTCGTGCCGACGATCGCAGCCATCCGGCCGATCCAGTCTGCGCCGCTGCCTTGCCGCATTCCTGCGATGATGCCGGCTGGGACACCGATGATCGTGGCGATGATGGTGCTCGCGACCGCGAGTTCCGACGTCGCGGGAAGCCTGGTGAGCAGATCGTGGGCGACCGTGTTCCCAGTCGTATAGCTAGTGCCGAGGGTGCCGTGGACGATGTTCGCCAGATACGACCCGAACTGGGCGGCGAGAGAGCGATTCAGGCCCATCTGCTGCTCGATAGCCTGCAGCGTGTGCCGGTTCGCGTAGCCGCCTGTGGTGACTAGCGCCGGGTTGCCCGGCAGGATGTGGGTGACCAAGAACACCACGACGATGATCCCGGCGAGCGTAAGCACCGCCAAGCCCAGCCGCCTGATGATGTAGCGCCGCATCGTCCGCTACCCCTCACCTCCCGCCCGGCCCGGGCTCGCGTCTAGATGCGAGCCCGGCGGGCGCGCCGGCGCCTCTCATTATGACTTGGTCAGCATCCAGAACCGGACGTACTGATCCGGGAACACGTTGATCCCCGAGACGTTGGACCGCACGGCGAGCGTGAAGTTCTCCGAGTACAACGGGACGTAGGGGATGTCCGCGGCGAACTGCTGCTGGACCATGCGGCTAAGCTGCGAGCGGCGCGCCACGTCGGTCTCATAGAATCCGCTACTGATCAGCTGGTCAGTTTTCGGGCTCGAGTACCTGGCTACATTCGTCGCTCCCTTGTTGGCCGAGGCCAGCAGCCAGTACATCTGGTAGAACGGGTCGTCCACCCATGAGTACCAGTAGTCGATGAACATCGGCAGCTCGCCGGCGCTCTCCTTGGCGCGGAAGTCGGCGTCGGAAACCTGGCTGATGCTAACGCTGATTCCTACCTGCTGGAGCGCGGACTGGATGTAGGTGGCCGTGTTGACATCGTTCGCCCTGGACTCGGAGACCGTGAGGGTGGTGTGGAATCCTGACCCGTGGCCTGCGGCCGCTAGCAGGGACTTCGCCTTCGGCACATTGGTCTGGTACGGCCAGAGGCTCTCGTCCAGGGTGGGTGTCCCGCCAGCCAGGATCCCCTTGAGCGGGGAGGCGAACCCGTACAGGGACTGCTGGACGAGGTTCTGGTACGGAAGGGCATAAGCGACGGCCTGCCGGACCCGCACGTCGTCGAAGGGGGCGATGGTGTTGGTGAGGCCCAGGTAATTCCAGTTCCTGCTGGGCACATTGATCAGTCTCACTCCGCTGGCGCCGCGCAACGAGTTCAGCTTGCTGGCGGGGAGACCGAACGCCAGGTCGATTGACCCCTCCTGGATCAGCAGCGCCCGATCGTCGGGGGATGGCAGGTACTTCATCAGGACCCCGGCATTGCGGACTTGGCCCTTGTTCCAGTACCGGGGGTTCCTGGCTAGCAGGTATTGCACGCCAGACTGCCACGTGCTGCCCTGGACGTAAGGCCCGGTCCCCATCATGTGGGTCCGGTAGTAGTTGGCTGCCCAGGGGTCGCTCTTGGTCGCCTCCTTCTTCGACAGCGCCGGATCCTGAACCACAAGCACCGACAGCGGGATCAGCTTGGGCCCGAGCGGATTCGGCTGGCCCAGGTGGATCTCGAACGTCATCGGCCCGGTGACTACCAGCTGGGAGGAGTTGTTAACGGTAAGCAGCTTCATGAGCTCCGCCGCATACCCCGGGCCTTCCAGGGCGCGGAGGTAGCTGTACTGGAGCGTCTGCGCGGTAACAGGAGCGCCGCTGCTGAACGTGACGTTCGGGCGCACCGTGAACTTGTAGACTGTGCTATCCGCGGAGATCGAATACCGCACCGCGACGCCGGGCGCCAGCGCCCCGGCCACCCCCTCCAGGATTCCGTTGGCTGGCTGGACCTGGTTGGTCACAGGCATCTCATAGACCTGTATCACGGCCTCGTAGGCCGCGTCGGAGCGGAACGATATGGGGTCCAGGGTATCGATGTCGGTGTCCAGGCCGACGACTATACCGCTGGAACCGCTGCTGCCTCCCGATGACGAGCTGACGGAGCTGGAGCTGCAGGCATCCAGTAGCCCCCCCGCGAAAGGCGCCGCCAGGCCGAGTGCTGCAGTCCGGGTGAGCAGCTGCCGACGCGTCACTCCCTTGCGGGCGCTGGATCCGGCCTCGCTGTCTTGTCTGTTGTCCAGCTGCATGGGGGACTCCTTTGCCGATCAGGCTCCGAGCGGTACGTCCACTCACCGGAAACCATTTATGGACATGAGGTCCACTGTCGGATACTAGCACCTGGTGGCAATCATGCAACAGGGTTGCAACCGGGAGTGCCGTGCCGCGGCAGAAGCGGTTTGCCCAGGTTGCGGCTACCGCGCCGCGGGCAGCCCGGTTTCGGCCAGGTAATTGGCGATCCTGGCGATGCCTTCCAGCAGGGCAGACATCTCGGCGGCGAGAGAGATCCTCACGAATCCTGCTCCCCGGGCACCGAAGGCCGTCCCGGGAGCGACGGCGACGCCTGCCTTGGTCAGCAGCGCAGTGGCCAGCCCCCAGTCGTCGGCATCCCACGGCGACAAATCTGCCCACAGGTAGAAGGCTCCGGACGGTAGGTGGACGTCGATCCCGCGTGCTCTCAGTGCCCGGACCGCCGCATCGCGGCGGGCTCGGTACGCCTCCCTCATCTGCGCCACGACGTCCTGGGGGCCGGCTAGGGCGGCAGCCGCGGCGGCCTGCGCCGGTGCGTTGACGCAGGAGATCAGCGGCTCCTGGAGCTTGGCCAGGTGGTTCCGGACATCCCGGTCTTCGGCCACCGCATATCCAACCCGCCAGCCGGTCATGGAGTAGGTCTTGGAGAAGCTGTAACACGAGATCAGGTTGGGCGACGAGCCGAGCGCGCCGACGCTGACAAAGCCGCCGTCGAAGACGATTTCGTCGTAACATTCGTCCGAGATCACCCACAGTCCGCGGTCCCGCGACCACGCTAGGATGTCCGCGATCCGGTCGGCGGACAGCACCGACCCCAGCGGATTGGACGGCGAGTTCAAGATCACGGCCTTGGTGGCAGGAGTCGCGGCCGCGTCGAGATCCTCGACGCGTGGCTGGTAGCCTTCGGAGCCTCGCACCCGATACGGCTGAACGACCCCGTTCAGCACCGTGATGATCATCCGGAAGTTGGGCCAGCCTGGATCAGGCACCAGTACGCCATCGCCAGGTTCTAGGACTGCAAGCAATGACAGGTACAGTGCTTGCACGCCGCCAGCTGTGACGACGACCTGGTCCTTGCCCACGTTCCATCCGTTGCGCGCGCGGACTTTGTCGGCGATGGCCTGGCACAGTCGATCCGTGCCCTGGTTAGGGACATACTTGGTCTCGCCTCGCCGCGCGGCGCTGTCTGCGGCTTCCACGATGTGCGGAGGGGTCGGGAAGTTCGGTTCCCCGACCTCTAGGTGGATAACGTCCCCGGCTGCCCACGCCAAGTCCATGAACGCCCGGATGCCGGAGCGGGGCATCCCGTTGCGCGATGCTGACAAGCGATACCGGCGCATCTCACCGCTCACCGGCCCTGCTGCCATCCGCCTGCTTGGTCCGCAGCCGGCTGTCCGCACCGGAGTTTCCGTCCTGGTACCCGGCGTCCGCCATGACGGCGTTCAACGTGCGTACCCGCTCGGCGATACCGTTGCCGGAGCCGTCCCTGCCGACCAGGGCCGATCCGAGTCCCACCGCGGACGCGCCGGCCTGGAGCCAGTGCGGGATGCTGGCAAGGTCGATGCCTCCGGTGGGGATAAAGCCCATGGACGGGAAGGGGGCGCGAAGAGCGCTCAGGAACCCTGGGGACAGGCCGCCACACGGGAAGAGCTTCACTAGCTGAAGCCCCATTCGCTGCGCAGCGACGACCTCAGTCGGAGTGAACACCCCGGGAATGGCTAGCATGCCGAGCTTGGCGCAGGCCGTGACGACCTCCGGATCGAGATTAGGTGCCACGCAGAATTCCGCACCGGCCGCTGCCACCGATTCCACCGTCCCCGGGTCAAGCACGGTACCGGCCCCGAGCAGTACTTTCCCTCCGAGTTCCCGCCGGACCTGCCTCAGGGAGGCGCTGGCGTGCGGGCGGTCCGCGGTGATCTCGATGACCGTGATGCCATGCTGGGCCAGGGTCCTGGCGATGCCGGAAACGTGGTCGGCGCTGTCGAGCCGCAGGATCGCGATGATCCGCTGCCTGCGGATCCAGGCCTCGGCGGACCTCACGCCGGTGCGGGGGGCTGCGGCGCTCACCGCAGGATCCGTCCTAGCCGAGAGCCTGCGCGGAGGTCTGCAGGCGGGCGAAGCCAGGTATCTCCGGGGATGGTGTACATGTACGCGCACGCCGCGGCGGCCTCGGCGACGGCGCGCTCCAGGGGAGCATGAGCGAGCCAGCCGGCGACGAACGCGGCCGCGGCGGCGTCGCCTGCCCCGAATGCATCGAGCACCGCGGCTTGGGCAGATCCGCGTGCCCGCTGACCGGGGCCGAAGGCATCGACGTCGATCCCGAGCACGCCCTGACTCACTTCCCGCTGGGTCCGGACCACGACCAGGGTAAGGCCGAACTCCTGCCGGACCTGCTCGGCGAGCTCGGTGTCGGCCCCGGGCCCGCGGAGCAACCCCAGGTCGAACGGAGATGCGAACAAGATGTCGACGAGAGGCAGCACGCGGCGAAGCGTCGCGGCCGCCGCCTCCGCGGACCAAAGCTGGCTGCGGTAGTTGACGTCGAACGACACCGCCACCCCCGCATCGGCCGCCATCTCGAATGCTTCCAGCACGGCCTTCTCGGCGTCAGGGCCGAGAGCGCACGTGATGCCGGTGCAGTGCAGGACATGGGCCGAGGCCAGCACCCGCGGCCAGTCGACCTTGCCGGGCTGCAGCCGGCTCGCCGCTGAGCCAGCCCGGTCGTACAGCACCCGGGTCGGCCGGGGGTGGACGCCTTCTTCAACGAAATACAGCCCGGCCCGGCCGCCGCCGTCCCAGTCCACCTCAAGTTCGACCCCGTGATGGCGGGCGTGGTCGGCGATGCGACGGCCGAGCGGGTTATCGGGAAGGCGGCTGACCCAACGGGTCCGGCAGCCCAGCTGGGCAAGCGCGATCAGCACGTTCAGCTCACTGCCGCCTACGTCCACGGTGAGCGCGGTGGCCCGCTCGAGCAGCGCCCACTGCTGCGCCGTCAGCCGGATAAGCGCCTCGCCAAGCCCTACCACAAGGGGACGCGCGGTGCGGCCCAGGTCGTCGGCCGCCTCTGCACCGGGCCCGGCTGCCGGTGCATCGTTCATCCCGCCCGCCCGCACGCACCGTCGCCGTCCGCCCCGGCCAGCATCCCACGCCGGTCCCTCAGCAGGCCGTCCAGCCAGTAGGAAGGCGTGGGTATCCCCAGTCGGATGGCTTCCCGTAGCATTCAACATCCTCGTCGGTCGGCAGTGAGGCACAACCAAAATGGACTATGAGTCCACTCGAACTATAAGATGCCCATGGCGGGCCGTCAACCAGCGGCGTAACGGGTCACGGCGGCAAGCTGGGCGCCGTGCCGGGCCCTCGCACGCAAAAACGGCCGGGCGAGGTCAGTGCCTGGCAGTACGTAAGCAGGGCTGAGCCTTCGTAGTGTCGGAGAGCCCGTAGCCAAGACGCGCCGATATCTCGCGCGCGGCTTCCATCACCGGGCTGGCAAGCTGCTCGATCCGTTCCCACGTCATCCGCATAGTCGGTCCGGCCAGGCTGATGCTGCCGGCGAGCGTGCCATGATGGTCGAAGATGGGCGCGCCGATGCAGCGGACCCCTACCTCGTTCTCGACATCGTCGAGGGCATAGCCGCGGTCGCGTATCCGTTGCAGCTCCGCGCGCAGGATATCGGGTGCCACGATGGTGTTCGGGGTGCGCCGTTCCAGCGGTTCCGCGACGTACCGGTCGAACTCCTCCGCGGGCAGGAAGGCCAGCAGCGCCTTTCCCAGGCCAGTGCAGTGCAGCGGGTTCGTGCCGCCCACCCGCGACACCATGCGCAGCGAATGCGGACTCTCCACCTTGTCGATGTACAGAACCGACCTGCCTTCGACGACTCCGAGGTGACAGGTCTCGTTGCTCACCTCGGCAAGCCGGGCCAGCACATCCGAAGCGACTTCCCGCAGCTCGAGGGAATTGAGGAATTCTGAGCCCCAGATGGCGGTTCGCGGTCCCAGGAGGTACAGGCCATCAGCAGAATGCCGCACCAAGTGCGCCTCGATCATCACGTTGAGCAGCCGCACCACCGTGCCTCTGGGCAGGTTTACCCGGCCGACCAGATCGGTCAGCCGCAGGCCCTTCCGGTGGGAAGCTAGCAGGTCGATGATTGCAATCCCCTTGACCAGCGCCTTGGCGGACCCGGTGGCGTCACCGATCGTCATCGCTCCACCTCATTATGGTAGGGTATACGTGGCGGGGAACTGACTGCAATGGCCGGAAGTGCCGGTCTGGCGTTCTGATAGCCGTAAAGTCAGCCGACGGGCAGGCGGGCGCCCCCGTCCACGGGGACCGTCGCGCCTGTGACCATGCCGAATGCTGGCGAGCACAGGGCAAGGACGACACCGGCGACCTCCCTCCTCGTCACGAGTCGGCCGGCGGGTGTCCGGGCAATTGTGCGCGCGACGAACTCCTTGTCAAATTCGGCCATGTCCTCGGCAGATTCGGCGATCTGCCCTGGAGCCACACAGTTGACTGTTATTGCGGGGCCGAGTTCCGCGGCAAGCTGCTCTGTCAGCGTGATTATCGCATTCTTGGCCAGCGTGTACACCGAGTGATTCCGGATGTATGCGGACCCGGCAGAGATATTCACGATACGGCCCCATCCTCTGGCGATCATGCCCGGGGCGACGCGCCTAGATGCCATATAAGCGGACTTGACGTTTGCGTTCCAGATGAAGTCGAACTCGTGCGGCTGAAGATCGCTGAAAGGCGTCATCGAGAAAGGACCGGAATTATTGACCAGAATATCAATCCCGGCTCCCGTCAGCCGTTCGGCTTCGGCGGCGAGTTCCTCGACTCCTTCCGGGGTGCTGACATCCGCTGCGATCGCCACATGCCCGGGCCCTGCCAGGCTAGCGACGACCTCCTGCGCCGCCGATCTGGACGAGTGGTAGTTCACTACGACGCGCGCGCCGCGGGCGGCCGCGGCGCGCGCGATCTCCGCTCCCAGGTTCCGTGACGAGCCGGTGATGAGGGCGACGCGCCCCCGCAGGTCGGGTTCCGATGCCGTCACGACGCCACCGCCACCGGAAGGTCTCCCACGGCTTTGGCCCGGACGCGGAGCGCATCGCCCGGCAGGTAGCTAACGGGCACCTCATCGATCTCGACTACGTGCACCGAATCAGCGATGGCTCCTGCTGCCACGGCACGGTCAACCGCCTCCTGGACAACCTCATCGAGGGCACGCCTGCGGCCCCGGGCGCCGACTTGGACGATGCGGTCCACTTCCCCTCCGACCTGGGCGATCGCCGCGCCGATCGCGTTAGCCACCGCGCCGTTGCCCGGCCGGAGCACCGTGGAGGCCCCGGGAAGACTTTCCCGGACCAGAGGCCCGCCGCCGCCAACGATGATAACCGGGACTGGGTCGGAGGACACCTTCATCTGGTCGATAGCGTCGGCTACCGTCTCGTCGATGAAAGCGAGCCCCGCCTCGACCATGGCCCGGTCCAGGCCGGCGACCAGCCTCCGAGCTCCTATCTCGGCCCGCCCTGCGGCGACTGCGAGATCGGTGGCTGTGAGCGTGTCACCGCCGAACACCAGGCCGCGCCTGATCAGTTCGTACCCCACGCTCTGCGGCCCGACGGTTACCGTCTGCCCGCTCAGGCGGACGATGCTGCCACCGCCCATCCCGAGAGAAAGGATGTCAGGCATCCGGAAGTTGGTGCGGACGCCGCCTATGTCGGTGGCGAGCGCTGCCTGGCGAGGGAACCCGCGGCTGAGCACTCCGATGTCTGTTGTCGTCCCGCCGACATCGACGACCGCCGCCTCTCGCAGCCCGGTCAGGAACGCTGCCCCCCGCATCGAGTTCGTCGGTCCCGAGGCGAACGTCGCCACCGGGAATCGCCGCGCGTACTCCGCGCTCATCAGCGTCCCGTCGTTCTGGCTGACAAAAAGCCGGCCGGTGATGCCGACGGCCGCCAGGGCATCGTCGAACGCCTGGACCGTCTGCGCCGCCAGCACTCGCAGGCACGCGTTCATTGCGGTCGCGTTCTCGCGCTCAAGCAGCCCGATCCGCCCCAGCTCCGAAGAAAGCGTCACTTCGACGCCCGGGACCCTGCCGCTGATAATGGATGCTGCTTCCATTTCGAATTCGGCGTTGATAGGGGAGAACACGGAACTGATCGCTACCGAGGCGACGTTCTCGGCAGCTAGGGCGTCGGCCGCCTGGACTAGCATGCCGCGGTCGAGCGGAGCGATCTCCCTGCCGTCATACTCGTGGCCGCCGGGGCACATGAAGACGTGGCCACCGATGGCGCGCCGCAAGGCCGGCGGCCAGTCCACCAGGGGCGGCAGGGCTTTGGTCGCAGGCAGCCCCAGCCGGATGACACCGGTCGGGGCCAGGCCTTCGGCCTGCACGACGGCGTTGACGAACTGCGTCGTCCCCACCATGACCGCGCTGACATCCGCCGGCGTGATCTGCGGCTCCGCCAGCACGGCGGTCAGCGCGTCAACGATGCCCCGCCCGACCGCTGGGGTGGTCGGGCGCTTGGCCGACGCGATGATGTCGGTGCCGCGCACGGCCACCACGTCGGTGTTCGTGCCGCCGACGTCGATGCCGATCCGTATGTCAGGCCGCATGCCGTAACAGCCGTCCAAGCGCGCGCAGGACGGCTTCGGGCGTGACCGGGATGCGATTGATAGCGGGCGCGCAGCCCGTGCGCGATTTCCCTACCGCGTCCGCGATGGCGTTGCCCACTGCGGCGGCCACGGGCACCACCGGCGGCTCGGCGACGCCCTTCGCGCCGTAAGGGCCCTCGGGCTCACTGTGTTCCAGGGTTACGATCTCGACCTGCGGCACGTCGACGGCAAGCGGCAGGCCGTACGCCTCGAGTGTGCGCTGCTGGTAGACTCCGCCATGCAACTGAAGCCATTCCCACAACGCGTATCCCAATCCCTGGGTAACAGCGCCTTGGATCTGGCCCGCGACGCCCGTCGGGTTGATCACCCGGCCGACCTCTTGGACCACGACGTAGCGCAGGATGGCAACGTTGCCTGTCACCGGGTCGACCTCGACTTCCGCCACGTGAACGTGGTAGGTGGGCGTGGGGAACGTCGGGAACAGGAAGCCCGAGGCGCAGGTCTTATCGTAGGGCGGCAGTGGCGTCGTGTACGAGCCGGTTCCGGCGATCGGCCCGCCACGGGCGGCGGCAGCCCGGGCGATCTCCGCCAGCTGGATCCGGGTGTCCGGATCGCCCTTGACCGCCACGGTCCCGTCTGCCATCTCCAGGTCGGCTTCGCTCGCTTCGAGCAAGGCGGCGGCAGTCTCGAGTACCCGCCGACGCACCTGCTCCGCCGCGCCCCGGACAGCCTGCCCGACCACCCGGGTGGTCCGGCTTCCCTGTGAGCCCGCATCGTACCCGTTGACGTCGGTGTCCGGCATCGTCACCAGGACCTTCGCGGGATCCATGCCGAGTTCCTCGGCGGCGATCTGGCGCAGGCCCATGGCGACGGCGCCGGAGCCGTTCTCGGTTGCGCCGGTGACCAGGCCCAGCGTGCCGTCCTCGTTCAGCTTCAGGACGGCACTGCCGGGAAGCGGGTTGGTGAGCCAGACGCAGGCGGCGACGCCCACGCCCCGGTTCTGGCCCTGTCCGAGACTGGACCACGGTGCCACCTCTTCGACCTTGTCGAAGGCGGCACCAAGGATGTCGGCATCCGGCAACGCCTGGCCGTTGAGCAGTTTGTCGCCGCCGCGCATGAGGTTGCGGACCCGCAGCTGCCGCCGGTCCTGGCCCAGCACTTTGGCGATATGGTCCATGTGCCGCTCGACGGCGAAGACCAGGTAGGTACCGCTCACGCCCCGGAACGCCCCGGTCGGCGCGGTATTGGTGTACACCGCCCGGCAGCGCACCCGGGCCCGGCCGACCCGGTACGGCGAGCCAGCCGCGAACAGCGGGATGCTGGCTAGGTACGGTGCGTCGATGCCGTAGGCACCACTATCGAAGATGACGTCCATGTCGCGGGCCAAGATCTCGCCGTCCGCGCTAACCGCCGAACGGATCCGCACTGTGGCATTCTCCCGGCACGGAGCAGTGAGCATGTCCTCCGGCCGCGTGTTGACCATCCGGACTGGCCGACCGACCAGCCTGGCCAGCAGCGCCGCATACGGCTCCAAGCCGCTGTCCAGCTTGGCGCCGAACCCGCCGCCAATGTGGTGGCCCACAACCCGCACGTACGACGGGTCGACGCCAAGCGCCGCCGCCACCCGGTCCCGGATATTGAAGGGGAACTGATGCGAGACGTGGATGACGTACCGCCCGGCTTGGTACTCGGCGACCGCGCAGCGCGGCTCAAGGTAGGCCTGGTACTGCCGGTCAGCGCGATACTCGTCCTCCACTACGTGCGCCGCGGCGGAGAAGACTTCGTCGATCCCGCCCGGATCCGAGGTCATGTCGCAGACGACATTGCCGTACCGCGGCCAGTCCGCATCCCCGGCGGTCCGGTAGGACGCCAAGTCCGGATGCACCAACGGCGCGCCCGGGGCGAGGGCAGCCTCCGGATCGGTCACCGCAGGCATCCTGATGATCTCAACACGCAGCTTGCCAAGCGCCTCATTCACCGCCGCCAGGCTCTCGCCGACCACGGCTGCGATCGGCTCGCCGGCATAACGGATCCTGTCCTTGGCGAAAAGCGGCTGATCCCAGATCGCGGCACCGGTGGGGTGCTCCGGCGCCTGGCTGGCACCGACCACGGCCAGGATGCCTGGTACCCGCTCCGCCTCGGAACTGTTTACGGACACGACCTGACCGGCCGGAACCGGGGATCGCCATAGCCTGGCATGCACCATGCCGGGCAAGACCACGTCGACCCCGTAGTCCGCCGCCCCGCGGACCTTGACCTCGCCGTCACTGCGCGGGACGCGAGCGCCGACGGCCACGGTCATCGCGCACCTCCGGCAATGCGGCTGACCGCGCGGACGATGTCCTGGTACCCAGTGCACCTGCAGATGTTCCCGCTGATGGCCTCCCGCACCTGGGCCGACGTGGGGTTCGGATTCTCGGCCAGCAACGCGGTGAGCGTCATGAGGAATCCGGGGGTGCAAAAGCCGCACTGCACCGCACCGGAGTCGATGAAGGCCTGCTGCAACGGGCTCAGCTCCCCCGCTGACGGCGCGAGCCCTTCCACCGTACGGACTTCCCGTCCCGCGGCCGCGGCCGCCGGGTAGATGCACGAGTCGATGGGCTGGCCGTCGAGCAGCACGGTGCATGCCCCGCACTCGCCCTCGCTGCAGCCGTCCTTACTGCCGCGCAGCTGCAGCCGGTCACGCAGGACCGACAGGAGCGTCTCGTCAGGCTGCACGTCAACCCGCCGCAGATGGCCATTGACCGTCATCTCGACCAGCACGTCAGGCACTCCCCTTCTCGCAAGCCCGGGTCCGGCAGCACGCCACGGCCCGCTGGAGCAGGCCGGGCAAAATAAGACGGCGGTAGGCTGCCGTCGCCCGAGAGTCGTCGATCGGCGACACCTCATCCCGTAGCACCTCCCCGGCCTTACGGACCGCCTCCTCCGACGTCCCGCCTTCCGCCAGTACCCGCTCGGCGGCGTAGGCGCGCGCTGGCGCCGGGGCTACCGAGCACACAGCCACCCGGGCGTCGCGGACGCCGCCCTCGTCGTCGAACACCAGGCGCATGGCTAGGCCGACGACCGCTACGATCATCGCGCCCCGCCGCCCCACCTTCAGGTACACCTCCCCTGCGGACCGGCCGACCGGGACGGCTTCGATAGCCGTCACGAGCTCGTCCGGACGCCGGTCAACGTTCCGGCGGCCGACGAAGAAATCCTGCAACGGCACCCGGCGGATCCCCCGAACGCTCTTCAGTTCCACCACGGCGTCTGCGACCAGCAGCGGCGGGGCAGTGTCGGCGGCCGGAGACGCGTTGCACAAGTTCCCGCCAAGCGTGCCTACCGATTGCGTCTGCCAGCCGCCGACCGTGGCCGCCGCCTCGGCCAGGGCGGGATGCCGCCGGGCGATCTCCGGGCTCCTGGCCAGCACCCGATGGGTCACCAGGGCGCCGAAGCGGCTCATCGCGGAATCCTGCACCGCACCCATGGACGCGACAGTGCCGATGTAGAGGAACAACGAGGGGGAAAGCTCGCCACGCGCATACTGCATCATCGCGTCCGTCCCGCCGGCGATCACACACGCGCGCTCGCCTTCCCCGGCGAGCCAGTCAAGCGCCTGCTCCTCGCTGGTTGCGCGTCGGAACTCCACGCGACCTCCTCGTGCCCCTCCGGTGGCTTGCCCCGCTGGCGGGAACGGCCACCGGCTCCAGCCTTGATCATAACCACGGCACCGGAACTCTGGACAAGTAGTCCAATTATGATCGCTCTGGGATACTATCCGGTCGGGAGGTAAGCCGTGTGGGACGTCGCCGAGCAGGACCTCGGCCCGATCTCCATCGGAGCGGCGATCCTGGGCGCCGGCGGGGGCGGTAACCCGTACATCGGGCGCCTGCGGGTCCGCGAGGCGCTCCGCCGCGGGCAGCGCGTTACCGTGATCTCCCCGGCGGAACTCGCCGACGACGATATGGTCGCCGTGTGCGGCGGGATGGGCTCACCAGTCGTCGCCTACGAGAAGCTGCCACGCGGCGATGAGGAAACCACTGCCCTCCGCGAGGTGGAGAAGGCTCTCGGCCGGCCGGTTACCGCAATCGCCCCATTCGAAATGGGTGGAGGCAACTCCATGGCGCCGATGGTCGTGGCGGCGGCCGCCGGGGTTCCGCTCGTCGACGGGGACGGCATGGGCCGCGCCTTTCCCGAACTTCAGATGACGACGTACGTGATCTACGGAGCGCCGCCATGCCCATCGGCAATCGCCGACGAGCGCGGGAACACACTGGTGTTCACGGCCGTAGCCGACGCCAGGTGGCTGGAGCGGATGGCACGGGCCGTGACCGTGAGCATGGGGGGCCACGCGGGCGTGGCAACCAGCCCGATGCCGGGGATGCTCTGCCGCCAGGTGATAATCCCCCGCACTCTCACGCTCGCCCGCGACATCGGGGCCGCTGTGGCGGAAGCCGTAAGGTCCAAGTCCGAGCCCTGCGACGCGGTGCTATCCGTGACCGGGGGCACCAGGTACTTGCGGGGCAAGGTGGTCGACGTCGAGCGGCGGAACACCAAGGGCTTCGCCCGCGGAAGCCTAACCGTGGACGGGACCGGCCCCGACGTCGGCCGACGGATCCGCATCGACTTCCAGAATGAGAACCTCATTCTCTGGGAAGACGAAAAGCCCAGGGCAACCGTCCCGGACCTGATCTCCCTCATCACTACCGACCGAGGCGAGCCGCTCACCACCGAGCTCGTGAGCTACGGGTGCCGTACCGACGTGCTGATCATGCCTTGCGCGGACCTGCTGCGAACGGAGCAGGCGCTGCGTGTCGTGGGTCCCCGGTCGTTCGGTTTCGGCATCGATCCTGTCTTGATTGCCCGGCCGGCAGGCGCGAGCGTGCCGGAGGCCGGGTGAGCGGGACAACGGCTCCCCTCTGCCCGCTGGCCTGCCGCCAGGCCGAGCTGCCCTGCGTCCAGGCCCGGTTCCCGGTGACCAGCATCGAGTGACCATGCTGCGGTCGCCGCGGCGATGCGGATCATTCGGTTTCGCTGGCCCGGCGACGCTGGCCTACCAGCTCCGGAGCGCCCCACGGCCATCTGGGGAACCTGAGCGCGCGCCGGGGGTTCGGCGCCTTTGGTGTCGCCGGCCCGGTCGCCGCACAGCACCGCCACGCCCGGTCAATCGCCGTCAAGGCGATGTCCTCCGCCCAGGTGACCGCCCGGCTGATCTTCTCTCATGACCAACATGTGCTCTGAGCTGGTGGGCGCAACTGGGATCGAACCAGTGACCCCTCGCTTGTAAGGCGAGTGCTCTACCGCTGAGCTATGCGCCCGTGCACGCCAACGACGCGATGGGGTGCGGAACCCCAGCTAGCGTACCGGTTCGGGATGGGAGCGCCACAGTAGCCGCCAAGGGCTGACCAGGCGCCCCTCCCCTCACAGCTCGATGCGATCCCAGGCCTGGTGACCAGGCAGGCCCAGCCCGAACGTGTCGGGGTTGACGCCAAGCGTCTCGGCGGCCTCGAGCGCGATGCGGTGCACCGCTACGGTCAGCGGGAAGATCGATAGGAGTTCCCCGAGCCGGTGGCTGGCTACGCGGGCCACCGGGACGCCCGCCTCCTCGGCGGCCCTGGCCACCTCGGCGATCCTCGCCGACCATGCCCCGCCGCCGTCGAGGCACACCAGCCTGTCATCAGGACCGAGGGCCACCGACGGCCCGTGCAGGAACTGCTCCACCGCCAGTCCCTCGCTGGCCACGTAGGCAGCCTCGCGGATCTTCAGCGCGCCCTCGGCGGCGGTCCAATGGTTGATGCCGCCGCCGACGAACTCGATCAGCCGCGTCGGCGGCAGCATACGGTCGGCCTCCGCGTCGCGGTAGGCATGCTCGACCGCCGCGGGAACCTCGCCCAGCCCGGGCAGTTCGGCACCCAGCGCCCGCGCAAGCTGCGCCGCGCGCAGCAGCGCCGCCAGATGGCTGGCCGTGTAGGCGGACGAGCGCTCCTGCGGTACGGTCGTCAGGTCCGCGCCCGCCACGCCCTCGCCGCTGACCTGGACGATCTGCGCGCCAATAGAGCGGGCGCGCAGCTTCGCCTGGGCGGTGTACCGGGTGGCGCCGGTGTGGGCGAACACCAGCAGCGCGCCGTCCTCGCCGGCCAGCGGGCCAGCCACAGCTGCGTCTGCGGACGGCACAGCCCATGCGTCCAGCCCGGCCGCGCGCAGCAGCACAGCGGCCTGGCCAGCAGCATGCCAGCTCGTTCCCGTACCGATCGTCACCACCCGGCGGCCGCGCAGCCGCTCCGCCACCGCGACGACGGGGGCATCATCCGCCAGTATCCGTGCCAGTGCCTCCGCCTGGCCGTCCATTGTCTGCCGCATCGCGCTGATCCCAGGCCCGGCTGCCGTCATACATCCTCCAGATACTCCCGATCGGGCCACGGCCAGGCATCCCCGGTGCACGCGGGCTAGCCGACATTCATCAGCCAGGCCCCTGACGCCGAACATACTCAACCGCATGCCCTGGTCCTCACGCCCAGCAGCCAGGAGCCGCCCGGTAAGTAATGGGCGGAAACACCGGCACCGCGCTGCCCGCCGGCACCTGGAGGATTATGCAAAACCCTCCTTGAAGAAGTAAAGCCCGATTGCGGCTCTGAACGATGACTCGAAGGTCTTCAGCGGCCGGCGGTAGTCGGTGAAGAGGATCCGCCATGTCTTCAACGTCGCG